>Ga0136615_10000900_pt1 | contig 13943 bp, 12 predicted proteins | sample AntDrymUQ2882206_2_FD_106647 | JGI IMG/M metagenome (GOLD analysis project Ga0136615, IMG submission 106647) | Polar desert sand microbial communities from Dry Valleys, Antarctica - metaG UQ288 (22.06) | ecosystem: Environmental > Terrestrial > Soil > Desert | place: Antarctica: Dry Valley...
CCCTGCGCGCCCATGTAGAGGTAGAAGCAGAGCGGGAAGGCGATCAGCAGCAGGGCCGTCTGCTTGTCGCGCCGGATCGCCACCACCGCGCCGGCGAGCGCCGCGAGCAGCGGCAGCCAGCCGAAGCCCCACGTCAGCGTCTCGGCGTAGTACAGCCAGCCGTAGGTGTCGTCCTGGCCGAGCTTGCCGGTGTCGGCCTGGGCGGACTGCCCGCTGATCTGGCCGCGGGCCTCGGACGCGTTGAGGAGCGCGTACGGGTTGAGCAGCGCGAACGCGACGAGGAAGGCCGCGCCGGCGATCGCCAGGCCGGCGGCGACGCGGCGCAGCTCGCCGCGATCACCTGTGCTTGTCGCCGCCGAAGGCGAAGAGCGAGTGGTGTGGACGCGCAGGCCAGCCGCGACGGCGACGGTCAGCAGCATCGCCCCGGCGGTGTACTTCGTGGCCACCGCGGCGCCGATCGCCGCGCCGGCCAGCGCCCAGTCGCCCCACTGCCCGCGCTCGTAGACCAGCAGGCAGGCGACCAGGCCCACGATCACCGGCGCGAGCGCCACCACGTCGTTGAGCGCCTGCTTGGAGTAGAAGACCGGCAGGAACGCGACGGCCATCAGCGCGGCGGCGACGAGGCCCACCCGGCGCTCGGAGAAGCGCGCGCCGGCCCAGTAGATGAGCCCGACCACCAGCGTGCCGACGAGCGCGACCGCCACCCGGGCGGTCAGGAACGCGGCCTCGGGGTCCGCGGCGAACTCGCGCTCCAGGCCGCTCCCGCCCCCGAAGCGCAGCGCGAAGACCGCGTAGAGGAGGTACGTGAGCGCCGGCGGGTTCTCGTAGTAGCCGGGATCCAGCCCGCCGGTGAACATCCCGATCGCCTTGGGGACGAAGTGCTCGGCCTCGTCGACGTTGAACGCGAACGGCAGCCCGTGGTCGATGTGCCACAAGCGCAGCGCCAGCGCGACCAGCAGGATGGCGGCCAGCAGCAGCCCCGCGGTGCGCCGGCCGGGCGCACCACGCCCGTCGCTCACGTGGAGCGCTCCAGCGGGCCGTACTGCTGCCGGCAGCCGCGCAGGGCGTGGACCCGGACCTCTGGGCCCGGGCGCTCGTACGCGGGCGAGTAGTAGCTGTAGCTCAGGTCGAAGCTGAAGGGTGGCGGCTCCGCGTCCGCCCGGTACGGGCTGACCGCGTAGACGACGTCGGACTCGCGGTCGAGCGCTGCGTAGTACGCGAGCGCGTCCTCGTCGCCGGCCGCCTCGACGCGCCCGCGGATGAGGTCGAACGTCATCACCGTGCAGTAGCCCTCGGAGCGGTAGCGGTCGAGCACCTCGGGGGTGAGCGTGCGGCCGTACTCCACGTGGGTCTCGCGGATCGCGCGGATGAAGTCGTCGACGAACTGGTTGGCGCGCGCCCGCCGCGGGCGACCGTCGCGGATCGGCCAGTAGTAGCGCTCGGGCACCGCCGGCTCGATGATGATCCGCAGGTCGCGCGGATAGTTCGCGGCGAGCCACTCGCGCACGATCGCCCGGGTGTCGCGGTGCCCGAGGACCGCCATCGAGCGCGCGTCGGCCGCCAGCGGCTGCCACAGCAGCAGCGCGCAGCCCGCCACGAGCGCGGGCCGCTCGAGCCGCGGCGCGCGCGCCCGCACCGCGGCGACCGCCCGCACGAGCGCGTAGCCGGCGAGCAGCGCGAGCACCGGGTAGGCCGGCAGCAGCCAGCGCCCGAAGAAGCGCGACTGGAGGCTCAGGTAGAGGAAGAGGGCGAGCGGGAAGACGAGCAGGAGCGCCAGCCGCGCGCGGTCATGTCGCGCCAGCAGCACCGCGCCGGCGGCCGCCAGCGCGGCGGCGACGTAGCCGAGCCCCCAGAGCAGGCTGTCGAGGTAGTACAGCGGCCCCGTGTCCTGCTCCTGGCCGAACTTGTCCTGGTTGCCAGCCAGCTCGGCCTGGCCCCTCAGCTGGTGCAGCGCGGTGTCGAAGTCGAGGAAGAAGTACGGGTTCGTGATCGCGAACGTCGCCACCGTGCCGGCGACGAGCGCGAGCCCGCCGAGGAGGAAGGCGCGGGGCGAGCGGTGCGCGGCGAAGCCCAGCACGAGCGCGAGCGCCGGCGCCAGCAGCACGAGGCCCGCGGTGTACTTGAAGCCGATCGCCAGCCCGGCGGCGGCGCCCGCGGCGGCGCAGTCCACGAGCCGCTCGCGCTCGTGCATCCTGACCACGAGCAGCACCACCGCCGCGACCGGGGCCAGCGTCCCGACGTCGGTCACCGCGATGCGCGAGAACGCCACCGGCAGGAAGGCGAAGCAGAGGACGGCGGCCGCCACCAGGCCGGTCCGGCGGTCCCACAAGCGGCGGCCGGCGATGTAGGTGGCCGCGACGCCGACCAGGCAGAGCACCGCCGCGAGGCCGCGCGAGAGCTCGAAGATCCACTCGGCGTTGGACTTGTAGCCGTTGACGATCTCCTCGCCGCCCCCGATCGGGATCGCCACCACGCGGTACAGGAGGTGCAGCAGATACGTGTACGCGGACGGGTTCTGGAAGTAGCCCGGGTTGGCGTCGCGGAAGACCTCGACGGCCCGCTTGGTGAAGTGCGAGCCCTCGTCGACGTAGTAGACGTAGGGCAGCCCGTGGTCGGAGTGCAGGACCCGCAGGACGAGGCCTGCCACCATGATCAGGCCGAGCACGGCGAGTGCCGGCCCCTCGGCGCGCAAGCGGCTCATCACGGCGCCGATGGTACTTTGAGCCCTCACCGCCCCATGAAGCTCATCATCCAGATCCCCTGCTTGAACGAGGCGGAGACGCTCCCCGTCACGTTGCGGGACCTGCCGCGGGAGGTGCCCGGCTTCACCGAGGTCGAGTGGCTGGTGATCGACGACGGCTCGACCGATCGCACGATCGCGGTGGCGCGCGAGCACGGCGTCGACCACATCGTCCGGCTGACGAACAACAAGGGCCTCGCCAACGGCTTCCAGGCGGGGCTCGACGCCGCGCTGAAGCTCGGCGCCGACGTGATCGTCAACACGGACGCCGACAACCAGTACCAGGGCCGCGACGTCATCCGACTCGTCGCGCCGATCGTCGCGGGCGACGCGGACATGGTCGTCGGCGACCGCCAGGTGATGACGGTCGAGCACTTCTCGCCGGCCAAGAAGCTGCTCCAGCGGCTCGGCTCCTGGGTGGTGCGCCAGGCGTCCCAGACCGACGTGCCCGACACGACCTCCGGCTTCCGCGCCTACAACCGCGAGGCCGCGCTGGCGCTGCAGGTCGTCTCCAAGTTCACCTACACGCTCGAGACGATCATCCAGGCGGGCAAGATGACCGTCGCGATCGACCACGTGCCGGTCAGGACGAACCCCAAGCTGCGCGAGTCGCGGCTCTTCCCGTCGATGTGGACGTACATCCGCCGCAACGGGATCTCGATCTTCCGCATCTACGCGCTGTACGAGCCGCTGAAGGTGTTCATGACCGCGGCGATCCTCGTCGGGCTCGCGGCGGCCGCCGTGTGGACGCGCTTCCTCGTCTTCTGGATCGGCGGCGACGGGGCGGGCCACGTGCAGTCGCTGATCCTGGGCGCGGTGCTCTTCAACGCGGCGACGGTGCTCGCCGCCCTCGGCGTGCTGGGCGACCTGATCAGCGGCCAGCGGATCACGCTGCAGCGCATCTTCGAGCGGGTCCGGCGCGTCGAGCTCGAGCTCGGCGTCCCGCCGTCGCACTACGAGCCGGGGCAGCCGGCCGACGGGCGCGAGGCCACGACCGGCGCCCATGCGGGCGGGCACGGCAAGACCGAGGAGCGCGAGGCCGTGCGGCTGTGAGCGCGACGGTGACGCGCGACGCCGAGGGCACGGTCACCGGCAACACCTACGACAAGTACGGCTCGGGCAGCCCGGTCGTGCGCCGCCTGATGGCGACGTTCCTGCGATCTTTGGGAGAATTGTTCGAACGCGCCGACCCCGGCTCGGTGCTCGACGTCGGCTGCGGCGAGGCGATCCTCACGCACCAGTGGGCGACCGCCCGGCCCGCCACGCGCGTGGTCGGCTTCGACCTCGAGGACCCGCAGATCCAGCGGGAATGGGAGAAGCGGCGGGCGCCCAACCTCGAGTACCGCATCCTGGGCGCGCAGGCGCCGTTCCCGTTCGAGGACGGCGAGTTCGCGCTCGCCACCGCGATCGAGGTGCTCGAGCACGTGCCCGACCCGGAGCAGGCGATCGCGGAGATGGCGCGCTGTGCGCGGGGCGGGCACCTGCTCGTCTCCGTGCCGCGGGAGCCGCTGTGGCGCGGGTTGAACGTCGCGCGGGGCGCGTACCTGAGCCAGCTCGGGAACACGCCGGGCCACGTGAACCACTGGTCCGGGCGCGGCTTCGCCGCCCTGCTCTCGCGCCACGGGGAGGTCGTCGCGACGCGCTCGCCGTTCCCGTGGACGATGCTCCTCATCCGGGTTTGAGCGCCGGCGCCGGCGCCGGCTATGGGCGCGGAGCGCGCGTCCTCTCGCTCGGGATCGCCACGACGGGGCTGACCACCTTCGCGTACTTCTCGGTCGCCTCGCACGTGCTGGACGACCCGGACTACAAGGCGCTCTCGCTGCTGTGGTCGGTGCTCTTCGTCACCGTGTCGGTGATCTACCGGCCGATCGAGCAGCTGCTCTCGCGCACGATCGCCGACCGCCGCGCCCGTGGGCTGGATCACGACCACCCGCTCCGCGCCCCGCTGCTGATCCAGGGCGGCTTTGCGCTCGCCTTCGCCGTGGTCGTGTTCGGCCTGCGCGGCCCGCTCCAGGACGGGTTGCTCGACGGCTCGGCCGCCCTCTACTGGATCCTCGTCGTCGCCGTGCTGGCCTACGCCGCGAGCTACGTCGCGCGCGGATGGCTCGCGGGTCACGAGTGGTTCGGGCTCTACGGCGGGCTCGTGTTCCTCGAGGCGACGTCGCGGCTGCTGTTCGCGCTGGCCGTCGCGGTCGGGATCGCCGAGGGGCAGACCGCCGTCGCGCTCGGCATGGCGGCGGCGCCGTTCCTGTCGCTCGTCGTCGTGCCGCTGGCCTTCGCGCGCCGGGAGCGGGGCCCGGTGGCGCCGGGCGACGACGACCTCGGCGTGGCGCGCGGCGGGCGCTTCGCCGTCGCGGTGCTGGCGATCATGCTCGCCGAGCAGACGCTGCTCAACGCGGCCGTCCTGACGACCGACCTGGCGACCGAGGACGCGGTCGCCGCCGGCTTCGTCTTCAACGTGCTGCTGATCGCGCGCGCGCCGCTCCAGCTCTTCCAGGCGATCCAGGGCTCGCTGCTCCCGCACCTCGCGGGCCTGGAGGCGCGGTCGGGGCGCGCGGAGGCCGACCGCGCCGTCCGGGTGACCGTGCTCGCGATCGCCGGCTTCGCGCTGGCGGTCGCCGGCGGGCTGGTCGCGCTCGGCCCGTGGGCGATGGACGTGCTGTTCGACGACGCGGCCGTCTACGGCCGCTGGGGCCTCGCGCTGGTCGCGCTCGGGATGGGCTTCCACCTCATGTCGGGCACGCTCAACCAGGCCGCGCTCGCGCGCGACGACGCCGGTCGCGCCGCCGCGGCGTGGCTGCTCTCCGCCACGGCGTTCGTGGTCTGGCTCGTCTCACCCGTCGTCGACGACGCCCTGCTGCGCGCCGAGCTCGGCTACCTTGGCGCCGCAGCGCTCCTGTGTGGGCTGCTGACACTGGTGTATCGCCGGGTCGGGTAAGGTCGCTCAGGTCATGGCTTACACGCTCGAGCACGACCCCATCGACACCGGCCACCTCATCGCCGTCACGGGTGAGCTGGACATCGCGGCGACGCCTGAGCTGTCCACCGTGCTGCTGATGGCGGCCAACTCGCCGGGCGCCCAGGGCGCTCTGGTGGTGCTGGACCTGGCCGGCGTCGAGTTCATCGACTCGACCGCGCTCGGGACGCTGCTCAAGGCCGGCGGCGAGATCGAGTCCGCCGGCAAGCGGCTGCGGATCGTGTGCGCGGGCGGCCCCGTCCGGCGGCTGCTCGAGATGACCAACCTCACGAACCGCTTCCAGCTCTGCCCGTCGCGCGACGACGCCTTCGCCGCCGCATAGCCGGGCGCGGCTACTCCGTCGTCACCGCCCGCAGCACGTCGACCCTCGATGCCCGGCGCGCGGGCGGGATCGCCGCCAGCACACCGGCGATCGCAGCCAGGATCGCCAGGACGACCAGCGTGCCGACCGGGAACGTGAGCACGAACCCGTCCGCGGCCAGCGGTCGCGAGACGATGACGGCGAACACGATGCCGAGCACAAGCCCGAGCACCGCCCCGATCAGCGCCGTGATGACCGACTCGGCGCGGACCATCCGGCGCACCTGGCGCTTGCTCATGCCGACCGCGCGCAGGAGCCCGAGCTCGCGCGTGCGCTCGTGCACGGCCAGGGCGAGCGTGTTGACGATGCCGAGCAGGGCCACGATCACCGACAGCGAGAGCAGCGCGTAGACGAGGCCCAGCAGCTGGTTGACCTGGTCGGCCGACTCGTCCTTGAACTGCGCGAGCGTCTGCGACTTGGCCACCGGGAACTCCGCCAGCGACCGGGTAGCGGCCTGCTGGAGCTCGTCCGGCGCACCGCGGCCGCCGACCAGGATGAAGGCGTCGTCGGGCTGGTTCCAGTCCGCCGTCATCGAGGCGTTCGTGACGATGATCTCGCCCAGCACCCCGACCTGGTTGTCGTAGGTCCCGATCAGCTCGTAGTCGAGCTGCGTGCCCTTGGGCGTGGTGACTCCGACGGAGTCGCCCACCGCGAAGCCGTGGCTCTCGGCCCAGCCCTCGTCGGCCAGCACCTCGTCGTCGGAGAGGCTCGCGAGGATCTGCGCCCCGCCCTCCACGATCTCGGGCTCGAAGAGCTGCGAGATCGTCGCTGGCTCGACGCCGGAGACGGGCACCGACTCGCCGCCACCCTCGATGTTGGCCTGGTCGAATCGCATCGGCGAGACGACGTCGACGCCCTCGACGGTCGCGAGCTGCTCCGCCACGCTCGGCGGGACCGGCGAGAACCCGTCGTCGTGGGTCACGATCAGCGCGGTGCGGCTGAACTGCTCGTCGATCACCTTGTCGACCGAGCGGCTGATGCCGGCGGCGAAGATCGCCGTGAAGACGACGAGCGCGAGCCCGATCATGAGCGCCGAGGCCGTGATCGCCGTCCGCTGCGGCTGGCGCTCGGCGTTCTCGCGCGCCAACCGGCCCGGAAGGCCCTGGATGCGCTGCAGCGGGGCGCCGATGAGCCGCGCCAGCGGCCGCACCAGCACGGGCGCGAGCAGCGCGACGCCGAACATCATCACCACGACCCCGAGCCCCAGCAGCGAGGCGGCCGCCGAGCCGTCGGCGCCGCCGAACAGGCCGACGAGCAGCGCGACGAGCCCGAGCCCGATCACCGCGATCGAGCCCACCAGCCGCTTGCGGCTGAGCCGCCGCGCGCCCGGGGTGTCGGCGTCGCGCATCGCCTCGACCGGCTCGACCTGCGTGGCCCGCCGGGCGGGCACGAGGCCGGAGACGAGCGTGGCGAGCATGCCGACCGCCAAGCCGACGATGATCGTGCGGGCAGCGACGACCGTGCCGGTGGAGGGCAGCTCGATCCCGAACGACGCCATCAGCGCGCGCAGCGCCGGCGCGAGCACCAGCCCGGCCAGGATGCCGAGCACGGAGGCGAGGAAGCCGATCACGAGCGTCTCGGCGATCACCGAGTTGAGCACCTGCCGGCGCGACGCGCCGAGCGTGCGCAGGAGCGCGAACTCGCGCGAGCGCTGCGCGACGGTGACCGCGAACGTGTTGAAGATCAGGAAGCCGCCGACCAGGACGGCGACGCCGGCGAACACGAGCAGGCCGACCTGGAGGAAGCCGAGCGACTCGCTGATGTCCGTCGCGGCCTTGTCGGCCTGCTCTTCGCCGGTGCGGACCTCGGCCGTGCCGGCCAGCGCGGACACGATCTCCGCCTTGAGCTGCTCCGGCGTGGTCCCGCCCTCGGCCGCCGCGACCACCTCGGTGATCGCTCCCTGCTCCTGCGCCAGCTTCTGCACCTCGGCGAGGGGCATGGCCATGCTCACGATGCCGAGCGAGTTCTGGTCGCCCAGCTTGGTGATGCCCGAGATCTCGTAGCCGGTCACCGGTGCGCGGCCCGCGATGCGCAACTCGTCGCCGACCTCGAAGTCGTGCCGGTCGGCGGTGGCCTTGTCGAGCGTCACCTGCCCCGGCTCCTCCGCCGGGCCGCCCTCGACGTAGGTCAGCGGATCGAAGCGCTCCTCGTTGCTCGAGAAGACGATCGACGGCGGGCCGTTGCCCCCGATCGCCTCGTCCTCCTTGTCGAAGATCGTCACCTGGGTCTCGAAGCGCGCCTCCGCCGCCGCGACGCCCTCCGCCCCCTCGACCTTCTCCAGCGTCCCGTCGGGCAGCGGCTGGATGCGTCCGCCGAAGTCCCCCTCGACCGCCTGCTTGGCGGTGACGTTGACGTCGACGCCCTTCGACACGCGCTCGAACAGGTCGTCGAACGAGGCGTTGATCGTGTCGGTGAAGATGAAGGTGCCCGACACGAACGCGACGCCGACGACCACGGCGAAGCCGGTCAGGGCCGTGCGGAGCTTGCGGGCCAGCAGCCCGCGCAGCGCCATCCGGACCATCTACGCCACCTGCTTCATCAGGTCCAGCAGCTCCTCGGCGCCCTCGGCCACGCCGTCGTGCACCACACCGCCGTCGCGCAGGACGACGACGCGATCGGCCACGGCGGCCGCGGTCGCGTCGTGCGTGACCATGATCACGGTCTGGCCGAACTCGTCGACCGCGCGCCGCAGGAGCCCGAGCACCTCGGCGGCGGACTTGGAGTCCAGGTTGCCGGTCGGCTCGTCGGCGAACACGACCGCCGGCCGCGAGATGAGCGCGCGCGCGATCGCCACGCGCTGCTGCTGGCCGCCCGACAGCTCGGACGGGCGGTGGGTCAGCCGATCGCCGAGGTCGACGGCGTCGACGAGCTTGTCGAACCACTCGCTGTCGACCTTCGTCCCGGCCAGCATCAGCGGCAGCGTGATGTTCTCCCGCGCCGTGAGGACCGGGATCAGGTTGTAGGCCTGGAAGACGAAGCCGAGCTTGTCGCGCCGCAGCGCGGTGAGCCGGCGGTCGTCGAGGTTGGCGAGCTCCTGCCCGTCGACGACGACGGAGCCCGAGGTCGGGCGGTCGAGCCCCGCGAGCAGGTGCATCAGCGTGGACTTGCCGGACCCCGAGGGCCCCATGATCGCGGTGAGCTCGCCCACCGGAAAGCCGATCGAGACCCCGCGCAGAGCGTGCACCGCCGCCTCGCCTTCTCCGTAGGTGCGATGCAGTTCGGCGGTCGCGACGATCGTCGCGGTTGCGGGCGTGGTCATGGGAACAGCATCATCCTGCGCCGGCCGCCGTAGAGGGGGGAAGACCGGTGAAGCGGAAGTGCGGGCAGCCGTACCCTCCGCGCGGCCGGCTCAGCCCGCCCTGAGGTAGGCCAGCACCGCCAGCACGCGACGGTGGTCCTCGACCGTCGGGGTGAGGTCGAGCTTGGAGAAGATCGACGTGACGTGCTTCTCGACCGCGCGCTCCGTCACGACCAGCGCCTCGGCGATCGCGTTGTTGGAGCGGCCCTCGGCCATCAGGCCCAGCACCTCGCGCTCGCGCGGCGTGATCGAGTGCAGCGGGTCCTCGCGGCGGCGGCGGCCGAGCAGCAGGGCGACCACCTCGGGATCGAGCGCCGAGCCGCCGCCCGCCACGCGGCGCACGGCGTCGGTGAAGGAGTCGACGTCCGCCACGCGGTCCTTGAGCAGGTAGCCCGTGCTCTCGGTCGACTGCGACAGCAGCTCGAGCGCGTAGGCCTCCTCGACGTACTGCGAGAGCACGAGCACGCCGGTGCCCGGGTGGTCGGTGCGGATCTGGTGCGCCGCCCGCAGGCCCTCGTCCGTGTGCGTCGGCGGCATGCGCACGTCGACCACCGCCACGTCGGGCTTGTGCGCGCCGACCTTGCGCAGCAGGTCCTCGGCGTCGCCCGCCTGGCCCACGACCTCGAAGCCGGACTCCTCCAGCAGCCGCGCGACGCCCTCGCGCAGCAGCACGGAGTCGTCGGCGATCACGACGCGGATGGACGCGGTCATACCGGGATCTCAGCACGAAGCATGGTGCCTGCGCCCTCCGGTGAACGCAGCTCGAGCGTCCCGTCGAGCGCGGACACGCGATCGGCCAGCCCGCGCAGGCCGGATCCGCGCCCCGGGTCGGCGCCGCCGACCCCGTCGTCGGCCACCTCGACCACGGCATGCCCGTTGCTGCGCGAGACGCAGATGCGGGCCTGGGAGGCGTTGGCGTACTTGGCCACGTTGGTCAGCGCCTCGGCGACCACGAAGTACGCCGCGGCCTCGACCGCGGCGGGAAGCCGCTGCGGCGGCGTCCCGGCGAGCTCGACGGGCACCGGGGAGCGGCCCGCCAGCGCCTCGAGCGCCGGCTGGAGCCCGCGGTCGGAGAGCACGGCGGGATGGATGCCGCGGGCCAGCTCGCGCAGCTCCTCGAGCGCGCGCGCCAGCTCCTCCTGCGCGCCGCCAAGGAGCTCCGCGGCGGCGTCCGGGTCCTTGTGCACGCGCGTCTGCGCGAGCCGCATGGTGAGCGAGAGCGCGACGAGGCGCTGCTGGGCGCCGTCGTGCAGGTTGCGCTCGAGCCGGCGGCGCTCCTTGGTGCCCGCCTCGACGATTCGGGCGCGGGAGGAGCGCAGCTCCTCCACCCGGGCCCGCAGCTGGGCCTGCAGGCGCTCGTTCTCGATCGAGAGCCCGGCCGCGGCGGCGACCGACCGGACGAGCTCCTGCTCCTCGCACAGCGAGCGGTCGTGCACGATCGCGCCCACTGCGCGGCCCTCGCGCTCCACGCGGGTGAAGGCGCGGGCCGGGTCGTCCTCGGCGGGCAGCGTCGCGGGGCGCCCGGCAGCGTCGACCCAGCGGCGCTTGTCCTCGAGCCAGTAGACCAGCGAGAGCGAGCGGTCACCGAGCGCCTCAGACAGCATCTCGCGCAGCCCGCTGCGGTCGGGCGCGTCCCCCAGGCGATGCAGGAGCTCCGTGACCGCCCCCGCACGCAGGACGCGCGAGCGCAGCAGGCCGAACAGGAACCCGTAGGGCGTCAGCGCGAAGATCACCATGCCGAGCAGGCTGGTCGCGTCCGAGACGGCCTCGGGCCCGTCCACGGCCATCGAGGTGAGCGAGCCGGCCAGCACGAAGAGCAGGCAGATGCCGGACCACAGGACGGGGGCCATGGTGCTGCGCTGCGGCTGGGAGGCGACCTGCCAGCGCTTGACGAGGACGTAGAGGATGTAGCCCACGAGCACCACCGCGAGCGTCGAGGTGATCACGTCGAGGACGCGGAAGAGGGTCGGCGCGTCCGTGATGAAGAGGAAGGACTCCGGGCACTCGCAGCCCAGCACGTCCGAGTCGGCGACGGTGAGCGTCGGAAGCGGCCCGAGCAGCGCGAGGGCGTAGCCGCCGGCCAGCACCCGGCGCAGCCGCGGCGACTCGATGCGCCCGTCGGGGTAGGCCAGCAGCATGTGCACGAAGACGGCCAGGTAGAGGCTCGAGAAGAGCACGCCGATCGTGAACAGCGCCGGCGCGTCCGCGCTGACCAGCACGGTGAGGAAGAAGGCGAAGCCGACGGCGGTCATGAGCACGCCGAACCGGTTGTCCGGGCGCCGCCACCACGCGTAGAGGCCGACGCCGATCCACGACCAGCCGAGGAAGAGGCCGAGCACCGCGGTGGCGGCCTTGCCCTCGACGCGATCGGAGGAGAGCACGATCGCGAGGGCCACCAGCCCCACGACTATGCCCTCGACCGCGACGAGCCCGAGCGCGCGCCGCAGCCCGCTCACGATCGAAGCAGCTCCTGCACGCGCTCACCGGAGAGCTCGGCCTTGGGCACGAAGCCGCAGGCGCCCGACGTCGTGACGAGCGGCCCGAAGTCGGAGCCGTCGCGGCTGGAGGTCATGATCACGATCGGGTGCTGCGCATGGGCCGTGATCGCGGCGCAGACGTTGAAGCCGTCGGTGTCGGGCAGCTGCACGTCGAGCAGCACCACCTCCGGACGCAGCCGGCAACACTCCTCCAACGCCGACGCGCCGTCCGCCGCCTCGCCCACGACGTCGAAGCCGTCGGACTCGAGCACGACCCGCGCGCTGGCGCGGAAGGAGGGGTGGTCATCGACGATGAGGATCCTGCAACACATGGAGGTGTGACGATTGTGGACGCAAGCAAACTGCCCGCACATACGGCTGCCCACACTCAGCTGCCCGTGGCCGCCGCCACCGCACGATAGGCCGCGCCGGGATCCTCGGCGCCGAACACGGCGGACCCGGCGACGAAGACGCCCGCGCCCGCTCGGGCGCAGGGGCCGGCGGTCTCCGCGTCGATGCCGCCGTCGACCTCCAGCGCCGGCCGCTCGCCGAGCAGCGCGCGCAGGCGCTCGAGCTTGGCGAGCGATCCGGGCAGGAACTCCTGCCCGCCCCAGCCGGGATTGACCGTCATGCAGAGCAGCAGGTCGAGCTGCTCGACCAGCTCGGACGCGGCCTGCACGGGGGTGCCGGGGCACAGCGCGAGCCCGGCCCGGCAGCCGACGTCGCGGATCGCGGCGAGCGCGAAGTCGGTGTGCGGCGTGGCCTCGACGTGGATCGTGATCCCGTCGGCGCCCGCGTTCGCGAACTCGGCGACGTGCCGCTCCGGCCGTTCGACCATCAGGTGGACGTCGACGTATCCGCCGGCCGCGCGCACCTGGTCGGCGAGGGCCGCAACGACCTGCGGGCCCATGCTCAGCGCGGGCACGAAATGCCCGTCCATCACGTCGACGTGGATCGTGCGGGCGCCGGCGTCGAGCACCTCGGCGACCTGCTCGCCCAGCCGCGCGAAGTCGGCGGCCAGGACCGACGGCGCGACTCCGGTCGGCCGGCCCGCCATCAGATGGGCTGGAGCATCGAGCTCCGGCAGTGGTTGCAGCTGTACAGCGCGGTGCTGGACATCCGCACGATCGTCGAGTGCTCGCCGCAGTTCGGGCACACGGAGGCGAGCTCGAAGCGGCGCAGGCAGTTCACGCAGCGGTAGCGCCCGGGCACGTTGCTCGCCCGCAGCCAGGGCTCGTTGCACGCCGGGCAGACGTCGCCGAGGTCGATGGGCGCGTCGCTCACGCCGCCCTCCGGCGCAGGCGCGCGACGAAGAACCCCTCGGTGCCGTCGCGGTGGGGAAGGCTCTGCGCGAAGGCGGGCACGCGGGCATGCTCCCACAGCGGCACGTCGGCGCGGAGGTCGTCGGCGGCGAAGTCGCCGCGCTCGGCCAGGAACGCCTGCACGACGGCCTCGTTCTCCGTGGGGGAGATCGTGCAGGTCGAGTACACGAGCGTGCCGCCCGGCCGCAGGGCGTCGGCTCCCGCCCGCAGGATCGCCGCCTGCTCGCGCGCGAGCCGCGCCGGCAGCTCGGCCGCCTTGCGCCAGCGCGCGTCGGGCCGGGAGGCGAGCGTGCCGAGGTCCGTGCACGGCGGGTCGACGAGCACGCGGTCGTAGGCGGCCGGCTCGTGCGCGGCGGCGGCATCGCACGTCCGGACCGCGACAATCCCGGCGGCGCCCATCCGCGCGGCGGTCCGGCGCAGCGCCTCGGCGCGGCCGGGATGGCGCTCGACCGCCACCACCTCGCCACAGCCCTCGATCAGCGCCGCCAGGTGGGTCGTCTTCGCCCCGGGCGCGGCGCAGAGGTCGAGCACACGGTCGCCCGGGCGCGGACCGAGCAGGCGGCTCACGGTCATGGCGGCGCGTGACTGCGGCATGAAGCAGCCGGCCTCCCACAGGGGCGAGGCGAACGCGTCGAACGGGCCCTCCAGGACGAGCCCTTCGGGCAACCCTGGCGCGGGACGGGATCCGACCGGCAGGCGATCCGCCAGCTCGGCGGGCACCGCGCGCAGCGTGTTCACGCGCAGGACGCCCTCGGCCGGCTCGTTGCC
>Ga0136615_10000906_pt1 | contig 13908 bp, 12 predicted proteins | sample AntDrymUQ2882206_2_FD_106647 | JGI IMG/M metagenome (GOLD analysis project Ga0136615, IMG submission 106647) | Polar desert sand microbial communities from Dry Valleys, Antarctica - metaG UQ288 (22.06) | ecosystem: Environmental > Terrestrial > Soil > Desert | place: Antarctica: Dry Valley...
CTTTAGCTCGAAGGCCCGAAGACGGCGGCCTTCGCGCCAATCGGTGGCTTTGGAGCTATCGATGGAATCACTCATGCCAGTTCATTACCCGAGGTTCGCTTCTTTATGCAGAGATCAGTAGGTTAAATCTTGGTTACTTCTTCGGAAAGTCTGTTAGTGTCCCCGATTCTTGGGTATGATCTTAAACACTAGTGATCCGTGGGGGATCGCGAGAGAGGAGGCACCTCATGAAGAAGCTGGTGTTGTTGGTGGCTATGCTGGCGGTGGTGGTAACGATGGCGGCAGTGGCCGCCCCCGTTATGGGTCAAGAGATGAAGATGGAAGAGAAGAAGGGCAAGGATAAGGAGAAGAAGGACAAGATGAAGGAGATGCCGAAGACCGGCGGCATCCCCGTCAACACTGCAGTGCTCGGACTCGGTGCCGGCGCCCTGCTCGTCGGTGGTGGGCTGCTTGTACGCAAGGTCACCCGCTAAACAGCACCAACGGAGTTAGTCGAGGCCGGGGCTTTTGCGCCCCGGCTTTTTCGTGCTCCAGAACCCGGGCCTTGGGTGGGCTCTGCGCTCGAACTCGTCTTGCGGATCTCTGGCGCCGTGCTCGCCATCCTGTCCGGATGGTCGTCTTGGCCTTCTTTATGTAGGCTGCCTCGATCTTCTGCAAAGTGCCGTGTTCGACCCCCAGGATCTTGAGTAGCGAACCGCTCTTGGCGCTTCGAGTGCGCGACTATTGGCGGCGGATCCGCGAGCGGCGCGCACGCCGTGCCCTGGAGTACCAGCATGATGGTCGCGACCGATCCCGCGGAGAGACCGTGCCGCCTGTAGATTCAGAGCCATCCGTAGACGAGAACAAGCTTCCTCAGATTTCTCGACGCCGGCTCTCCATCGTTCGGTGATCTGAGCTCTTCGGCCTTCAAACGAGAGTCTTGCGGTAGACGCCCAGGGAGCCGGGGCGCTCGGTGGTGTAAACCACTCGCCTGCCGGGCGCGCCCTTTGAGCCTTTCCGGCTTGGGTCTTCGAAGCTTAACCGGGTTTTAGCCAAGAATTGACGCCGCTTTAACCACGGAAAGTCCTCCTTGCGGTACCGTTGGTACCGGTGTATTCGGAGGTTCAGAGGGGCCGGCAGCCCAGCCCCATCGAGGGGCCAGTGGGGCCCTCACCCCCCAAGCTCAGTCCTGAACCCGGATCCCGCTCGATCTCCGGGGACCTTTGGGGGCCCCGAGCGGTGATCGTGGAACCACATCCGGCGGTGCAGGCCGTCTTGGAGCACCTGCTTATCCGGGAGGGTTACGCCGTCGAAGCCTGCAGCGAGGCGTCCGAAGTGGCGCCGGGGCGAACGCCCGTGCTCCTCCTCATGGGCGCCGAGGACGGGGATGGTCTGTACGTCTTTCAGACGCGGGAGGTGGCCGGGGTTCTGGCCGCGCTAGCCGAAGATGCGGAGCTTTCGGGGGGAGTCGGTCTTGCGGCGTTCGGCATCCATGCTTTCGTGCCAAAGCCCTTCGGCATGGTGGACATCTTGCGAGTCGTGCGTGCGGTGGGCGATTTTGACGGGCGCAAGCAAGGCCCGCCGCGCGAGAGGTCCTGACAAAGGTCGTCAAGAAGGGAGGATGAGTGTACGAAGAAGGCGGTGCGGAGCTCGAGTTTGGAACTAGGGTGGATCTCCACCTCCACTCCAGGGCGTCGGGGGCGGCGACGAGCTGGTGGGTCAAGGGGCTAGGGGCGGATGTCGAGGTTCAGGAGTCCTACACCCCTCCGGAGGAATCCTACCTGATGGCCAAAAAGGCCGGGATGGACTTCGTTACCCTCACCGACCACGAGTCCATCGAAGGGGCGCTGACCCTGCTCCATCGCCCGGACTTCTTCGTGGGCGAGGAGGTCTCCGCCTTCTTCCCCGAGGACGGCAACCAGGTGGACGTACTCGTCTACGGGCTCGACGCCGGGATACACCGCGAAGCGCAGACCCGGCGGAGGAACGTCTACGAGTTGGTCGATTATCTGAGGGAGGCCGGGGTGGCGCACGTCCTGGCTCACCCCATCTACGGGATGCCGGGGGACCTGGATCTGGGCCAGGTAGAGAAAAGGCTCGTCCTCTTCGGCCTCTGGGAGTTCATAAACGGTTCCCGCCCCGCCCGGCAAAACCGTCTGGCGAGGGAGATCGCCAAGAGCGTCGGCCCTTTAGAGCTGCGGCAGCTCGCCGCGCGGCACGGTCTCTCCGTCCCGCCGCACCGCAAGGTATCCGGCACCGCGGGATCGGACGACCACGGCGGGATCTACGGGGGCGCTACCCACACGATCGCGCCGAAGGTCGGGAGCGCGAAGGAGTTCCTGGAAGCCCTCGCCGCCGGTGAGGTCCGACCGGCGGGGGAGGACGGATCGGTCGCCAAGATTACCCAAACCGGCTTCAGGATAGCGGGCGAGGCCCTCAAGAAGGGCGATAGCGGCCGGGCGGCGGACGTGCTGCGGCGCTTCGTCCTGCGCCCGTCCCTGCCCGGCCTGCGCCGCTTCGTCCGTCCCTCCCCGGCCCTCGCAGAGAAGCTCCTGGAGCAGGTGCCGCGCCTGTCGCGGCTGGACGAGCCCTTCGTACGTTCCGCGCTGACCTCGCGCTACGAGGACCGGCTCTCGGGCGCTTTGGAGGGGATGGGGTCGGGGTTCCCGCTGGTGGACTTTCTTGGGTCCGTCGGGGACCTCATAGACGGGCACCTGTTCATCGCTCCCTACGTAGGCGTGCACGGCTACTTCGGCCGGGAGAAGAGAAAGGCGCTCGCCTTGCGCCACGAGGTCTTCCCCGAACGCCCGGAGAACCTCCGGGTCGGCGTCTTCGTGGACGGGTTTGACGCGGTCCACGGGGTCGCCACGATGTATCGCAACATCCAGGCTCTGGTAACTGACGGCAAGGGCCGGTCGTTGAGGCTCGTGCGCTGCGGGGACACGCCCTCGGGAAATACGGTGGGTGCGACCGACCGCGGCGTTCATTCTCTGCGCCCCGTTGCAACCTTGCCGGTGCCGCTCTACCACGGTCTCGAACTTGGGGCGCCCTCGTTTCTGGACGTGCTGGACCACGTCGCCGCCGAGGACTACAACGTCTTGCACGTGGCGACCCCAGGACCGTTGGGGCTCGCGGCCCTCGTCGCCGGGCTCACGCTGGGTATCCCGGTGGTCGGGGCCTACCACACGGAGTTCGGGGCCTACGCCGGGGCGCTCTCGGGGGACGCGATGGTGGCGGAGGTCGTCGAAGTCGCGGTGAGGGAGTTCTACGAGCGGTGCGCGGCGGTCGCCGTCTCCTCGGAGGCCACGGCCCTCGCTCTTCGCAACCGCGGGTACCACATCCGGCGTTTCGAGATCCTGCGAAACGGCGTGGACAGGAAACTCTTCGATCCGGAGCGCCGGGACGAAGGGCTGAGAAACTCTCTGGGCGACGGCAGGACACTCCTACTATACGCGGGCCGGGTGAGCCGGGAGAAGGGGCTGGATCGGCTCGTCTCCGGATATCTCGCCTTGCGGCGCCGGCGGGACGACGTTCACCTGGTCGTCGCCGGCGATGGTCCCTACCGCGGGGAACTGGAGACGCTGCTCGAAGGAACGGCGACCTTTACCGGGTTTCTGCGGGGCGAGGAGCTGGCCCGCACCTTCGCCTCCTGCGACATCTTCGTCTTCCCCAGCACCACGGACACTTTGGGGCGGGCGGTGGCCGAGGCGCAGGCCTCGGGGCTACCGGCGGTGGTCTGCGGCATCGGGGGCCCCCGCGAGTGCATCCGGCCCGGCGTCTCGGGCTTCGTGACGGACCCCGGAGACGACGAGGGATTCTTCGCCCGGGTCGAGGAGCTGCTCGACGATTCCGCAAAGAGGGAGCGCATGGGCCGGGCGGCTCGAGAGTTCACCCGGAGCCTCGACTGGGAGGCGGTGCTGGAGGGTCTGGTCTCGCTGTACGCCCAGGTCGCCGGTATTCAGCCCGACCTCGCGCCCGCGCGGTAGGCACAACACGACCGGAAGGAGACGGCCCGATGGCTTTAGAACGTATAGGCATCAACTTCTCCTCCAGGCGCCTGGCCGACGAATCGGCACTCGCGGAGGACCTGGAGGAGCTCAAGTCCGCGAGCCCGGACTTCGTCGAAGTCGGCCCGCACGGGCTCGGCGTGATCCTCGGCGGCCGGCTCAATGAGGGCCGGGCGGCCCAGGTGGAAAAGGTTCTGGCTTCGGCGGGACACGCTTACACGGTTCACGCCCCGCATGCCCTCGACCTGATGGATTTAGGGACACGCGATCTGCAGCGCGACGCGCTCGAGACAAGCGTCCGGTTCGCGGCGAGGATAGGAGCCCCGGTGGTTGTCTGTCACGCGGGCAAACGGGTCTCCCTGCGCGACTCACGTCGCCGGCTCGACGATCAGCTCGCCGCCGAGCGCACCGTACTGAGAGAGCTGGGCGAGATCGCGTACAACCTCGGCGTAACCATAGCCGTCGAGAACTCCTACCCCGAGCCGCCGATCGTGCGCGGAACGACCTACGCCTACGCCGCTTGGCCTTCGGGACTAGCCGGGCAAGTGGCCGCGGTGGAGCACCAGGCGGTCGGGATCTGCCTCGACGTCGGCCACGCCGCCGTCGCGTCGAGCTTCTTCGGCTTCGACTTACTCAAAGAATGCGCGGTCGCCGCTCCCCTGGTTCGCCACGTCCACCTCCACGACAACCTCGGCTACCCGGACCTCACCGAAGGGGGCGAATCGAGGGTCGCCGAACGCCTGGCTTACGGGATCGGGGACCTGCACCTGCCGCCGGGGAGTGGCGCCATACCGCTGGAGAAGCTCTTCGAAAACATCCCTTTCCCCCAGGCCCGCACCTGCTGCGTGGAGCTGTACCCCGGCCTGCGGCACCTGGCCAAAGAGACCCTCGCGGCCGCCCGAGAGTTCCTGAAACCGGCCCACGACGAACCCTCCGAAGGATCACGGCAGGACGGTCTCGCCCCCGCAAGAACTTCTTCGTAAACTCCCGTTCTCGCGGTCGGCGCGGTGACCTTCGCCGCGTTTCCTTACTCGCGTGCCGTCCGTGTAAGAATGTATCTTCGTGAGTGGATCGGAGAAGACCCCTCGGGTGGAACGCGGTCGGGACGGCGCTCCGATCCGGCTGCTCCTGATCGTTACCGTCTCGGCGGTGTTCGTCATCGTGATGAACGGGTCGATGGTGAATGTAGCGCTCCCGACTATCGGAGAGCAGTTCGGGGTCTCCGAGGGGCAGGCGGAGTGGGTGATCAGTGGCTACCTCCTCGTCTTCGCCGTGGGCATCCCCCTCTACGGACGTCTGGCCGACGTTTACAGCCTCAGAAAGGCGTTCTCGTTCGGTCTCGTCGGGTTCGTCGCGGGCTCCCTGGTCTGCGCCCTGGCCCCGAACTTGCCGGTGCTCGTCGCCGGCCGCGTCCTCCAGGCCGCCGGAGGCGCGGCCATACCGGCGCTCTCGAGCACCTCGGTCGCGAAGCTCCTGCCGCCCGGCCAACGAGGCGGCGCTCTGGGCCATATAGTCTCTAGCGTCGGCGTCGTGGTGCAGTTCGCCGGCTGGCACGCCCTGTTCTACGGGACCCTATGCCTGGGCCTCATCCTCCTGCCCGCCGCGCTGCGCGTCCTGCCGGAGACGGCCCCCGCGAGGCCGGGCGCCTCCTTCGACCTGCCCGGCGGCGCCCTGCTCGCGCTCACCGCCGGGCTCTCGCTGCTCGGCGTGACCGAGGGGGAAGTCCAGGGCTTCTCCTCGCCTCTCTCGTGGGGCTCTTTCGTAGCGGCGGCGCTCTGCGGGCTCGGCTTCGGTTGGCGGATCAACACCGCCCCCGAGCCTTTCGTCTTCCCGGGCTTGTTTCGGAACCGGGCCTACGTGGCGTGTGCGGCCGTGGGGTTCTTCGGGTTCCTGGCGAACCTGACCAGCCTCGTCTTCGTGCCGCTCCTGGTCTCGGAGGTCAACGGACTCTCCGCCGGGGCCGCCGGCCTCGTCCTTGCGCCGGGCGCGGTCGCGCTGGCCCTGCTCTCCCCGCTTGCCGGTCGCCTCTCGGACAGGGTCGGGGCGCGGCCGCTCGTGCTCCTCGGCCTCTTCACCATGTTCCTCTCGCTCCTCGTCCTCTCGACGTTCGGGCCCGGGGCTTCGCAGCTGGTCCTCGCCGCTGGTATGCTCGGGGTGGGGGCGGGCTTCGCCGGGATCACCTCCCCCAACACCAACGCCGCCGCCGCGACCCTCCCGCGCGACGAGGTCGGGGTGGGCCTGGGCATCTACCAGATGCTCTTCTTCCTCGGCGGCGGCTTCGGCCCCGCGCTCCTCGGCGCCTTCCTCGCCGCCCGCGCCGGCGACGCCGCCCTCAACCCCCTCTACGCCCTCGACGCCGCACCTTTCTCCGACGCGTTCCTCCTCATGTCCCTGTGTGTGCTGCTGGCGCTGATCCTGGCCGCCGGCTACGGTCGACCGGTTGGCGAGGGCTCGAAGGTAGACCTCTAGGTCTTCGCCTCGGCCGCCTCTTCCGTCCGGGGGCTCTCGCGAGGACCGCTGACGTAGACGAGGCAGAGGACCATGGCGGCGAGGAATACGGCGGCGCAGAGGACCCCGGAGAGGCGCAGGCCCGCGACGAACTCCTCGCTGGAGCCTCCGGCGGCGAGGGAGCCCAGGAGCGCCACGCCGAGCACGCCGCTCGCCTGCCGGCTGGTGTTGACGACGGCGGAGGCTATCCCCGCCCTCTCCGGCGGCGCCGAGGAGACGACCGCGGCGGTGGACGGCGGCAGGATGAAACCGCCCCCGAACCCGACGAGCAGGAGGTTCGGGAGCACCAGCGCATACGGCGCTCCCTCCCCCAGGATCACCAGAAAGAGCGAGCCTACGCCCGCGAGGGCGAGCCCCAGCGCGAGCGGGACCCGGAACCCCACCCGCGCCATCATCCGGCCGGAGAGCACGGAGGCCGCGAAGGTGACGAAGGCGAGCGGCAAAAAGGCGAGCCCGGACACTGGCGTCGAGTACCCGAGAACGTCCCCGAAAAACAGCGAGAGCAGGAACAGCTGGCCGTAGACGCCGAAGGTGAGCGCCATCCCGGCGAGCGTCCCGGCCGAGAAGGTCGGGTTCGCGAAGAACCCGAGCGGCAGCATCGGCTCCTCGGCCCGCCGCTCGACGAGGACGAAGGCGACCGCCCCGGCCGCCGCGGCCCCGAACGCCGCGAGTACGGGCACGGAGGTCCACCCGCCGCTTCCGCCTTCTATGAGTGCATAAGTCAGCGACCCGAGGGCGAGGATACCGGTCACCTGCCCGGCCAGGTCCAACCCCCGGCCCTCCACGCGTGGCATCTTCGCGACGGAGCGGACGGCGAGCGCCGCGACGAGGACCACGAGCGCGACGTTGACCAGGAACACGCTCCGCCACCCGAAGAGACCGGCCAACAACCCGCCCAGGAGCGGCCCCGTCGCCACCGCCAACCCCGCCGTCGCGGACCACAGCCCGATCGCCCGCGCCCTCTCCGCCGCATCATCGAACGTGTTCGTGATGATCGCCAGCGTCGCCGGCGCCACGAGCGCCCCCCCGACCCCGAGCAAGGCCTGGAAGGAGATCAAAGCACCGAGCGAGGGAGCCGCCGCCGACAATGCGGACGCCCCCGCGAAAACCCCCAGCCCCACAAAGAAAACTAGCCGCGCCCCGAACCGATCCGAGAGCGCCCCCGCCGTCAACAGCAGCCCCGCGAACACCATCGTGTAACCGTTCAACACCCACTGCAACCCCGCCACCCCTCCCCCGAGGTCGGCCCGTATCTCCGGCAACGCCGTGTTCACGCTCGTAGCCCGCAGGATCGCCGCGAAAAAGCCCACGCAACTCGCCGCCAGAACGAGCCGCTTCTTCCCGTCCATACCCGACCCTTCGCCCTTGATCTCCGGAACCCGGGGCATAATAATACCGACCGATCGGTTTGTAAACGGCGCGAGAGTTGGAAGCAACCGTCTTAGAAGTCAAGGGGTTAGGGCATGAGGACACCTCCAAACAGCACGATCCCTCATCACGGCGTTGAGGATCGAGAGCAGCTTCCTCATGCACGCCACCAGAGCAACCTTCTTGGGCTTGCCCGCACTAAGCAGCCGCTCGTAGAACTCCTTGAGGATGGGGTTGTGGCGGGTGGCGACCAGCGCCCCCATGTACAGGGCGGCCCTGACCGGAGCCCTCCCGCCCCACACCTCTCGCTTGCCCCGGATCTTCCCGGAGTCGCGGTTGAATGGAGCTACGCCCACCAGGGAAGAGAGGCGCTTGTGGGTGATGGTCCCAAGCTCGGGCAGCTCGGCCAGGAGCGTCCTCGCCAGGACCGGCCCCACTCCCGGCACGCTCCTCAGCAACTCCTCGTTGCGGCGCCAAACCTCGCTCTCTTGGACTGCTTCGTCGAGCTCTCGATCGGTGCGCTCGAGTTCCTTTTCGAGCCAGCGGATGTGGGCGCGGATGCGTTTGGCGACCGGCTCGGGGGCCATGAGGAGGCGGTTCTTCTCGGCGGTGAGCATCAGAAGCAACTGACGCCTCCTGGTGAGAATCGCCTGCAAGTGCTGGGCTTCCTCGTCGGGCAAGATGCTCGGAAGCTGCTCGATGGCGGAGGCGAAGCGGGCGAGGACCTCGGCGTCGATCTTGTCGGTCTTGGCGAGGCGCCCGGTAGCCTTGGCGAAGTCCCTAGCCTGGCGGGGGTTGACCACGGCTACCGCGATCCCGGCGGCGGCGATGGCGGTGGCGGCGGGGCGCTCGTAGCGACCGGTGGCCTCCAGGACGACCAGTTCGGGTCGCGTCTCCTCCGAGAAGCGCCGAAGGAGTTCGTCGATGCCCCCCTGATCGTTGGCGAGGCGAAAGGTCTCGCCTTCCGGGAGCCGGCAGACGTCCAAGTACCCCTTGGAGACGTCGATGCCGACGAGGACGCGGGGGTTCCTTTCGGGGCTCGTGGTGGTGCTCATACGGCTTCTCCTTCCTCTTTGTGTAGGCGGCCCGGCCTTGCGGATACGGGCTTGCCCAAGAGAAGGGCAGCGGCCCCGGCAACCGTTCGGGCTCCTCCTTCAAGGGCGGGCGCGACGACTCGTGCTTTCAAGCGGTCTCTTACAGGACCAAGGAGACATCGGTCTGTCGCGCCCGCGTCGGCCGCATTCTACGACCACAAATCAAGATACAAGGCACCATGAAAAGGCTTGCGCGACCGGGCACCATGAGGCCCGGCACGGTAACCGAGAGAGGCCAGGAAGGAGAAGCGCAAGCCGATGCTCTATGTGGGGGTGGACGCGCACAAGGCGCACTCGCAGATGACGGTGATGGACGAAACAGGAACGGTGCTCCAACGGCGCAGGGCCGCAAGCTCCCGTGAGGGGATGCTCGAGGCGCTCGGCCGCCACCGGGGCGAGCCGATGAAGGCGGTCTTGGAGGCCGGATACGGCTGGGGACCGCTCTACGACTGGATCGGGGAGGTGGCAGACGAGGTCGTCCTCGCTCACCCGCTGAAGGTCCGGGCCATCGCCGACGCCAAGATCAAGACCGACAGGCTCGACTCGGAGATGCTGGCGCACCTGTTGCGCGCGGACCTGATCCCCGAGGCCTACGCCCCGTCGAAGGAGGTGAGGGCCAAAAAGCGGGTGTTGAGGCAGAGGATGTTCCTGGTGCGAGTGCGGACGATGCTCAAGAACCGGGTGAGGGCACTCCTCTTCCAGCACGGCGTGGAGCCTCCTCCAGTGAGCGACCTGTTCGGTAAGAAGGGGCTCACCTGGCTCAAGGAGGAGCCAGAACTCCCCGACCCCGACGGATGGCTCTTGGGCGAGGACGTCGAACTGGCCGAGACCCTCAAAGGGAAGATCCGCGCCACCGAAGGTCTCATCAAGGAACTGGCCGAGGGGGACGAGGCGGTCGGGTGGCTGAGGACCTTGCCGGGGGTGGGCGAGTTCTTCTCCGTCTTGATCCGCCACGAGGTCGGGGAGATGGAGCGTTTCCCGAGCCCGAAGAAGTTCGCCAGCTACACGGGCCTGGTCCCCTCGACCTACGCCTCCGGGGCGAGGATCACCCACGGGAGGCTCACCAAGGAGGGCAACAAGTGGCTAAGGTGGGCGTTCGTGGAGGCGGTGAGCCCCGCGATCCGCTGCTCGCCGTACCTGCGCGCTTACTACCAGAGGATCAAGGCCAGGCGCGGGACGAAGGACGCGAGGACCGCGACCGCCAGGAAGCTGGCGGAGCTGGCCTGGGCGGTGTGGACGGAGCGTCGTGAATACGAAGAACGTTGAAACCCAGGAAGGAGCAACCGACATGAGCGGATGAAAAGCGGGAAAACCCCTTCCGACCCCAACTGCCCTCATTTCTCCTTGGGCTCCGTCGTCGTAGGGAGGCCCCTCATACAAGGCTAGGGAGTTGTGGGTCCCATAAGTGGAATGCGCCGTTCGGTCCTTGGCCGGAGGGGCGCGGATGGAAGGATGACCGAGGGTTTCTCCGAGAAGAGAGGCAGATTAGCACAACGAGAAGTTGACAAGCTTTTTCATGGAAGGAGACCTGATGAAGCAGACGGACCTGGACTCGTTGAAGCAGACGGACAGCATGGTCAACGGCCTCGGCATCGAGTACGTGGAGACGGAGCTCGAGCGAGTGGTGATGACGATGCCGGTGGACGAGAGGCACCGCCAGCCACTGGGCTTTCTGCACGGCGGGGCGAGCGTCGTTCTGGCGGAGACGGCGGCGACGACGGGAGCGTGGCTCAACTGCCCGGACGGGAAGGTCGCGTTCGGGTCGGAGATCAACGCGAGCCACCTGAGGCCCAAGAGGGAGGGGACCCTCACGGCCGTCGCGACGCCGGTACAGGTAGGAAAGACCAACCAGGTGTGGGACATCCTGATAAGCGATGAAGACGAAAAGACCGTGTGCGCATGCCGGTGCAGGCTCGCGGTGGTGGATGCGCGGTGAGCGCGACGAAAAAAGGCGAGAGGACGCGGCGCAGGATCGTGGAGCGCGCCGCGCCCGTCTTCAACACCCGCGGCTACTTCGGCGCCTCGATGAGCGACCTCATGCGCGAGACCGGCCTCGAGAAGGGCGGCATCTACAACCACTTCGCCAGCAAGGAGGAGCTGGCGGTCGCGGCCTTCGAGTACGCCTCCGGCGTCGTGCGCGAGCGTTTCGAGGCGGCGCTCGCGGAAGAGAGCGGGACGTTGAACAAGCTCTTCGCCATTATCGACGTTCTCGGCGGCATGGCCGGCGACCCGCCGGTTGCGGGGGGTTGCCCCGTGCTCAACACCGCCGTGGAGGCCGACGACGCGAACCCCGTCCTCAAGGAGAGGGCGCGGGGGGCGATGGATGGATGGCTCCGGCTCGTCGGCAGCATCGTCAAGGAGGGCGCGCGGAGCGGTGAGCTCGACGCCGAAGTCGACCCTCGGGAGGCCGCGAGCGTCGTCGTCGCGACGCTCGAAGGCGCGCTGATGATGAGCAAGCTCTGCGACGACCCGGCGCACATGAAGCGGGCGATGGACCACCTCAAGGTGTACCTGGCGTCCCTGGCCCGGCATCCTGGAGAGGAGGGGTAGCGTGGCGGCGGGCGAGACCGCCGGGCGTACGCGCACCGTTACCTGGGAAGACCCGGGGCAGGGGGCGGAGGCGGCGGAGGAGATGGGCGGGCTCGAGTACCTGCGGGCGATAGCACGGGGGGAGTTGCCGGCGGCGCCGCTGGCGGATCTGATGGGGTTTGGGTTCGCCGAGATCGAGGAGGGGCGCGTAGTCTTCGAGTGCGTCCCCGCCGAGTATCACTACAACCCCATCGGCGCGGTCCACGGCGGGCTCGCCTGTGCCCTCTTCGACTCGGCGATGGGTTGCGCCGTACACACGAAGCTGCCGGCGGGGGTCGGGTACACGACCGTCGAGTTGAAGGTGAATTTCCTGCGCCCGATCACCGCGCGGACCGGCAGGCTCGTGTGCGAGGGGACGGCGATCCACGTCGGGGGCCGCATCGCCACCGCCGAGGCGCGCCTGCGCGACGAGTCGGGCAAGCTCTACGGCCACGCGACCACCACCTGTATGATCTTCCGGGAAGGCTCGAAAGAGCGCTCCGTCGGCGAGGGCGGACGATAAACGAGGGGAGTAGACCATGAAGGCAGTTCGGATCGAGGCGTTCGGTGGACCGGAGGTGCTGCAAACGGCGGAAATCCCCACGCCCGAGCCGGGGGAGGACGAGGTCCTCGTCGAGCTCCGGTCCTCGGGCGTGAACCGGGCCGACGTCCTCACCCGCGCCGGCAGCTACCACGCCGCCGGACAGCCCCCGATAGTACCGGGCCTCGAGGGAAGCGGCGTCGTCCGGGAGACCGGACCGTCGGTAACGGGCGTGAGCGTCGGCGACCGGGTCCTCGCCTTCGGCGGCCGGCCAGGCTTCTACGCGGAGTACGTCGCGGTGGCGCAAAGTCACGTGGTGAGGGTGCCGGAGGGATTGGATTGGGACTCAGCGGCGGCCCTCCCCGTCGCGCCTCTCTCGGCCTGGTACTGTCTAAACCATCTCGCCTGGCTCACGAGCGGCGAGAAGGTCCTCGTTCGGGCGGCGGCCAGCGGCGTCGGCGATGCGGCGGTCCAGATCTCCAAACACCTCGGCGCCACGGTCATAGCCACCGCCGGGTCCGACGAGAAGGTCGCCTGGGCCCTGGAGAACGGCGCCGACGAGGGGATCAACCACGCCCGGGAGGACGTCCTCGAAAGGACGAGGGCCATCGCCGGGGAGGAGGGCGTCGAGGTGGTGCTCGACACCGTGGGAGGCCGACATTTCGGCGAAAGTCTCAAGCTGGCCGGCCACGGCGGGCGCGTGGTGGCCCTAGCGAACGTCGCGCTGGAGGAGAGCGTAATCGACACCCGCGACTTCTACCCGAAGAACGCGACGATCTACGGGTTCCAGATCACCAACCTCGTGCAGCGCCTGGGCTACGATCCGCGGGGCGACCTTGGAGAGCTGGCGGACCTCGTGGCCCGAGGGAAGCTCGAGGTCCACGTGGACCGGGTCTTCTCCCTGGAGGAGGCGGGCGAAGCCCATCGCCACATGGAGGAGCGCCGCAACCGGGGCAAGATCATGATCCACCCCGCAGACTGACGAGACGCCGGAGGAGGAGCTACGCATGGACATGCAGGCTTTCCGGCAGAGTCCCAGCCCACCGCGACTAACGTAGAGGATCACGTCGAGCACCGCTATGCCGAGAACGAGGTGAGGAACCACTACGCGGCTCTCGGTGAGGGTCCCCTGATCCTTCACGGCTTCCCGAATTACTAGGTTCTAGAGTATAGGTTTACTCGTAGAGCTCGAAGAACTCGGTCTCGCCGGTTTTTTCGAAGTTCTCGCGAACGTATCTCACCACCGCGTACTGGTCCTCATCCAACGGTACGAACCCATCCGCCAGGTAGAAAGCGTGTACCTTCTGGACTATCACGACCACTTCTCCCCTTTCGGCTTCCAGGTCACTCGTAACGCGGTCGATCAGGTGTTGGCTACCCAACTCGACCGGTTGGGGCCAATCCACGGGCAAGGGATTCGTCTGTCTCGACTGGACCCAGTATCCGGGAACGTCCGGAACGATCGCGTACGTCCTGTCTCTCGACGAAACTTCGTCCGTGGCGTCGTTGAGATCTACCAGGAAGTCGTAGGTATTTGGGTTCGTGTAGATCAAGCGCCCGCCCGGCAATACCCCATCCAAAGATTTGGTCAGCTCGCTGGATGGCTGCTCCCGGTATATGTAGTACGGTCTGGCCACGCCGAAACCCAGCAGGATGGCTACTCCCGCAACGGCCAGCGTCGCGCGGAGGAACCTGGGATCCAGCGCCCCGCGTACGGAATACGCGAACGCCGCCAGTATCGTGAACAGGGGTCCCAGCAATAAGGCCGGAAAGTTGTACCCCACCGAGAGCGAAGCGCTCCATGCCAGCAGTAGGGCTATCAGCACCACCGTCGTTCTATCTC
>Ga0136615_10000907_pt1 | contig 13906 bp, 14 predicted proteins | sample AntDrymUQ2882206_2_FD_106647 | JGI IMG/M metagenome (GOLD analysis project Ga0136615, IMG submission 106647) | Polar desert sand microbial communities from Dry Valleys, Antarctica - metaG UQ288 (22.06) | ecosystem: Environmental > Terrestrial > Soil > Desert | place: Antarctica: Dry Valley...
AGCTACTACCAGACCGTCTACGCCACGGAGAAGGGCAGCGCCGAGATGCCCTCGGCCGGACGGGCGTTCACGCCCGAGTCGATCACGCGCCTCGTCGCCCAGGGCGTCCAGATAGCGCCCCTGATCCTGCACACCGGCGTCGCCAGCCTCGAAGAAGACGAACCGCCCTACGAGGAGTTCTACCGCGTCCCACCCGAGACCGCCCGCCTGGTCAACGCGGCGCACGCAGCAGGCCGACGGGTCGTCGCCGTCGGTACGACCGTGGTCAGGGCGCTCGAAACCGTCACCGACCCGGAGGGCGTCACGCACCCCGGCGAGGGCTGGACGGGCCTAGTCGTCACGCCCGAGCGCGGCATCCGGGCGGTGGACGCGATGCTGACCGGCTTGCACGAGCCGCGTTCGACCCACCTCGCGATGCTCGAAGCGCTGGCCGAACGCGAACCGGCAACGCCGGCCTCGAACCGTCCCCCGACCCTCGCGGGAAGAGAGCACCTCGAAGTCGCCTACGCCGAAGCTCTGAGAGAAGGCTATCTCTGGCACGAGTTCGGAGACCTGCACCTTATTCTGCCGTGACCTTCGCCACTCACCGAACCCCAGTGATGCATGGGCAGGCCGGACGCGCATACCGGCCGCCAAGGCGCACGACCGGCGGAACGCCGTAGAGGAGTAGGCCTTTGAAAGGAGATTTTGGTTTCTGAGAAGTCCGTCCTATCGAAAACCCCCTAGAGTCGTAATAACGGCTTATTCTTGGGCTTTTTGCAGGCGAAGGGAATCGGAATAGAGCACGAAACTTCTTTCTCGATCGGAAGAAGCGCACCGTAGAGGCGCCGTTGCTGCGTCCACTCCTTGCTCTTGCGCAGGCGACGGAGCTCCGGCAAGTCTGTACTGGAGCTTAAACCTTAAGCAAGTATGCAGGGTGAGCGAGGTTTACGTTGTATCTATAGCAACGTGGTGTAAATTGCGGAAACGGGGCGGGGCACGCTCCGACCGGACTCTCGGAGGGGGGGAGTCTTCGGGGAGCGTGCTCCGGCCCTGGGCATACCAAAACGCTCCAGTCAGGTAAACTGGAGGCCCGGCGGCGCTTCTCCCCCCTCCGCGCCGCCGGGCCTTTGCTAACGAAGGATCTCCGGCGCACGCACGGTAGCCTTGCCAGACAGAGCAGCACAATGGCGAAAACGGGCCCAACAGGAACCTCGCGTCGACCCGAACCTACCAGGAATCGCGGAAACGGCGTAGATCAGGCAGGATTCTCCAGAGCTCGTGCAGGAGCTGTACCTCCTCGTACCCCGGCGCCGGACGCGAAGCTTCTGGGCTTTACCCGAAACCAAAGAAACGGCGCCACCAGGAGTGACGGTTCTCCGTGGTTACCGTTTCGGGGGCTCTTTGTGCGGCGCTCGCCTCCGCAAGCTGCTCCCGGAGCCGCTCGACTTCGAGCTGAAGCGCCTCGGCCCTCTCGCGCTCGGCGTCGGCCCTATCGCGCTCCCGCTCCAGGCTCTCCCTCATGGTGCTCTCGGCAACCGCCGTAAGCTCGAGGCGGCCTTCCAAGCGCCCGAGCTCCCTCTGGAGGGCCTCCATCCTCAACTGTACCTCGACGGCACTCTCGGAGACTTCCAGGAACTCCTGGCGTGCCGCGAAGGTACCGTTCGCGTTCCCTTTCCGGGGCGGCCTACTCGGCAGCAACTCGTGAATGATCCTCTGAGGGATGCGCCAGCGCCCAGACTCGTCCTTCTCGCCCTCCAGCTCCCCCGTCTCGAGCATCTGTAGGATACGGCGGTTGCTTCTGCGAAGTATCCGCCCCGCTTCGGCGGTGGTATAGGTATCTTTCTCCTGTTCCATGCGAGTATGGTAACGCAGCATCGGTATTGGCGAAAGAAGTTTTATGGCGCTTCGTGTTTAGCTTCCGCGTCGTTTCCGACGATATGTTGGGGTACGCTTGCAGCCCAGCGGCCAGAGGTTGCGGAAGCGAGGATTCTTCAGCACAAGCACTTGAGCGGTTTCAGGGGGTAAACCGCTGGTTCAAGCTCAAAATCTGCCCATCTGGGCGAGCATCTACGCAAATCGCCGTGTACCCTGACGCCGAGTGGGGGCTTCGTACGAATTTCGCCGTAGCCGGCTGCGAGCAGGTACGCTAGCCTTCGTTTCGGCCCTTCCTGGCCAATACAATACGCAAAGGTAAGCGATGAAGGAGGCGAGATGCTGGTAGGGCATGAGAGGTTGGGAAAGCTCGGAGTCCTGTGCGTCTTCGCGCTCGTACTCGGAACGCTCGCCGGCTGCGGCGGTTCCGACAACGAAGGTGAACAAGAGGCGAACGAACCCACGCGTGAGCCCGTCGAAGAGACCACGACCGAAGCGGCGGCCGAAAGCGGCGTGGTGGTGAGGGTATCGGGCACGCCCGGAACCGCCTACTCGGGGACTTATGGGACCGCCGCCGAGGTGCAGACCGTGGACGATGCCACCGTGGGGACCGAGCCGACGGACTACGAGGTGGGCGCCGTAGGGGGCGCAGGCGACAGGTTGAACACTTCGTTCAGTAAGACCGCGCCCGGCGGGGAGACCCTGGAGGTAGAGATCGTGGTGGACGGCAAGCCGGTCGCTAGAGGCGAGACCTCGGCAGAGTTGGGCGTGGCGACCGCTAGCTGGACGCCGGAGGAAACGCTGCAGAAAGAGACGCTCCCCAAAGAGAGGGAAAAATAGTCCAATTTCTTCTTCGTCACTCTCTCGCAGGGCTAGAGGCTTTAGGCAAAGACGGTTATAGAGAGATGAGCCCAAGTCGGGCCCCGAGGCCGACCGCCTCCGTACGGCTCGCGGCGCCGAGCTTCGCGTAGATAGAGGAAACGTGGAACTTGACGGTGTGTTCGCTTATTTGAAGATCCCGCGCGATCATCTTGTTAGACAACCCCCGTCCCAGGAGCCCCAGAACCTCACGCTCGCGCGCCGTCAGGGGCTCCGCGGGCTCCTCGACCGCCTCCTGCCCCCGCAGCAGCCGCCCGGTCAGGGCTCGGGGCAAGACCACGAGACCCTGAATGACCGCGACTATCGCCGCCGAAAGCTCTTCGGGCGGGGCGTCCGGCGACACCACGCCCCAGCCGCGCGGCGCGAACTCGCGCAGCAAGGGCACGGAGCGGTCGTCCTCCGAAAGGAGCAGTATCGCCTGCGTCCCTTCCTCCGCGACGGCGCGCGCCGCCTCCTCCAGGGGATCGTCCCCCGCCACCACCACGACGTCGGCCCCCGGGGCCACGAGCTCGACTACGGAGTCGGCCTCCCCCACCACGAGTACGTCAGCGCCCACCTCCGCGCTCTCGAGAATCGACCGTAGCCCCGCGCGCGCGAACAGCGTCGGGGCTACGACGAAGACCCGCGCGGGGTCGCCGTTCATGCGGCCACGCTCACGAGGAGTTCACGCGCCGCGAGCCCTCGCGCGCCCCGGGTCCCCGAAGCTCGCCTCGATCTCCCGCACCTCGCCGCCGCGCATCACACGCAAGCGGACGGGGTCTCCGGCTCGCGCCAACGCGTCTCGCAACGAAGCGGCGTCTTCGACCAGCTCTCCGGCCACCCCAAGCAGCACGTCACCGACGAGGAGGCCGGCCCGGGAAGCGGGACCGCCGGAGGCTACGCCGGCGATCACGAGTCCCACCTCTTGCCCCGCCGGCTCCCGAGACGAAGCGGGCAGCACGGCTTCTTGCACTCTCACGCCCAAACGGGGACGGGAACGCGAGCGCCCCGTTCGCAGGCCGCCAGAAGCCCAGGCGCCGGCGGTGTTGCTCGGGATCGCGAGGGACAGTCCTCTGGAGACCATGGCGTTCACCCCGATCACCTCGCCACGAGCGTTGACGAGCGGCCCGCCGGAGTTTCCGGGCGCCAGGTAGGCATCGGACTGGATGTAGCGAGTGCGGCCGGAGGGCCTCCCCACGTTCCCGAGACCGCTCACTATGCCGGCCGTCACGGCCCCGCGCCGGCCCCACGGGTGTCCGACGGCGAAGACCAGCTCTCCTACGCGCAAAGCGTCCGAGTCACCGACCGGCGGCGTGGGCAGATCCTCCGCCGGGGCGCCGCGGAGCCGGAGCATCGCAAGATCCAACCTGCGGCTGCTCCCGACCACCTCCGCGTCGAAGGAGCGGTCGTCCGTCAGGACCACCTCGACCTTTCCGTCGGAGCCCGCGACGACGTGGTGGTTCGTCATCACGGAGCCGTCCGGGGACCAGAGAAAGCCGGCCCCCGCCCCGCGGCGCGGTCCGCGACGTCGGGTCCCTCTCCGTACCTGCACCACGCCGGGCAGCACCGCTTCGATCATGGCCGCCGCCTCGGCGCCGGCCGCGCCGGCTCCCTCAAGAAGATTGACTGACTCCAGGCTCATACCACACCCCCTAACCGCGCTCGCCGACGGTCACGCGCAGGGTCTGAAGTTCGCCCCCGCGGACGACGCTCACCGGCACCTCGCGGCCGATCCGGCCGCCCGTGAGGAGCGCCTGCAGCTCGTCTGTGTCAGCGACGGGCGTGGCGTCCAGCGAGACGAGGATGTCGCCGAGCAACATCCCCCCCTTCCCCGCCGGGCTGCCGTCCTCGACGCCCACGACGAGGAGGCCGCCCCTCCCTTCACCCAGGCCGGCGCTTTGTGCGCTGGGCAGGTGTACGGGCTGGCTCAGGATGCCGAGGTAGCCGCGTTTGACGGAGCCGCGCTCCTCCAGAGACCCGGCGACGCGCCAGGCGACCTCCGAAGGTACGGCGAGCGCCACGCCCCGGGCAAGCCCGAGCGCCGTGATGCTGAGCACCGCCCCTTCGGCGTTTATGAGCGGCCCGCCCGAGAATCCAGGGTAGGGCGTCGCGTCGGTCTGAACGTACCTCTCGAGCCTCGCTCCCCGACCCGTGCGAAGCGGTCCTCCTACAGCGCTGACGATCCCGAAGCTCGCCCGTATCAGTCCCTCGCGACCAGGACGGGCGACGGCGAGCGAGATCTGGCCGACCCGCACCCCTCCCGCCGCGGGTTTCGCCACGATTCCGTCCCCAAGCTCCGGCACTTCCAGTACGGCCAGATCCGTCGAGGGGTCCCGGCCGACGAAGCGTGCCTCCAGGGTACGCCCGTCGTCTGTGCTAACCGATAGGTCCTCCTCGCGCTCCAATACGTGGCTCGCGGTGAGTACCCTCCCGGCGGCGTAGACCACGCCGCTCGCCGCCCGACGGCGCCTGCCGTGGACCTGCACGACAGACGGTCCTATCTTCTCGACCGCGTCGGCCATCCCCTCCGAGAGCACGCTCAACGCGCTCGCCGCGCTAGCCTCGCTCGCGTCGCTGGTTCGATTCTCCATCATTTCCTCCTGATCTCGGTCCATCTGCGGAGAATGTACACCCGCGCACTAGCGCCGGCATCGCCCGTTCGGCTAGTTATCACCCGGAAGAACGACCAGGTAATCAGTCAAGCACGCGGCGCTCGATCCGGCGATTCGTGAGCAAACGATACCGTAACCAGGACCAGCGAATAGGAACCGTAGGGTACCGCCAAAGGTTTAGCCCGCGCCCCGGACGGCACCGAAGGCTTTCTCCACCGCCTCCTCCGGCGAGGCAACTACGACGACGTGCCCGCCAAGGTCCCAGCTCGCCAGGGCGACTACCGGGCGGCCCACTTTCAGAGCCAGCCCGATCTCGGAGAGCGTCCCATACTCGCCGCCGACAGCGACGATCACGTCCCCAGAGCAGACGACCGCGAGGTTCCTCGCTTGACCCGTACCCGTCGCCACGGAGTACGAGAGGTAGGGGTTGGCCCGATCACGGTACTCGTCCGGCAAGATGCCGATGGCGACGCCCCCCTCCTCGGTCGCTCCGCGCGCCGCGGCCTCCATCACGCCCGAGAGACCGCCGCAGACCACGATACTGCCTCTGGAAGCGACGAGCCGTCCTACCTCCCGCGCGAGATCGTACAACTCTCCCGTGGCTTCGCCGGATCCCACGACCGCGACGTAGAGAGGACGATCCAAACCGATGCTTCTCTTACCAGGGGATCGGCCGGCGGTCGCGGAAGAAGCCGCCGGTGGGACCGTTGTTCGGGAGCGTCGCCGCCCACACCGGGGTGTTGACACCCTCCTCGACCGTGCGTGAAGCCTCAGACCCGCCCATGTCGGTCTGCACCCAACCCGGGCAAACCGAGTTGACGAGGATGCCCGTTCCCCTGAGCTCGGAGGCGAGGATGCGGGTGAGGGCGTTGAGGGACGTCTTGGAGACGCGGTAGGCCGGAGAGCCTCCGCCCATGTCGTTGAGCGCGCCCATGCCGCTGGAGACGTTGACGATGCGGCCGTACCGGTTGCGTTGCATCAGCGGAACGAACGCCTCGCAGAGCCGCCACGCGCCGAAGAGGTTCATCTCCAGCGTCTCCCGCACCACGTCGAGGTCCGCGTCCACGCCGCGCTGGCCCCCATCCATACTGACACCGGCGTTGTTGACCAGGACGTCGAGCCGCCCGAACTCCTCCTCGACGTCGCGGGCGAGGTTCTGGATACCCTTCTCGTCGGTCACGTCGAGTTGTCGGACGCGCACGTCGCCGTCTATCTCCTCCGCGGCGGCGCGCCCCTTCTCTTCGTCGCGGGAGCCGAGGATCGCAACCATGCCCCTCTCGGCGAGCTGGCGCACGATCTCGCGCCCTATCCCCCTGTTCGCCCCGCTAACCAACGCGATTCGCCTATTCTCCATTATCTACCCTCCTACTCTATAGAATCCGGCTTTTGGGAGGGCTAATGTTACCTTACCCTCGGCGCCGCAAAGACCGGCGCTTATAGCATCGGGTAGCGGCCCACCTGTCCGAGTAGGTAGCGCAATACCTTCACCGCGCCGTCCTTGCTCAACGGCTCGTTCCAGCTGCCGCACTTGGGAGCCTGGACGCACGCCGGAGCTGAGCTGATCTATTACGACGAGCACAGCAATCGGCTGACGGGCGAGGAGTTCTCGGCCAGCCTGGGGTACAGATCCGAAGAGGAGCAGAAGCGCGTGGAGGCGCGGGAGCTACAGGCCCGGGTCGAGCGCGGCGCGACGTCCGAGGAGGCGAAGGCTGCCGCGGACGAGAAGTCCCCGAAGGTTCGCCACCCGGGCGAGGGGCGGTAAGCGAGTCGTCCGAAAGGCGACCGCGCGTTCACAAAAAAGGATTCTCGACGCGGAGTCCTTCTATAACCCGCCCGTGCTGAAGGTCCTCGGTCAGGAGAAGATCCGCTCCGGCTTTGAGGGCGGCCTCCACTATCAGGGCATCCCAGAACGAGAGCATTAGCTCCCGGCTACGGCGCACCGCCCCGATCACCATCCCCGCGTCCTCGGAGATCGGCGAAAAAGCGGCCAGGTAGCGGACCGCCTCGACGGCTTCCTCATCCGAGAGCGGGTGGCTCTGCTTCCGGGTCGCGGAGTAGAACTCCCGCAGAACCTGCACGGAGAGTGTCTCGTCGCCCCCGATGAGATGCTCCTCCACGAGCGCGCGAGCCACCTCGCGCTTCGCGGGCTCTCCCTCGTCGAAAGCGTAGACCAGAACGTTTGTGTCGAAGAACGCGCGCATCCCCGCCTTCTCAGGTAGGTTTATCGGACCGGTTTCTCATGATCTCTCGGTCGTAGAGCTCTTCTCGTCTGGGCAGGCCTTTGCCTTCGCTGCTCATGCCGGAGTTCCGGGCGAGCTCCAGCAACCTCCTCCCCGCCTCCCGCCGCTCCCGCCGAACCTCCGCGTACTCCTCCAGATACTCCCGCAACACGGCGTTCACGGACGTGTCCTCTTCCAACGCCCGCATCCGCGCCCTCTTCAACGTCCCTTCGTCTACCGTGATCGTGAGGTTGGTCATCGCTCCTCCTCGTTTTACACGGGATCAGTGTAGCACGACCCCGGGCGAGCGCCGGCGGAGGACAGGAGGGATCTTTCTCTCATACAAGGCGTGGAGCTACGCGCACCTTTTGTGCGACGTACCGTCAGGGGATCTCGGCCAGACGAGCGGGCCTTCCTACAAAGCCTCGCACTCGGCATCCGCTCTCGGACGCACGAAGATCAATAGTCTCACGGCGACCGGCGCCACACGGTTGCCGTCCCCGAGAGAGTACCTCTATCCGGGCGACACCGGAACCTCACACCTCCCCCGAAAGACCGCTCACGAAGTCGGGTAGCGGCTCACCTGGCCGAGCAGATAGCGCAAGACCCTGACCGCGCCATCCTTGCTCAACGGCTCGTTCCAGTTGCCGCACTTGGGAGATTGGACGCACGCCGGGCAGCCCTTTTTGCACGGGCAGCGGGCGAGGACGCCCAGGGTGTCGCGGGAGACCTCCTCGAACGTGTCGTAACCGCGCTCGGAGATGCCCACACCGCCAGGGTAGCCATCGTAGACGAAGATGGTCGGCAGGCGTGTCTGGCGGTGCATGGCGATAGAGAGCCCACCGATGTCTCCCCTGTCGCACATAGCGAAGAGCGGCAACAGCCCAATAAAGGCATGCTCCGCCGCGTGCAGCGAGCCCAGGAACTCGACGAAGTTCGGCCGGGTGTTGCCCTCTGGAGGGGGTAGCGGCGGCAGGGTGACCCAGAGCCCGCGCGTCTCGAAGGTCGTCGGCGGCAGGTCCAGGTGGAAGACGCCTATCTCGCGGGAGTCCTGGACCTGTATCTTTTTGTAGGATGTGACCACGTCCGTGGTCCGCACCCGACCCCAGTGCAGTGCCGCCCCGTTCGACAGGTCGCGTTTTTCGGATTCTTCGAGGATCTCGACGTCCGTCTCGACCTTGACCCTGGTGTAGTAGCGGTTCGGGACCCTGCGGACGAGCGCGTTGTGAGCGGCCAGGTTCAGGTCCTCGACCTCGTAGGCGTGCCCGCGGTGCAAGTAGGTTGCACCCGGGTGGAGATCCATGGGCGCCCGCCGCGCCTCGACCGACCCGATCACCTCCCCTTCCTTATCCGCTACCATGACCGACCCTGAATCGGCCGACCGCAAGGAGATGTCCCACGCCGGCTTGTCCCCCCGCGTGTAGTGCATCCGTCCCCCGCTCCTCACCAAATCTCCCGACTCGACCAGATCCTCAACCACCGCTCCGTAGGCGTACCCGAAATACTCTTCGTCCCTGTCTTCCAGAGGCGCTTCGTACGCCGCAGCCAGCAGGTGCGGGCCCAGGATATAGGAGTTCTCGAGCGTGAGGCGCGCCGCCTCGACCCTTCTGCCCAGGACCTTCTCCGGGTTCTCGTAGAGATACTGGTCCAGGGAGTCCCGTCCGGCGATGTACACCGCGAGCGAAGGCTCCTTGGCCCGCCCGGCACGGCCCCACTGCTGCCAGATAGACGCGACGCTCCCCGGGTAGCCGCAGCACACGACCGCTTCTAGAGCGCCCACGTCGACCCCGAGCTCCAGGGCGTTCGTCGAGACCACGCCTAGCAGCTCGCCCCGGAAGAGCCGTCCCTCTATCTCCCGCCGCTCCCGAATAGTGTAGCCGGCGCGGTACGGCGAGATGCGCCGGGCAAGTTCCGGACCCAGCCGGTCGGCGGCGTAGCGGCAGATAAGCTCCGCCGCCTTGCGGCTCTTGGCGAAGGCGATAGTGCGCACCCCCTGCGAGACCAGCTTCGAGAACACGAACGCCCCCTCCGTGAGCATGCTCCGCCGGTCGCCCTTCTCCTCGTCCTTGAGCGGCGGATTTCTAAAGACCACCCGCCGCGGCCCGCTCGATGCCCCGTCGTTGTCCACGAGCGTGAACGGGACGCCGGTCAGGACCTCCGCTAGCTCCAGAGGGTTGGCGATGGTCGCGCTGGTCAGGACGAACTTCGAGTCGGCCCCGTGCAGCTCCGCCACCCGCCGCAGACGTCTGAGAACCGCTGCGACGTGCGATCCGAAGACGCCACGCAGGAGGTGCGCCTCGTCCACGGCGACTATCTTGAGGTTGCGGAAGAAATCGGCCCAGAGGGAGTCGTGGCTTGGGAGGAGGGCCACGTTGAGCATGTCGGGGTTCGTGAGGATAATGTTCGCCCTTTTTCGCACCTCGGCGCGCAGGGCTTTTGGCGTATCCCTGTCGTAGGTCGCGGGGTGGACGCCGCGCAGCATGAGCTTGCTTATCTTCTGAAGTTGGTCCTGGGCGAGCGCCTTCGTCGGGTAGAGGAAGAGTGCCCTATTCGAGGGGTTCTCCAGAGCGTTCTCGAAGGCGGGGATCTTGTAGCACAGCGACTTGCCGCTCGCAGTCGCCGTCGCGACGATGACGTTCTCCCCGGCCCGCACACGCTCGTAGGCCTCGAGCTGGTGCGAGTAGAGTCGTTTAGCGCCCATCGACGAGAGCGCTCTGCTAAGTTCCCGCGGCATCTCCGGCGGCTCGGCGAGGGTCGCCTCTCTCGGGGGAAGCGTCGCGACCGTCTCTCCCAGAGACTCTACCGAGCGGCGGGGTAGGCCCGCGAGCGACGAGGCCCCGGGCGAACCGGGGTTACCGGATCTCCTCCCGATATCCCTAGATCTCACGCCGCCCGGCGAAGGCGCGCCCGAGCGTGACCTCGTCGGCGTACTCGAGATCCCCGCCGACCGGCAGCCCGCTCGCGAGCGCCGTCACCCTGACGGGCGTGCCCTCTAACTCCTGCGCGATAAACAGCGCCGTGGCTTCGCCGGTCGTGTTCGGGTTCGTGGCGACCACGATCTCCTTCGTCCCCTCCTTGCCGACCCGCTCGACGAGCTCCGCTATCCTCAGGTCCTCCGGCTCGATGCCGTCCAGGGGCGAGAGCGCCCCGCCGAGCACGTGATACAGCCCCCTGTACTCGCCCGTCCGCTCGATGGGCCCGATGTCGTACGGGTCCTCCACCGCGCAGATGACCGAAGGGTCGCGCCGCGGGTCGGTGCAGATGTCGCACTCCTCGGCCTCGGTCAGGTTGAAGCATCGCTTGCACGGCCTTATGCGCTCCTTCACCTCGCGCAGGGCCTCGGCCAGGGACCGCGCGTCGTCGGGCCTGGAGCGCACGACGTGGAAGGCGATCCTCTGGGCGCTCTTCGGCCCGATGGAGGGGAGCTTCGAGAGCTCGGTTATCAGCCGCTCGACCGGCCTCGCGTAGCTCGCCAAAGTTCCTTTACAGCCCCGGCATGTTCAGGCCGAGATCCCCTAACCCGCCGGTGATGCCGCCGAGCCTCTTCGAGGCCATCTCCTGAGACGAAGTCAAGGCCTCGTTGACGGCCGCGAGCACCATATCCTGGAGCATCTCGACGTCCTCCGGGTCCACGACCTCCGGGTCTATCTCCAGCTCCACGAGCTCCAGGTTCCCGGTGATCGTCGCCTTGACCGCGCCACCGCCCGCGCTCGCCGTGACGGTCTCGCGGGCCAGCTCCTCCTGGGCCTTCTGCATCTCCGCCTGCATCTGCTGAACCTGCTGCATCATCTTGTTTACGTTCTTACGCTTTCCCAAAACAAGCTCTCCTCTCCGAACGCGCCGCGAACTCTCTCTAGCTCCCGTCCGGCAGCGCTCGACACGAAGTCCGAACGTAGAGTATACCGTGCGGCGCTCCCGGTTTGTCGGGGGAAGAGGTGGACAGGGCTTTGGAGGCTAGCCTGGCGCAAGGTTACCCGCTAGCGCCGTGCTGCCCGTAAGCTCTAGCCACCCCCGTTTTGTTTGTCCCCCGTAAGCCCCTCGTCGGGACCAAACAGCTCTTGCGCCATGGCGAACACCTCCCGCGAGTCCCGGATCGTATCGTCGGCTCCTGCTCTCTCTCCGGCTTCCGCGCGCGGTTCGTCCTCCGCCTCCGGCATCGGAGCCTCGTCCACGCCATCCGGGGTGCCGCGGCGCGGCGTCTCTGCCTCGGGTTCCGGCGCCGTCTCGGGAGCAACTTCTGGGATGTCGCGCGACGGTCGCGAGCTAGGTGGCGAGGCAAAGTCGTTCGCGCCCTCCAGCGGGGTTTTCGTGCTCGGGGAGCCTGCGGAGACCGGTCCGTCCGCGCCGGCGATGCGAAACTCCAGCCGTGGCCTCACCCCAAGCCGTCTCTCCAGGATCTCCCCAAGGGCTTCGCCGTGGCGGGGCTTTCCGGCCTCTTTCGCGTAGAAGTCCGAGTCCTTGGGAAACGCGATCTCCAGGACCCCGTCCTGAAAGCTCGATGGCACCCCCTCCGCGAAGACGGTGGCCGTAAGGGCCTGCTTGCGGTCCTTCAGGTCCTGAATAACCCGACCCCACTGCGCAACCACAGCCCCCACCGTCTCGTCACGCCCAGCTTCGCGCTCCGGATCGTGCCCCGGTACAGCCTCCTCCGGTTTGCCATCTCCCCGATCCTCCCCGGCATGAAGCGTGACTTCCGGCGTCGCGGCTTCCGCGGACGCGTCCTGTTCCGCGCTCTCGGATTCTGCCTCTTCCGCGCGCGACGGCGTGGCCGGTACGGCGGCTACGGTAGCTCCGTTCGCGACGGCCTTCTCCAGCGTTTCGAGGCGCCCGAGGAGGGCGTCTATGGAGGGTTCGGCGTAGTCGCGGGCGAGCTTGAGGAAGGTCAGCTCGAGTTCCAGCTTCGGGTCGCCGCCGCGTTTGGCGCGCGAGAGGGAGTCGCCTAAAGACTCGATCATGCGCACCACCTCGGCGGTCGGGATACGCGACGCCTGCTCTTCGAGGCCCGCCCTCTCCTCACCCCCGACCTCGGCGAGCGCGATCTCGGGGGCGTGCGGCAGGAGCATGAGTCGTCTTAGATGCGCGACGAGCTCGCCGACGAACCGTGAGAGGTCTTTCCCCTCGTTCTGGAGCCTGTCCACGACGCGCAAGGCGTCCGCGGCCCGTCGCTCGTAGAGGGCCTGCGCCGTCTCCAGCAGCGCCTCCGAGCCGGCGCTGCCCAAAAGTTCCCGGACACGCGCGGCGGTAATGGGGCCGTCGACGAACGAGGCGAGCTGGTCCAGGAGGCCCTCGGCGTCCCGGAACGAGCCCCTGCCCTCGCGGGCGATCAGGGTGAGCGCCGCCGGCTCGACCTCTATCCCCTCGGCCTCGGAGATCTCGCGCAGCTTCTCCGAGAGCAACGAAACCCCGGGCCTGCGGAAGTCGAAGCTCTGGCAGCGGCTTATGATCGTCGGCAAGACCTTGTGCTTCTCGGTCGTCGCGAGCACGAAGACCACGTGCTCCGGCGGTTCTTCGAGCATCTTCAAGAGCGCGTTGAACGCCTCGGTGGTGAGCATGTGGACCTCGTCGATGATGTAGACCTTCATACGCCCCTGCGCGGGCGCGAGGTTCACCCTGTCCCTGAGCTCCCGGATCTCGTCTATCCCCCGGTTCGAAGCCGCGTCCATCTCCAGCACGTCCATCGAGGAGTTGTTGACGATCGCGCGACAACTCTCGCACGTCCCATCCGGCTCTGGCGTCGGCCCCTTCTCGCAATTCAGCCCCATCGCCAGCACCTTCGCCGTCGAGGTCTTGCCGGTCCCGCGCGGTCCCGAGAACAGGTAAGCGTGCGCCACGCGGTCGGTCTCGATAGCGCGCCTGAGCGTCCGTACCACCGGCTCTTGCCCGACGACGGCGTCGAAGGTGCGGGGGCGCCACTTGCGGTAGAGCGAGACGTGGCGCATATCTAGAGTTTGCTGATTCGAGAAGACCTCACACCGCTAGTATAGCGGAGGCTTCTGCAAGAGAAACGACCAAAAACAAAAGCTGATAGCTGACGGCTGAAAGCCAACAGCTATAACAAAAATTGCCGCGCACCCCGCCTTCGACGGACTCGAACCCGGCGAACTCCCGGTCGTCGACTCCGGCCCGGCTACCCCGATAGCACATGGAGTTACCCGCTTAGTGCTGCTGCCTCCCGGCCCTGACACGATTCGCGGGGTCCCATTGCTCGAGACCAGGCCCTCAACGCCGACCGCACCGGTTTCAACCGAACCCGGGCCGCCTCGGGCGGGGATCTAGGCCCTGCTAGGCGATCGCAGGTCCAGGGCATCGCCAGCTCCCCGCTTAGCGCGGCCCGCAGAGTTTACCAAATGGTAGCGAGGATGA
>Ga0136615_10000909_pt1 | contig 13886 bp, 19 predicted proteins | sample AntDrymUQ2882206_2_FD_106647 | JGI IMG/M metagenome (GOLD analysis project Ga0136615, IMG submission 106647) | Polar desert sand microbial communities from Dry Valleys, Antarctica - metaG UQ288 (22.06) | ecosystem: Environmental > Terrestrial > Soil > Desert | place: Antarctica: Dry Valley...
CAACGCTACGCCGTCCGCGCCCCTGCCCAGCGCCAGCTTCTGCGCCCGGGACAGCGCCTTCACGCGGGCCTCCGCGCGGCGGGCCGCGCCGCGGTCGGGCATCGCGCGGGCCCACGCGAGCTCCACGGGCAGCCGCGTCCGGGTGTAGCGGCTGGCCCGTCCGGCTCCGTGGGCGAGCAGGCGGGCGCGCAGGTCGTTGGTCCAGCCGCAGTACAGCGAGCCGTCGGCGCAGCGCAGGAGGTAGACCCAGGCGGCGTCCACGGAGATGATGTTCGCCGCACCTGTCCTTCCACCCTGCGGAGTCCCCATGAGCGAGCGGCCGTTCAACGTACTGTCCATCGACGGCGGGGGCATCCGCGGGATCATCCCGGCGGTCGTGCTGACCGAGCTGGAGCGGCGCGCCGGTCGGCGGGTCGCAGATGTGTTCGACCTCGTCGCGGGGACCTCGACCGGCGGGATCCTCGCGGCGGCGCTGAGCGTGCGCGACGAGGCCGGCGCCCTGCGCTGGACCGCGGAGCAGCTCATCGACCTCTACATCTCCGAGGGGCCCGAGATCTTCTCCCAGTCGCTGACCGACAAGACCCTCAACCCCCTCGGCCTGCTGGACGAGCGCTACGACGACAAGGCACTCCAGCGGGCCATCGACAAGTACATCGGCGACGCGCGGCTGACCGAGCTGGCCACCGACGTGCTCCTCACCGCCTACGACACCGAGGGCCGCGCGCCGTTCTTCTTCAAGAGCCACGTGGCCGCGGGCGCCCAGTCGTGGAACCACCGGGTCTCCGACGCCGTGCGAGCGACCGTCGCCGCGCCGACCTACTTCGAGCCTCATCTCCTGACCACCGCGACGCAGCGCTTCTCCCTCGTGGATGGCGGCGTGTTCGCCAACAACCCCGCCATGAGCGCCTACGCGGAGGCCGACCGCATCGCCCCGAAACGGCCGGTGCGCATCGTGAGCCTGGGCACCGGGTCGCTCAACCGCCGCTACCCCTACGAGGACGTCAAGGGCTGGGGCGTCGTGGAGTGGATCCGCCCGCTGATCGCCGCCGTCTTCGACGGCCAGAGCGACGCGGTCACCATGCAGCTCGACGAGCTGCTCGACGACCGCCACCACCGCTTCCAGATCGAGCTCAACGGGGCCAGCGACGACCTCGACGACGTGCGCCCCGAGAACCTCGAGGCGCTGCGGGGCCTGGGCGACGCGCTGGTCGAGGGGGCGACCGCGCAGCTCGACCGTGTGGTCGAGGCGCTCACCGATCGCTGATCGGAGGGGATCTCAGGCCCGCTCGGGGCCGGCCTGCCCGGGCAGCGGCTCGAGGTGGACCGGGCTGGCGTGCAGCGCACGCACGCGCACGTCGCGCCAGCTCAGGCCCTCCTTGACCAGCGCGGGCGCGCCCAGCACCACCGCGGTGGCGATCTCCACCGCCTGCAGCACGATGCCGTAGGCCAGCGCGTCGGCCTGGTCCACGCCGTAGGCGCCCAGCACGAGCACGCACGCGAACTGGAAGACGCCGACGTTGGACGGCGTGGCAGGCAGGACGGCGGTCACGTTGACCGCGAAGAGCACAGCGGCGGCGGCGCCCAGCCCTGCGCGGTCGTCGAGGCCCAGGGCGAAGAGCAGCAGATAGCAGCTCAGCAGCTGCAGGCCCCATGCGGCGAGCTGCAGGACGACTGCCGTCGCGCCCAGACGGGGGTTGCGAAAGACGCGCAGGCCGTCACGCACGTGGGCCAGCCCGCCGCGCACCGTGCGCAGGAACGCCTCGACGCGATGGGAGCGGGCCGGCCCATCACCGCGGCCCAGCAGCCACGGCGCGGCGAGGAGGCCCAGCGCGACCAAGGCCGGCCCGAGGGCGGCGAGCATGATGCCCGGCGTGCCCGTGAATATCGCGACGGTCGACAGCATCGCCGCGCCCAACAGGGCCAGCGCGAGCAGGTTGAGCAGCGTCTGGGAGACGATCGTGCCCAACACCACGGGCACACGTTCGCGGATGCGCCCCAGGCGCCGGGCCACGATCACCGCGCGCGAGGGCTCGCCCAGGCGAGCGGGAAGCGTGGCCGACATGAGCACGCCGATGGCGGTGCCCTGGAAGGCGTCGCCGTAGGTCACGCGCACGCCGGGCAGCGCCGCGCGCAGGATGGCCCGCCAGGCCACGGAGCGCAGCAGTAGGGAGGCGGCCATGAGCCCCAGGCCGGCCAGCACCCATGGTGGGCTGGAGTCCAGGAGGCTCGCCCCGATCTCACCGATCCCGATGCGCCCGAGGGCCAGCACGGCAAGCACCAGTGCCGCGAGCGCACCCGCGGCGAGGCCGACGCGCCGCGCGATCGCCAGTCGCGAGCGGCCCGTCCGCGCGGCACCGTGGGGAAGCAGACCACCCGCGGGGTCGGGACGAGACGGGCCCGCGGCGGCCGCGTAGCCGGCGTCCGTATCGCCGACCACCGCGCTCACGATGCCCGCCGGAGCGGGCACGAGCGGCGGTAGACGGCGTGGCGGCGCCGGGGGCCTGCCGTCGGCGGGCAGGGCGCCGATCCGCACCCCGGCGCGGCGCAGTGCGCCCGCGGGCTCGGGGATGGCCATGGCGTCCTCGTAGGCCTGGGTGACCTGCTCGGCGACGCGCGGCCAGGAGAAACGCTGCGCGGCGCCCGCCGCCCCGCGGGCCAGAGCGACCCTCCGCGGCTCGTCCAGGGCCAGCTCGCGCAGCGCCAGGGCCAGGGCCGTCGCGTCGCCTGGCGGCACCAGAAGGCCGTCGAGGCCGTCGCACACCACATCCGTATAGCCCGTGATGGCCGAGGCCACCACCGGCGTGCCCGCGGCGAACGCCTCGGTGAGCACCATGCCGAACGACTCGCCGCCCAGCGAGGGCGCACAGAGGACGTCGGCCTCGCGCAGCGCCGCGCACTTGGCCGCGTCGTCGATGCTGCCCAGCACGGTGACCCCCCGCGCGTCGTGCAGCACGGGCGCCACCTCGCGCTCAGTCGCCCCGATGATGGTCAGCCGCGCGGGCGTCTGCTCGCGCAAGGCCTCGAAGGCGCGCAGGAGGACGGGCAGCCCCTTGCGCTCCACCGACTGGCCGACGAACGCCAAATGCAGCGGCTCGCCCGCGGCACGCGCCTCGCGCGGCTGGTCTCCGCCGCCGGCCAGGTGAACGCCGTTGGGGATGACCCGGTAGCGCCCGCCGTAGAAGCGCCGGCCCGTCCACGCCGCGGCTTCGCTCACGGCGATGCGCACGCCCAGGTGGTTCATCCGTCGCCGACCGCCCAGGACCGTGCCCACGTAGCCCTGGGCGACGCGGTTGGTCGAGTGGGTGTGGAAGGTGCCGACAAGGGGGCTGCGCGTGGAGCACAGGGCGTCCCAGGCCACCGCGGGAACCACGGGCTCCTGCACGTGCACGACGTCCGCAGCGAAGGCGGCCAGCTCGCGGCGCAGCGTGCTGACCGCGTGAGGGGTGGCCGCGAGGTTGGAGACCGCGCCGTTGGCCGGGATCCCCACGGTGCGCCCCAGGCCCACGAAGCCTGTGGGCAGCTCGCGCGGCGCGGGGGGCGCACCGCGATGCAGGCGTGCAGACAGTGCGTCGTCGGGATCGAACGGCGCGAGGACGAGAACCTCGTGGCCGGCCGAACGCAGCTGGGCGGCCAGCGCCTCCACGTGGCGAGTGACACCGCCCGGATACGTCCACGAGTACGGGGAGACGAGCCCGACGCGCATCGCGGCCAGCGTATCCGTGCAGGACGACGACGCACAGGGCCGTTCACGCGCTCATAACTATCCTTAGCGCAGCCATGGCGGCCCAGCGCCACTTCGTCAAGTATTCGTTCTTCAAGGCCGACCCGGCGTGGCGGCGCCTGCCCGAGGACGAGCGGGCGCGCCACAAGCGGGAGTTCTCGGCCGCCTGCGAGGACTTCGGCGCCGGGCATCTCCTGCAGTCCTTCTCCCTGGTGGGCACCCGCGCCGATGTCGACCTGATGCTCGTCGCGGAGGCCGAGAACCTCGACCGCATCCACGAGTTCCACGTCGTCCTCGGCCAGGCCGGACTGGCCCAGTGGGCCACCCAGCCCTACTCCTTCCTGGGCCTGCGCAAGGGCTCGGAGTACTCCGACGAACAGCGCCTCGTGCCCCGGCCGTTCACGGGGAGGTACCTGTTTGTCTACCCCTTCGTGAAGACCCGCGCGTGGTACGCCCTGCCCGCCGACGAGCGCTGGCGGGTCATGCAGGACCACATCCGCGTGGGTCGGGAGTACCCGCAGGTCGACAACCACACGACCTACTGCTTCGGCCTGGACGACCAGGAGTTCGTCGTGGCCTTCGACACCGACGACGTGGGCGCGTTCCTCGACCTGGTGCAGCGCCTGCGCACGACCGAGGCGTCGGCCTACACCCTGCGCGACACACCGTCGTTCACGTGCATCGCCGCGTCGCTGGGCCGGGCGCTCGACGCGCTGGACGGCACGGCGCTCACCCTCGAGCCCACCGCGGCGCGCTGAGCGCCGGATCGAGCGACGAGGCCGGCGTCGCCCACCTGCGGGCGGCCGACCCGGTGCTGCGCGACCTGATCGACCGGGTCGGGCCGCCCCGCCCGCGCCGACGGCCCGACGGACCGTCCCCCGACGACCACTACGGCGCGCTGGTGCGCTCCATCGTCGGCCAGCAGCTCTCGGTCGCCGCCGCCAAAGCCATCTACGGTCGGCTGCTGGAGCGCTTCGGCGGTCGGCCCCCCACCCCCCAGGAGGTGCTGGCTCAGGATGAGGAGGAGCTGCGCGCCGCCGCCGGGCTGTCGCGGGCCAAGGTCGGATTCCTGCGCTCGCTGGCCGAGCACGTCGTCGCGGGCGAGCTGGAGCTCGACCGCGTGGCCCGGCTGGCCGACGCGGAGATCGTCGCCGAACTGTGCGCCGTACGGGGCATCGGTGAGTGGAGTGCGCACATGTTCCTCATGTTCCAGCTCGAGCGCCCCGACGTGCTGGCCGTCGGCGACCTGGGCGTGCGCCGCGCGGCGCAGCTCGCCTACGGCCTGCCCTCGCTGCCCTCGGCCGACGACCTGCGCGCCCTGGCCGAGCCCTGGCGCCCCCACCGCACGCTGGCCTGCCGGTACCTGTGGCGGTCGCTCGACAACGAACCCTGAGTCGCGTGCCGCATCGTCCGTGGCCCGATCGGGAAGGCAGAAGGAAAACATCACCGAGGAGGAAGAGCATGGATCGCGACACCGAGCAGCAGGAGAAGAACGAGCCCAGCCGCGACATCACCGGTCCGGGTGTCCCGACCGGCGAGGCGACCCATCCGCCCGGCAACGGGACGATCGACGAGGCGGCCGTGCGCGCGGGCGAGGAGAAGTTGGAGCAAGCCGCCGGCAGCGACTGAGCGGCAGCGCTCAGCACGGATCTGGGGGCGAGGGCCCGCGCGGCTCGCGCCCGCCCCACGCCGCCCACGCGGCGTAGACCGGGTAGGGCTCGCCCAGTCGGGCCGGTGCGAGGCCGGAGCGAAAGAGCGGGTCCTCGCGGACCGTGTACTGGAAGGCGACGTCGACGCGCGGGTGGATGTCCCAGGCGCCCAGGGCGGTGTGCATCTCGCGACAGCCCTGCACCATCCGACGCTCCTCGCCGGTCATGCCGGTCTCGGTGATCCACAGGCGGTGGGGGCGCTCGCAGCGGTGGGCGTCCAGCGCGGCGGCGACGTCGTCGACGATGTCCAGGTCGCCCGCCCGTGCCGGGTCGCCGACCAGGGGCGCCCTGCCTTCGCGGTCCCGCGGAGAGCCGAGGTAGGAGTGCAGGGCGAAGAGGTCGGAGGCGCAGGCGGTCTCGCGCGGGAGCGCGGCGGCGAACTCCGCCGCCCCGGCCGCCGTCTCGCGCGCAGCGTCATAGCCGGCAACCTCGCCCAGCAACAGCCGAGCGTCGCGGCCCGCCTCCTCGCGGAAGATGCGCACGAGCTGCGCGTAGCGGTCGGGCGACAGGGGCGGCGACGCGTCCTCGCACTGCGCGCGCTGGGGGTTGAGGAAGGCGGGATGGTTGGGCTCGTTCCAGGGTCCCCACGCGGCGATGGGCGCCCCCTCGGCCCGCGTGAAGTCCACCAGCGCGCGCACCAGCGCGCGGTAGGCCTGAGGCTCGGGCATGCGTGCGACGGGGCCGGTGTCGGGGGGCTCGCAGCCGTTGGGGTCCACGGCCGCCCACTGCGGCGTGCTGTAGATGGTGATCACCGGCTCGGCGCCGAGGGCGCGCACCGCGGCCAAGCGGTCGCGCAGCCCGCCGTAGGGCGAGCACGGCCGCACGTCGCGCAGGCACCCGCTGTCGGGAGTCGCGAAGTCCGGTGGCGCCAGTTCCGAGGGCTGCACCTGGTCCCACACCACCGTGAGGCGCACGTAGGCGGGGGCGAGCGCGGCGACGTGCTCGCGCCAGGCTGTGAAGGCGGGCTGTTGTGGCGCCCCGGGCGGCGGCGGGGCAAGCAACCGGGCGTTGGCCTCGTTCAGCCCGACGGCAAGCCCGGAGGGCATGAGCTCGGGCGGCGCGCCGCGGTCGGGCGGCGGCGTGCTGTGGTCCGGGGCCTGCTCGCCACACCCGGCGAGCAGCGCGAGCAGGCTTAGCGCGACGGCGAGCCCTACGGCCCACCGCCCCATACCCCAGGGCGTCAGACCGCGGAGACCTCTTCCTCGTCGGCGACCCGGAACGACGAGCCGCAGCCACAGGCCGCGACCACGTTGGGGTTCTCGACCTTGAATCCGGCGCCCGTCAGGGTGTCGACGTAGTCGATGATCGAGCCCTTGATGTAGGGCAGCGAGGGACCGTCGACCAGGACCTTCAGGCCCGCGTAGTCGAAGACCTCGTCGCCGTCGCGCTTCTGGTCGAAGGCCAGCGCATACTGGAAGCCGGAACAGCCGCCACCGCGCACGCCGACCCGCAGGCCGGCCTCGGTGCCGTTGGTCCCCTGGGAGGCGAGGAACTCGCGGATCTTCTCCGCACCCTTGTCAGTGATGGTGATCATGCTTCAGAAAGTGTAGCGAGTCGGCAGCCGCCCGATGGCGATCCGGCCGATCGGGCCGGTGAGCCGGCTTCCAGGCATCTTCCCGAGGCGTCTACCCTGTGTGGCATGCCCACCCCGCAGGAGCTCAAGCAGCGCATCGAGGCTGCCATACCGGGCGCGAGCGCGGAGGTGGAGAGCGCAGACAACGTGCACTTCAGCGCGCGCGTCGTCTCCCCCGAGTTCGCGGCCAAGAGCCGCGTCCAGCAGCACCGGATGGTCTACGACGTGTTCGACGGCCAGCTCGGCGGGGATATCCACGCGCTGCAACTCAGGACGGAGGTCCCATGAGCGAGACACAGATCCGTGAAGCCATCCAGGAGGCCATCCGCGACAACGAGGTCGTCGTCTTCATGAAGGGCACGCCGCAGCAGCCCATGTGCGGTTTCTCCGCGCGCACCGTGGCCACCCTGCAGGAGATGCAGACCCCCTTCGCCGCGGTGGACGTACTGCCCGACCCGCGCATCCGCCAGGAGCTGTCGGGCCTGTCGGGCTGGCCGACCATCCCCCAGCTGTTCGTCAAGGGCGAGCTGGTCGGCGGCTGCGACATCATCGTCGAGATGTACGAGAGCGGCGAGCTGGCCCAGACCCTCGGGGTCGATGCACCACAGGACGCCCCCGACCAGGCGCCCGAGGCGGCGCCGTCCGCCGCGCCGATGCTGCAGCCCGAGAACCGCCTTTAGGCCCGATCGCACTCCGCGCGCCACTCCAGGTGCTCGACGATGCGATGCGAATCACAGATGGGCTCGCCGTCGATGACCAGCACGGGCACGCGGCGCTGCCCTGACAGGGCCTGGACCTCGTCACGGAGGCGCCTGCGCTGAGGCACCCGGACCTCCTCGACCTCGACCTGCGAGCTACGCAGCTCGCGGGCCACCTGTCCGCAGGCGCACAACCAGTTCGTGGGCGTCCGGCACCGGTAGAGGATCGCCATCGGCACAGTGTGGCGAGCCCGGGTAGTGTGCCCGCGCATGGCGGTTGCGGTGGTCACCGACACGACGCACTACCTGCCCCGTGAGATCGTCGACCGGCTCGACCTGCACGAGGTCAGCCTCTACGTGCGCTGGGGCGACGACCTGCAGCGCGAGAGCGAGATCGCGGACCTCGATGCCTTCTACGACCGCCTGCGCGGCAGCGATGACCTGCCCGCCACCTCCCAGCCCTCGGTCGGCGACTTCCTGGCCGTCTACGAGCCGCTGGTCGACGCGGGCCACGAGGTTCTCTCGATCCATCTCTCACAGGCCATGTCGGGCACCACCGACTCGGCCCGTCAGGCCACCCAGCAGCTCAGCGAGCGTGGCCGTGGGCGGGTGGAGGTCCTCGACTCGACGACGGCCTGCGGCGGCTTCGGGATGGTGGCCATGGCCGCGGCGCACGCCGCGGCCCGGGGCGACGGCCTCGACGACGTCCTCGCCCATACGAGGGAGGCGCGCGAGCACCTGGGCATGTGGTTCTGCATCGACACGTTCGAGTTCCTTCAGCGCGGCGGGCGCGTCGGGCGCGCGCAGGCGTGGCTCGGCGGGGCGCTGAAGGTCAAGCCGATCCTTTCGGTGGAGTCGGAGATCACCCCGGTCGAGCGTGTGCGCACTGCCGGGCGGGCGTTCGAGCGGATGATCGACTACGCGGTGACGCTGCGCGACGACGGACGCGACGGGTGGTGCGTGCAGCACATCCAGGCCCCCGACGAGGCCCGTCGCCTGGCCGAACGGGCGAGCGAGGTCATGGGCAGCGAACCGCTGTTCATCTCTGAGGTGGGACCCGTGATCGGTGTCCACACCGGGCCCGGACTCATTGGGGTGGGAGGGGTTCCGGCTCGTCTGCTGGGGCGGGCGGCGGCGGGGACGTGAGCCGCAGCGGCTCGGGGCCGTACTCGCGCAGCAGGATCTGCGCCCCCGCGGCGACCGGGATAGCCACCAGCGCGCCCAGCACGCCCAACAGAGCGGTGCCACCCAGGATGGAAACGATCACCACCAGCGGCGGCACGTCGACGGTGCGCTTGTAGACGAAGGGCTGCAGCACGCTGTTCTCCACCTGCTGGTAGACCACCAGCACGACGAGGTAGACGATCGTGCTCGTCAGCGAGACCGTGAACAGCGTGACCAGCAGGATGATCGCCCCGCCGATGGTCGCGCCGACCAGCGGGATCAGCCCGAAGAAGAACATGAGGACCGACAGGGGCACGGCGAAGGGGACCCCCAGGATGGTCAGCGTCACGAACGTCACCAGGCCGTTGATGGCCGCGATGGTCAGCGCCCCGGCGACGTAGCCCGCCGTCGAGCGGTAGATCCGTCCGCCGACCCGGACAAGTTCCGGCGCGCGGCGCTCCCCGGCCAGCCCGAGGCTCAGGGCGACGATGCGCTTGCGGTCCAGCAGGAGGAAGAAGGCGATGGTGAGCACGGTGACCAGCTCGAAGACCGCGTTGAAGGCCCCGACGGTCACCGACTGCAGCGTCCCGGCGGCGTCGCCCAGGCGCGAGGGCAGCGACGAGGCCTGCTCCTGCAGGGTCTGGACGATCCCGTAGCGCGCGTCGAACTCGCGGAAGGTCGCGTTGGCCCGCAGGTCGTTGAGGAAGCCCGGGAGGTCGCCCGCGAGCTGGTCGAGCTGATCGACGACCGGCGGGACGACGAGCAGCCCCACGCCGACGATCACCGCGACCAGCGCGGCGTAGACCGCGAGGATGGCCGCTGAGCGGGGCACGCGACCGCGCGCCAGCACGTCGACCGCGGGCCCGAAGGCGACGGAGAGGAAGACCGCGATCCCCACCAGCAGCAGCACGTTGCGGACCTTGTAGAGCAGGAACAGCCCGACCAGGAAGGCCAGGAGGACGGAGAGGATGCGCACCAGTTGGCGCGTGGTGAGCTGCTCCCAGACCGTCACGGGGAGCAACGCTACGTGCGACTTCGGACGCTCCGCGCGTCCGGAGCCGGGGCGCCGCTGCAGCCTAGCGTCGGCGGAAGGCGCCGCCGATGGCGGCCAGGCCGCCACCGAGCACGAAGCCGGCGACGGCAGCGCCGATCAGGACCTTGGTGCGATGGCGGGCGATATGGCCGCGCCAGTCGGTCAACTCGGACACCTCGCCGCGCAGGCGCTCGATGGACTGGCCCAGCCCGATCCGGTTGGCCTCGATCGAGGCCCGGATCTCCTCGGGGGTACGGGTGGGGGTCATGGACATCAGTCGCCCTTCACCGTCTCGCGGATGCGCTTGGCCTCCTCGATGGCCATGTCGGGCTTGGGCGGGGAGCCCGCCTTGACCGCCCGGGCGGCGAGGTAGCCGGCCAGCCCGCCTAATAGGAAGAGCAGCCCGGCCACTATGAAGAAGCCCCAGAAGATCTGGTCCGACGGGAACGGGATGGCCCAGAACGCGAGCCAGGAGAAGCCTTCGAGCAACACGAAGAGGCCGAAGAAGGCGAAGACCGCCCCAGCCAGGCCGATGACGATGCCCTTCACGAGGCTGGTGACCTTCTCGGTCACCTCGGCCTTGGCCAGCTCGATCTCCTCGCGGACCAGCAGGGTGACCTTGTCGGCGACCTCCTGCATGGCCTCGCCCAGGCCGGGGTCACGGTCGGGGCCGAACGGCGCTCCGGGCTCGACGGCCATCAGTTCAGCGCCCTTCGAATGATCATCGCGACGACCAGTCCGCCCGCGAAGGCGGCGCCGGCCAGCACCTCGGGACGCGCGGCGACGCCCTCGGCGTCCGCGGCCCCGGTGGGCAGTGCAGTACCCGGCGGCTGGCGGAACGAGCTCTCGGAGACCGGGATGACCGGCGTCGGCTCGGGCGCCGAAACGCCGGCCGCCATCGCATCAGCGGCGCTCGGGTCGGCGACCGCCGGATCGATCGCCGCGGGATCCGCGAGGGAGTCCGGCTCGCCGGTCGACTGCGCCTCGGATGAACGGTCGTTGCGGTAGGGCTCGGTGCTCACTCCGGCGGATCCTCGTCAAAGATCCGGCGGAAGGCGACCGCGGCCAGGCGGGCGGTGGCCATGCTGGCCACCGCACCGATGCCGGCCAGCAGCCCGGACCAGGCCAGGCGCTTGACGAGATCAGTGTCGTTCATGAGTCAGTCATGCAATCACATTCCTCCTACGGCGCCCTCGCCGCTCGCGCGCTGCAGTCCTCCGCAGATGGTCTCCACCACGTACCCCTTGGCCGCCTCGACGTCCTCGTCGCCCTGGGACAGCAGGCCGAAGATCCACCCCGTGAGCATCTGCTCGATCGCCCCGTAGAAGACCAGCGCGGCGAACTGCGGCGTCACGGCGGTGGTGAACTCCCCGCGCTCCTGGGCGTCGACCACGATGTCGGCGATCAGCGCGTAGGCCTCGTTGATCTTGGCCAGGTGGGTGCGCCCGAAGGAGTTGGCCGCACGCGTGACCTCCACGATGATGACCTTCATCAGGTCCGGGTCGTGGCGGTAGGAGTCGGCGATGAAGGCCACGATCGCCGCCAGCTTCTCCCGGGCCGCCAGATCGGTGGCGTCGGTCTCGCGGATGGCCGTCAGCAGGAGCTCCCAGCGCTCCAGGAACAGGGTGTCGAGGATCTCGTCCTTGGACGTGAAGTAGTGGTAGACGAGCCCGTAGGCCACGCGGGCCTCGTCCGCGATGTCCGAGACCCGGCAGGCGTGGAAGCCCTGGCGGGCGAACACGGCCACCGCGGCGTCGAGTATCTGCCGGCGGCGGTCGGCGGCGGTGGCACGGGCAGTGGCCATCAGCCTGGCGCAATCACGTTGGCGTAGGCCTCGGGGCGCCGGTGGGTCAACGAGGGAAGCTGCGTGCGGATGCGCTGCTGGGCGTGCAGGTCCAGGTCGGCCACGATGTGGGTCTCGGTGTCGGGCGCCACCGCGAGCACCACCCCCCACGGGTCGACGATCATCGAGCGCCCGCCCGTGCGCAGCCCCGGGGCGTGCTCCCCGACCTGGTTGGCCGCCACCACGAAGCACTGGTCCTCGATGGCCCGGGCGCGCAGGAGCACCTCCCAGTGGTCGCGGGTCGTCGCGTAGGTGAACGCCGAGGGCACCGCGAGCACCCGCGCGCCCGCGACGGCCAGCGCGCGGTAGAGCTCGGGGAAGCGCAGGTCGTAGCAGACGCTCAGCCCCACCTCGACGCCGCCGGCGGTTGTGCTGACGACCAGCTCGTCACCGGGCTCCTCCCCCGCCGACTCGTGGAAGACGGTGCCGTCGACCTCGACGTCGAACATGTGCACCTTGCGGTAGACGGCGCGGTCACGCCCGTCGGGGCCCACGTGGACGGACGTGTTGGCCAGCATCTCGCGGCCTTCGACGCGCTCGGAGATCGAGCCTGCCACCAGGTCGATGCCCAGCTCGCCGGCGACGTCGCGGGCCCAGGTGAGCGCCGGGCCGTCGAGGCGCTGCGCGCCGGCGCGCAGTACGTCGAGCGGGCCCAGCACGCTCCACTTCTCGGGCAGCACGACCAGCGACGCGCCATCGCGGGCCGCCGCGCGCACGAGGCGGTCGGCCGTCGCGAGGTTGCGGGCGGTGTCGGCGGTGGAGGTGAGCTGAACGGCCGCTGCGCGCATAGGTTGACTGACCAGTCAGTCCTACAGGGCAACGATAGACGAGCAGTGCCGCGCCCGCCCCGGCGCTCGCGAGGCGCGCCGGGCAGTGCCGCGCCCGCCCCGGCGCTCGCGAGGCGCGCCGGGCAGTGACGGGGTGGCCTGGTCGTGACCGGGCCGGGCCGTGCCGCGCGATACTGCCCGGCCGTGCCGCTGCCCTTGGTCACCGAGCGCCTCGTCCTGCGGCCCTTCGTGCCCGACGACGCGGACGAGATGCGCGAGACACTGTGGGGCGACCCCGAGGTCATGGCCCTGCTGGACGGCCCCCTCGACCGCGCGGGGGTCGACCGTGAGCTCCAGCGCCTGGCCGACCACCAGGACCGCCACGGCTTCTCCTTCTGGGCGGTCGTGGACCGCGAGACCGGCCTGCTGGCCGGTGAGTGCGGGCTGTTCAGCCTCGAGGGCCGCGGCCCGGAGATCGAGCTGGGCTACACCTTCGGCCGCGCGTGGTGGGGTCGCGGCTACGCCACCGAGGCGGCCAGCGCCACGCTGGCCGAGGCCTTCGGGCCGATCGGCCTGGACCGCGTCGTCGCCGTCACGCGCCACGAGAACCACCGCTCGCAGGCCGTGCTCGGCCGGCTGGGCTTCGCCGCGGCGGGGAGCCGGCTGGCCTACGGACGCGAGCAGCGCTTCTACGAGCTGGCGCGTCCCCACGCGTAGTCCTCGCCACCTGCAGCGGGTAGGGGCCTCCGGGTGCCCGACGTCCTCGCCGCCACCGCCGCCCGCTTCCTCGACGACGCGTGCGAGGAGCTGGGCTTGCCCGGCGGGGTGCACGAGTGGCTGTGCGCCTCCGAGCGCGAGCTGACCGTCAAGGTCTCCATCACCGGCGCCGGCGGCGACGTGCGGGTGTTCACCGGCCACCGCGTGCAGCACAGCAGCGTGCGCGGCCCCTACAAGGGCGGCCTGCGCCTCGACGACGCCGTGACCCTGGAGGAGACCCGCGCGCTGGCCCAGCTCATGACCGTCAAGACCGCGCTGGCCGACCTGCCCTTCGGCGGGGCCAAGGGCGGCGTGGCCTGCCCGGCCAAGGAGCTCGACGACGCCCAGCGCGAGGAGGTCGCGCGGAGCTACACCCGCGTCCTGCACGGCGCCCTGGGCCCCGACCGCGACGTGATGGCGCCCGACATGAACGTCGACGAGCAGACCATGGGCTGGATCGCCGGCGCGTGGGCGGGCAACGGCCCGTTCGAGCCCGCCGTGGTCACCGGCAAGCCACTCGAGCTGGGCCGCTCCCACGGGCGCGAGGAGGCCACGGGCCGCGCCGTCGTCCTTTCCACGCTTCACGCGGCGCGTCGCGAGCGCATCGACCTCGCCGACGGCG
>Ga0136615_10000910_pt1 | contig 13885 bp, 11 predicted proteins | sample AntDrymUQ2882206_2_FD_106647 | JGI IMG/M metagenome (GOLD analysis project Ga0136615, IMG submission 106647) | Polar desert sand microbial communities from Dry Valleys, Antarctica - metaG UQ288 (22.06) | ecosystem: Environmental > Terrestrial > Soil > Desert | place: Antarctica: Dry Valley...
AGGGTCGAGTGGGTGAAGCTGTCGGGGAAGTGGCCGAACGTCCAGCCGCGGGCGTTTAGCTGGCGCTCCAGGTCGGGGCCGAAGATGCCGGCCTGCACCCTGGCAAGCCGGGAGAGGGGGTCCACCGATAGGACCCGATCGAGCCGTCCGAGGTCGACCGACAGCACCGGACGAGCTTCGCCGGCGGGGGCTTCGAGGCCGCCCGAGAAGCTCGACCCGCCGCCGAACGGGATCACGACCGCGTCGGCAGCGATCGCCGCGCTTAGGATCGCCGCGACCTGATCCTCGTCGGTCGGGCGTAGCACCACGTCGGGCACGCGGCCGAGGTCGCCTCGCCGCTGGCGAATCAGGTCCCGCAGGCTCTTCCCTCGGCAGTGGACCGTCCGGTCGAGGGGGTCGGTGGAGAGCTGGTCGGCTCCAACTACGCGCTCGAGAGTCGTCCGCAGCTCAGCGGGCAGGAGCGGAGCGGGGAGACGCAGATCGGAGAACCTAGGTGGGCCCGTCTCGATCCGCGACAGATCGAGCCCGAGGTGGCGTTCGATGAAGGGCCCGAGCGCAGGCTTGTCCTCGTGGGAGAACGAGATGTCCTCGGCTCCCCAGCCCCACCACTTCATCGCGGTCATTGCAGTCCTTCCTGATCCGTGGCTGTGGTAGGCCGCGGCCTTGCCGTCGCGGCGGGCGCAAGCAGAATAGGCAATGCGCCTCGCCGCCATCGCCTCCGCGCATCGATCTAGGCGCCGTTGCGCTACGCGGGGCTCCGGAGGTGCTGCAGTGCGCCCAGGGAGACTCGAACTCCCACGGCCCATTAAGGCCACAAGGCCCTCAACCTTGCGCGTCTACCAATTCCGCCACAGGCGCGACGCGCCGCTGATCATAGCGGCGCCAATTGGTCGCGCGTGTCTGTCCGATGGTCCGTTAGTCTACGAACGTACGTTCGCTGAACGGCACGCTAAACGGGCCCGAAAGGGGGAGTGATGACCGAGCTGATGCTCACCAGGCGCCAGCGGGAGGTGTTGGACTTCATCAAGCGGTACTCGAGCCAGCAGGGCTATCCGCCGACGGTGCGTGACATCGGCAAGGCGATCGGCCTTACCTCGTCGTCCACGGTCCACGCTCATCTGACGAACCTCGAGAAGGCCGGGCTGCTGCGGCGCGATTCGAGCAAGCCGCGCGCGATCGAGGTCCTGCTCGACCAGGCGAAGCGGACGACGTCAGCGCTCGCCGGCTTCGGCCTGCCGCTCGTCGGCCGGGTCGCGGCCGGCGAGCCGGTGCTCGCCGAAGAGAACATCGAGGAGTACGTCACGGTGCCGCCGCTCGCCGGCGGCGAGGACGGCGAGTTCCTGCTTACGGTCGCCGGTGACTCGATGATCGAGGCGGGCATCCATGATGGCGACCACGTCGTCGTGCACGCTCAGGACACCGCACGCGACGGCGAGATCGTCGTCGCGCTGGTCGGTGAGTTCGAGGCGACCGTGAAGCGCTTCTACAAGGAGGCCGGCCACATCCGTCTCCAGCCGGAGAACAGCGCGATGGAGCCCATCGTGAGTGCCGAGGTCAAGGTGCTTGGCAAGGTGGTCGGCGTACTGAGGAGGGTCACATGAGCGCCGCGCTCGTCGAGCGTCCGTGGCGGCTCCGCGAGAGGATACGTCGCGGTGCTCCCGCGCGGACGCACCGGAGGGACGAAGGCTTTGGCAGCGGGAGGCTGACGCTCGAGCGACGGCTCGAGCGCGTCTGGGAGCGTCTCGCGGACGCGGGCGAGACGGAGTGTCCGCTGTGCCGGAGTCGCATGACCCGGCCGGCGGGGGCTGCCGCCGAGCCGGCGCACTGTGGCGATTGCGGCAGCGTGCTGAGCTGAACCCCGAGATCCCTTGCTCGAACGCCGCGCCGGGTGAGGGCGGGCTTCGGTGTCCAGCTCGTGTACCGTCGTGCTCCGACTCGCGGCGCATCTGTCGGGTCTGCTCGCTCGGCGTGGCTCGTGCTGGCTTAGAGCGCCTCCGTGAAAACCCTTCGCCTTCATATCCCAAAGTCCTGCGCCAGCATCTGCGCACGATCGTCGACTTGCCGAGGACCTTGCGGCTTGTGGCCGACCTCTCAAGCTTTCGACGTTTCCGTCGGCTCGAGAGCTTCACGACCCGCTGGGCGCCAGAGGAGCGGACGGTGAGCCTGCGCCTGAGGCCGCTGGGTGGGCAGCCGGTGATCGTGCGGCCGCGCTCGGCCGACCAGTTCGCCCTCGATGATGCGTTCGTCGGCCGTTACCATCTCCCTCCGCCGGAGCTTGCGGGCGAGCAGCTCGACGTCATCTGGGACCTCGGCGCGAACATCGGGCTCACCATGGCCCACTTCGCTCGGCTTTACCCCCAGGCGGTGGTCATCGGCCTCGAGCTCGACGCCGACAACGCCGAGCTCTGCGGGCGGAACACCGCGGCTTGGGGCGACCGCTGTGAGATTGTTCACGCGGCCGTGTGGACGGAGGACGGTGAGGTCGAGTATCAGCGTACGCGGGGCGAGGAGCTGAGCTTCTGAGTCGCCGAAGCGCCCGAACACCGAGTGGGCCCAGCGCGTGCGCGCTGTCAAGGTGGAGACCCATCCGCCCTACGACGTCGCGGCGTGCGAGCGCGACCTCGCGGCGCTGGGGTTCGAGGTACGCCAGGACGAGGATCACTGGGCGTGTGTCGTGGGGCTACGACGAAAGGCTGATCCCGGGGCCGAGGCGCACGCGCCTACTAGCTAGGGGTAGGCATTCGTCCTCCCGTCAGTCCTGACCCGCTGCAGCGGCTGTGAGCCGGAAGGCGGCTACCATTGAACGCGCCGACCAGGCAGCCGCGGACGTTGGAGAGAAAACCGGCGTTCGAGGAAAGTCCGGACACCACAGGGCGCGGTGGTCGGGAGACCGACCCGGGGAAACCCGCGGGAAAGTGCCACAGAAACACACCGCCTACGTGATGGAGCCACACGTGAGCTCCGTCGCCGGCAAGGTTGAAATGGTGCGGTAAGAGCGCACCGGCGGCGTGGCGACACGCCGGCCAGGCAAACCCCACCGGGTGCAAGGCCAAGCAGGGACGTCAACGCTGCCCGCAGAGTCCCAGGTAGGCCGCAGGGCCGTAGGCCCATCCCACCGCCGTGAGGCGGTGGGGGAGATGGATGGCTGCTCACGACAGGATCCGGCTTACCGGTCGGCTACGGAAGGGGCCCCGCCAACGGCGGGGCCCCTTCTAGCCGCCGGTGGCAGACGCATGGCCGCCCGGGCCCACGTCTCGGATGGACGGCGATCTCTGCGTCGCTCGGGTCGACTAGAGTCTCCGCCCCCGTGACGGTTCTCGCGTTTCTGATTCCTTTCGTCCTGCTCGGCGCGATCGTCGTGTTCATCGCCTTCTCGGGGGGTCCGAGCAGGGCACGAGAGGCGTACCTCACGGGCGGCGGCGCTTTCTTCAAGGTTGCGATGCTCGTGGTCTACATCGGCGCAGGCCTAGCCGTCCCGGCCCTGATCCTGTCCGGACGCGGCGAGGCCGTTGGCGGCACCGGGCCGTTGCGGACCGCCGAGCTGTCGCAGAAGACCCAACAGGGCAAAGCGCTGTTCCGTCAGCAGTGCTCAAGCTGCCACACGCTTGCGGCGATCAATGCCCGCGGCGTGACGGGACCCAACCTCGACGACATCGGCGAGGTCACGTCCGCTCGCGTCCGGGCCGCGATCGAGAACGGGGGTACCGGCCAGCAGCGGATGCCCGCAGGCCTGCTGCGGGGTGAGGAGGCCGACGCGGTCGCCGACTACGTGTCCAAGGTCGCCTCTCGGTAGCACAGAGAAGCTCCCGCGCTCTCCGCCGCTCGGCCTGTTACGCTGGCCGCGTTTTCTGAAGCCGAAGTCCCGCAGAGGGCACGGGGAGACCAAGATAGGCCGGGGCGAATCGCCATCAGGCGTAGCGCAGCTCTTTCAGCGCGAGCCCGTCAGCTAACTCCGTAGGCGCACGAAAGAGAGATGGCCAGATGCCACCAGCCACTGGAGCCCACGCATTTTCCGACGATGAGCGCCAAACGCGTCGCGCAGACCGCAGAGAGCTGCGTCTCGTCGAAGACGGCGGTCGGCCGCCCAAACGCGCTCAGCCGACGACTGGTGAGCGGCGGACGGTCGTGATCACCGGCCAACCGATCGCGGCTCGTCGCCGCAGCTCCAAGGCGGCGACCCAGATCCAAGCGCGGCCGGACCGGATCGCGCTATGGGCCGTCCTGTTAGGGCTGTTCCTCGTATTCATGGCGGTTGTCACCGCCAATGCCTCGCCGGTCTGAGCCCTTTGCTCGCTCGTCGCGGCCCGTTTCGGCGCGGGACGCGCCGGCTGCATGTGGGGATCGGCGCATCCCGCGATTTCGCGCGTTCCCGCTGGCAAGGCCGCTCGAGGAGGGCAGCCGCGGTGAATCCCCGGTCCATAGGCTTACGCCGCGTAAGTAGAATGCAGACAGAGAAGCGGGATGAAGACCAAGGAGAGCAGATTCCAGGTCCATGACGAGCTGACCGCTCCCGAGCGCAGCCAGGCCATCCTCAAGGGTGCGTTGGCGGGCGGTGGGCAGCTGTCGAACATCGTCGGTGTGCTGGCGGGCTCACCGGTGGCGCTGCGCGCCTACGCGCGATTCCGCTCCGAGTTGCGCCACGGAACGCTCCCGGAGCCGACCCAGGAACGGATCGCGCTCGCGGTCGCCGAGCACCAGCGCAGCGGATACGCCCTCGCAACCCATCAGCGCAGCGCGCGGGACTTGGGCCTGGGGATGGACGAGATCGCGCTCGCGCGCGAGTTCGACTCACGCGACGAGAGCCAGGCCGCCCTGCTGCGTTACGTCAAGGCGCTGCTGGATACCGACGGCCACGGCTCGCCGCCGCTCCACCACCATGAGGCGGCGCGCGAGGCCGGCTGGTCCGACGAGCAGATTCTCGAAGCGGTCTCTCAAGTAGCGCTCGTTTCCTTCGCCAACCTGGTGACCCGGGCCGGCGACGTGCCCAACGACGGCTCCGCTGAGGCGGCCCGCGTCCTCCGGGCGGCGTGACCGATGGCGGGCTCGGCTCCACCGGCCGGACCCGAGAAGCCGCCGCCGCCATCCTCTATCGTATGTGCCTCATGGTGACCGCAACCCCCGCGCCCCTTACGGCAGAGCGGGGAGAGCCCATAGTTGGACCTGGCTCGGGTGATCGCCCTGCGTGTTGCGCCCTCTATCACCGCGCGATCGAGTTGATCGGGAAACGGTGGACCGGCGCCATCCTGCTCGTCCTTCTCGACGGCCGCCTGCGCTTCTGTGAGATCAAGGCGCTCGTGCCCGAGATCTCCGACCGCCTCCTCTGCGAGCGGCTCAAGGAGCTGGAGGGAGAGGGCATCGTGGAGCGTAGCGTCGGTGAGGAGCGTCCGGTGCGGGTCGAGTACTCGCTGACCATCAAGGGCCAGGCGCTCGAGCCCGTCGTGCGCGCACTTAAGAGCTGGGCGAACACGTATCGCTAGCTGCCGCCTGCCGATGTTGGGCGCGGCACCGGACACGACCCCACGTTTCATGTGTGCCTTCAGGCACGGCTTTACCGCTGTGTGGCCGGACCTCCGCCGCGCTCGCGTTAGCCTTCGCGCTCTCCCCGCCTGACCCAACAGCTAGACACGGAGGAACCGCGCGATGGCCGACCAGCCGCAGACCGCAGACGACGTCCAGGCGCTCGTCGAGCAGGAGGGGATCCGCTTCATCCGGCTCTGGTTCACGGACATCCTCGGGCAGCTGAAGAGCTTCTCGATCAACTCCTCGGAGCTCGAGGACGCGTTCGAGGGCGGCATGGGCTTCGACGGCTCTTCGATCACCGGCTTCAACCCGATCGAGGAGTCGGACATGATCGCCATGCCCGACGCATCCACCTTCAAGGTGCTGCCCTGGCGCCCGGTCGACAAGGGCGTCGGCCGGCTGTTCTGCGACGTCGTGACCCCGACCCGCGAACCCTACGAGGGTGACCCGCGTCAGATCCTGCGGCGAACCCTCGAGCGGGCGGCAGCGATGGGCTTCGACACCTTCAACGTCGGACCCGAGCTGGAGTTCTTCTACTTTCGCAACGCCCGCCCCGATCATGGCCAACCGGAGATTCTCGACGAGGGCGGCTACTTCGACCTCACCACCCTCGACGCCGGCTCCGACGTGCGCCGCGAGACCGTGCTCGCCCTCGAGCAGCTCGGCATCCACGTCGAGTACACCCACCACGAGGTCGGACCTTCCCAGCACGAGATCGACATGCGTTACGCCGATGCCCTGAAGATGGCAGACGACTGCATGACGTACCGCATCACGGTCAAGGAGTACGCGATGAAGTACGGCTGGCACGCAACCTTCATGCCCAAGCCCCTCTTTGGTGAGAACGGCTCAGGGATGCACACCCACCAGTCGCTGTTCAAGGGCGCCCGCAACGCCTTCTACGACGCGGACGACCAGTACTACCTGTCCGATGTCGGCAAGGCCTTCATCGCCGGCCAGCTCAAGCACGCCCGCGAGCTGTCATCGATCTTCGCCCAGTGGGTCAACTCCTACAAGCGCCTGGTTCCCGGCTTCGAGGCGCCCGTCTACTGCGCCTGGTCACGCCGCAACCGGTCGGCGCTGGTACGGGTCCCGCTCTACCATCCGGGCAAGGAGCAGGCGACGCGCATGGAGTTGCGCTGCCCCGATCCGGCCTGCAACCCCTACCTCACCTTCGCCGTGCTGCTTGCAGCTGGTCTCGAGGGAATCGAGAAGGGCTATGAGCTGCCCGAGCCGATGGAGAAGAACCTCTACCACCTGCCGCCCGAGGAGCGGCGCCGACTGGGCATCGAGCAGCTTCCCGCGACGCTCGGCGAGGCGATCGAGCTGACGGCCGACTCCGAGCTGGTACTCAAGACCCTCGGTGAGCACAGCTTCAACCGGTTTATAGAAAGCAAGCGCCAGGAGTGGGAGGACTATCGCGTCCAGGTCACCCAATGGGAGTTGGACAGGTATATGGCCGTGCTCTAGCGGATGGCGGGGTGCACCCCATCGCCTGCGGCGAGTGGCACAGGCAACCCGCGCACTCCGCGCTCCTCGCGGGCTGGTGTGGCTCCGCCAGACGTCGCCCGCTCGTCGCACGGATTGCTTGGTTTCCGCCCTCTTTGGGGCTCGGGCTAGGAGACGATCTGCTTGCGGTCTTCCGCAGGAGCGGCCTGCCCATCGGATCGGGCGAGCGCAGAAGGCCACCAGAACTTTGGACCGACCGTTAGTACCGCCGCGGGGACCAGGACGGAGCGGACGAGGAAGGTGTCCAGCAGGACGCCGAAGGCGACGACGAAGCCGATCTCGGTCAGGAAGACGAGCGGGAGGATCGCCAGGACCGAGAAGGTGCCGGCGAGCACGATGCCGGCGCTCGTGATCACGCCGCCCGTCACGGCGAGCGCGCGCAGCGTGCCGGCTTTGGTGCCGTGCACCATCGTCTCCTCCCGCGCTCTGGCAATCAGGAAGATGTTGTAGTCGACCCCCAGGGCAACCAGGAAGACAAAGGCGAACAGGGGCAGTGATGGGTCCGAGCCCGGGAAGTCGAATATGAGCTCGAACGCGAAGTAGCCGACCCCGAGTGCGGCCAGGAAGCTCAGGATCACCGTCCCGACGAGCACCAGCGGGCCCACGATCGAACGCAGCAGGGCGATCAGGATCAGCAACACGACGACGAGCACGATCGGGGGAATGACCGATGAGTCCCACGCGGCGGCCTCGCGCACGTCGAACTCGATCGCCGATGGGCCGCCGACGATGGCATCCGGCGCCGCGCGCTTGGCGGCCGAGCGGATCGGCTCGATCAGGTCAAACGCCGCGGTCGAGTAGGGCTGAGGCTCCAACGTAGCCTGGAGCAAGACGCCCTGTTCGCCCTCGGCGATCGGGGGCGAGACGGACTCGACGCCGTCGACTCCCTTCACGGCGCGCGAGACCGCCTCGACGCGATCGGGTTGCCTGACGATCACGTCCGTCGGGATCGCGGCGCCGGCGGGGAAGCTCTTGCTCAGCAGCTCCTGGCCTTCGACGGACTCCACCACGGTCCGATAGCTGTCGTTGGTCGTGAGGTCGGTGGAGAAGAAGCCGAGGCCCGCACAGCACACCAGCAATACCGCCGTCGATCCGATCAGAACACGCCGGGGGCCCGCGGCCACGCGGTCCCCGACGCGCTTCCAGAAGCCGTGCGTGGCGTCGGCCTTGTGCTCGTGGCGGAAGCGGCGCAGCTCGTAGGGGGTGAAGACCGCACGATCGAGAGGGCCGACAATCAGCGACGGGAAGCGGCGGCCGCTGGCGCGACGGAAGAGGGCGTTCACGAGGGTCAAGGGGAGGGTCACCACAACGATCAAGCTCGCCAGCAGAACGTGCGCGAGAGCGCTCGCCTTCGAGCCCTCGACGATCCGGCGGCGCGCACCGTCGGAGATGGCGTCCTCCGGCGGGGCGGTCCCCTCGGTGTGCGGCACGAACGGCCAGAAGGCGCGCCGTCCGAAGACGGTCAGCAGCGCCGGCAGCAGCGTCAGCATCGACAGGCCGGCGCAGAAGACGCCGAGCGCGCCGATCGGTCCGAGGCCGGCGGTGCCGTTGACCTTGGCGATCGTGAGACACAGCAGCGCTGCGATGACCGTCGCGGCGGATGCGAAGACGGCCGGTCCCGCCGAGCGCAGCGCTGTCGCCATCGCCGCGTGCTTGTCGACCTGCTTGTGTAATTCCTCGCGGTAGCGTGAGACCAGCAGCAGCGCGTAATCCGTCCCTGCGCCCAGGACCAGCACGGACATGATCGAGCTCGCCTGGGTGTTGATCGTGAAGCCGAGCTCCGAGACCCCGTACCCCACGGACCGCGACAGGATCTCGGCGAAGACGACCGCGGCCAGCGGGATGAACAGGAAGATCGGCGACCGGTAGATCAGGATCAGCAGGAAGATCACCAGCAGCAGCGCGGCGCCGAGCAGCGTGCCGTTGATGCTCTCGAAGACGGTGATTGCGTCGGCGGCGTAGCCGGCACCACCGGTGACCTTCACCTCGAGCCCGCCGCCCGGGTCCGACACGATCTCGCGCCATCCATCGATCGCGTCGAGCAGGTTGTCGCCTTCGCCGTCCCCTTTGAGGTAGGCGGTAACGGTCGCGGCCTTACCGTCCGTCGAGCAGACAGGGCCTACGAAGGGCGCGTAGCCGGCCGGCTGGCCGGGCACGGGTGTGTTCGGTCCGCCGCAGCCCTCGGCCAGACGCTGGTCGCCAGCCGGCTGTCCCCCGCTGCCGCCCTGTCCGCCAGCCGGCTGGCCGGCCCCCGCGCTGCCGGGCCGTTGTGCGCTGCCGGGCTCCTGTGAGCCCTTGTCTCCTCCGTCCCCGCCTGCCGTGGCGCTCGCGCCGTCGGGGATCACGCCGGGGTAGCGCTTCTTGCGGGTAAGCTCCTCGACGCCCTGCCGGATCTTGCGACGGTCGGCTGCCGTAAGGCCGGACTCGCGGCGGAAGACGACCACCGCCGGAGCGAGCTCGCCTCCCTGTAGCGCTTCGGCCGCCGTGAGGGCCTTCGTCGACTCTGCGTCGCCAGGTAGGTAGGAGGTGGACTCGTCTTGAAGCGCCTTTTCGAACTTCGTCGGCAGCCCGGCGGGGCCCGAGATCAGGAGAATCGCGACGATCCAGATCGAGAAGACGGTCCACTTGGACCGGTGACCGGCTGGGAGCACGAATCTGGAGCCGGCTCGAGCCACGCCGCAATGCAACCAAACTCGGAGGGCGGCCGTGTTTCCGGTGTGTCTCCGCTAGCTCGCGAGCAGGGCTCGCAGCGCGCGCGGGTCGGTTGCCGGCGCCTTGCACGCGAAACGCTCGCAGACGTAGGCCGTGGCGAGGCCGTCGATCGGCGCACGGCCTTCGAGCAGCGGCACGCCTTCGGGCCTCCCTGCGGCCAAGACGAGATGCGGTCGGAATATCTCCCGCACGACCCGCTCGAGCTCGGACGTGTCCTCGCCGACCAACGCCACCTCGCGAACGGGGGCGAAGTAGAAATCGAGCGCCTGCAGGAGGTGCGCGAACGCCTGAGGGTGGCGCCCCGCTAGCGGGGCGAGCAGCCGCAGAACGCCGACGGCTCGGTCCTCGTACCGGCGTTCGCCGGTCAAGGCGGCAAGGCGCAGCAACCCGTAGGCGGCGCTGGCGTTGCCCGACGGGATCGGGTGGTCCTCGATGTCTTTGCGACGGGCCAGCAGCCGCTCGTGGTCGTTCGAGGTCTCGAAGAAGCCCCCTCGCTGCTCGTCCGCGTAACGATCGATCATCGTGTCTGCCAGCTCGCGGGCCGCCACCAGCCAGCGTGGCTCGAAGGTCGCTTCATAGAGGACGATCAGCGCCTCGAGCAGGAACGCGTGGTCCTCGAGGTAGGCGTTGAGGCGGCCAGCGCCGTCCTTGAACGTGCGCAGCAGGCGGCCCTCGCCGTCGTGCAGGTCGCTATGCACGAACTCCGCGCACGAGCGTGCTGCGTCGACGAGGTCCGCGCGACCGAGCACCGCTCCGGCCTCAGCCAGCGCGGAGATCATGAGGGCATTCCAAGCCGTCAGGCGCTTGTCGTCGAGGCTCGGCCAGACGCGCTGCGCACGCGCTTCGTAGAGCCGCCGGCGCAGCTCCGGCAGCTCTGCCGGCTCCTCTTCGCCGCGCGTAAGGATCGTCGAGCCCTCGAAGTTGCCGCTCGGCCGCACGGCGAAGTAGTCCGCTGCGATCGCCGCATCCTTGGACCCGAGCGCGTCGCGCAGCTGCTCGGGAGTCCAGACGTAGAAGCGACCCTCTTCCCCCTCGGAGTCAGCGTCGAGCGCCGAGTAGAACCCGCCCTCGGGCGCTCGCATCTCCGTCAGCGCCCAATCCAGTGTCTCCTCGCAAGTCCGTCGCAGCAGCGGATCCCCTGTCAACTGCCAGCCATGAAGGTAGGCTCGCGCGAGCAGGGCGTTGTCGTAAAGCATCTTCTCGAAGTGGGGTACCAGCCAGCGGTCGTCGACCGAGTAGCGGGCGAAGCCGCCCCCGATCTGGTCGTATATGCCGCCCGCGGCCATCGCGCGTAGCGTCGCCGTGCTCATCTCGGTCTCACCGTGCGCCAGCAACAGCTCAATCACAGACGCGGGCGGAAACTTCGGAGCCTGCCCAAAGCCCCCGTGAGCCGCGTCAAAGGTCTCTCCGAGGCTCTTCACGGCATCGGCGAGGATCGCACCGTCGAGCGGTGCGTCGCTGGCCTGCAGCGTCGCCGCTCCACCCAGGCGCTCGGCTACCTGCGTGCCGTTGGCGCGGATCTCCTCCGCCCGTGCGGCCCACGCGTCGCTTACCGCGCGGAGCACCTGGCGCCAGCCCGGCAGTCCGTGGTGGTCGGCCGGCGGGAAATAGGTGCCGGCGTAGAAGGGCACCTGCTCCGGCGTCAGGAAGACGTTCAGCGGCCAGCCCCCGTGGCCGGTCATCGCCTGGCAGGCCTCCATGTAGATCGCGTCGAGGTCGGGCCGCTCCTCGCGGTCGAGCTTGATGCAGACGAAGCGCTCGTTCATGAGCGCCGCAGTGGCCTCGTCCTCGAAGGACTCGCGTTCCATCACATGGCACCAGTGGCAGGCCGAATAGCCGATCGAGAGCAGGATCGGGACGTCGCGTTCGGTCGCCTCAGTTAAGGCACGCGCGCCCCACGGCTGCCAGTTGACCGGGTTCTCGGCGTGCTGGAGCAGATATGGGGAGGTCTCGCCGACGAGTTGGTTTGCCATCGGTCAGAGACTAGTCCCCGCGCGGCTCGCCACGCCTGGCCTTGCCGCTGGTCTTGGCGCAGCGAATTGGCGAGGTTCACGGTGCACGCACCGGTTCGAGCGGCACGTTGCACGGCCGAGCGGCGGGACGTCGCTCCCTCCATTGTCGTAATCGCCGTTGACTCAGCCCGGCTATGGCCACGATTACGGTGATCCCTTACCTGTCGAACCGCTCTAGACAGCGGATCTCCGCTCGTCCGCCACCGAACAACCCCCAGTTAGGGGGGATTGGCGATACCCGCGGCGAATCCGTCCGACACGATCTGCTAGCTTGCCGCAACGCCGAATCCGCCCATGGGCGGAGCGGGGGAACCAAGGTGGTCCCGGCCACTGGGGCGAACTTCCTCTCGAGGGAGTGCGCGAGCTCTTTCAGCGCTAGCCCGTCAGCTAACCCCGTAGGCGAACGAAAGAGATCTTGGTTCGCCCTGTAAACATCTGTTTACGCGCATTGACGTTATGCGCCGTCGCCGCCCTCGCGGCGCCTGTCGCTGCGTCGGCACAGTCCGCCTCCTCGACGGGGGGTATGACTTACGTTCCCCCTCCGCCGCCGGCCAAACGCGCGAAGATCGTCGACGGCCTCGCCATCCCGCCGGTCGGCGCACCGGGCCGAGTTGTCCGAGCGATCCAGGCCGCCAACCGCATCGTGCGCAAGCCCTACGTGTACGGCGGAGGGCACGGCACGTACATCTCCCGTGGCTCGGTTCTCAAGCTCGACCGCGGCTACGACTGCTCGGGGGCGATCAGCTTCGCGCTGCGTGGCGGCCGGTTCCTCAAGAATCCGCTCGACTCGGGCAGCTTCAGGAACTGGGGCCGGCGCGGCAGAGGCCGTTGGATCACCGTCCACACAAACCGTGGCCACGCCTACGTGGAGATCGCCGGCCTGCGCTTCGATACCAGTAGAGGCGACCGTCTGTCCGCCGAGGAGCGCAGATCGGGCGATGGCCCGCGGTGGCGCAAGTACCGCCGCTCGCCGCTCGGCTTCGTCGCCCGGCACCCCGCCAACTTCTGAGCTCCGGCCGCGGTCCCCTTCGGACAGCCGGGGCCCTGAGCCGCCGGTTGGGGACCGCGTCTGGACGCACTGCCCCCGCCGTTATCCTCAGGTGGAGAGCCGATCAGCGACCCCGGAGCGCCGACAGATCGCTGTAGCCATCCCCTACCTGGACAAGACCGACGAGCAGCGCGACATCATCGAGATGGTGCGGCGGTTCGCCGACGAGCAGATCCTCCCCAACGCGCACCGCTACGACCGCGAGGACGAGTTCCCGGAGCCGATCGTCGAACAGATGCGGGAGCTGGGCCTGTTCGGCGTCACCATTCCCGAGCAGTACGGGGGCATGGGCCTCGACCTGACGACCTACACCATGATCGTCGAGGAGCTGTCGCGCGGGTGGATCTCGATCTCGGGGATCGTCAACACCCATTTCATTGGCTCCTACCTGCTGATGAAGTTCGGCACCGAGGAGCAGCGGCAGAGGTACCTGCCGCGAATGGCCACCGGTGAGCTGCGCGCCGCCTTCTCGCTGTCGGAGCCCGAGCTCGGCTCCGACGTCCAGGCGATCAAGACCGCCGCCAAGAAGACCGACGACGGTGACTACGAGCTGAACGGACAGAAGATGTGGGTCACCAACGGGCTCATGTCGGGAATCGTCTTCACGCTCGTCAAGACAGACCCCGAAGCCGACCCGCGCCACCGCGGCATGACGTGCTTCATGGCCGAGAAGGATCCGGGGACTTCGGAGAACGTCGGTGACCATGCAGGGTTCAACGTCCCGCCGAAGATCAAGAAGCTTGGCTACAAGGGCGTGGAGTCGACCGAGCTGATCTTCGACGGCTACCGCTGCCCTGCGGGGAACATCCTCGGGGGCGAGGACGCAGGGCTGAACCACGGCTTTGCCCAGATGATGGACGCGCTCGAGGTGGGCCGGGTCAACGTCGCCGCCCGGGGTGTGGGTATCGCTGCACGTGCGCTTGAGCTGGGCTTGCGATACGCCCAACAGCGCAAGAGCTTCGGCAAGCCGATTGCCGAGCACCAGGCGATCCAGTTCAAGCTCGCCGACATGGCGACCAAGATCGAGGCGGCGCGCCTGTTGACGCTCAAGGCGGCGCGCATGAAGGATGCGGGTGAGCGTTCG
>Ga0136615_10000911_pt1 | contig 13882 bp, 11 predicted proteins | sample AntDrymUQ2882206_2_FD_106647 | JGI IMG/M metagenome (GOLD analysis project Ga0136615, IMG submission 106647) | Polar desert sand microbial communities from Dry Valleys, Antarctica - metaG UQ288 (22.06) | ecosystem: Environmental > Terrestrial > Soil > Desert | place: Antarctica: Dry Valley...
GCCCGACTACCAGCTGCGGCTCGTCCGCAACGACTCGCGCTTCCTGCGCTTCTCCAACGAGTTCCATCGACCGATCGTCTGCCTCGGTCCCGGCCGCTTCCCCGATCTGCCCCTCTGGCACGTGGATCCGCTCGTCCGCTCGCGGGCCGCACGACTCGAGAAGGCGCGCAGGTACGAACGGCTTCGCCCGGGGATGCGCATCGCGGGCCGGGCGCTGAACCACGCCTTCTACGTGCCCGAGCTGCGGCCGGGCGCGCGGACGGCGGCCCTCCCCGAGCGCGAGCGCAGCCTCGTGGAAGGCGTGCTCGGCGCCGGCGACCCGCCCCGGGGTCCGGCCGTCAATCTCGGCCGCGCGACGCGTGAGCAGATCGACCGGCTCTGGCCCGGACGTTCGCTGGCCCGCGGCGACTACCGGGCCGGCCTCGAGCTGCTCGAGCCTCCTCCCACACTGACGGCCGGTGAGCAGCGGACGCTCGACGTGCGCGTGCGCAATCTCGGAGGAGAGGCGTGGGGCTGGGGACGCGAGGCCGAGCCCGAGATCCGGCTCGCAGCGCGCTGGCGTACGACCGGAGGTGAGCCGATCGACGGCGTCGAGCTGCGCACGCACTTCCCGGCCGAGGTAGCAGCCGGCGGCATGGACATCGTCCCTGTCCACGTGCTTGCGCCTTCCGCTCCGGGCCGCTACCGGCTGGAGCTCGATCTGGTGCACGAGCACGTGCGCTGGTTCGGCTGCGAGCTGGCCTGCGACGTCGAGGTCGGGCCGCGGCGCCGGCTCGCGGTCATGGGGGACGAAGGGGCCGTCGAGGGCTTGGCCGAGCTCCTTGCCGTCCTTCCCGAGCTCGAGCCCCTCGTTCTCTCGGGAAGCGACCCCCCGGCACGCCACGGCTATCCGAGGCTGCCGGGACTGCGTCCGTACCTGCTCGGGGACACTCCCGGCGGCGCGGGGATCGGCCTGGGCACCGTTCTCGCCGGGCGCACCGGCACGCTCGTGCGTGCCGCGCGCCGGCTTCGCGCGGGCGGGGGAAGCGCACCGCTTCCACGAGGCGGACAAGCGTTCCTGGAGGAGCTCGCCGGCTGCGAGGCGCTCGTCGTCGTCGCTCTCGATGCCCCGCCTCACGCGCCCTCGACCCGCGAGCGGTGGCGCGTCGTCGCGACGGTCCTCGCCGCACGCTCCCTCGGCGTGCCGGTCGCACTCGGGGCCGACGTCTTCCCGCCCTCCCCGAAGCGTTCCGAGCGGGCGCTCGAGACCACCGCGCGGCGTAGCGCAGCGATCGTCTTCACGGATCTCTCCGAGCTCGCAGCCTGGCTTGCCCCGACGTGATCGCGCCGGAGCTGGCCGAGCGCTTCCGCGGCAAGCAAGTCCTGATCACGGGCGGGCTCGGCTTCATCGGCTCGAACCTCGCGCGCGAGCTCGTGGAGGCCGGCAGCCGCGTCGTGCTGGTGGACTCGCTCGTGGCCGAGTACGGCGGCAATCTGGCGAACATCGAGGGCCTCGAGAACCGGCTGACCGTCAACGTCTCCGACGTGCGCGACCCCTACAGCCTCCGCTATCTCGTCCGCGGTCAGGACGTTCTCTTCAACCTCGCCGGCCAGACGAGCCATCTCGACTCGATGACCGATCCCGGCACGGACCTCGAGATCAACTGCCGCGCACAGCTCTCGATCCTCGAGGCGTGCCGCCACCACAATCCGGACATCACGATCGTGTTCGCCGGAACCCGGCAGATCTACGGCCGCCCGCGCTACCTTCCGGTCGACGAGCTGCACCCGATCGAGCCGGTCGACGTGAACGGGATCAACAAGACGGCGGGGGAGTGGTATCACCGGCTCTACGCCGAGGTGTACGGCCTGCGGGTCTCCGTGCTCCGGCTGACGAACACCTACGGGCCGCGGATGCGGGTACGGGATGCCCGCCAGACGTTCCTCGGGTCGTGGCTGCGGACGCTGCTCGCCGGCGAGGAGCTGCCGATCTTCGGAGACGGCAGGCAGCGGCGCGATTTCACCTTCGTGGACGACGCCGTCCGCGCGTTCCTGCTGGCCGCGTGCCACGAGGCGGCCCGGGGCGAGGTGTTCAACCTCGGGAGTGACGAGGTGGTGAGCCTGCTGGAGCTGGCGCAGCGGCTGGTCGACGCCAACGGGGAGGGGTCGTACCGGGTGGTGCCGTTCCCGGATGAGAGGCGGGCGATCGACATCGGCGACTACTTCGGCGACTTCGGGAAGATCGAGGAGCGCCTCGGCTGGCGGCCCACGGTGGGCCTGGAGGAGGGGCTCGCGCGCTCGCTGGCGTTCTACCGCGAGCACGGCGAGCGCTATTGGGGCGATGTGCAATGACGCGCGGTGAGCGGCTCACCGCCTTCTGGTTCCTCGCGACGGTCTTCAGCATCACCTTCGCCAAGCTCCACTGGAACGTGGCCGGCGACGTCAGCCTGGCCGACGTCCTCACCGTTCTCTTCCTCCTTGCCTTCGCGGCCGAACGGCTCGCGCTCGGGGACCGGCGGGCCCCCCGCGCGGCCGTGACGGTGCTCGCGTTCCTCGCCCTCTTCCTGCTCGTCTACGGGATCGGCTTCTTCAACCTCGAGACCGAGCAGGCGCTGGCCCAGTACGCGAAGGGACTCGCGAAGTTCGTGCTCCACTTCCTCTTCCTCGCCGCAGGTGTCGCCCTGCTGCTCCGCCGGCCCCAGCGCTTCTACTGGGTGACGCTCGGCGTGCTCGTCGCGGGCATGGCGGCGAACGCCGGCTACGGCGTCGTCCAGCTCTTCGCCGCGCGTGCCGGCCTGAACCTCGACGAGGCGGTGCTCGCGCCGCTGACGGGGGGTGCGAGCGCGATCAACGTCTACGGCGCCGTCGAGGGCGAGCAGGTGCTCCGCACGAACGCGCTCACCGGGGATCCGAACCACCTCGGGGTCATGCTGCTGGTGCCGCTGCTCGTCGTCACGCCGCTCTACCTGCGACTCGAGCGTGGTCATCGCCTCCGCGTCCCGCTCGCGGCCCTCCTGACCTTCCTGCTCCTGATGGAGCTGGCGACGCTCTCGCGCAGCGGCCTCCTCGGGCTTGCGGTCGGCGCGCTCGTCCTGGCGGTGCCCTACCGCGGCTTCGCCGTCTCGCGGGCCCTCCTCGTCCCCCTCGGGGCGGTGGCGCTCGTACTCGGCGCGATCGTCGTGCGGAAGCTCGACTTCTTCGAGATCGTCGTGCGTTCCCGCTTCGAGACGGGCGACCGGGCGACCTCGGCGCACTTCGCCGTCTACGACTTCATCCCCGACGTGCTCTCCACGCACCCGCTCTTCGGCCTCGGCCTCAACAACTTCTCGGTCTACTACGAGTTCGTCACGGGCAGGACGAACTGGGGCCCGCACTCCTTCTACGTCGCGCTCCTCGTCGAGACGGGGCTCGTCGGGACGCTCCTGTTCGGGGTGTTCCTGCGCTGGCTGTTCGTGCGGCTGCGGGACGCTCGGAGGCTCGGCCGCGCGCTTGCGGCTTCGGGAGACCCGGTGGCGGCCCGGCTCCGGCCGCTCGCCTGGGGTCTGACGGCCGCGCTCGCCGGAACGCTCGCGGCGAATCTCTTCTACCTCACGATGATCTTCTACTACTTCTACGCCTTCGCCATCCTCGCCGTGGCTGCACCCGCGGTCTTCCGAGGTCGGCAACCGTATGGTTCGATGTGGCGCGATGGCACGGAGCCGGACGGTCGTCAAGCTCGATGACGCGCTGCGCACCCTACTACCCGCCGAGTGAACCGCGGCGCGGTCTGTGCAGCGCTGGGAGTGGTCATCGGCTGCTGGACTTGAAGGTCGTCGTCCTGACGACCTCGTATCCCAGGAACGCGGGGGATGCGGCGGGACGATTCATCGCGGACGCCGTCGAGCGTCTGCGGAACGAGGGCATGAGCGTCGAGGTCGTCGGGCCTGGCTCCTTCCGTCACTTCGGGATCGCCTACGGAGCCGGCGTCGTCGGCAACCTACGGGCGCGGCCGTGGAAGGCCGTTCTGCTTCCCGCCCTGCTCGCCGGCTTCGCCCGTGCGGCCCGGCGGGCTGCGCGGGATGCCGACGTCGTCCACGCCCACTGGCTGCCGTCGGGCGCCGTCGGGCTGACGACCGGTCGGCCCCTCGTCATCCAGCTCTGGGGGACGGACGTCGAGCTCGCGCGGCGCGCGCCGGCGCTGGCGCGGCTCGTGCTGCGACGGGCCCGGGTGGTCGTCTGTGCCTCGACCGCGCTCGCCGAGGCGGCGAAGGAGCTCAGCGCGCGCGAGGTGCGCGTGATTCCGAGTGGCATCGACCTTCCGCCCGAGGTTGGCGAGGAGGCCGAGCCGCCCGAGGTGCTCTACGCCGGGCGGCTCTCGCGCGAGAAGGGCGTGCTGGAGCTGGTTGAGGCGACGCGCGGGATGAGGCTGGTCGTCGCGGGCGACGGCCCGCTGCGAGACCGCGTCCCCGGCGCGCTCGGGTTCCTCCCGCACGACCGCCTCGAGCGGCTCTACGCGCGCGCGGCCGTCGTCGTCTGCCCCTCGCACCGCGAGGGTTTCGGCGTGGCGTGCGCGGAGGCGATGGCCCACGGACGGCCCGTCGTCGCCAGCGCGGTCGGCGGCCTCCTCGATCTCGTCGTCGACGGCGAGACGGGGCTGCTCGTCGCACCGGGCGACGTCGGCGAGCTGCGGGCAGCGCTCGAGCGGCTGCTCGGCGACGCGGAGCTGAGGCGGCGGCTCGGAGCGGCGGGGAGGAGGCGGATTGGCGAGCACTTCTCGTGGCCCACGGCGACGTCGGCCACGCTCGCCGCGTACGCCGACGCGGCGCGGGCCTCGGTGACGTCGGCCGCTTCTCGTACTCTGTAGCGATGGCTGCGAACCGCGTGCGGGAGCGCCGTGTGCCGTCGCGCTAGTCTCCCGACCATCGTCCCCGCGAAGGTGCCATGACCCGATACGAACGTCCCAGCCGCGAGCTCCGTATCGCCGACGCGACCGTCGACGACTCGAGCGAGTGCTACGTGATCGCCGAGATCGGTCACAACCACCAGGGGTCGCTCGAGCAGGCCAAGCGCCTGTTCGCAGAGGCCCACCGCTGCGGCGCGAGCGCCGTCAAGCTCCAGAAACGTCACAACCGGTCGCTCTTCACCGCCGACTTCTACGACAAGCCCTACGAGAACGAGAACAGCTTCGGCCCGACCTACGGCATGCACCGCGAGGCGCTCGAGTTCGGCCGCGCGGAGTACACGGAGCTGAGGGACTACGCGGCCGAGCTCGGGATCACGTTCTTCTCGACGGTCTTCGACTTCGCGAGCGCCGACTTCCTCGCCGAGCTCGAGCTGCCGGCCTACAAGATCGCCTCTGGCGACCTCTCGAACACGCCGCTCCTGCGCTACGTCGCCGAGATCGGGAAGCCGATGATCATCTCGACCGGGGCCGCGACCCTCGACGACGTCCGCCGGGCCTATGAGACCGTCGCGGAGACCAACACGCAGATCGGCATCCTCCAGTGCACGGCGGGCTACCCGGCGGAGTGGAACCAGCTCGATCTCCGTGTCATCGAGACGTACCGCGCTCGCTTCCCGGGCGTCGTCGTCGGCTACTCGGGGCACGACAACGGGATCGCCATGGCCGTCGCGGCCTATGTCCTCGGCGCGAGGATCGTCGAGAAGCACTTCACCCTCAATCGCGCCATGCGCGGCACCGATCACCGTTTCTCGCTCGAGCCGCAGGGGCTGCAGAAGATGGTGCGCGACCTCCGGCGCACCCGGGCCGGCCTCGGGGACGGCTCGAAGTCCATGTACGAGAGCGAGCTCGAGCCCGCGCGGAAGATGGCGAAGAAGCTCGTCGCGGCCAGGGCGCTTCCCGCCGGGCATGTGCTCCGCCGGGAAGATGTCGCGTTGAAGTCCCCCGGCGACGGACTCCGGCCCTACGAGCTCGACCGTCTGCTCGGCCTGACGCTGCGCCAGTCCGTGGACGAGGATGCGGCGCTGAGGTGGGAGCTGCTCGAGGAGGTTCAGCCCGAGAATCGCTCGGAGCTCGCGGCTGCCCGCGCCGGCGGCAGTGGGCAGTGAGCTCGACCTGGGCGGCCGGATCGCGATCGTCACCGGCGCGCTCGGCAGGCTCGGCCCGGTGTGGACACAAGCTCTGGCTGCGGCGGGAGCGACCGTCGTCGGCGTCGACGTGCAGTCGGGCGCTGAGCCGCCGGGGGCGGAGCGCCTCGAGCGGGCCGACGTCACCGACCGGGCGGCGCTCGAGAGTGTCCGGGAGCGCGTCGAACGCTCACTCGGCGCGCCTTCGGTGCTCGTGAACAACGCCGGGATCGACTCGCCTCCCGCGGCCGAGGGTCGAACCTACGCCGTCGAGGACATGCCGCTTCCCGACTTCCGGCGGACGGTCGAGGTGAACCTCACGGGCACCTTTAACGCGACGCAGGTCTTCGGCGCCGGCATGCGCGACCGGGGCTGCGGATCGATAGTCAACATCGGCTCGCTCTACGCCACCATTGCCCCGGAGCCGGCGTTCTACGAGCACCTGGGGGTCGACCCGCCTTTCCTGAAAGCGCCCGCCTACGGCGCCTCGAAGGCCGCCGTCGTCAACCTCACACGCTACTTCGCGCGCCTCTGGGGGCCCCACGGGGTGCGCGTGAACGCGCTCTCGCCGGGCGGGCTCCTCGGAGGCCAGGACCCGACGTTCCTGTCGGCGTACTGCGCGCGCGTGCCGCTCAGGCGGATGGCCGAGCCCGCCGATCTCACGGGGCCGCTCATCTTCCTCGCGTCGGACGCCTCCCGCTATGTCACGGGTCACGAGCTGCGGGCCGACGGGGGCTTCACGGCATGACGGTCACGGCGCCCGAGCGAACGCGAACGCTCTCGAACGTGATCGGCGGCGAGGAGCGACCCGCCGAGAGCGGCGCGATCTTCGAGAAGCTGGCCCCCGCGAACGGCCGCGTGCTGAGCCTCGTCCCTCGCTCGGCGGCTCCTGACGTGGACGCCGCAGTCTCGGCGGCCGTCTCCGCGCAGCCGGACTGGGCGCGCCGGCCTGCGCCCGAGCGTGGGCTCGTGCTCCGGCGGATCGCCGCGCTCCTCGAGCGCGACCGTGAGCCGATCGCGGAGATCGTCGCGGCCGAGACGGGCAAGTCGCCGAAGGACGCACGGGGCGAGACCGACGGCGCCATCGAGATGGGCTACTTCGTCGCGGGCGAGGGCCGGCGCCTGTACGGGCGCACGACGACGAGCGCCGTCCCCAACCGGCAGGCGATGATCGTGCGGCAGCCGCTCGGCGTCGCAGGGCTGATCATCGCGGCCAACACGCCGATCGCAAACGTCGCCTGGAAGGTCTTCCCAGCGCTCCTGTGCGGCAACGCGGCCGTCCTGAAGGCCCCGGAGGACACGCCGGAGACCGCGCTCGCCTTTGCCCGCCTCGCGGCCGAGGCGGGCGTCCCACCCGGCGTCCTCAACATCGTGCACGGACTCGGTCCCGAGGCCGGCCAGCCGCTCGTCGAGGACCCCCGCGTCGCGATCGTCAGCTTCACCGGCTCGACCGCCGTCGGGCGGATGATCGCGCGGGTGGCGGGGGAACGTCTGGCGAAGGTCTGTCTCGAGCTGGGCGGCAAGAACCCCCTCGTCGTCTGCGAGGACGCCGACCTAGCGCGCGCGGCCGACGCGGCGGCGCTCTCGGCGTTCTCGAACGCGGGCCAGCGCTGCTCGGCGGGGAGCCGCATCATCGTGTGGGATCGGGTCTACGACCGCTTCCGTGAGCTGCTGCTCGAGCGGGCGGCGGCGCAGCGGGTGGGGCCCGGCGACGAGCACGACTTCGGGCCCGTGATCAACGAGCGGCAGCTGATCTCGATGCTGGCGGCCGTCGACCGCGCGCGGAAGGGTGGAGCGCGGGTGATCGCGGGCGGCGAGCGCCTCGCCGACTCCGAGCACGACGGCGGCTTCTACCTGGCGCCGACGCTCGTCGAGGACGCCCCGCTCGAGAGCGAGCTCTCGTGCACCGAGCTCTTCGGCCCGATCGCGACGCTGCACCGCGTCTCCTCATTCGATGAGGCCCTCGCGGCGGCCAACGCCTCCCCGTACGGGCTTACGGCGGCGATCTGGACCGCGAGCGTCCATCGCGCGCAGGAGTTCCTCGGCCGGATCGCGAGCGGAGTCGCGGCGGTCAACGGCCCGACCTACGGCTCCGAGCCGCACATGCCCTTCGGCGGCGTGCGCGACTCGGGCACGGGCTGGCGCGAGGCGGGGACGGAGGCGATCGAGGTCTACTCCGACCTGAAGACGCTCTATGTCAACCACGATCCGACCGCCGTCTAGCCGCCCGCCGGCGGTCGCGCTCGTCCCGGCTCGCTCGGGCTCGGTGCGCGTCCCGGGCAAGAACATCCGCTTGCTCGCAGGCCACCCGTTGCTCGCCTACACGATCTCTGCCGCGCTCGAGAGCGGCGCCTTCGCCGCCGTCGTGGTCTCGACCGACTCGGAGGAGATCGCCGAGGTCGCCAGGCGCTACGGCGCCGAGGTGCCGGAGCTCCGCCCGCCGGAGCTGGCCACGGCGACCTCGCCCGACGTCGAGTGGGTGCTTCATTCGATGCGGGCCCGTGAGGAAGAGATCTTCGCGCTCCTGCGCCCGACGAGCCCCTTCCGGACGGCGGACACGATCGCGCGTGCTCTCGCCTCCCTCCTCACGACGGAGGGCGCCGACTCGGTCCGGGCGGTCGAGCTCTGCCGCCAGCACCCGGGCAAGATGTGGGTCGTGGAGGACGATCTGATGTCGCCGCTGCTCGAGCAGCCGGTGGGCCAGACGCCCTACCACTCGAGCCAGTACCAGGCCCTTCCGCGGGTCTACGTCCAGAACTCGAGCCTCGAGATCGCATGGACGCACGTCCTCCACCAGGACGGGTCGATCGCAGGCCGGACGATTGCGCCTTTCTTCACGGAGGGCGCCGAGGGCTTCTCGATCGACTACCCCGAGGATTTCGAGCAGGCCGAGCGGTTACTCGCGACCGGCGAGGCCGTGCTGCCGCGCCTCCTGGAGCCCGTCCGATGACGCTGCGCTACGTCCCACTGGCGGAGCTCGAGCGGATCCGGACCCTCGGGGGCGATCGGTACAGACGCGCCGCCGCGTTCGCGGACGCCTGCAGGCTGAACGTCCTCTACATGGTCGCGCGCGCCGGCTCCGGCCACATCGGCACGAGCTTGGGCTGCGTGGACATGCTCTCGTGGCTGCACCTCGAGGTGCTCCGCGACGGCGATCGCTCCTTCTCGTCCAAGGGGCACGACGCGCCCGCGCTCTACGCCGTTCTCCTCGGCCTCGGCCGGCTTCCCTTCGACGGGATCCACCGACTGCGCCGTCTCGGCGGCCTCCCCGGCCACCCCGACGTGCTCGCGACGCCCGAGGTCGTGACGAACACCGGCTCGCTCGGCATGGGGATCTCGAAGGCGCGCGGGTTCATCCTCGCCGACCGTCTCGCCGGCCGCTCCGGCTCCGTCTACGTGCTCACGGGGGACGGGGAGCTGCAGGAGGGCCAGTTCTGGGAGTCGCTCGCTCCGACGGCGAACCGGCGGTTGGGCGAGATCACCGTCGTCGTCGACCACAACAAGCTCCAGTCCGACACGTGGGTCTCGAAGGTGAGCGACCTGGGCGACCTCGAGGCCAAGGTGGCGGCGTTCGGATGGGCTGTCGACCGCTGCGACGGCAACGACGTGCGTTCCTTCGACGAGGGCCTCACCCGGTTGGAGGCAGCCGGTGCGGGGCGCCCGAAGCTCCTCGTCGCCGATACGTGCAAAGGCGCGGGCGTGCGGCGGATGGAGCCGCACGACGTGCCCTTCGAGGAGACGTCGCTCTACGGCTTCCACTCGGGAGCCCCGAGCGCAGAGGATTACGAGGCGGGCGTCGAGGAGATCGCCGAGCGGCTCGCCGGCCGCCTCGGCCGCGCCGTTGAGCTCGTCTCCGAGCCCGCGCCGAGGCGCCGTGCACCCGAGCGGCCGCAGCGGCTGATCGAAGCGTACGGACGCGAGCTCGTCGAGCTCGCCGAGCGCGAGCCCCGGCTGGTCGCCCTCGACGCCGACCTGCGGCTCGACTGCGGCCTCGTCGCCTTCCGGGAGCGCTACCCCGAGCGCTTCTTCGAGTGCGGCATCGCAGAGCAGGACATGGTCTCGCAGGCCGGTGCGATGGCGCTCGCCGGCCTGCTCCCGGTCTGCCACTCCTTCGCCTGCTTCCTAACGCCGCGCGCGAACGAGCAGATCTACAACAACGCGAGCGAGGGCACGAAGGTGCTCTACCACGGCTCGCTCGCCGGGATCATCCCCGGCGGCCCGGGGCACTCGCACCAGTCGGTGCGGGACATCGCGCTGATGGCCTCGGTGCCCGGGATGAGCGCGCTCGAGCCGTTCTGCGAGGCCGAAGTGCGCCTGGTGCTGGAGTGGGCGGTGCGGGAGGCGCCGGGGCCGGTCTACCTCAGGCTCGTGTCGCCGCCGTGGGAGCTCGGCTTCGAGCCGCCGGAGCTCCGTCTGGAGCCGGGCCGTGGCAGCGTGCTGCGCGAGGGAGAGGACGGCCTCTTCGTGTGCACCGGCCCGGTGCTGGTCTCACAGGCGTGGCGCGCAGTCGATCTGCTTGCCGGGGAGGGAATCAGGGTCGGCCTCGTGGCGCTGCCGTGGCTGACCGGCGTCGACGGCGCCTGGCTGGCGGAGGTCGCTGGCGAAGGGCCGATCTTCTGCCTCGACAACCACTACACGACCGGCGGCCAGGGCGATGCCGTGCTGGCCGCGCTCGCGGAGCGGGCGCCGGCCGCAGCCGCGCATGTGGTCAAGATCGCCGTCGACCGCGTGCCGGAGTGCGGGACGAACGACGAGGTGCTGCGCGCCCACGGTCTCGACGGCGAGGGTCTGGCCGCGGTCGTTCGGTCACGCCTCGTTGTGCGCGCATGACGCGTACCTAGGACGTTGCGCTTCCTCTTCACCACGCTCCAGACCTACGAGAGCGACTTCTACGGACGCGTCGGCGCCGAGCTCGCGCGGCTCGGCCACGACGTCTCGCACGTCACCGTCTCCCGCGCCTCCGCACGCGAGCTGCGCTCGCACGGCTTCGCCGCCCGCTGCCTCCCGGACCTGATCGCAGACCTGGCGCCCGCCGAGCTCGCAGCCGAGGTGGCCCGGATCGAGGCGACGTACGAGATCCCCCACATCCGCGACGTCTACCGGGGCGACTGGCCCTGCGAGGGCCGGCCCGAGCACTGGTGCGTCAGCCGCACGGTCGCTCACTTCCGGGCGCTCGAGCGTGTCTTCGACGACCTCCGGCCCGACGTGGTCGTCCCCGAGGTCGGCAACGAGACGATCCGGGTCGCGTCGCACCTGATCGGGCTCGCTCGGGGCATTCCGGTGCTGTTCCTGCTCTACACGATCTTTCCGAACCCGCTGCGCCTGTACGTGGACACCCTCCACGCGCCGATCGTCCCGCAGGACGAGGTCCGCGAGCTCTCGCCCGAGGAGCGCGAGGAGGTGGAGGCATTTCGCCGCGACTTCCTCGCCCGTGCCGCGCCGATCCGTGAGCACCGTCGCGTGCCCATCGAGCTACGCCGAGTCGGCATCTTCGCCGGTCACGTGCAGCGGCGGCGCGGAGACGATCGCGACAACGATTACCTGCGGCCCGGGCGCCTACTGCGTCAGAACGCCTCCGACTGGGTGCGTGCGCGCGCCGTACGGCCTCTCTACGACGAGCTGGACGCGAAGCGGCCGTTCGTCTACTTCCCGCTGCACGTGACCGACGACTACAAGATCAAGCGGATCATCCCGCACACCGTCGACCAGGCCTCGCTCGTGGAGCAGGTCGCAGACGCGCTGCCGTTCGGGTACGACCTCGTCCTCAAGGAGCATCCGATGTCGGTCGGCCGGAACAGCCCGGCCCTGCTGCGGCGGCTCCGCGGCCGGCCGAACGTCCGCCTGGTCGGGCCATTCGCGAGCACGCACGCCCTGATTCGGCAGTCGGTCGCCGTCGCAGTGATCAGCTCGACCGTCGGGCTGGAGGCACTCCTGCACGAGCAGCCGGTGCTGACGCTGGGTCAGCCGTTCTACTCGGGCTTCGGCGTCACCCTCGACGTCGACTCGTTCGCGGAGATCCGGGAGGCCGTGCCCGCGCTCCTGCGGTTCCGTCCCGATCGCGAGCGGATCACGCGCTTCCTCCACGCCGCGATGCGTGCCTGCGGCCCGGGGGCGCCCGTCCTCGTGGATCGTTCGGACGAGAACGCGCGGACGCTCGCCGGGTCGCTCGACGCGGCGGCGCGCACGGTCGTGGTGACGGCGTGAAGGTCGTGCTCTTCTGGGACATCGACGGCACCCTCCTCACGACCGCCCGTGCCGGCGTGTTCTCGCTCGAGCGCGCGCTCGAGGAGGTGACCGGCGTCGAGGCCGACCTGCAGGGGATGGCAACCGCCGGGATGACCGACTACGCGATCGCGGAGGTGGCCCTGAAGGGCGTCGGACATCCCGCTGACGACGAGACGGTGCAGCGGTTCCTGCGGATCCACGAGGGCGGGCTGCCCGAGCACCTCCACCGGCGGCGCGGGCGCGTGCTGCCGGGTGTACGTGAGGCGCTGGAGGACCTGTCCGGCCGCGGCGACGTTCTCTCGCTGCTCCTGACGGGGAACACCGAAGGCGGTGCCGCAGCCAAGCTCGCTCACTACGGACTGGCGGAGTTCTTCCCGTCCGGCGGCGCGTTCTGCGTCGGACCGGGGAAGCGGGCCGAGATCGCGCGCCGCGCGCTGCCGCTCGCGAACGGCTCGGAACCCGTCTACGTGATCGGCGACACGCCGGCCGACATCGAGTGCGGCAAGGAGATCGGCGCCCTCACGATCGCCGTCGCCACCGGCTCGTACTCGCGCGCCGACCTCGCCGACCACGAGCCTTGGGCCGTGCTCGGGCGGATCCCCCCGCCTGCCGAGCTCGTTGAGCTGCTCGGGCTTTAGCCGGGGCTCCGGTCGAAGATCCCGTACCAGATTCCGGGTAGCGGCGTTCCGAACCGATCGTCGATTCGTTCGCTCCTGACGAAACCCGCCGCCTCGAGCTCCGAGACCACCGCATCGCCCGTCGCTGTCTCGATCTCGACGAGAACGGAGCGGAGCTCCGGCCGCCGGAGCGTCTCCCGCGCTCCGGCGAGCACGGACTCCTCGGCGCCGTCGACATCCAGCTTGACGAGGGTGGGTGCGGGAAGTCCGAACGTTCTGATCAAGCCGTCGAGGCTGTAGACGAGCACCGGCTGCCTGTAGGCGCGGCTCTCCGCGGCGTCGAGTGAATGAAGGGCCGCTCCGGCACTCACGTCGCCGTAGCTGAAGAAACCGAGCCGGTTCCGTTCCGCGAGCACCACCGGCAGCGCGGTGACGGTTTCACCTACCCCGTTCAGGACGATGTTCTCGCACAGCGAAGCGTAATTCGCGTAGCCCGGCTCGATCGCAACGATCGCGAGGTCCCGGAGGCCGGTTCTCGCCGCGATCAGCGAGTACGCGCCGACGTTCGCCCCGATGTCGTAGAGCACGTCGCCGTCGCGGAGATTGTTCTCGATCCACCTCACCGTCCACGGTTCCTTTGCGACCGGCCGAATGCGCGAGTGCACGATCGCCTTCGTGTTCGCCCGGATCTGGATGCGGGCGCCCGGATAATCGAGCTCGGCCACCCCGCGTCGAATCAGGAGCCGCGTCAACACGAAGCCATGCGCGGTCTGCAGGCCGGGGATGGTGCGTGCGAGCCGCCGGAGGCGCTTGTTGTGGACGAACGGCACCGGCTGGGAGGCTAGACCATCCCGCTCCGAGCCTCGGGCCGCAAGGTGGGCGGTCGAAGAAGAGCAGGCCATGGCGGAGCTACCCTCTGCCGATGATCGAGCAAGATCACACAGCATCCGGGGAACGACTCCGGATCGTCTTCTCCCTGCTGCACTCCGGGTACC
>Ga0136615_10000912_pt1 | contig 13853 bp, 15 predicted proteins | sample AntDrymUQ2882206_2_FD_106647 | JGI IMG/M metagenome (GOLD analysis project Ga0136615, IMG submission 106647) | Polar desert sand microbial communities from Dry Valleys, Antarctica - metaG UQ288 (22.06) | ecosystem: Environmental > Terrestrial > Soil > Desert | place: Antarctica: Dry Valley...
CCCGGCATCGACTCGCGCGCGCCGGAGCGGACCGAGACGAGCAGCGGGTCATCGGGGTCGCCGAGTCGCTTGCCGGCGAGCTGCTCGAGGCGGGCCAGCGCGTCGGCGACCTGCTCCTCGAGCCCCACCGGCTCCTCCCGTCCGGCCTCCATGTAGGCGACACAGGCGTCGGTGGTGATCGTGAAGCCGGCCGGGACGCGTTCCGGCCCGAGGATGCGCGTCATCTCCGCGACGCCGGCGCCCTTGCCGCCGAGGAGCTCGCGCATCTCGCGCGATCCCTCCGAGAAGTCGTAGACGAGCTTGGTGCCGGCGGCGACGGCCAAAGCGGGGCGCGATTCTATGCGGCCAGGCGCCGGAGCTGTACGTGCGCGTGATGCTCGAGCGTTTCCGCGATCGCCCGGTCGGCCTGGCGCAGCGCCCCGTCGGGCGCGGCGGGCGCCTCCGACAACGGCCGTGCGAGGGCGGTGACGAGGAACTCGTAGGCCTGCCCGTCGAGCGCGAACGCCGACGCCTCGCACGAGGCGCACACCACTCCGCCGGCCGCCGCGGAGAACGCGGCGAGCTCGGCATCCTTCCCTCGCTCGCCGCACGCCGCGCACGATCCGAGCTCCGGCACGAAGCCCGCGGCCAGCAGCAGCTTGAGCCGAAAAGCGAGTGCCTGCGCGCGCGTGGCCGCTGCCGGCTCGGAATCGAGCAGGAGCAGCTCCTGGCAGAGCAGGTTGTACGCGGGCCGGTTCGGCTCCGCTGAGTCGAACAGGCGCAGGACGGCGTCGCACGCCTGGGTCGCGCGCTCGAGCGACGCGCGGCGCTCGCGCAGCCCCGCGTGCGCGTTCACGGTCTGCGCGGAGGTGATCGTCACGAGCTCGCCGCGGCCCTCGTGTAGCACGAGCTCCACCCGACCGAGCGGCTCGAGCCGGCCCCCGAAGCGCGAGCGAACCTTGCGCACTCCCTTCGCCACCGCGCCGAGCCGCCCACGGTCCTCCGTGTAGAGGTGGAGGACCCGATGACCCTCGCCGAAGCGGATCGAGCGCAGCACCACCGCCTCGGTCTTGAATGGGCCAGCCACTTTCTACACTTTGGCGTCGATGGCGGACAATGGAACAGTGGTCGTCTACACGACCGAGCCCTGCGGCTTCTGCCGGCAGGCCAAGACGCTGCTCGAGAGCCGTGGAGTGTCCTTCGAGGAGGTCAACCTGGCCCGCGACCCGACCGGGCGCGAGGCGCTCGTCGCCCTGACCGGGCAGATGACGTTCCCTCAGATCGTGGTCGGAGAGCGCGCGGTGGGCGGCTTCCGCGAGCTCGTCGAGGCCGACCGCGACGGGACGCTCGGCGAGCTGCTGGCGGCCTGACGCCGGCGCGCCCGCGGCCGCGGCCGCGGCTGGCAGCGCTCGCACACGTAGGTGCCTCGGCCCGCGGCGCGCAGCTTCCTGATCGGGCGCCCGCAACGCGGGCACGGCTCACCCTCGCGCCGGTGGACGAGGAAGCGATCCTGGAACGAGCCGCGCTCGCCGTCGACGTCGCGGTAGTCGTCGATCGTCGCGCCCCGGGCGTCGATCCCCGCCTCGAGCGAGGCCACGACTCCCTCGCGGAGCAACTCGATCTGCGCCGGGCGAAGCGTGCCGACCGGCCGCAGCGGGTGGATGCGGGCCCGAAACAGCGCCTCGTCGGCGTAGATGTTCCCCACGCCGGCGATCCCCTCCTGCGAGAGCAGAAAGGCCTTGACCGGCGCCCGCTTGCCCGCCGCGAGCGCTCGTAGGGCGGCGGTCGTGAACTCGGGGCCGAGCGGCTCGACGCCCAGCCGCGCGGCGAAGTAGCGCTCGAGCGTGTCGTCGCCGAGGAGCACCACGCCGGTCCCGAAGCGGCGCGCGTCGCAGAAGAGGACGTGCGCGCCCGAGTCGAGTGCCAGGCACGCTCGCATGTAGGGTCGCTGCGGCGCCTCCCCGGCCTGCACGAGCAGCAGGTTGCCGGTCATGCGGAGGTGCATCACGAGCGCGACCTCCTCGGCCAGGCGCATCAGCAGGTACTTGCCGCGCCGCTCGAGCCACTCGATGCGGCGTCCGCTCACCGTGGCGTCCAGCTCGGCGGGGGGCGCCGGGTCGGACCAGCGCGGGTCGAGGACCTCGAGGCGCGCCAGCGTCCGCCCCTCCACATGGGGGGCCAGCTGCCGGCGGATGGTCTCGACCTCGGGTAGCTCGGGCACGGCAACCAGGTTAGGACGCGCCCGCGGAGGGCCCGCGACTCCGCAGCTCCGTGGCGGCCGGATCAGGCGGTCGCGCGCGGGTGTGCCCGGAAGTAGACGTCCTTGAGGCGCTCGCTCGAGAGATGGGTGTAGACCTGGGTTGTCGCCACGTCGGCGTGCCCGAGCATCTCCTGCACGGAGCGCAGGTCGCAGCCGCCCGCGAGGAGGTGGGTTGCGAAGGTGTGCCGCAGCGTGTGCGGGCTCATGCGGTCAGCGAGGCCCGCGGCGCGCGCGTGTCGCTGGACGATCTTGTAGAGACCCTGCCGCGTCAGCGCCCCGCCGCGGAAGTTGACGAACACGTGGGGCTCGGCCGGGTCTCCCACGAGTTGCGGACGCCCGCGCTCGAGGTAGTCGCGCGCCGCGCGGGTGGCCGCCCGCCCCACCGGCACGAGCCGCTCCTTCGAGCCCTTCCCGCGTGCTCTCACGACCTGTGCATCCAGGTCGATGTCGGCGAGCTCGATTCCGATCGCCTCGGACGCCCGCAGGCCGCACGCGTACATGACCTCGAGCAGCGCGCGGTCGCGCAGCGCGGAGGGCTCGGTGCCCTTCGGCTGCTCGAGCAGCGTCCTCACCTCGCCGCGAGTGAGGACGTGCGGGAGGCGCTGGCCGCGGCGCGGAGCGGTCAGCGCCGCCGTGGGATCCGAGTCGCGCACGCCCTCGCGGCGAAGGTGCCGGTAGAACGAGCGCAGGCACGCGGTCTTGCGGTGGACGGTGGCCGGCGAGGCCGCGCCGTGGCCGCTCCCGTCGCCGGTGCCCTTCCCGCCCGCGAGCTCGGAGAGGAAGTCGGAGACATCGCTGCCGGAAGCATCCAGCGCCGACAGCTCGCGCCTTTCCAGGAAGCGACCGAACTGGAGCAGGTCCGAGCGGTAGGCGTCGAGGGTGTTGCGCGAAAGGCCGCGCTCGAACTCGAGGTAGGCGAGGAAGTCGAGCACCAGGTGCCCGAAGCGGCGGATCTCCGCTGGGCGCTCGACGGTTGCCATAACAAAGAGGCTGTTTCGGCCGCATGGCGGCCAACCCTTGCCGTGCAAGCGCGCCGTCAGGGGGCGCCTCGCAGCCGTCAGGCGTCGCGCAGCCGAGCCTGAAGCAGCAGCAGGCCCACCAGGCTCTTGGCGTCGCGGCAGCGATCGATCGCCTCGCCGAGGCTGGCGAGCGGGACCGCCTCGACGCTGATCCGCTCCTCCTCCTCGGCCGCGCCGCTCGCGTCGCTCAGGTCGGTGGCCAGGTAGAGGTGATAGGTCTCGTCGCTGAATCCCGGCGACGAGTAGCAGCGCTTCAGGAGCTCCCACGACTCGGCCGCCTTGCCAATCTCCTCGGCGAGCTCGCGACGGGCTGTCGCGAGTGGCTCCTCGCCCTCGTCCAGCTTGCCCGCCGGCAGCTCGAGCAGCGCCTGCTCGCCGACGACCTCGCGCGGCTGGGACACCATGTAGACGCCGTCGCCGTCGTGGGCGACGATCACGGCCGCGCCGGGGTGCACCGCGACTTCGCGGGTCACTTCGTCGCCGTCGTCGTGGCGGAACCGCTCGACGCGGACGCTGATCATCTTCCCGCTCCAGGCCTGCTCGCCGCCGAGCGACTCGAACGCCACCGTCACCGACCCCCTGCCGTCGCAGGCCCTCGCCACCGGCCGCACGAGCAGCCCGGGCGACTGCTGTGCTGGATTGGCATCGCTATGCGAGGGCTAAGCAGGACGATGTGCCCACCCACGGAAGCGTGACCGAGCGGGCCGCTCACGCGCTCGCCGCGACGATCCCGAGCGCCAGGTCGAGCGTCGTCTCGAGCGCCTTGCGCGTGACGCGCTCGCCGGGCTCGTGGTTGCGCTCGGTGCCGTTGGCGACGTTGAGGCACGGCAGGCCGCCCGCCTCGAGCACATTGGCGTCCGAGCCGCCGCCGCTCGCGACGTAGCTCGGGGCGATGCCGAGCGCCTCGAGCGCCGCCGCCGCAGCCTGGACGTGCGGCGCAGAGCGGGCCGTCCGGTAGCCGCGAAACTGCTCCTCGACGAGGGTCTCGACGTCGCACTCGGCATCGGCCGCGGCCTCGGTGATCGAGTCGACAATGCCCTGCGCCACCGCCGTCGCGCGGCCGTGGTCGAGGCTGCGCGCCTCGAGCTCCACGTCGCAGCGCTCGGCGACCACGTTCGTGGCCGTCCCGCCCTCGATGCGGCCGACGTTCGCCGTCGTCTCGCCGTCGAGGCGGCCGAGCTCGAGTGCCTCGATCGAGCGCGCTGCGGCGGCGATCGCGTTGCGGCCCGCTTCGGGCCTGATCCCGGCGTGCGCCGCTTGCCCTCGAAAGCCCGCCTCGATCCGGTAGAAGGTCGGCGCCGCGAGCATCAGCTCGCCGATCGGGGTCGCGTGATCGAACACGAACCCCCACTCGGATCGCAACCGGTCGCGATCGAAGGCCTTGGCTCCGGCGAGCGCGCGCTCCTCGCAGGTCGTGAAGAGGAGCTCGACGCCGACCGGCGAGCCGTCGCGCAAGAGGTGGCGAGCCGCCGCAAGCATCACCGCGACGGCGGCCTTGTTGTCGGCGCCGAGGATCGCCGGGTTCGAGTTCTCGAAGCCGCCGTTTCTCTCCACGACCTGCACCGGCGCCGCGAGCGGAACGGTGTCGAGGTGGGCGCAGAGCAGGACGCTGCGCGAGCCTTCCGGCCCGCCGATCGTGGCCAGCAGGTTGCCGGCGTCGGACCCGGTGGCCGTGCCGCTCCCATCCTCCGCGACCTCGAGCCCGAGCGTGCGCAGCTCGCCCGCGACGTGGTCCGCCACCGCCCGCTCGCTGCGCGACGGGCTCTCGATCTCGCACAGCGTCACGAACTCATCGACCAGCCAACGGTGCTCTTCGGGCGACGCCGGCGCCGGGTCGGTCACCTAGCTGTGAGCGCGCGTGGCACGCTCGCCCGCGCTCACCTGGGGCTCCGCGTCCGGAACGCGCCGGCGAGCCTGCTCGAGCGCCGCCCCGACGAAGTCGCGGAAGAGCGGCTGGGCTCGCAGCGGCCGCGACTTGAACTCCGGGTGGAACTGCGACGCGATGAAGAACGGGTGCTCGGGCAGCTCGACGATCTCGACGAGGCGGTCGTCCGGCGAGGTCCCGGAGTAGACGAGCCCGCACCGTTCGAGCCGCGCTCGCAGGTGATTGTTGACCTCGTAGCGGTGGCGGTGGCGCTCGTAGACCACCGGCTCGGCGTAGATCTCCCGCGCGCGGGTGCCCTCGTGGAGCTTCACCGGGTCCGCGCCCAGTCGCATCGTCCCTCCGAGATCGCGAACCTCCTTCTGCTCGGGCAGGAGGTCGATCACCGGGTGCGGCGTCTCGGGGTCGAACTCGGTCGAGTTCGCGCCGTCCATGCCCGCGACGTGCCGCGCGAACTCGGATACCGCGATCTGCATGCCGAGGCAGATGCCCAGGTAGGGCACCTCGCGCTCGCGCGCGAACCGCGCGGCGCGGATCTTCCCCTCGATCCCGCGCTCTCCGAAGCCGCCCGGAATCAGGATGCCGTCGCATGACTCGAGCTCGCGCTGCGCCTCGTCGCGATCGAGCGCCTCGGCGTCGACCCAGCGCACGTCCACGCGGGCGCCGTGATGAAAGCCGGAATGGTTGAGTGCCTCGATCACCGACAGGTAGGCGTCCTCGAGCTGGACGTACTTCCCGACGACCCCGATCTGGACCGGCTCGGTGGCCTCGTCCGCCCGGCGCGCAAGCGCCTCCCACTGCCCGAGATCCGGTGGTCCGGCCTCGATGCGGAAGTGATCGAGGATGACGTCGTCCACGCCCTCGGCGCGCAGGTACAACGGGACCTTGTAGATCGAGTCCGCGTCGCGGGCCGAGACGGTGGCCTCGACGGACAGGTTCGCGAACAGCGCGATCTTCTGGCGGATGTCTCGCGCGAGCGCGCCCTCCGAGCGGCACATGACCATGTCCGGCTGGATGCCGATTCGGCGCAGCTCCTGGACGGAATGCTGCGTCGGCTTGGTCTTGAGCTCGCCCGCATGGCCGAGGTAGGGAACCAGCGTGACGTGTACGAACATGCAGCGGTCGCGACCGTGGTCGACCTGAAACTGGCGCAGCGCCTCGAGGAACGGGAGCGACTCGATGTCTCCGACCGTGCCACCGATCTCGGTGATCACGAAGTCGACGTCCTGCGCCTCCGCGAGCAGCCTTATCCGCTGCTTGATCTCGTCGGTGATGTGCGGGATGACCTGCACCGTCCCGCCGAGGTAATCGCCGTGACGCTCCCGGCCGATGACCTTGTGGTAGATCGCCCCGGTCGTGACGTTAGAGCTGCGCGTGGTGTTCGTGTCAGTGAAGCGCTCGTAGTGGCCGAGGTCGAGGTCGGTCTCGGCGCCGTCCTCGGTCACGAACACCTCGCCGTGCTGGAACGGGCTCATCGTGCCCGGGTCGACGTTGATGTAGGGGTCGAACTTCTGGATCGCGACGCGCTGGCCGCGGGAGACGAGCAGACGCCCGATCGAAGCCGCGGCGATGCCCTTGCCGAGCGCCGAGACGACGCCCCCCGTGACGAAGATGAACCTGGTCGAAGTCTGGGGCTCACGCATGGGAGGGTCCGCCGAGCGAGTGTATCTGCACGCCCGGCGGCCGCCGGGCGTGCTCCTCAGGCCGCCGCGAGCAGCTCCTCGGCGTGACGGCGGGCGCCTGCGTCCTCGGTGTCAGCGCCCAGCATCCGGCAGAGCTCGCCCACGACGGCGGCCTCGTCGAGGTGCTCGACCGTCGCGCTCGTGACCCCGCCGGCCACCGTCTTCTCGATCCGGAAATGGTGCTCTGCGAGCGACGCGATCTGTGGAAGATGGGTGATGCACACGACCTGGCGACCGTCCGCGAGCCGCCGCAACCGCTCCCCCACCGCGCGGGCGGTCTGGCCGCCGATGCCGGCGTCCACCTCGTCGAAGACGAGCGTCCGGGGCCCGCTGCCCGACGATGGGCTCGCCACGCTCATCAGCGCGAGCATCGCGCGCGACAGCTCGCCGCCGGACGCGGTCTCTCGGAGCGGCGCGAGACTTACGCCGGGGTTGGGGGCGATCAGCAGCTCGATCTGCTCGGCGCCGGACGCTCCGGTCTCGTCCCTCGGCTCGAGGCGTACCTCGAACGACGCATCCTCCATCGCCAGGTCGCGGAGCTCCCGGACGACCCGGTCCGCCAGCCTCGGCCCGGCCTCCGACCGCGCGGCGCTCACGCGCGCGGCGCGCTCGGACTCCTCGGCAGCCGCGCCGCCGAGCTCGCCTTCGATGCGCTCCGCGGCCGCGCCCGACCCGTCGAGCCGGTGGAGCTCCCCACGGCAGCGCTCCGCGTGCGCGAGGACGCTCGCGACGGTCCCGCCGTGCTTGCGCTCGAGGCGCTCGTACAGCTCGAGCCGGGACTCGACCTCCTCCAGCCGTCCGGGCTCGGCCTCGAGCCGGCCCTCGTAGCGACGCAGCTCGACGCCGAGGTCCTCCGCCTCGAGCCTGATGGCGGCGAGCCGCTCCGCCAGAGCCGCCAGCTCCGGGTCAAGGCCGGCGCCCGACTCCGCCTCGCGCTCGGCCGCGGCGAGCAGCGCCGCCGCCCCCGTGCCGTCGGCGCCATCCGGCGCGACCGCCTCCGCGCATGCTCCCGCGGCCGCCCGCAGCGTGTCGAGGCCCCGCAGGCGCTCTCGCTCGACCGACAGCCGCTCGCGATCCTCCTGCGCCGGGCCCAGCGCCTCGATCTCGTCGAGCTCGAACGCGAGCAGGTCGCGGTCGCGGTCGCGCGCGCCGTGGCGGTCGCGCAGGTCGGCCAGCTCGCGTCGGAGCCGAGCCACGCGGCGGTGACAGGTCGCGAGCGCGCGGGTCTCGGCGAGGTGATCGGCGCCGGCGAAGCGGTCGAGCACCTCGAGCTGCGCGGAGGCGACGGTGAGCTTGCGGTGCTCGTGCTGGCCATAGAAGGAGACGAGCCGGCCGCCGAGCTCGCGCAGGTCGTCGGCCGACGCCGAGCGACCCTGAACGAAGGCGCGCGTCCTGCCCGCGGCGCTGACGCGGCGGCCGAGCACGATCTCGTCCGCTCCCTCGGGCACGCGCTCGCGCAGCTCGGCGAGCGACTCGTCGTCAAGCAGGCCGGCCGGCACGGCGAACGCTCCCTCGACGTAGGCCTCCGCGGCGCCCGGCCGCACAATGCCCGGGCGCGGGCGCCCGCCGAGCAGCAGGTCGAGTGCGTGCGCGAGCACGGTCTTGCCGGCTCCCGTCTCACCGGTCACGACCGTGAGGCCCTCGCCGAGCCTCAGCTCGGCCCGCTCGATCAGCAGCAGGTTCTCTACGCGCAGCTCGAGGAGCACGGTCGGGGTCTAGCAACTGCCGGAGACGGACCCGTGTCGCTCGCGCCCGCTCGAGCCGTTACCGTGAGCTCAGTGAACGGCGTGCTGAACCCGGAGCGCAACGTGTTGGTCGGGCTGATCGTCGTCTTCGTGCTGCTCGCCGCGATTTACGCCTTCACGGGCATCCTCGGCTTCATCATCCCGTTGCTCCTGCTCGTGCTGCTCGGCTACTTCATCGTGCTCGCCGTGCGCGAGTTCCGGCGGGCTCCGGCGCGCCAGGAGGAATAGCCGCGCGCGGCGCTCGCTAGTACGCGATGTGGCCGAACTTCTCGCGCAGGCGCCCGTAGAAGCCGGTGCTCGGCACGTGCGCGAGTCGCACCCGGTCGTGCTCGAAGCGAACGTGGAGCTCGGCCTCGGGACCCAGCTCGTGGACGCTGCGCCCATCGGTCGTCACGTCCACCCCCTCGCGGTCCGAGCAGTTGAAGACGCTCAGGGGCGTGTCGGGCGCCACGACCACCGCGCGGGCGGTGAGGCTGTGGGGCGCGATGAAGGAGACGACGAATCCCTCGACGCCCCACGCCAGAAGCGGCCCGCCGTTCGCGAGGTTGTAGCCCGTCGACCCGACCGGCGTGGCCGCCACCAGCCCGTCGCAGCGCACCTTGCCTAGCTGCTCGCCCTCGACCGAGTAGGCGAGCTCCGCTACGCGGGCGTTCGGGCGCCGGTGAAAGGAGACGTCGGCGGCTGCGCACCGTGTGCCGCCGGGCACCTCGATCGCCAGCGCGGGCATCGAGATCGTCGTGAAGTCGCCCTCGAGCACCCGACGCAGCCCGTCGTCGAGCGCGTCACGGTCGACGGTCGCGAGGAAACCGATCGCCCCGAAGTTGAACGCGAATACCGACACCTCGGTGCCCACGTAGGCACGCAACGCCTTGAGGATCGTGCCGTCGCCGCCGAGCACGAGCGCGAGGTCGACGTCCGACGGAACCTCGCCCTCGACGCTCACGCCGTCGGCCCCGCCCAGCCGGTGCTTGTCCGCCTCCTCGGCGGACACGGCGACCTCCACCCCAGCGCCGCCGAGCACCTCGATCACGCGCCGCATCGCGGCCGCGGTATCCCTGGTCTCGGTGTGCGTCAGGAGAGCGACCCGGCGCAAGCTGCTCATGGCTCGACGCGACCGGCCGCCGCCTCCACGCCGTCCACCGCGCGCGCATCACCCGGCGGACCGATCCAGACGAAGCTCTCGAGGTTCCCCGCCGGCCCGGGGAGGCCCGAGGATGCGAAGCCGAGCACCGAGTAGCCGAGCGTCCGCGCGGCTTCGCCGACCGACACCAGCGCCGAGCGGCGGTCTTCGGCCGATCGGACCACGCCGCCGCGACCGACCCGCTCGCGCCCGACCTCGAACTGAGGCTTGACGAGCGCCACGCAGTCGAAGCGGTCGGTGGCGCAGGCGAGCACCGCGGGGAGGACCTTCGCCAGGGAGATGAACGACACGTCCACCACGATCAGGTCGGGCCGGTAGGGCAGCGAGCTCGGCTCGAGCGCGCGGGCGTTCACCCGCTCGAGCACGGTGACGCGCGGGTGATTGCGGATTCGCCAGTGGAGCTCGCCATGGGCGACGTCCAGCGCCGTCACCGCCTCCGCCCCGCCCTGGAGCAGGCAATCGGTGAAACCGCCCGTCGAGGCGCCGACGTCCAGGCAGGCCCTGCCCTCGGGGTCGAGCTCGAAGGCTCTCAGGGCGTTGGCCAGCTTGACGGCGCCGCGCGAGACGAAGCGCGGCGGCTCGGCGACCTCGACCCCCGCCTCGGGCGCGACGAGCTGGCCCGGCTTGGGAAGCGCCTCGCCGGCGCCGGCGAGGCGAACCTCGCCGGCGATCACGGCGGCCGCGGCGCGAGTCCGCGATTCGTAGAGACCGCGCTCCACGAGGAGCGCATCCAAGCGCGTACGAGCCTTCGCCATCGGAGGAGCGTATCCGCGGTCGGACGCTGGTAGCCGCATGGCGAGGGGCGGCGCCCTTCCTCTGCAAGCGTCCTGACTTTCACCCCCAGCAGGGGTGCAAACCAGGATTCTGTGGTCACCAAAGGCCCGCCATCGCCTACGCGTGATGGCTGTCACGCCTATACCATCGCTGTATAATGCCCCGCTCTGCATGGCAAGCGGGTGCTCCTGGGTTAGGAAAGGAACGGCGCGAGGCGGGCTATCACCTCTCTCACGGCGTCTCGACACCACGGCAGAGACCAATCGACCGGGTTCCCTCTGCCTGGCCCTTTCTCGTCGAACGCTATGCGGAAGCCGAACTGGAAGGGCATGTCCACTTCCGACTCGCCAGCGTCAGGCACCGGCCAGCGCGCGATTTCTGCGCCGTCTTCCGAAAAGGTCGTCAACTGGAACGCGCTGAGGTCGTTTCCCAAGCGCGACGGGGCGGCTGCCTCCCAGTAGGTGATGCTCCCAATCGCGGCCCCCACAACGTGCAAGAGGCGGTGTTTGTCGGCGTTGTGGAGCTTGTGGAGGAACCAGAGGGGATGGAGCTGGGCGCGCTGCTTATCCCCTCGCTGGTAGGGCTGCAGGTCTTGGATGATTGCTTGGGCGTGATCGCAGACGCCGATGATTTTGGGGATCCCGTCCCGTCGATAGTCGGCGCGACTCCAGAAGATTGGGAACTCCGAACTGCCCTCATTCGGCGGCGGATCGCCCCGAGAATGAACGCGAGGTGGTCGAGCCCGGACCGGAGGTTGTGGAGGATGTCTCCGATCAGCACTCCCCATTCCAGAGCCGGTGGCCGCTTCCTGATCTCCACCCGGACCAGGCGCTCTCCTGTGTTCGGGTCAGAATCGGGGAACGGTCGGTAAGGGTCGGATTCGAGGAACCCCTCAATGGCCTCGTTGAGCACTTTCAGGTGCTCGTCCGCACGGTCGAGTTTGGCCTCGATGCGCTCTAGCTGCCCACCCATCGCGCTACGCTCGCCCGCGATGACCGATCACGATCGGGAGCCTAAGCAGAAGACCCACCCCAAGAAGGGCAAGCCGGTCGAGATTCCGATCCCGAATCGGGAGGGCTTCTTGGCGGACCTCAAAAAGGTGGCTCGTAGCCGGCTCGACAAGCGAAGTCCCGAGCGGTAGCTGGGCATGGCACCGCCGGTCACTATCACGGTCGAAGGCACAAAGTGCCAGGTCGCCAGCGCCTTAGACAAGCTGAAGGACGCGCTGCCCGAAGGCAGCACGGTGTGGGGCTATCCCGAGTTCTCGGAGGCGACATAGCGAGAGTCGTATTCCGGCACGGCCAGCGTCGACGTCTACGGTGCCGAGCGACGCGTCGCTGCGATCGAGGCCGTCAGGATTGCCCGTGCGGAAGTCGATCCTCGTGGAGCGGTCCTCAAAGGCGGTGACGCCTAGACGTCGCAAGAACCCTCCCGCTGTGGAGGCCGGTCGCTCATCAAGTGGAAGGAGCGCCTGTGGCGCCGATGCGTTATGTCGATACGGGCGTCCTCTACTGCGACGACAATCTGTCTCGCTTGCAGCAGTTTCCTGATGAGTGCGTTGACCTCGTTTACCTAGACCCCCCATTCTTCTCGAACCGCAACTACGAGGTCATCTGGGGCGACGAGGCGGAGGTCCGGTCTTTCGAGGACCGGTGGACCGGCGGGATGAACGTCTACGTCGACTGGATGGAGATGCGGCTCCGCGAGATGCACCGCCTGCTCCGGCCCTCAGGGTGCCTCTACCTGCACTGCGATCAGGCCGCGAGCCACTACTTGAAGGTCGCGCTTGACGGCATCTTCGGTCCTCAGCACTTCCGCAGCGAGATTATCTGGCGGCGTACTGGCTCAAATAGCGCAGCGAGACGCTACGGCCCGCTTCACCAGGCGATCTTCTACTACGTCAAGTCCAAGGCGGCGCCCTTCTACCCGGTCTACCGCCCGTACTCGGTCGGGTACGTCGAGACTACTTCCGCGAAGCTGATGAGCGGGGGCGCTATCGGCCGGTGCTCCTGACCGGTCCGGGGCGCCGCAAGGGTGATAGCGGTCGGCGTTGGCGCAACTACGACCCCACTGCGTCGGGCCGGCATTGGCAGCCAGCATCGTACGTCTATGAGAAGTACCACAGGCTCACCAATGATGATCTCGCGCAGTACCCGCTCCTTGAGCGCTTGGACCGCCTAGACGAGGCGGATCTGCTGCATTGGGCGAAGAAGCCTGGCGGTGGCGTACCCAACTACAAGTTCTATTTGGAGGATGCTCCGGGCGTGGCGCTTCAGGATCTTTGGGCGTATCAGCCAGGCACGGAGGGCGCGGTATATGGCCGGCTGGACGAAGGCATCGACCAGGACGTGAAGTGGCTTGGACCACGCGACCGGGAGCGGGTGGGCTATCCGACCCAGAAGCCCGAAGGCGTCTTGGAACGGCTCATTCGTTCAAGCACGAAGCAGGGCGACGTTGTTCTCGATCCCTTCTGCGGGTGCGGTACGACCGTTGCCGTTGCGGAGCGTTTGGGCCGTCAGTGGCTCGGTATAGACATCAGCCCAACCGCGGTCGGGATCATGAAGGAGCGGCTCGCCAAGTTGGGCGCAAAGGTCGTAGTTGAGGGCTTGCCGCATACAGAGGCCGATCTGAAGGAACTAGGGCACTACGAGTTCCAAAACTGGGTCGTCCAACAGGTCCACGGGACTCCCACCCGCCTGCCCGACTATGGAATCGACGGGTTTTCCTTCATGTATCAGGAGCCAATCCAGGTCAAGCAAGTTGCTCGAGTCGATCGGACCGTTGTTGACCAGTTCCAGGCGGCGATCGACCGGACGAGCAAAGAAGCGGGGTACATCGTCGCGTTCGGCTTCACTCGCGGCGCATACGAGGAAGCGGCTCGGGTTCGCCGTGATCGAGGGTGGTCGATAGTCCTCGTGACCGTTCAGGAGTTGCTAGAGGCGAGAGAAACGATCACTCGGCCGAAGATGCCGCTGCGCGCTGCCGAGCCAGCACCCGACCTGATGCGCTTGTTCTCCGCGCTCGAACAAGACGCCGAGAGCCGGCCGATGCCTCCTGCTCGCCAGAAGAAGGATCGACCGTCGCTTGCCGAGCTGGTCGAGAGCGACCTAGCGGGCAGCCCTAGCAAGTAGCTGCTCGAACATCGACCGCCGCGACCTATGAGCTGGACCGGGTTCCACGGAGACCGATTCACTTGGGTTCGACTACGGGCAAGGTATCGGCTGGGCGGCGGGATCGAGCGCGGTAAGCCGCCGGCTTCCGCCGGACTAGGTTGGCCGGCCCGGCTCGCGGACGAGCCGGATGTCGATCTCACGCTCGATGTAGGCCCATTCCTCCGTCTCGCGTAGGCGATCGACGAGCTCCTCAAAGAC
>Ga0136615_10000913_pt1 | contig 13846 bp, 13 predicted proteins | sample AntDrymUQ2882206_2_FD_106647 | JGI IMG/M metagenome (GOLD analysis project Ga0136615, IMG submission 106647) | Polar desert sand microbial communities from Dry Valleys, Antarctica - metaG UQ288 (22.06) | ecosystem: Environmental > Terrestrial > Soil > Desert | place: Antarctica: Dry Valley...
AGCGCTTCACCCTGCGCGACCTGCAGGAGGTCCACGAGACGGTCCTGGGCCGGCGCTTGAACCGCGACTCCTTCCGCCGCCGCATGCTCGCCTCGGGCCAGCTCCGCGCCACCGGCGACCACGAACGCGACGTCCCCTACCGCCCCGCCGAGTTCTACACGGCGGTCGCTGCCCTCGTCAGACCTGCTGAACAATGAGAGGACGCACCCGTGGCCGAGATCATGCGAGCGCCGTTCTTCCGCCACCTTCGCGGCCTGCCCACCGTCCACACCCTGTACTACCGTCGGGGCAGGCTGGTGCGGTCGGGCGTGGGGCAGTCGTTCTGGTTCCGCCCACTGTCGGCGGCGATCGCGGAGGTGCCGGTCGACGACCGCGAGCTGCCGTTCCTGTTCCATGGGCGGACCTGGGACTTCCAGGACGTGACGGTCCAAGGCGCCGTCACCTACCGCCTGACCGACCCGGTCACCGTCGGCCGTCGCGTCGACTTCACCATCGACCTGGCCCGCGGGACTTGGCTGCGCACGCCGCTGGAGCAGCTCGCCGGGCTGGTCACCGAGTTGGCGCAGCAGCACGCCTTCGACCACCTCGCCCGCACGCCGCTGCGCGACGCGCTGGTGGATGGCGTGGACGCCATCCGCGCGCGGGTCCGCGACGGGCTGCTCGCCGACGAGCGCCTCGCCGGCATGGGCGTGGAGGTGGTCAGCGTCCGGGTCGCGGCGGTCCGGCCGACGCCGGAGGTCGACAAGGCCCTCCAGCTCCCGACCCGCGAGGCGATCCAGCAGCAGGCCGACGAAGCGACCTTCGCACGACGGGCGCTGGCCGTGGAGAAGGAGCGCGCGATCGGCGAGAACGAGCTGCAGACCCAGATCGAGATCGCCCGGCGCACCGAGCAGCTGGTGGGCCAGCAGGGCGCGAACGACCGCCTGCGCGCCGAGGAGTCCGCGCGCTCGGCGCGCATCGAGGCCCAGGGTCGCGCGGAGCGCCAGCGCATCGGCGCGCAGGCTCAGGCCGAGTCGACGCGGCTGGTCAAGGGCGCCGAGGTCGAGGCGGAGGCCGCGCGTCTGAACGCCTACGCCGCGCTCGACGCGATGACCCTGCTGGGACTCGCCGCGCAGGAACTGGCCGGCGCGCTGCGCCACGTCGACCACCTCACCATCACCCCCGAGCTCATCACCCCACTGCTCGCCCGCCTGACCGCCGATCGCTCGGACGCGTCGTGATCACCCCGCGGGTCGTGCTGGTCACCCGCCGCTCGGCGTACGACGAGTTGGTCGCCCGGCACGGCACGCGCGACCAGGCCGCCTTCTTCCTGGCCACGCGCGACGAGCGGATCGCCCCGCTGGAGGAGGCGCGCCGGCGGGTGGACGCCGCGGCCGGCGCGGTGTCGGCCGCGATCCCGGTCGGCTGGCGCCGTGCGGGCGTCCTGCGCAACGACCTGGACCGTTTCCTGTTCGAGCCCGGCGACGTGGTGGTGGCGATCGGTCAGGACGGGCTGGTCGCGAACCTCGCCAAGTACCTCGACGGCCAGGTGGTGATCGGCATCGACCCGGAGCCGGGGCGCAACCCCGGCGTCCTCGTGCGCTTCCGCGCCGAGCACGCCGGTGAGCTGCTGCACGCCGCCGCCGTTGGCGGGGGCGTCGAGGAGCGCACGATGGTCGCGGCGCGCCTGGACGACGGGCAGGAGCTGGCCGCCCTGAACGAGGTGTTCGTGGGCCACGCCTCCCATCAATCGGCGCGCTACCGGCTGTCAGTGCCCGCCGGTGCGGAGCGCCAGTCATCCTCCGGTCTGATCGTGTCGACCGGCACCGGGGCCACCGGCTGGAGCGCCTCCATAGCGCGCGAGCGCCACACCTCCTTCGCGCTGCCCCAGCCGCAGGCGCCGCAGCTGGCCTGGTTCGTCCGCGAGGCCTGGCCCTCGCCGGTCACCGGCGCCGGCTGCACGCAGGGACTCCTCGACCGCGGGCAGTCCCTCGAGGTGGTCAGCGAGATGGACGCGGGCGGCGTGGTCTTCGGCGACGGCCTCGAAGCCGACCACCTCGACTTCGCCTGGGGCCACCACCTCACCCTCACCGTCGCCCCCCGCCGCCTCCGCCTCCTTGCCCCGTGACAGCCGAGCCCCCGTGGAACGGGTGGGCCGCCAGGCCCCATGACCACTAACCGGTGGGGTGTTCCATCGCGACGGCTGGGATCCGACAGCTCTTGAGGCCCGATGCGGCGCCAGGTGGGATAATCGGCGCGTGACGATTCTCGGCGGCGTGTTCTTGCCACAGCTTCCGCCGGAGCGGCTGCGGGATGTTGCCCGCGCCGCGGACGCGGCGGGGTTGGAGGAACTATGGCTGTGGGAGGACTGTTTCCGCGAGAGCGGGGTGGCGAGCGCGGCAGCGGCCCTGGCGTGGACCGAGCGGGTACGTGTGGGAGTCGGCCTGCTGCCGGTGCCGTTGCGCAACGTCGCGTTGACCGCGATGGAGGTCGCCACGTTGCATCGCCTGTTCCCGGGCCGGGTGCAGGTGGGCGTCGGCCATGGCGTGCAGGACTGGATGGGCCAGGTCGGGGCGCGCGTCGAGTCACCGGTCACGCTGTTGCGCGAGTACGTCGTGGCGCTGCGTGCGCTGCTGCACGGCGAGGAGGTCACGGCCGACGGGCGTTACGTGCGCCTCGACCGGGTCGCGCTGGACTGGCCGCCGGTGCCCGTACCCGCCTTGTTCACCGGAGCCGTCGGCCCGCGTTCGCTGCGGCTGTGCGGTGAAGTCACCGACGGAACGATCCTCACCGGCAGCACGACCCCGGACGGCTTGCGCAACGCACGCCGGCTCATCGAGGAGGGGCGCGTCGCCGCGGGCCGGGATGAACCGCATTCGATCACCGTCTACCTTCTCGCTGCGACCGGGTCCGGGGCTGCCAAGCGCCTCGAGGCCGACCTGCGGAGCTGGGCTCGCGACCCGGCCCAGGTCGGGGTTGCCGGCGACGCACAGACCGTCGCGGACGCGGTTGCGAGGTGGGCGGACGCCGGTGCTGACAGGGTCGTCCTACAGCCAACCGCCGACGACCCCGACCCGGAAGGCTTCGTGCGCTTCGTGGCATGCGACGTCCGCCCGCTCGTCCCGTGACGCAGACAGGCGAGGGCGTCTTGGCTGGTCGACGAAGTGGCCGATGAGGTGGTCAGCCACGTCGCCGAGGTGATCCGCGGCGATGACCGCGTCGGAAAGCTGATCGAGAGCGTTCGGAGTGAACCTTCTTGATGGCCTCGATGAGGTCATCGAGCCGGACTGGATTCGCTGGGTTCTAGCGGCACCCGGCTGATCGCGGTCCTCGGACGGCGGCTACAGTGCCGCGAGAACCGCGCCAACAACCGCTGAAGATCACAGGCTGGTAGCGGGCCCAGGTCAGGCGCGTTCCAGGGTCTGCTCGCGGGCGGGACCGACGGACACGTAGCGGATCGGCACCCCGGAGAGGTCCTCGAGCGCGTCGACGTAGACCTGCGCGGCCTTGGGCAGCTCGCCGAACTCGCGGATCCCCGAGATGTCCTCGCGCCAGCCGTCGAGCTCGGAGTAGATCGGCCGGGCGCGGTGGAAGATCGTCTGGTGGGGCGGGAAGTGCTCGTACTCGTCATCACCGTAGCGGTAGGCGCGGCAGACCCTCAGGGTGTCGAACTCGCTGAGGACGTCGAGCTTGGTGAGGAAGTGCTCGGTCAGGCCGTTGACCCGGGCGGCGTAGCGGGCGAGCACGGCGTCGAACCAGCCGACCCGCCGGCGCCGGCCGGTGGTGGTGCCGTACTCCTGGCCGACCTCGGTCATGCGCTCACCGTCGTCGTCGGTGAGCTCGGTCGGGAACGGCCCGGCGCCGACACGCGTCACGTAGGCCTTGGTGATCCCGATGACGCGGTCGATGTGGCGCGGGCCCAGGCCCGCCCCGGTCAGCGCCCCGCCGGCCACCGGGTTCGAGGAGGTCACGAACGGATATGTGCCGTGGTCCAGGTCGAGCAGGGTGCCCTGCGCGCCCTCCAGCAGGATCGTCTCCCCACGCTCCAGCGCGGTGTGCAGTAGGGCCATCGTGTCGGTGATGTAGGGCCGCAGGCGCTCGGCGTAGACGGCGTACTCCGTCTCGATGTCCGTCGCCTTCATCGGCAGGCGGTTGTAGACGCGCGACAGGATCGCGTTCTTCTCGCGCAGCACGACGTCGAGTTTCTGACGGAAGATCTTCATGTCGTACAGGTCCTGCACCCGCAGTCCCACGCGCGCGGCCTTGTCCGCGTAGGTCGGGCCGATCCCGCGCTTCGTGGTGCCCAGCTTCTGGCGGCCGAGGTGGCGCTCGGTCACGGCGTCGAGCTCGCGGTGGTAGGGCATGATCAGGTGGGCGTTGCCGCTGATCTTCAGCTTGCTGACGTCGATGCCCTGCTCCACCAGCGAGTCGAGCTCGTCGAGCAGCACGCCGGGATCGAGCACCACGCCATCGCCGATCACCGGCGTGACGTGCGGGTAGTTCACCCCGGACGGCACGAGGTGCAGCTTCAGCACCCGCGGGTTGGCGCGGTCGCCGGTGATGATGGTATGGCCGGCGTTGTTGCCGCCCTGATAGCGGACCACGTACTCCACGGAATCGGCGAGCAGGTCGGTGGCCTTGCCCTTGCCCTCGTCACCCCACTGCGTCCCGACGATGATGTGTGCGGGCATCCACTGACCTTGTCTGTACGGGCTGCACCCGGTAAACGGACCGCAGCCTAGGCTATGCGCTGGTCAAACAGGTATTCACGGGCAGACAGCTTGAGACAGCGAGGGCACTGACGTGCGGTTCCGCTTCCTGCATGCCGCAGACCTCCACCTCGACACGCCGTTCGAAGGCATCCGTCGGGTGGAGCCGTTCGTGGCGGACGCGCTGCGCGACGCCTCGCTGCGCGCGTTCGAGTCGCTGGTGTCGTTGGCCATCGCCCGCGAGGTCGCCTTTGTGGTCCTCGCCGGCGACATCTACGACGGGCCCGAGCGCGGGGTGCGCGCCCAGCTGACCTTCCGCCGCGGGCTGGACCGCCTCAGCGACGCGGGCATCGCCACCTTCGTGGTCCACGGCAACCACGATCCGGTGGAGACCGGTTGGTCGGCGGTGCGCTCCTGGCCAGCGGGGGTGAAGGTGTTCGGCGCAGACGAGGTGGCCACGGTCCCCGTGGAGCGCGACGGCGAGATGATCGCCAGCGTTCACGGGATCAGCTACCCCACGCGCGCGGTCACGGAGAACCTCGCGCTGCGCTTCGCGCGCGGCGACGCCCCTGGCATCCAGGTCGGCCTGCTGCACGCCAACGTCGGCGCGAACCCCCAGCACGACCCCTACAGCCCCTGCACGCTGGACGACCTGCGGGCCGGCGGCATGGACTACTGGGCGCTGGGCCACGTCCACGCCCGCCAGGTCCTGTCACAGGGAGACCCGTGGGCGGTGTATCCCGGCAACCTGCAGGGCCGCAGCCCCAAGGCCAGCGAGCGCGGGCCGAAGGGCGCGCTCGTGGTCGAGGTGGACGGGACCACCATCGCCGCGCCGGAGTTCGTGCCCCTGGACCGCGTCCGCTTCGCCTATGTCGAGGCCGATATCGCCGACCTCGCCGACCTGCCTGAGCTGCAGGAGCTGCTCACCGAGCTGGCGCTGCGCGAAGCGCGGGCGGCCGAGGGTCGCTCGGTCCTGCTGCGCGCGGCGCTGGTGGGCGCCGGGCCGGTGGCCGACGACCTACGTCGGCCGGGCGCCGTGGCGGAGCTGCTCGGCGCGCTGCGTGACGGCGTGCGCCGCGAGGAGCCGTTCGTGTGGTGGGAGCACCTCGCCGACCTCACCCGGCCCGCCCTCGACCTCGACGCCCTGCGACGCCGGGGGGACTTCCCCGGCGAGCTGCTGCTGCTCGCCGACGACCTGTCCGCGGACCCCGAGCGCCTGCACGCCTTTGCCGAACAGCACCTGGCCGCCGTTGCCACCCCCACGCTGGACCGCCTGGCCGGACCGCTGGAGGACCCGGCCGAGCCGATGCCGTGGCGCCAGGCGGTCGATCTCGCCCTGACCACCCTCGTGACCGACGACGGATAGCGCCCACAAGTGAGAATCGTAGGCTGGCACATCGACGGCTTCGGAGTCTTCTCCGACATCACCGTCCGCGACCTCCCGCCCGACCTGACCGTGGTCATCGGGCCGAACGAGGCGGGCAAGTCCACGCTGCTCGCGTTCCTGCGCGGGGTGCTGTTCGGCTTCCCCGACCGCCGCGCCCGGGAGCGCGACTACCCGCCGCTCAACGGCGGGCGTCCCGGGGGCCGGGTGTTCCTGACCGATGACGACGGGCCCGCCACCGTCGAGCGCCACCGCGGCGGCCGCGGCGTGCGCGTCACGCTGCCGGACGGGCGCGAGGGCTCCGCCGCCGACCTCGCGCGCCTGGTCGGCTACGCCGACGCCGAGGTCTTCCGCAACCTGTTCGCGTTTTCCCTGACCGAGCTGGAGAGCCTGCACACGCTGGACACCGCGGCGGTCCGCGACCGCATCTTCACCGCCGGTGTGCTCGGGGCGGGCCGCTCGGCGCGCCACGCCGTGTCGGCGCTGGACCGGCGCCGCGACCAGCTGCTGCGCCCGCGCGCCACCAGTGCCGCGATCCCGCGGCTGACCGCCGAGCTCAAGGCGGTGGACTCCCAGCTCGCCGAGGCCAAGCGGGTCGCCCAGGACCACCCCCGAGCCAAGGCCGAGGAGCGCCGCTGGTCAGAAGAGCTGGACCGGCTGTCACACGAGATCGCCGACCGGCGCGAGGCCGTGCGCCGCGCCACCACGCTGCTGGACCTGTTGCCCGACTTCGACGACGGCGCGGAGGCGCGCCGGCAGCTGGACTCCCTGGCCGATGTCGAGGGTCTCGGCGAGGACGCCGAGACCCAGTTCGGGCGCCTGCGGGGTGAGGTCGCGAGCGCGGCCGCGGGTCGTGACGAGCGGGCCGCGGAGCTGGCCGCCGCCGAGCGACGGCTCGCGGGCGTGCAGCCCGACGACCGGCTCGCGGCGGTCGGCCCGCAGACCCGCAGCCTGTACGCCGAGCTGTCCGCTCACGCCGGCCGGCGCAGCCGCCTGGCCGCCGCCGAGCAGTCCGCGGTCGAGCTGCGCACGCGGCTCGACGAGGAGCTGGCCCGCCTGGGGGCGGACTGGGATCGGGCGCGCGTGGCATCCTTCGATCCCTCGATCGTGACCTCCGAGCGCGTCCGCGCGCACGAGACCCGCATCGAGCGTGCGGCTGAGCGCCGGGCGCTGGTGGACGAGGAGTTCGAGGCCGCCCAGGCCGAGGCCAACGCACGCGTGCAGGAGGCCCGCCGGCTGGCCGATCAGATCAGCCGCTACGCCGCGGTGCCCGACCTCGCCGCGCTGGACCAGGCCGACGGGGGTGTCCGCCGCCTGCGGGCCACACTGTCGGACCAGGCGACCGCGATCGCGGGCGCGCAGATCGCCCAGCGCGCGCTCACCGACCTGCGCGCCGCCATGCCGGGCAACGCCGCGCCGGTGCTCGCCATGCCGAACTGGCTGCGCCCGGCCCTCTACGCGCTGGCGGTCGTGCTCGGCGGCGGCGCCGTGGCCGCAGGCGTGGCCGGGCAGCCGGTCGTCGCGGTGTCCGCCGCGGCGCTTGGGATCGTGCTGCTCCTGCTCGGCCTGGTGCTGCGCCCGCAGTCCATGCCGTCGGCCGGACCATGGGCGGTGAACAACCGGCAGCGACACCAGGAGCGCCTGAGCGAGGCCGAGGCCGACGTGGCTGAGCGCCTCCGGGTGTCCGCCACCCTCACCGAGCAGGTGCGCGTCCTGGCCACGGCTCTCGACCTTCCGCCGGCGCCCACCCCGGTCGACGTGGAGGAGCGCGACGCGCTCACCGACCGCCAGCGCGCGGCCCGCATGGAGTCCGACCGGGTCGCCGCCGCGGCGGGGGTCGCGCGGGCCGCGGCCGAAAGGGCCGCGCAGGAGTTGGAGAACCTGCGCGAGCGCACCGACGAGGCCCACGCCGAGGAGCGCGAGGCCCGCGCCGAGTGGGTCGACGTGAAGGCCGAGCACGGCATCCCAGCGGGGCTCTCACCGCGCGCCGCCCTCGATGTGGTGGGCGCCATGGAGCGGGCCCGCGGGCTGCTGCGCCAGCTCGAGCCGGTGGAGCGCGAGGCCGAGGGACTGCACAAGGTGACCGGCGAGCTGGAGCGGCGCGCCGCCGAGGTGCTCGCCCGTGCCGGTGTCGACGCCGAGCCCGCCGGGGCGGACGTGGTCCGTGCCGTCACCCTGCTGCACGAGCGCGTGACGCTGGACGAGGCGGTGCGCCGCGAGCGGGCGCTGTACGCCGCGGACCGCGACACCGCACGCGGCCGCCTCGCCTCCGCCCAGCAGCGCACCGACGCCGCGCAGGCGTCCTTTGATGCCTTTTTGCGGGCCGTTGGCGCCAGCGACGACGACGAGGCGCGGTCCCGGTTGTCGTCCTCTCGGCGGCGCGTGCAGCTGTCGGAGCGGGTGCGCGGTGCGCGGGACCGCATCACCGCCCGCGTCGGCTCGGGCCCGCAGGCGGACGCGCTGCTCGACGAGCTGCGCGGCGGCGACGTCGCCGGCTGGCGGGCGCGCCGCGCGGAGGCCGAGGCCGACCTCGTCCGGCTGGAGGGGCAGCGCGAGGAGGCGGTCCGCCGCCAGCACGATGCGGCCAACCTCGTGGCGAGCATCGAGCGCTCGGGCGAGGTCGCCCGGGCCGCACTGGATCGCGAGGGGTTGCGCCAGCAACTCGCCGACGCGATCCGCGACTGGCGCAAGCTCACCCTGGCCCGCGCGCTGCTCGGCGAGACGCTGCGCCGCTACGAGTCCGAGCGCCAGCCGGCCGTGATGGCGCGCGCCTCGGCGCTGTTCTCGTCGGTCACCGAGGGCCGCTACGAGCAGGTGGTGGTGGTCGACGGCGGCCTGGAGGTGCTGGACCGCTCCGGCGCACGCTTCGACACCGCCGACCTCAGCCGCGGCACCGCGGAGCAGCTCTACCTGTGCATCCGCTTCGGGCTCGCAGCCGAGTTCGCCGCGCACGCCACCCCGCTGCCACTGGTCATGGACGACGTGCTGGTGAACTTCGACCCGGAGCGGGCGCGCGGCATGGCCGTGGCGATCAACGCGGTGGCCGACGAGCACCAGGTCCTGCTGTTCACCTGCCACCCGCACGTGGTGGAACTGCTGGTCCAGCTGCGCCCGTCCACCCGGGTGATCGAGCTCGCCCGCCGCAGCCCCACCAACGGCCCGCTGCCGGAGGTCGTGGCCTGACCCGCAACGACCTTGATCGGCAGGCAGCCCCCATGTGCCCCAGCGTTCGTGTCTGCCGTCAGCGTCCGAGGAGCGCCGTGAGCCGCTCGGCGTCCCCGTGGGCGTCCTTCAACTTCAGCAGCGGCAGGGCCTCGTCCCAGTACCAGGGCAGCATCGAGTCGGTCACCCCGACGGGTGATCACCCCCTCGATGTCCAGCCGGTCCTGCGGACCGGCAAAGACCTTGAGGACGACGAGATCTTCGGCGCCGCAGGTACGCAGCGACCAGCCGGGGCTGTACACGAACTCCGTCGCACGCTCCACGGCGCGCTCCTCGAACGGGAGCGCACCGAGGGCGACGTCGATCGGCACGCCGTCACCGGCGCCCAGCAGGACGACGCGGTTGGCCAGGGCGAAGGCGGGCCGTGTCCGGGAAGCGGCCAGGGAATGCTCGAGGAGCGCGGTGACGTACGGCTCCTCCGAGCCATAACCCGTGATCCCGCCGCCGCGGCGCGCCACTGCTCCACCACCTGCAGCTCGGGCGTCCTGCGCGCGTGACCGGTCACACTTCAAGAGTATGTCGACACGCTGCCGGAGGTCGTCGCCTGACCCGGGACGGCCCTAGTCGGCAGGCAGCCGGTAGGTCAGCACGAAGCGGTTGGCGGCCATGACGGTGTCGCACACCTCCACCGCGAGACCGTCGGCGGCTCGGGCGGTTCGCAGCACACGGATGACAGGTATGCCCGGTTCCAAGTTCAATGACCGGCGCTCCTCGGGCAAGGGCATGCGCGCACTGACCTCCTCGTCGAGGTGGTCCAGCCGGTGACCCAGCTCCTCCAGCCGTGCGTAGATGCCGCCCGGGCCGGTGTCGATCTCGGCCATGGCGGTGCCGGCGGCGATCGCGAGCGGGAGGTAGGAGACGGCCAGCTCGACGGGCTGGCCGTCCGCGAGGTAGCGACGACGCCGGACCAGGACCGGCTCTGCCACCTCGACGTCGAGTAGCGTGGCAACCTCCTCGGGCGCCGGCAGCGGACCCACGAACAGGACCTCGACTCCGGCCTCCCGGCCCTGCGCCGCCAGGTCGGCGAGGTAGGCCGCCCGCCCCTCCTCGCGGTGTCGGCGCTGGAAGCGATCATGACCGCGCCGATGGATCGGCGGGCGATCGGCGACGAAGACGCCGACGCCCTGGCGCGGCACCAGCCGGCCCTCCGCGCGCAAGAGCGCCAAGGCCTCGCGCACCGTCTTGTTGGTGGTCGCGTAGCGCGTGGTCAGCTCGCGTTCGGACGGCAGCTTCGCGCCCGGGCCATGACGGCCGGCGATGATCTCCGCGCGAAGGTCATCGGCGATCCGCTGGTAGGCGGGACGGTTGCCAGGTGGTTCGCTGGGGGTGATGCGGCACCTTCTCTAGCATCGGACGACGAAGCGTTGCAGCCTAGAGGGGGAGGACGAGGTGCCAGCGCGACATTCCGTCAGCGTGGCGGCGGCCGTGGTGGACGGCGAGGGTCTCGTGCTGGCCGTCCGCCGGCGCGACAACGGACGCTGGGAACCGCCGGGCGGGATCCTCGAACTCAGCGAGACGATCCACGACGGCCTGGTACGCGAGGTGCGGGAAGAGACTGGCGTCGTCGTGCACCCCGAGGCGCTGACAGGTGTGTACAAGAACATGGTGCACGGCATCCTCGCACTCGTGTTCCGCTGCCGTCTGGTCGAGGGCGTCGCCGCGCCATCGGCCGAGGCGGCCGAGACCGCATGGCTCAGCGCCGAGCAGCTCCGCGATCGCATGGACGAGGCCTATGCCGTCCGCGTCCTCGACGCCCTGGCCGCGGCACCACCGGCGGTGCGCGCCCACGACGGCCACCACCTCCTGCAACCCGGCACTCGCTAGCTCATATACATAAGCTGTGCGCACTGCTACGGTGCGGACAAGCGGCCGGAGCGGCTGGACCCGTTGCCCGGTGACCCCCGCCTCCGGCTGCTCCATGGTAGGTCGGCGAAGCGGAAGGCGTGCTCAGCGCTCGATGCGGAAGCGGATGCGGATGTGGGTGTGGTACTCGGCGATGGCGTTGTCCTCCACGATCGCCGAGGTATCGAGGACGTCGAAGCCCTCGATGCCGCGCAGGGTCTTGCCCGCCTCCTCCAGCGCCTTGACGGCGGCGTCCCGCCAGGACTCCACGGAGACCCCCACCAGGTCGATCGTCTTGATCACGGCCACGGTGTCTCCTCGCAGTCAGGCGGTTGAGGCTGGACAGCGTAGAGGGCACGCCGCGCTGGCCGTGCCCTCGGTGTTCGGCGTGCTGCGGCTAGACGGTTCGCCTGCCGGTCACCGCACGATAGATCAGCAGCAGGATGATCGCGCCGACGATCGCGGAGACCCAGGTGGCCAGGTCGAAGAACTCCTCGTTGACGTTCACGTCGAACAGCGCCCCGGCGATGAACCCGCCGAGGATCGCCCCGATGATACCGATGATGATGGTGACGACGATACCGCCCGGGTCACTACCCGGGAGGATGAACTTCGCGAGCGCACCCGCGATCAACCCCAGCACGATCCATGCGATGATGCCCATGTAGGACGCTCCTCCGGCCCGTATGGGCCAATCAAACCCCTCCGCGGATCTTCCCCGCCGGTACTCAATGTGTTCCTCACGCCGCCGAGGTTGAATCCTGGCCGCCCATCCATGCGTAGAAGAGGCACAAATGGTGCTTCCGCCCGATCTCGGCTACGACGACAAGCTCTACGTCCTCGCCCTCGACCACCGCTCGTCGTTCGCCAAGCTGTTCGGTGTCGACGGCGAGGCGTCGCCCGAGGACCACGACCGGGTCGTCGAGGGCAAGCGCCTGATCTTCGACGGCATGGTGGTCGCCGCCGAGGCCGGTGAGGACCCGGCCCTCATGGGCGTGCTCGTCGACGAGCAGTACGGCGCCGAGATCCTCGCCGCCGCCCGCCGCCACGGCCTGCGCACGGCGGTCCCGGTGGAGCGCAGCGGCCAGGCGCTGTTCGCGTTCGAGTACGGCGAGGCGTTCGGCGAGCACATCGAGCGTGTCGACGCCGACTTCGCCAAGGTGCTGGTGCGCTACAACCCCGACGCGCCGAAGACCTCGGGCAACGACGAGCAGGTCGCGCGCCTGAAGCGGCTGTCCGACTGGTGTCACGACAACCGCCGCAAGTTCCTGTTCGAGTTGCTCGTGCCCGCGGAGGACGACCAGCTCGCCGCGGTGGACGGCGAGGTGGACCGCTACGACGCCGAACTTCGCCCGGAGCTGATGCGCCGGGCGATCGAGGAGTTCCAGCAGGCCGGCATCGAGGCCGACGTCTGGAAGATCGAGGGCGTGGAGCAGCATGCCGACGCCGTGATGCTCGCCGAGCAGACGCGCCGTGGCGGCCGCGCCCGGGTGAAGTGCGTGCTGCTGGGCCGCGGGGCGGACGACGCGCGGGTCGACGCCTGGTTGCGCGCAGCGGCGCCCGTGGACGGGTTCATCGGCTTCGCGATCGGCCGCTCCGTGTGGTCCGACGTGCTCGAGGCGTTCCTCGCGGGCGACGTCGCGCGCGAGGAGGCGGTCGCGCGCATCGCGGCCAACTACACTCGCTTCATCGAGGTCTACCGGGAGGTGGAGTAGCACGTGGAGCCCACGGTCTACCTGGACGCCCTGCGCGGCGACGGCAGCGCGCTGAGCCGCGCCGCGCGGGGCGCCCTCGACGCGCCGGTGCCGAGCTGCCCGGGATGGTCGGTGACCGACCTCGTGGCCCACGTCGGACAGGTCCACCGCGACAAGGCCGGCATCGTCCGCACCGGCAGGGCGACGCAGCGCCCGCCCCGGGCGCAGGACCCCACGGTGACCGGCGACGCCCTGCTCGCCTGGTACGACGAGGGCCTCGCGGACCTCGTGGCGGTGCTGGCCGCGACCGACCCGGACCAGCCAACCTGGACGTGGTCACGCCACGCCGCCGACGCGCGGGTGGCGTTCTGGCTGCGGCGGATGGCGCACGAGACCGCGGTCCACCGCTGGGACGCCGAGCGGGCGACCGGCTCGCCCCTCCCGATCGGCCCACCCGCGCTCGCGGCGGACGGTGTGGACGAGGTCCTCGAGGTGTGGATGGACGATCCCGACGACCCGCCCTACGCGGGCGCGGCGGGCACGGTCCACTTGCACGCGTCGGACACCCCCGGCGAGTGGGTGCTGCGGCTGGGCGCCGACGGCGGTGTCGAGGTGGCGCGAGAGCACGAGCATGCTGATGTCGCGCTGCGCGGCCCGGCCTCGGACCTCGACCTGGTCCTGTGGGGGCGCCTACCCGCCAGCGCACTCGGGCCGTTGGGCGACGTGACGCTGCTCGACGGCTTCCTCGCATGGCTCAGCGGGAACTGACGCGACAACCTCTTGGTATTATTGTCCTGTTAGTCTGTTTGTGGGCTAGGCTATGCGCCATGATCAGCCGACCCACCGAGGTACCGCAGGTCCGCGTCCCCGAGTTCCGCATCGAGCTGTGGGGCTACGAGCGGCGGTCGGTCGACGCCTACATCGCGCAGCTCGCCGGCCGGGTCAACTCAGACCCCGCCCACCCCGACCCGCCCGAACCTGGCCGGGCGGAGGCCGAGGTCGCCGCCCTGCGCCAG
>Ga0136615_10000914_pt1 | contig 13839 bp, 11 predicted proteins | sample AntDrymUQ2882206_2_FD_106647 | JGI IMG/M metagenome (GOLD analysis project Ga0136615, IMG submission 106647) | Polar desert sand microbial communities from Dry Valleys, Antarctica - metaG UQ288 (22.06) | ecosystem: Environmental > Terrestrial > Soil > Desert | place: Antarctica: Dry Valley...
CTCGATGGCCTCATTGGCCGCAGAGGTGATGACCGAGAGGCCGTCGATGGCGACCTTCAGCTCGACGTACTCCACGCCGGCGTCGGCGCAGGCCTGGGCCTCTTCCTCCTTGATGGCACGGGATGCATCGCTGATGTCAGTCTCCCCGGCGCAGAAGAGCGCGAAGCCGTCGCCGGTGCCTGGGCCGTCCACGCTGATGGCCACGTTGGGGTTCTGCTCGTTGAAAAGCTCCTTGACCCGCGTCGAGATGGGCTCGACGGTCGAGGAGCCGGAGATGACGATCTCACCGGAGATGTCTCCGCCAGCGGACGGATCGGGCTCCATCGACTCAGCGCCGCTGGGCTCGGCGCCCATGCTGGGCTCATCGCTAGTGGCCGGTGGGCTGGCTGGCGGCTGGCTGGGAACGGTTGTTCCGCCGCCCCCCGTGCAGGCGCCGACGACGAAGGCGCTGGCGAGTGCGATCGAGATGAATCGCTTGTCGATGGTCACGCTATGGGTTCTCCTCTTGGGTCGCCGCCTCCTCGCAGGCGACGCGGGCTATGCCTGGGTCCGGCACGAGCGTCGCGTCGGGGAGTGAACGGGCCGTTGCCGCCGTGTTAAGGCTCGGTTAATAGGCAGGCTCACAGCGCCTGCCTGGCAACGACAGCCGCCTTCGTTGATGGGCTGTTAACTCGCCACTCACGAGCAGCGCATGCGGCGGTCGCAGGGTGGTGGCATGACGCCGTTCGAGATCCATGGCCACCGCGGCGTGCCGTCGCTGATGCCCGAGAACACGCTGGAGGGATTCGAGCTGGCCATCGCCCTCGGTGCGACGGCCCTGGAGCTAGACGTGACCCTCTCCGCCGACGGGGTGGTCGTCGTGTCGCACGAGTCGATCGCCGACCCGAACCTCTACCGCCACCGCGCCAAAGGCGGCGCATCTGGTGCCGACAAGGCGGGCGACGTCCTGGGTCGACCGTGGTCGAGCCTCACCATGGAGCGGATCGCCACGCTCGATGCGGGTTCTCCGGGTTGGCTGGGGTCTGGTTCCGATCCGTTCCGGGAAACGCGCCGGGTCATCGATGGTGCCCGGGTGCCGACGCTCGACGCCGTGTTCCGCCTGACGCGCCGGCTTGGGGCGGGGCACGTCCGCTTCGAGATCGAGGCCAAACGCGATCCCACCAGCCGTCGCCATGTCCCCGGTCCAGCTGCGTTGGCGGGAGGCATCGCCACGCTGGTACGGCGGCACCGCATGACGTCCCGGTCGCGGCTGCGGTCCTTCGACTGGAGCGTCCTGGTAGCGGCGCAGCGCATCGCCCCCCGGCTGGCCACTGTCGCGTTGGTGTGCGCCGATACCGCCGGCCGCGGGCGCTGGGCGATGTCGATGACGGCCGCCGCTCGTGGGATCGGCGCAGTGGCCGTCGCCCCTGAGCACGCCGTCGTCGACGCGGAGCTCATGGCCGCATCGATGAGGGCCGGTCTGGCGGTCCTGCCCTGGACCGTCAACAGCCCGGAACGAGCCAATGAGTTGATCGCGCTGGGCGTGAGCGGTCTGACCACCGACCGGCCCGGCGTGCTCCTCGACCTCATCGCGACGCCGCGGAAAGGAGCTCAGCGATCGCCGCGGTCCAGCCGGTAACCCACGCCGCGTACGGTCATGAGCAGACGCGGATGCTCGGGATCCTCTTCGAGCTTCTCGCGTAGCCAGCGGACATGGACATCGACGGTGCGCGGGTCGCCGTCACGGTCGCTGCCCCAGACGCGGTCGAGCAGCTGGCGCCGGGTGAACGTACGGCCGGGGTGACGCGCGAGGAGGTCCAGGAGTCCGAACTCCTTGGGACGCAGGTGCACCGCGCGGCCGTCCCGTCGCAGCTCTCTCGAGTCGAGGTCGAGATCGATACCGTCCGAGACCCGAAGCCGGTGGGCGTCGCGCGGCGCACGTGCCTGGTCGGCCATGATGGCCAGCCGGCCGCGGAGCTCGTGAGGGTCGAGGTCAAGCGGCAGGGCTGCATCGAAGCCGAGCCGCAGCGCGTCCAGTCTCTCGGCGACCCGATCGGGATCGTTGAGGAGCGCGACACGCAGGCGCGGCCGCCGACGGCGCTCCGCCGCGACGAGATCGACATCCGCGGGACGGGCCGGCGGCACGCAAAGGATGACGACCCAGGGTCGATCAGCCAGCAGCACGGTCCTAAAGGCGCTCGACTCGCTCGTGACGCGCAGCCGCGTCGCGGTCCGCGCCTCCTCCAGCCCGGCGATGCCCGGTCGCTCCGTGAGGATGAGCCACTCCGCCCGGTGGGCAGGTAACGGCTGGGGATCGGCCGGATCGACGGCTCGAGGTGTGGCCACGACCCCGAATCTCGAGGGACGCGGTGAACGGGGCGTTGCCCGCCGGTTAACGTCCCGTTAAGGTCCTCGGCGCCATCTCCGGTTCCGGCGCCACGTGCCCGCCACGGACCGTGGCGCCGATGATGATGCCGGCCGCTATGAGCACCAGGTTCTTGATGATGTATTGCCCTTCCAGGCTGGGCGCGTACGGAAAGCGCGTGAACGTCTCCCCGGGGAAGAGCAGCAGCGGCGTGAAGGTGCCCAACATCTGGAGGAAGAGGAGCAGCAGCGTGGCGCGCAGGAACACGCCGAAGATCAGGCCGAGGCCGATAGCGCACTCCCAGACGGCCAGGACGAACACCGCCACATCGCCAGGCACGATGCCCAGGCTCAGGGTCGTGATGGTCGTCGAGGCGAGCTGGTCGGCCGGACTCAGACCGGGGAAGAACTTGAGTACCCCGAACCAGAAGAACACGATGCCCAGCGAGATGCGTAGGAAGGGCACGCCGAAGCGGGCCATGGTCTCCGTCACGCGCCGGTCAAGCCGGTCGAACCAGCTGGTCATGCGCGGATCGCTCACATGGTCCCGGGCGGTCACAGGGAGCTGACCGCCAGCGCCAGCCGTCGTCGGAAGGCCGGCCCCGCGACGCGACGCCAGACGGCGGGGAAGCTTCGCCGGAGGCGTGGCATCTCCGCCTCGCGCGAGACGAGATAGGCTCCCGCCGCCTCTCGAGAGGCCAGCGCCAGCCCAGACGCTGAACCCATCAGCCACTCGCGCGTCGCCGCGGCCGCCACATCCGCGTCATTGAGCAGGCCCAGGTGATCCTGCATCCGCGTGACCGTGGCCAGCAGCTCGTCTGCCTGACGCGCCGGCAGCACTTCCCGGAACGCTTCCAGCGTGTAGCGCAGCCGCTTGCCGTCTATGCGCAGCGCGTGAAGTGCCGGCACGTCCGCCCAGGGCAGGCCCGCCTCATGCGCGCGAACCTGTTCATAGGCCTGCCAGATGCGTCCTGCGGCGGTGTCCCGCACGCGCATCGAGCGAGCCCCGTCCATCTCCGCAGCATCGGCGCCGGGGGTCGCCGTGAAGTCCAGGTAGTCGTCCACGAAGCGCCGGTATGCCTTGGAGTCCAGGAGCGTCAGCAGCTCCTCTCGGGCCTGGTCGCGGTGCCTCCGCCAGGTGTCTGCGAGCGGCTGCAGTTCCGCCGCGGTCGCGTCGTCCAGTCCCTGCGCGTAGCGGGCCAGGTGGTCGAGCTGCACATCCATGTCGCGCACGCTGCCGAGGGTCGCCGCCACCGTGCGCAACTCCCTGACGTAGCGTTTCTGAGCTTTCGGCCGGTACGCGCCGTCGAAGACCCGCCAGGTAGCGCGCATCCGCCGCGTGGCGACGCGCATCTTGTGCACGTGCTCCGGGTCCTCTCCCGACCGGGCGCCGTCCTCCGCGGCGAGCATCCGCGCCAGGTGGAGACCCAGGACCTTGCGACCGGCATCTGCCAGCGGGTCTTCCAGCCGGACGCCGGCCTGCTTGGGGACCGCGGGCCGCGTCCGCGTCGGGGCGGCCGCCGCCGCTGCTGCGGCCAGGGCGGCCGCCACCATCTCCTGCGCGATGTGTTCCTTGGAGCGCCCTTCGACGCTGAGCAAGCCGGTGGCTTCGAGTGGTACGGCCAGTCGAGAAAGCAGGCCGTCCGAGCCCTCGCCGGCCTCCACCTCGAGCGTCGTGAAGGTGCCCAGCGGGCGACCCCGACGGCGGATCTCGGCCGCATCCAGGCTCAGCGTCGCGCGACCCTGCTGGGAGACCAGCTCCCGCTCCAGGCGCCGCTGCGCCACCGTGAACCGTGTCCGCAGGCGCTCGTCCCCGATGAGGTCCTCGACCCGTTCGCGTGCCGGGCTCTCCGGCCAAGTCGCGGGGTCCAGGCGTGCCGACGCCGCGGCCTCCAGCTCCAGCCGCCGGTGCAGGGCCTGGGGCTCGCCCTCCAGCCGCGCGTCTTGCGCCTTCGACTTGACGGTGACCAGCCGGACGCCGTCGATGCGCCGCAGACGCACGCCGTAGCCGGCCGCCTCCAGCTTCCCATCCACCGTGTCGACATAGCGATCCTCGATCTCCACGGTGCGCCAGGGTCGCTCGCTGAAGCGAGCCACGCCGTCAAGGAGCCCGCCGTCGAGCCGGCCCTGGAGCGCGTCCGGGTCCATGACCGCGTACTTGAGCTCGACCTCCTCGCTCACCCGACAGCCTCGACCGAGGCACGTGCCGCGCCCATCAGCGTCTCGAAGGTATCGAGACCGGTGGCCGCTTCGCCGAGCAGCTTCTCGAGGCGGCGCCACTCGCCGTCGGGGCAGAGCTGCCAGGCGCGCCGGTCGTCGGCCAGCATGACGCGGACGATCTCAGCCAGCCGCTCCATGAGCACCGGAGCCTCCACGGGTGCCAGCGCCTCGATACGCCGGTCCAGGTTGCGCTCCATCAAATCAGCCGAGCCGATGAAGACGCGTTCGCGGGACCCCGTGCCGAACCAGAAGATGCGCGAGTGCTCCAGGAAGCGGCCCACCACCGAGCGCACCCGGATCGTCTCGCTCCAGCCAGGGATGCCCGGCTGGAGCGAGCACATGCCACGCACGATGAGGTCGATGGACACGCCGGCCTGCGAGGCCCGGTAGAGCGCGGCGATGGTGATGGGGTCCACGATGGCGTTCAGCTTCAACACGATGCGTCCGTCACCACTTTCTCGGTGATGGGCGATCTCGTCTTCGATCAGGCGCAGCAGCTCGTCGCGCATGGCCGTGGGTGCCACGAGCAGCTTGCGATAGGAATGCTGACGGGCGACGCCGGTCAGCACGTTGAAAAGGTCGGTCACGTCGGAGGCCAGCTCTGGGTCATCGCTGAGCAGGCCCAGGTCGACGTAGATGCGCGCCGTCTTGGGGTTGTAGTTGCCGGTCCCGATGTGGAGGTAGCGCCGCAGGCCACGCCCCTCGCGCCGCACCACGAGCGCCAGCTTGCAGTGCGTCTTGAGCCCCACCAGGCCGTAGGCGACATGCGCGCCGGCACGCTCCAGGGCGCGCGCCCAGACGATGTTGGCGCGCTCATCGAAGCGGGCCTTGATCTCCACCATGACCACGACCTGCTTGCCCTGTTCGGCGGCGTCCATCAGGGCGCGCACGATGGGTGAGTCGCCGCTCGTCCGGTAGAGCGTCTGCTTGATGGTCAGCACGTCGGGATCGGCCGCCGCCTGCTCGATGAAGCGCTGCACCGAGCCGCTGAACGACTCGTAAGGGTGATGCAGCAGGATGTCCCCGTCGCGGATCGCGGAGAAGACATCGGCCTCCTCGTCGTCGTCCAGCGCCGCCAGGCGTGGTGGTAGGACCGGCTGCCAGGGGTGTGGCTGGAGGGCGGGCAGGTCCAGATCGGCGATGGCGGTCAGCGCGTTGAGGTCCAGCATGCCGCTTATCTCATACACGTCGGCCGGCTCCAGGCCCAGTCCGCGCTGCAGGAGCGCGCGTGTGACGTGGGGCATGGAGCGCTCGACCTCGAGCCGCACGACCTTGCCGAAACGACGCTTGCGCAGCTCCTCCTCGATGGCCAGCAGGAGATCGTCTGCCTCGTCCTCTTCGATGGACAGGTCGGCGTTGCGGGTGACGCGGAAGAGGTGGTGCTCCAGCACCTCCATGCCCGGGAAGAGGGCATCGAGATTGGCCGCGATGATCTGCTCCAGCAACACGTAGGTGCGCGAGCCGACCTGCCAGAGACGCGGCAGCACGGGCGGCACCTTGATGCGCGCGAAGCGCCGCTCACCGGTCTCGGGGTCGCGCACCGTGACGGCCAGCGAGAGCGACAGGTCGCTGATGTACGGGAAGGGATGCCCGGGGTCCACCGCCAGGGGCGTCAGCACCGGGAAGATCTCGTCCAGGAAGTGCTGGCGGAGTTCGCCCTGTCGCTCCGGCCGCTCGTCGTACGCCGCGACGCGGATGCCTGCTCCGCTGAGCTCGTCGCGGATGGCCGCGAACGTCCGGGAGTGCTGCTGGATGAGCGGCAGCACGCGCGTGCGGATCCGCTCCAGGACCTCCGTGGCGGACAGCCCGTCGGGCGATGGCGTCGAATGGCCGGCCGCGACCTGCTGCTTCAGGCCCGCCACGCGGACCTGGAAGAACTCATCCAGATTGGAGGCGAAGATGGTCAGGAAGCGCGTCCGCTCGAGGAGCGGGTTGCGTGCGTCCCGCGCCTCATGGAGCACGCGTGCGTTGAAATCCAGCCAGGCCAGGTCGCGGTTGACATAGGGCAGATCGCGTACGACGTGCGGCGCGCTGCGGCGCGTCACGACCGACTGACGGATTGCGGTCACGGGCCTGGGGCTCCTCCGGGGGAGGGCGATTCTACCCGTCCCACCTGTGCGACCGCTTTCAGCGGGGCGGATGAGCGGCCAGGTCGGTGTGCTGCTCGCGGTAGGACTCAACCCAGACGATGCGTCGCGTGCGGCTGAGCGCTGCGGCGGGCGGTGTCTTCCGGACAGGGGCACTCCTCACGCAGCCGCTGGAACGTGTAGAAGCCGGTGTGGTGACCGTCCGCCCAGGTTGGTGCCACGGCGTACTGCCCGACGAGCGACATGTCGGTGAGCTGAGTCTGGGCCTCGGTGAGGGTGGGCGCCGAATCCAGCCAGCCGGGCATCCCCGCCTCGCCGCGACAAAAGGCGCAGGGGCAGAGCCAGCGCAACGTGACGAAGTCGTAGCGCGTGGCGTGGCCGTCGGCCCAGTCGATCTCCAGCACGCCGGCGGCGCGATCCGCATGGATGCGCAGCGGGGTGAGGTACTCCCCGCCGGCGGTGTAGCTGGACCTGGGGTTGTGAGTCATGGCGTTGGAGCATCGTAGCCGCTCCTGCGGGCTAGACTTGCGCCCGGCCCGGTGACCTTCCTGCGCGGGTCCCGGCCTTATCTGGCTTCACCCGTCCATGTCGAGGATCAGCCATGTCCCGAGCCCCCAGCGCCGATGACCTTTACGCCCTGCGTGTCCCGGTCGAGGTGCGACTGTCACCAGACGGCAGCAGCGTGGTCTACTGCCTCAAGGACACAGCGCCCGACAAGGACGGCTACCGCCAGTCGCTGTGGCTGGTACCGGCCGATGGGTCCGGACCGCCGCGGCGGCTGACGCTCGGCCGCAAGAAGGACACCTCGCCGCGCTGGAGCCCGGACGGGCGAACGCTCGCCTTCCTCTCCGATCGCAGCGCGGTGCTGGAGGCCGGCGGCGCCAGCGACCGGCCCAAGCCAGCCGAAGAGACGGAGAAGTCGAAGCCCGGCGGAACGCAGGTCTGGCTGCTGCCCATGGACGGTGGTGAGGCGCGACAGTCGACGCGGCTGCCGGAAGACGTCGGCGGACTGGCCTGGAGCCCCGACGGGGACAGGCTGTGCGTCGTCTCTGCGGCCACGGAAGCGGAGCCGAAGCCGAAGCGTCGCAAGCCGGGTGATCCGCCCGAAAGAGACGCGCGCATCCTCGACCGGCTTCAATACATGCTGAACGGCGAGGGCTTCATCTACGACAAGGCGCCAAATCTGTGGATCGTGGATGTCGCGGGCGGCGCCGCGCGACGCCTGACGTCCGGCGCAAGCCGCGATGAGGATCCGCAGTGGAGCCCCGACGGCAAGCGCATCTGCTTCGTCTCCAACCGACATGCCGACGCCGATCTGACCTGGCGTGCGGATCTCTATCTGATCGACGCCGAGGACGGCGACATCGTGCGCGTGACCGGTGGCCGCGGCGACCGCTACTTCGGCCTGCAGGCCTGGAGCCCGGATGGTCGCTGGATCGCCTGCGTCGGGAACCGGCTGCCGGTCGGTGGCGGATCGCGGGATGACATCTGGCGCTTCCGGCCGCAGCCCGAGCAGGAGGGCGAGAACCTCAGCGGGGAGAGCGACCTGGGGGTCTCCGCCGCGTTGGGCAGCGACTTGGCAGGCACGCCCAGCCCGCACCTGTTCTGGGCCGCCGATGGCGCCTCCATCCTCTTCGCGGCGCCCATCGAGGGCAGCTACGAGCTGTGGCGTGTCGGCGTAGAGGATGGTCGCGTCCAGCGGCTCACGGAGGGCACGCACGCCATCACGCGGCCGCACGCTGTGCCTGTGAAGGAGGGCATGCGCGTCGCTGCCGTGCGCGGCTCCGGAAATCAGGCGCCGGACGTGGTGGTGTTGGATCTGGGGGCGATGGGTTCCCGACGAGCCAGCACCGCGGAACCACGCTGCCTGACCGACCTGATGGGCGACGTCTGGGGGGACGTGGACATCGTGCGGCCGGTGACGCGCTGGCACGAGGTCGATGGGCGCCGCATCCAGGGCTGGTTCCTGGAGGCGCCGCGCCGCGACGGCAAGGCCGCGCCGCTGGTGGTGGAGATCCACGGCGGTCCCTCCACGCTGTACGGCTGGTCCATGTTCTGGGAGTGGCAGGTCATGGTGGGGCAGGGCATGAGCGTCTACGCCTGCAATCCGCGTGGTTCACAGGGCTACGGCCAGGACTTCAACCACGCCAACTTCCGCGACTGGGGCGACGGCCCGATGCGTGACGTGATGGGCGGCATCGATTCTCTGATCTCGGACGGGCTGGCGGATCCCGATCGACTGGGCGTCACCGGCGGCTCTTACGGCGGCTACCTGACCTCCTGGATCGTCGGCCATACCGACCGCTTCAAGGCGGCCGTGACCTGCCGCTCCGTGAACGACATGGCCGGTGAGATGCTCAGCGGGGACATCGCCGGTCCGCTCTTCGGCAAGTACGAATACGGCAAGAATCCCTGGGAGGATCCGGACATCTACCGGCTGCACTCGCCGCTGACCTACGCCGAGGATATCCACACGCCGCTGCTCATCCAGCACGCAGAAGAGGATCTGCGCTGTCCCATCACTCAGGCCGAGCAATTGTTCACGGTCCTGCGCTCCCTGAAGCGCCCCGTGCGGTTGATGCGCGTGCCACATGAGTCTCACGAATTGACCCGCAGCGGCGCGCCGTTCCGGCGTGTGGAGAACATCGAGCGCATCAGCGGCTGGTTCCGGCACTTCCTGATCGAAGACAAGCGCGGTCTGCCGCCGGCCTGAGCGATCCGTCCGCCTGGCCCGCGCATCCGACCGCCTGATAGACCCGCCCGAATGGCTTCGTCCAAGCGTTCGGCCATTCGTCCGCGGGTCGGTGCGGCCGTGGACGTCGGCTCGAACAGCATCCATCTCGTCGTGGGGCTGGTGGGGCCGCGTGGCGTCCAGCCCCTGGTCGATGAGAGCGAGCTGCTAGGCCTGGGCGATGTGGTCGATCGGGAGGGCATGATCCCGGATGACTCCTGCGGTGCCATGATCGGGACGCTGGAGCGCTACGCAGCGACGAGCGCGGGCTACGGCGCAGAGTCGGTCACGTTCGTGGCCACGGAGCCGCTCCGCCGCGCCACCAATCAGGCGGAGGTCGTGGGCGCCGTCCTTGATGCCACTGGCCGGCCGTTGCATATCCTCAGCCATGAGGCGGAGGCGCAGTTGACGCTTCTGGGGGTGACGGGCGGCGTCCGGGGGCCGAGCCCGCTGATGGTGGTGGACATCGGCGGCGGCTCGACGGAGGTCATCTCCGTCGATGACAGATCGGCGCAGCCGGTGGTGGGCGTTCTTCCGACCGGATCGTCGCGACTCACCAAGGCGCTGGTCGAGCACGATCCGCCCACCTGGTTCGAGATCAACGCCCTGCGGGCGGAGAGCCGGCGGCTCGTGGGCCTGCTTCCCGGCTTCCGTTCGCCCGGGTCACCACCACGCTGTTTGATGGTCGGAGGTACGGCTTCCAATCTGGTGAAGCTGCTGCGCGCGCCGGCGGCGGAGGCCCGGCCGGGGGCTGCCGGCGACGCACGCAGCATCGACCTGGCCGAGCTGGCCGCCTGCTTCGACCTCCTGGCGCGGGAGCAGGCCGACGCACTTGTGATCCGATACGCCGTCAACCGCAGGCGCGCTGGGCAGTTGACGGCCGGCGCTGCGCTGGTCGAGGCGCTCATGACCCGCTACGGCGTCCCTCGGGCGGAGGTCTCCGATGCCAGTCTCCGGGAGGGAGTGATATTGGCCGTGGCGGAGGCCGGGGGCGAGTGGCCGGCCATGCTGGGAGGATCTGCAGGGCGACGATGATCCCACGGCCGGTCGCCGGCGTTCACGTTCCAGATTCCAGCGACATTCGCATCCAGGCAGCAACCAGGCGACAAGCGCGGCGCCGCGGTGGCTGATCGTGTCGAAACGGGCCGCGGGGGAGGTGCACGAGCCCATCCCGAGCTCACGTGATGCTTCGCGGACCGCGCGCACGAGGCGGCCTACGGCCCTTACGCTTCGCTAGCCCTCGATAGGCCAACCTGGCTGGAATCGCCAGGCTCATGCGCCAGGAGCCAGCCAAGGCGTGGCGCAGGGACCCGGTGGCTGATCCGTTCAGCGCGCTGCGGTGTCGGCCGCCAGCCAGCCCTGAAGTTCCTGGAGTCCGCCCGGCACTCGGTAATGGCGGCGACGGCGGCCTTCCGGTAGCGTCTGGATCAGGCCCGCGTCCAGCAGCACGGTGAGATGCTTCATGACCGCCCAGCGGGTGATGCGCGGAGCGGCTCGCGCCAGGTCGGTGGTCGTTGCCCCCGGATCGCGGGCCAAGGTCGCCAGGAGGATGCGACGAGTGGGGTCGGCCAGAGCGTGGCAGACAGCGCTCAGGTCATCGGTAGCGGACCGTCTCATCGTTACCGTATGGTCACTTATGGCATCGCGTCACGTCAAGAGCCTCTCGCCACATCGCGTCGCACGGGCTAGGATGTGGCGGTGAGCACCATCCTCGAGCGCACGGACCGCGACGCCAACGACGCTGCGCGGGCGGACGCTTCGGCCCTCGTCAGCGCCTGGGCAGGCCGCGGCGAGCCCATCGGTGCCCTTGTCGACCGGGCGGGCGGGGTCGATCAGGTCGGGGTGGTCGAGCGGGTCGACAGCCTCAAGAAGCGCTCCATCAAGCGTGAATCCAAGCTGTGGGCGCTGAACCTGGCGATTCGCATGATGGATCTGACCACGCTGGAGGGGAAGGACACGGAGGGCAAGGTGCGGGCGCTGTGTGCCAAGGGCATGCGGCCGGACCCGACTGATCCGTCCATCCCGCACGTGGCCGCCATCTGCATCTACCCTTCGCTCATCACCGTTGCCAAGGCGGCGCTCAAGGGAAGCGGCGTCAAGGTCGCCAGCGTGGCCACCGGCTTTCCCTCGGGCCAGACCTTCGCGGACATCAAGATCGCCGAGACGCGCCAGGCCGTGGAGGCCGGCGCCGATGAGATCGACATGGTCATCGACCGCGGCGCCTTCCTCCAAGGGGACTACGCGGCCGTCTTCGAGGAGATCGTGGCCATCAAGGCGGCCTGCGGGCCGGCGCACCTCAAGGTCATCCTGGAGACCGGTGAGCTGGAGACCTTCGACAACATCCGCCGGGCCAGCATCCTGGCCATGGCCGCCGGCGCCGACTTCATCAAGACCTCCACGGGCAAGGTGCCCATCGCCGCGACGCTGCCCGGCACGCTCGTGATGTTCGAGGCCATCCGGGATTTCAACCGGCGGACCGGCCGGATCGTGGGCATGAAGCCGGCCGGCGGCATCCGCACGGCGAAGGAAGCCATCCAATACCTGGTCGTGCTGTACGAGACGCTGGGTCCGCGGTGGATGACGCCGGACCTGTTCCGCTTCGGCGCCAGCAGCCTACTCAACGATGTGCTGATGCAGATCCGCAAGGAGCGCACCGGGCGCTACCAGGGCCCCGACTACTTCACGGTCGACTGAACCGGCTCGTCTGGGGGCGTGAATTGCGTGAGGTCGCTGTGCGGGTCCTCGAGGAGGAACGGCAGCGGCTCTGGGAGACCGTGTCGGACGGTGAGCTGTCGCTCACCGGGGGTGCGTCACTGCCCGGTGCCCTGACATTCGGCGACGTGGACCTTCACCTGCGAGTGCCGCTCGGTGAGTTCGACGCGGCCTCCGATGCGCTGCGGGCGGTCTATTCCGTCGTCCATCCCGACATCTGGGAGAGCGGCTTCGCGACGTTCGAGGTACCCCGTGTCGAGCCGCCGACGGGCATAGCGCTGACGGCCATCGACGGTGAGCACGACCGGCTCTTCCGGCGCTCGTGGCAGCTGCTGGCGGCGGGTCCGAGGCTGCTCGCCGACTATAACGAGATGAAGCGGCGCCACTTCGGCGCCGACCCGGAAGCGTACCGCTCGGCCAAGTCGGCCTTCTTCGCGTGGCTCATCGAGGGAACCGGCGCAGAGCTTCCCGCTCAACAAGCACGCCCGTCCCGACGCGCGGGTTCCCGCAGGCTGCCGGACCAGGGCGGTCACGTGCCCCGGCGGCCCGGTTGACGGCCTGTTGACGATCCGTTCACATGTCGGAAACGCGCGCGTCGCACCCTCCGAACAGGACATCACCGCGGGGCTCACCCTCCCGGGTTCTCCTCCTCCTTCACGGGGCCCCGGCTCTCTCCAGCCGGGGTCTCGTGGTATCTGCCGCGACCGCGGACGGAGCAGTCGGGCGTTCCTCGGGCCGGTCGATCCCGACTAGCAGTATCAGTACGGAGTAGCGGGGTGGGCCGAAGGCTCGGTTCGCGAGCGTCTTGCGCGTTGTGGTACCGATAACGCCGGTATCCGGAGCCCGATCCGCCCCGCGATCCGTTCGGACGGCAGCAGGAAAAGCGGTTCGCTCCTTCTGCTTGATCGGTACGGATAGTGCTGGTATGACGAACCTGAAGAGGGGCAGGGACCCGCTGCGGCCGCCCCAACGCGCATCCATCCGGTCCGGCGCTCAGCGCGTGCGCGGCTGGCTGAAGGCGATGGCCGCATTGAGCCCGCCGAATCCGAAGGACGTCGATAGCGCGGCTCGGAACTCGCCCTCGATCGGGTCGCCCGTCAAGCCCGGCAGCGACTTCGCTGCCTCGGGGTCGACCGTGCCGAGGTTGACCGTGCCGGGTGCCCAGCCGCGCAGAAGCGCCAGGGAGCAGATGGCCGCCTCGATGGCACCCGACGCGCCCAGCGGATGGCCGTAGTAGGCCTTCGTACCGGAGACGGGCACTGTCGCGCCGCGATCCCCCAGTGCCAGCCGGATCGCCTTCGCCTCAGCCACGTCGCCCAGCGACGTGGAGCTGGCGTGGGCGTTGACGTAGTCGACCTCCGCCGCCCGCAGCCGCCCATCGGCCAGGGCCAGGCGAGCCGCGCGTGCCGCCTGGCGGCCGTCGGGCAGCGGCTGGACCATGTGATGAGCGTCGCTGGTGGCGGCATAGCCGCGGAGCTCCGCGTAGGGCACGGCTCCGCGCCGTTCGGCCGCCTCGGCCTCCTCCAGCACGAGGAGCGCCGCGCCCTCGCCCATCACGAAGCCGTCGCGCTCCGTGTCGAAGGGCCGCGCGGCCACCTGCGGCGTGTCGTTGTGGCCGGCACCCAGTGCCCGGATGATGTCGAACGCCCCGAAGGCCAGCGGGCTCAGCGGGATCTCCACGCCGCCCGCCAGCGCAGCGTCGGCACCACCGCTGCGGATGCGATGGAAGGCCTCGCCCAGGGCCAC
>Ga0136615_10000915_pt1 | contig 13837 bp, 13 predicted proteins | sample AntDrymUQ2882206_2_FD_106647 | JGI IMG/M metagenome (GOLD analysis project Ga0136615, IMG submission 106647) | Polar desert sand microbial communities from Dry Valleys, Antarctica - metaG UQ288 (22.06) | ecosystem: Environmental > Terrestrial > Soil > Desert | place: Antarctica: Dry Valley...
GGTCGAGCGCGCGGGTCATCAGCGCCGCGAGAAAGACGCCGAGCGGGAGGCCGAGCGCAGCTCCGATGAGCGCGGTGATCACGCTCTCGTGGCGGATCATCCTCCGCACCTGGCGGCGCGTCATGCCGACCGCGCGCAACATCCCGAGCTCGCGCGTCCGCTCGAAGACGCTGAGCACCAGCGTGTTGATGATCCCGAAAACGCTCACGATCACCGAGAGGGCGAGCAGGACGTAGAGCATGCTCAGGAACTGCTGGAACTCCTTGTCCTCCTTGTCGACCCATTCGTCTCGGGTCTGCACGCGGGCATCCGGGTACTTCTGGACAGCGGTCTCGATCGAGCGCTTGGCGGCCTGGCTCGGCTCGCCGGGCACCATCACGAAGGTGAAGCGGTTCTGCCGAGACTCGAACACCGAGTCGAAGGTCTCCTTCGAGACCGTCACGGCGCCGAGGAGCGGGTAGAACGGCGGCGGCTCGGCGATCCCCTTCACCTCCAGTGTCGTCCGCTTGCCGCCGGGTGCCACGAGCGGGAACGTGTCGCCCACGGCGAGACCCTTGTCCTCGGCGAAATTCTCGGCCACGATTGCGCCGTTCTGCCCGAGCTGAGCGAGCGTGGCGTCCGAGCCCTCCTTCCACTTGAAGGCGTAACCGTCGGTGATGCGGTCGGTGTCGATGCCCGAGACGTCCTTGCCCGACCCGGCCACCTGGGCGATCTCCTCGCGCACGTCGGTGACGACCTCGGCGAAGGGAGAGGTGGCGGCGGCGTCACTTGCGCCTCCGACGAACGGTGTGTATCCGTCCTCCGACGTGATGATCAGGTCCGCGCGGATCTGGCTCTCGCTCGCATCCCGATTGCAGTCCCGCATGCCGGACGCAAGCACGGCGACGAACGTGACGAGGGCGATTCCGATCATCAACGAAGCGGCTGTGGCAGCGGTGCGGCCCGGGTTCCTGCGCGCGTTGCCCTGCGCGAGACGTCCGGCCGCGCCTCCGATCTTCGTCGCGGGCCAGCCGACGAGCCCCGCCAGCGGACGCACCAGCCGTGGCGACAGGAGCGCAACGCCGATGAAGAGGGCGAGCACGCCGACGGCGATCGAGAGCAGCCGCTGAGCCGTGTCGATGTCGTTGGCGAAGAGCGAGTAGCCGAGCAGCGCCACCGCCAGCGCGATCAGGATCATCGCCAGGTAGGGCCAGAGGCGCGCGAACCGCGACGTGGGGAGGGTGGCCCCTTCGCGCACCGCCGAGATCGGCGGGACGCGAGTCGCCCGGACGGCCGGCGCGAGACCCGCGAGCAGGGTGACGACGGTTCCCACGAGCAGGGAGACGATCACGGTGCGGGGCGAGAACACGAGCCCTGTCGTCGGCAGCTCGAGCTCGAGCGCCTTGAAGAGCGCGTTCAGGCCCTTGGCGAGCGCGAGTCCGAGAAAGAGTCCGATCACGGACGCGAGCACGCCGATCACGAGCGCCTCGAGCATGACGGAACCGAGCACCTGCCGGCGGGAGGCGCCGATCGTCCGCAGCGTCGCGAGCTCACGCGTGCGCTGCGCGACGGTGATCGAAAGCGTGTTGAAGATCACGAAGGCCCCCACGAAGAGCGCGATCGCTCCGAAGGTGAGCAGGAAGTAGCGGATGAAGCTCACGAACAGCGCGACCTCGTCGCTGTCCTCGCTGGCCTGCTCGACACCCGTCTTCGCCTGCACCGTCTCGGGCAGCACTTTCTGGAGGTCGCGCACGAGCTCCTCCGGCGAGGCTCCACCCTTGGCGGCAACCGAGATCGCGTCGAGCTTGCCCTCCCGGTCGAGGAGCGTCTGCGCCGTGGGAACGTCGAAGATGGCAAACGTTGCCCCGCCGAGCGAGTCCACGCCGGGGTACTGCGCCAGGCCCACCAGCTCGAACTCGCGCACGGGCTGGAGGGTGGCGACGCTCACGCGATCGCCGACCTTGTAGCCCTCGTCGTCCGCGGTGCCCGAGTCGATCGCCACCTCGTTCGGACCGGTCGGCCAGCGACCCTCCTTCAGCTCGAGCGGATTGAAGCGGGCGACGCTCGTGTCGAGGCCGAAGCCGAAGGTCGGAGCGTTCTTGACGATTGGCTCGCCCTCGCTATCGAGGATCTTGACCGCCGAGTCTTCGAAGAGGTTTCCGACGGCGGCATCGACGGTCGGCACCGCGCGCACCTGCGCGAGCACGCTCGCCGGGATCGGCGGCGCGGCGGCGGTCTCGCCTTCGAAGGAGATGTCGGATTCGGCTGCGGAGACGACCGCGTCCGTCCCCGCATACGACGTGACGAAGATGCGGTCGAACGCCTTGTCGATCGTGTCCGTGAGGACGAGCGTGCCGCTGATCATCGCGACGCCGAGAACGATCGCGATCGCGGTCAGGACCGCGCGGAACTTGCGCCCCGCGAGTCCACGCAGGGAGAAGCGGATCACGGCGCGCTGACCTCCTCCATCGCGGCCAGCACTTCACTTGCGGTCGAGCGGCCGAGATCCCGGACGATGAGGCCGTCGGCGAGGAAGAGGATCCGGTCGGCGATCGCGGCGGCACGCGCCTCGTGCGTCACCATCACCGTCGTCTGACCGTAGCTCGCGACCGACTCGCGCAGGAGCTCGAGGATCTCGCCTCCCGTCTTGGAATCGAGGTTGCCGGTCGGCTCGTCGGCGAAGACGACGGTCGGCCGCGAGACGAGCGCCCGCGCGATCGCGACGCGCTGCTGCTGACCGCCCGAGAGCTCCGCGGGACGGTGGCTCGTGCGGTCGGCAAGCCCGACGCGGCCGAGCAGGTCGCGGTAGAACTCGTCGTCGGTCTTCGTTCCGGCGAGCGACAGCGGCAGGAGGATGTTCTCCTCGGCGGTCAGCATCGGCAGCAGGTTGAAGAACTGGAAGACGAAGCCGATGTGCTCGCGGCGAAGCTTCGTCAGCTCCGTGTCGCCGAGCTGGCCGATGCTGGTGCCGGCGATGCGGACCTCGCCGCTCGTCGGCCGGTCGAGGCCGGCCATGATGTGCATGAGCGTGGACTTGCCGGACCCCGAGGGGCCCATCACTGCGACGAGCTGGCCCTGGTTCACATCCAGGGAGACGCCACGGAGCGCGTCGACTGCCGTCTCGCCCGCGCCGTAGCGTCGGGTGACGTCGAGGGAGGTGACGACGGACGTGCTCGGCGCCTGTACGGGAGGTGCAGATGCTTGGGTCATGGCGGGAGGCTACGAAGGTCTCCAGCCGGGGTCAATACGGTTAACCCCACTGTTACACGCACGAAGTGGGCCGAAGGGCGAAACGAGAGTCGTCACTGGCGTAGACCGAGTCGTCCGTTTCCGACATATTTGCGAGTTGCGGGCAGCGTCAGGCCCGCGGCAGGCCGAGTCCCCCGTGGCCTGCGCCGCCCGCACCTTTCAGCATGCCTGCGGGCGGGCGCTAAGCGGGTACACCCGTGTGGCGGTTTCGTCCACCACCCGTGGAGAAGAAGTCGCCTGCCGCTGACAGATTGCTCACACAACCGAATGCGCCTATCGTGCGAAGCAGGGAGGGGAGATGGTGCGGCGCATCCTTGTGCTCGTGGTTCTCGGCGCGTGCGGTTTCGGCGTCGCGGTCGCGCTTGCCGGAACGTCCGGTGACGTCGCCGCCGCGCCGCTCGAGCCCTCGAAGCGGTTCTCGTTTTCGGCGACGGTCGTCCGCGTCGTCTCACCTGACACGCTCGTCGCCCGCCTCAAGGGAGGCAGGTCGATGCGGGTCCGCCTGATCGGGGTCGAGGCCGCAGGCTCGTGCTCGTCGGCCCAGGCCCTGCGGTCCGCGCGACGGCTCGCGCAGGGCAGACGCGTCCGCCTCGTCGGCGACCGGAGGCAGCCGCGGCGCGATGCCGGGCGGCGCCTGCTCGCCTACGTCGTTCTGCCGCGCGGAGCCGATCTCGGTCTTGCGCTCCTCAGCCAGGGCCACGGCAAGGTGCGGGGCTCCCGCCGCGGATTCGCCCGGGCCGGGGCGTACTCCCGGGCGCAGGCGCGAGCGAGGTCGGCGCGACTCGGTTTCTGGCGCTGCGCGAGAACGGGCGGAACGGCGACAACTCACGTTCCACCGCGCACCGGAACCACCCGAACGACGACCACCGGTGGCGCGGCGACCGCCACGACCGCGAGGACGTCGACCACTCCGACGACCTCTACGACCTCGACGACCACGTCCACGCCCGTCGCAACCGGAGTCGCCGACCTCACGCTCGCGCACGCCGTCTTTCCGACGCCCGTCCGGGTGGGCTCGATCCTGACCCTGCTCTTCACGGTGCGCAACGGCGGGCCGGGCGCCGCAGCGGATGTGGTCGTGAGCGGGATCGTTCCCGTGTTCTCGGAGCCGAATGCGGCGGCGGCGACGGTCGGAGTCTGCGACCCGCCGACCGGAAGCTTTCGCTGTGAGCTCGGTGCGCTGCCGCCCGGAGCGAGCGTGACCGTGACCGTCACCGTCCGGCCGAGCTCGGCCGGCGCGCTCTTCGCCGCGGCGCAGGCCACGGCCTCGTCGCCGGATCCCGAGCTCGGCAACAACACGATCTCCTCCACCTCGTCCGCGGTCGATCCCCCCGGGACAACGACGACGGCCACCGGGACGACGACGAGCGGCACGACGACGACCGGGAGGGCGACGACCGCCCCGACGACCGCGACAGGCGCGACCACGACCGCCCCGACGACGACTGCAACACCGACGACGACAGCGTCGACCGCAACCACGACGACGACCACCGGGACGACTACGACGGCCCCCGCCACGTGCCACCCGTCCTACCCGGACTTCTGCATCCCGCCGCCTCCGCCGCGGCTCACCTGCTCTTCACCGGCGATCGGCGGCAGGACGAACTTCCGCGTGCGGCACGACGTGATCGCCGACGATCCCCACGTCCTCGACCCGGACGACGACGGGATCGGCTGCGAGCGCTAGCGTGGGGGAACCCATGGTTCCCCCACGTGCCCTCCTTGAGAGCAGACGCGCCGGAGCCGCGGGTGGCTGCGCCGGGCAAGCCCGGCTCCGCCGAGACAGGCTGAAGCAGGAACCTGTCGCAACGTAGCGAGTTTCCAGCCCCCGAGAAGGCCTAAACCAGGTCTCGGTCTCCCGCGATGAAGAAGGCGATCGCAGCCCCGACGTAGGCCAGGACGAGAATCACCCCGCGCGCGCGGCTCGACTCGCCCTGGAAGAGCAGGAGCGTGGCGACCACCACGGAGGCGCCGAGCACGATCAGCTCGACCGGCCGGAACGAGAGCGCGAGCGGCTCGATCAGCCAGGCGAGGAGCGCGACGGCCGGAATCAGGAAGACCGCGACCTGGGCGCTCGAAGCCAGGGCGATCTCGGCCGCCAGGCGGATGTTGCCGCGGTAGGCCACGACGACCGCCCCCCCGTGCTCGGCCGCGTTCCCGACGATCGCCACGATCACCGCCGCGACGAAGAAGTCGCTGAGGTGCGCCTTCTCTGCGAAGACTTCGAGGGAGCCGACGAGAATTTCGGCGATCAGCGCCGTCACGACCGTCGCTCCGAGCAGCACGAGGATCGACGTCCGCAGCGACCAGCCGATGATCTCGCTCGGCTCGTCCGAGACGTGCATCTGCCTGTGGCGGCGCAGGGCCAGGTACGTCACGCCGACGTAGACGAGGAGGAGCACGACGGAGGGCAGGATCGAGAGCTGCGCGAGCGAGTGGCGCTCCGGATTGCCGCTGAAGCCCGGGATCGCCGGGATCAGGAAGAGCAGCACCGCCGCGGCGACGAGCGCCAGCGAGACGAAGGTCGACTGCCGGTCGAGGCTGCCCCGCCCGCCGAAGGCGAGCGAGAACCCGAGCACGAGCAGGAGGTTGCCGACGACGCTGCCCGAGAGCGATCCGCGAACGACCTCGAAGAGCCCGTCGGACACGGCGAAGAGCGCGATGATGAGCTCGGGCGCGTTGCCGAATGTCGCGTTGAGGAAGCCGCCGATCCCGGGTCCCGTGTGGTGTGCGGCGTGCTCGGTCGCCTCGCCGATCAGCCAGGCGAGCGGGATCAGGGCCAGGGCGGCGAGCGCGAACTCGAGCGTCGAGCTCAGGTCGAGGAGGTAGTGCGCGAGGATGGTGATGGGCGCGAGGCTGAGCGAGCCCCAGAGGATCTTGCGCGCCATCGGCCCGCAACCCTACCGGCCCGTCCCGAGGTCGATCGCCGGTTCGGCGACCCGGGGAACTAGCTGCACGGAGCAGGGTTGTCAAGACTTGCGGCGGTGGCTTCCGCGTCCGACAATCCACTCAAGTGATGCACGCAGCGAGGCCAGACACAGGACTCGGGGGCGAGCTCCCCCTTCGCCCGCAGGACGAGAACGAATGCCGCCGCTGCGACGTGCACTGCGACAAGGTCGTCTACCCGTCGGCCTGCGTCTCGCGCGCCTGCCCCTTCCTGTACGCCTTCGAGGATCACGGTCACACCTACGCCGGCTGCATGCAGAAGGTCTACTCGGTCGAGATCGACCTCGACCTCCTCCGCGCCGCGGAGCGCAAGAGCGACGGCTTCGGCGCGATCAGGGCGAGCAGGAAGCCGCTGCCGATGTGCCGGACGGAGGTCGAGCCCTGCTTCGAGCACCGGACCGACGACCTGGGCTGCGTGAATCCCGAGTTCTGGGAGCTTCCGGTCGGAAGTCCGACGTTCCGGGTGTTCGCCCGGGTCGCGCCGACCGCCTGAGCGCTGTCCGAGTACTCGCGGCAATGGCGCACGACGTTCGGCCGGGTCGATCCGGGGCAGACCGCCGCTGAGGTCGCCTTTCTCGCGCGGCTGCCGCTCGACTCCTTCGGCTCGATCCTCTCGCGGGTTCTTCGAGACCTACGGGGGTGAGCGTCGGAACCGAGGCGTTCGCGAGACGAAGGTCGTCCGCGACGGCCCGGACGGGGCTGCACTACGTAGACGGTGCCCGGGACGTCTTCGAGTGGCAGCTCTTCGCCCCGGACGAGCTGGCTGCTGTGGCACGGCGGTGCGGCTTCGAGGTGCTGATCGAGTGCACCGGCTTCGCTGAAGCCACGCTCCGAGTTCCGAGAGTCCGCGGATGCAACTCGTCTTCGGCCTGGCTAGACCCAGCGGCCGTGCATCTCCCTGAGCCGCCGCATGTCGTTCTCGTCCGGCCCCCGGCCCTCCGGGCCGGGCGTCTCCATCAGCGCCGGCAGCCCCTGGAGCGCGGGGTGCCCGAGGAAGACGCCGAGCTTCTCGCCGAGAAGGCCGCCGCCCACGTTCTCGTGTCGGTCGCTGTTCGAGCCGAGCGGCGACTTCGAGTCGTTGACGTGCAGCGCGCGCAGGCGCTCCAGACCGACGCCGGCGTCGAGCTCCTCGAGCACCCGGTCGAGCTCTGACGGATCCGTGACGTCATAGCCCGAGACGAAGAGGTGGCACGAGTCGAGGCAGATCCCGAGCCGCGGGTGGTTGCCGAGCTGCTCGAGCAGAACCGCGAGCTCCTCGATCGAGCGCCCGATCGTGCCGCCCGCGCCCGCCGAGTTCTCCATCAGCAGCCAGGTCGCGTCGCCCGCCGCCGCGAGTGCCAGCTCGAGCGCCGGCACGACGCGCTCGAGCGCTCCGTCGAGCCCGCCGCCGAGGTGCGAGCCGACGTGGAACACGACCCCCTCGGCCCCGATCGCCCGCGCGACCTCGACCGTGTCGACGAGGGTGGCGACCGATTTCTCGAAGATCGCGTCATCCTGGCTCGCGAGGTTCACGAGGTAGATCGCATGACAGACGACGGCCTCCACGCCGGCCTCGGCCCGCCGCTCCTGGAACCGCCGGAAGTTCGCCGGATCGTGGTTCGTCGGCCGCCAGGCGCGAGGGCTCTGCGTGAAGAACTGCACCGCCTCGCCGCCGATCGCCTCGATGCGGTCGATCGCCGTATGGATGCCGCCCGAGGTCGAGACGTGGGCCCCCAGGAGCACGGGCTCTACGATACGTCGCCTGTGTCCGTTCGCGTCCGCATGGCTCCCAGCCCTACAGGTCTCCTCCACATCGGGAGCGTTCGGACCGCGCTCTTCAACTGGCTCTTCGCTCGACACCACGGCGGCGAGTTCCGGCTGCGGATCGAGAACACCGACACGAGCCGCGAGGTCGCGGCGGCCACCGAGCAGGTTCAGGAGTCGCTTCGATGGCTCGGGCTGGACTGGGACGGCCCCGTCACTTTTCAGCTCGATCGAATCGAGCGGTGCGCCTCGGAGGCGAAGCGCCTCGTCGAGGAGGGCAACGCCTATGAAGACGAGGGCGCGATTCGGTTCCGGATGCCGGACGAGGGCACGACCGGCTGGGACGATGTCGTCCTCGACAGGATCGACGTTTCGAACGCGGAGCTCGAGGACGTCGTGATCCTCCGTTCCGATGGCCGGCCGACGTACAACTTCGCCTCACCGGTGGAGGACTGGCTCGATGGGATCACGCACGTGATTCGCGGCCCGGATCACATCTCGAACACACCCAAGCAGATCCGCATCTTGGAAGCGCTCGGGGCGAAGGCGCCCGTGTACGCGCACGTTCCCAACGTGAACGGCGACGACGGGCGCAAGCTCTCGAAACGTCACGGCGCGATCGCGGTCGATGAGTTCCGCGCGCAGGGCTACATCCCGGAAGCGCTCATGAACTACCTGGCGCTGCTCGGCTGGAGCTACGACGACCGGACGGAGATCATGTCGCGAAACGAGCTCGTCGAGCGGTTTTCACTCGGGCGTGTCGGCGCAAGCCCCGCGACCTTCGACTACGTGAAGCTCGAGCACCTGAACGGCGTCTACCAGCGCGCCCTCCCACCGGAGGAGTACGCCGAGCGGCTCGTCGCCTACGTGCGGGCGCGAGGCCTGGGTTGGAGCGAGGAGCTCGTGCGCCGCGCTGGGCCGCTCGTGCAGGAGAAGATCGCGAAGCTGGGAGAGTTCCCGGCGTTCGCGCGCTTCCTGTTCGAGGACGTCGAGGCCGACCCGGCGCTCCTCGACGGTGACGGGGCGGTTCTGGCCGAAGCACGCGAGACGCTGTCCTCGTTGGAGGCGTTCACGGCGGAGGGGGTCGAGGGTGCCCTACGGGCGTTGGCCGAGCGCCTGGGCGTCTCGCCGCGCAAGGCGTTCCAGCCGATCCGGATCGCGGTCACGGGCTCGAAGATCTCACCGGGACTCTTCGAGAGCATCGAACTCCTCGGCAGGGAGCGGACTCTCGCGCGGCTCAGTGCCGCTGCAGGGGCAGCGGCTTAGGCGGCGCGAGCGGGTCGAGCGCGCGCTGGAAATCGAGCCAGGCGCGCCGCCGGAACCGGCCGGACGGCAGGGGCGGGAGCTTGCTCAGCCGCCAGTGGTCATTCGCATCGCTGGTTCGCCCGGCCTGGGTCATCGCAGGGGTAACGATCCGAAGCGGCAACCGGATACGGCGAGCGGGTACATTCCTCCGCCGTGGGAGTGACCGCAGTCCGAACACCGGCCGAGTACGAGCTCGAGCTGCAGCGCTACCTCTACGAGCGCTCCGAGGAGGCCCGCGCCGTTCGTGTCGGCGAGAAGGAGGTCTCCGAGCAGGCCGCGATCGTCGCGCGCTATGCCAGCCTCTTCACGCGCGAACAGCTGGAACGGCTGCGCGTGGCGGAGGAGACCGAGTCGAGCGATGAGCGCGAGCGCCTCTACCGCCTGCGCAAGACCTGCGAGGGCGGTCTCGTGACGGCAGAGCTGGCCGAACGGGACGATGCGCTCGAGAACGCGATCCTCTCGACGCGCGTCAGCTTCCACGGCGAGGATCTGCCGCTGCGCTCGGCGCAGGCGCGGCTGGCCGTGCTCGATGACTACGCGTCCCGGGACGAGCTGGGGGCGATCCACCTGGAGGCCTCCGCTGCCTTCAACCCCGATCGGCTCGAGCTCCTGCACGTCGGGGAGGAACTGGAGGCCGAGCTCTCCGGGGAGCGTGACCCGATCCGTCGCAACGAGGAGGAGAAGGGAATCTCCTTGCGGGAGCTCGAGCGCGCCGTCGCCGGCGTGAGCGCGGAGGTCGACGAGGCCTGGAGCCGGCTGCGCAAGCGCTGGTTCGACCGGCTGCTCGGCGCGGGACGCGAGGACATCCCGGGCTCTGCTCACGTGCCGTACATGCGGCGCCTCTCGCCGCTCGAGCCGACCTACTCGAAGGAGCGCGCCGTCGCGGTGTGCCTGGCGACACTCGACCGGCTCGGCTTCGCACTCGGTGCCGACGCGAACATCCGCCTCGACCTCGACGACCGCCCGCAGAAGTCCCCGCGGGCGTGCGTGATCGCATCCGACCCACCCTCGGTCGTGCACCTGATCACGAGGGCGCAGGGCGGCATCCACGACTATCAGGCGTTCCTGCACGAGGCCGGCCACGCACTCCACTACGCCGGCTGCGATCCGCGGCTGCCTTACACGTTCAGGAAGATCTCGCGCGACCATGCGCTCACGGAGATCTACTCCTACATCGTCGAGGCGATCTCGCGCGAGCCGGGCTGGCACGCCGAGCACTTCGGGCTCTCCGAGGAGGAGGCGACCGAGAACGCGGAGGCGACGGTGTTCCTCGAGGCGCTGCTCTTCCGCCGCTACGCGGCCAAGCTGGGGTTCGAGCTCGAGTTCTGGGAGCGCTTCGCCGAGGACAGTGGGACGCCCGCCGGGTACGAGGAGCGCCTCACGGCGGCGACGGGAGTCCGCTATCGCTCGCACGGGTACCTCGCCGACATGGACGCCGGCTTCTACTCGGCTGACTACCTCCGCGCGTGGGTGCGGTCGGCGCAGCTGCGCGCAAACCTCGAGCGCGAGGTGGGCGAGGACTGGTGGCGGCGGCCCGAGACCGGGGAGCGCCTGCGGGCCCTCTTCGCCGAGGGCACGCGGCCGACGAGCGAGGAGGTCGCCGCCCGGCTCGGCTACGACCCGCTCGACACCGGCCCGCTCGTCGGCGAGCTGAACGCGGGCTGGATGCTTGATCGGCAAATCCGGCGCGCCGGGAACGACTCAGACACTGCGCCGGATCACCGCCCTCGCTCTTGACCAGGCTTCTAGCCTGGCCTGCGAACGAGTGCGGCGCCCAGCTTGGTCTGAGCCGCCCCCGCCATCACCGTCTTCACCGATCAACCATCTAGTCGGCGGCGGGGAGGCGCTGGCGGATCGCCTGCTGAAGCTGCTCGGCGACGTCAGGAATCTCGCGCGCCATCTGGCGGAAGTCCCGCGAGTGCATGACGACGAGGGTCATCGGCGAGGTGGCGACGACGGAGGCCGTGCGCCGGTCGGTTTCGAGGAGCGCGATCTCGCCGAAGAAGTCCCCGGGGCCGAGCGAGGCAATCCGTTCCCCGTCCTGGAGGACGTCCGCCGAGCCACCCTCGATCGCGAAGAACTCGTAGGCGAGCCGGCCTTGCTGCGTGAGCTCCTTGCCGGCCGGGACGTCCACCTCGTCCGCCCAGCGCGCGACCTGCTCACGTTCTCGCTTCGACAGGTGCGAGAAGACGGGGATGGTGCTGAGGCGGGCGGCGTCCACTGGTGCTGCGATTCTGTCACGGCCGTCGGGGCGGCGCTACACTGCGGCTCTCGGCGCATTCGTCTAGAGGCCTAGGACACCGCCCTCTCACGGCGGCGGCACGGGTTCGAATCCCGTATGCGCCTTCTTACGAAAGCCCGCTCAGGCGGGTTCCCGCGCAGGGGCTTGCGCAGAGATCAGCCCGATCGGAGAGTTGGATCGTGAGGCGTGAAGCGAGGTCAGGTCTCGCAGGGGCCAGCGGGCGGCTAGCGAGCGAAATCCTGCCGAAACGCCCAGAGCGAAAGCTCCTCCTTGTTTTTCTTCCGGTTTGACGACGACGCCAATGGGCACGACGCGTTCCAATCTGGGCGCTAGGCCATCCCACGAGGAGGTTTTGCGTTCATCCGTCGAAGACAGGTATCTCCCCAGTCAACGTCCAAGAGGTAGTGAACAAATGAGGAAGAGAGTCAGCATCTCGGCTCTTGCAGGGCTGTTTGCCTTCGGAGGCACAGCCTATGCAGGGAACGCCGATCGCGTTGCCGGGACAACCACCTCAAGCGAAGAGGACGGTGGAACGGACTACGGCTGGATCGGTCTGCTCGGCCTGATAGGACTCGCCGGTCTGCTGGGTCGCAAGCGCGACGAGCGCGACACGAGCCGGGGTTCAAGCAGCACGGGCACCCGATAAGAACGCGAGTAAGGGAAGCCTTCCGGTTGGACTCTATTTGCGGGCTTTGCATGAGGTAGCGTGACCTTGAAGAGAACCGGACGAAGGGGAGGCTCAGGGCCTCCCCTTCGTCTTTCTCATCCCGTCTCGGTGCGCGCCGGTCGATCGTCTCCCCGGACGGTCTCCCACGGGCCGCCACTGGAACCGCGAGGTGAAGAACATCGCCGTGTATCCCGCGACGACAGACCGGTTCGAGGACGTGGTTGCCGTGCTCGGCTGCGGTTGGGCGGTGCTCTGCTTCACCGTCTCACGGAACTGCGGCGCGGCATCGCCGAAACACACGCGTGAAGCGTGCGCCTTCCGCGCTTGCTCGTGCGCCTGAATCTCTGCGCATAGGCCGGCGCCTTTGCTCACAGGGCGTGCCGCCACACTGCTTCCGTAGAAGCTGGACGATCACGGCGCCTGACCGAGAAAGAGCTCCGCCCACTGATAGGCGTCGAGATCCCGGGCTGTCGCGCCTCTTCCTGCGATGCGCTTGAGGGCACGAGCGGGAACCACGGTGCGCGGGCCACGGCGAAAGCCGCCGGCGACGAACAGCCGGTAACTCCGTGCGAGCTCAGATGCGATCAACGGGTCCGCACGCCGTCGGAAGACGAGCACCCCCGCATCCACCGCGGGCGCCGGCTCGAACGCTCTCCGCGGCAGCCGCCTAGCAACGCTGGTCTCGTAGAACGCGCCCCAGACGACGCTGTTCAACGTGCTCGGCCAAGGCAGGCCGCGCTTCCATGCCACGCCCCATTCGACAACCAGATCCGCCCGCACCAGCGGTGTCCTCGGATCGTCGAGCAGCCGGTGCAAAAGATCGGTCGTTCGATCGAAGGGTACGTTGGCGACAACACGAAACGGCTCGCGGGGTAGCCGAACGAGGGCCGCGTCGCCTTCGACGACCTCGACGTTTGCCCAGCGGCCGCGGAGCCGGGCTGCCCACTGCGGATCGAGCTCGACGGCGAGCACCCGGCGGGCTACGCGCGCGAGCTCGGCGGTGAGCCGCCCGCTCCCGGCGCCGAGGTCGACGACGACGTCGTCCGCACCGACGCAGGCGTCGCGGACGAGCTCTGCCGCCAGGGCGCTCGTGCGAAGGAAATGTTGGCTACGCGCCGGCGGCAGCCGCGCGCCCAGTGCGCGTCGGTCTGCCACGGAAGAACAGAGTCGTCATGGTCGAAGTCACCTCGGAGCTCATTCTACGCCCGGCCGCGCTTCGCTCCGCTGACCCGCGCGCCGGACGAGCAGCAGCAGCGCCGCCGCAGCCGCCACGACGCCGACGGCCGTCCAACCCACACCACCTCCGACCGGCACCTGCGCGACCACGAGAATCGCCGCGCCGAGCGCGATCGTGAGCAGGACGAGAGCACCCAGGAGCGCCAAGCGCCGAATGAGGACGCGGCCGCTCATCGTGGCCGGCCCCCGCAGCTCGACCGAGAGCAGCGCAAGCTCGGCAACGACCAGGAGGCCGGCGGCGTGGAGGGGCGCCTGGGGGTCGAGGGCGGATCCGTCCTCCCGGAGCGCCAGACCGCCGACGTACGCAGCGCCCAGCCCGGCGACGGCGACCAGGATCCCCGAGCCTTTCGCGGTGAGGAGTGCACCGACGAGGACCGCGAGCGCGAGGCCGCCGACCGCGACCAGCGGCAGGCGGTACCCCTCCGCTTCCAGCCCGGTCGAAGCCACGAGCCCCAGCCCCACGACAA
>Ga0136615_10000916_pt1 | contig 13831 bp, 13 predicted proteins | sample AntDrymUQ2882206_2_FD_106647 | JGI IMG/M metagenome (GOLD analysis project Ga0136615, IMG submission 106647) | Polar desert sand microbial communities from Dry Valleys, Antarctica - metaG UQ288 (22.06) | ecosystem: Environmental > Terrestrial > Soil > Desert | place: Antarctica: Dry Valley...
CTGCGCGGTCACCCCGGCGATCCGGCCGCCCCTCGGATCGGAGGTCTGCGCGGTCACCCCGGCGATCCGGCCGCCCCTCGGATCGGAGGTCTGCGCGGTCACCCCGGCGAGCTGCAGTGCACGCGAGCTGGCGAGCGCGCGGTCCGAGGCAGGCCGCCCAGCAGCGCACCGCCCGCCAGCGCGGCGCCCGCGCCGACGAACCGCCGCCGTGAGAGAGGTCGGTCGAAGCCCCGGTGGTGTACGCGCCCGTCCCATCCTTGACTTTGTGGTCAGGCACACGAGCGCTTCTATCACACCGGATTCGCGCACTCAACCCGATCGTCTAGCGTTGCGGCCGATGGCCGCCGCGAACGGAGAGAACCCGCGCGAGCTGTTCCTGATCGACGGGAACTCGCTCGCCTACCGCGCGTTCTTCGCGCTGCCGGAGTCGATCGCGACCTCCGACGGCCGGCCGACCAACGCGATCTTCGGATTCGCCTCGATGCTGGTGAAGATCCTCACCGACCACGGCGATGTGCCCACCGTCGTGGTCTGGGACGCCGGCATGTCCGGCCGTAAGGAGATCTCCGCCGAGTACAAGGCGCAGCGCTCCTCCCGCCCCGATCTCCTCAAGCAGCAGTGGCCGCACCTCGCGCCGCTGGTCGAGGCGTTCGGCTACCCCAACATCTCGGTCGAGGGCTACGAGGCCGACGACGTGATCGCCGCGCTGACCGAGCGCGCCCGCGCCGACGGCATCCCCGTCATGGTCGTCACCGGCGACCGCGACGCCTACCAGCTGGTCACGGACGGGGTGCGGATCATGACCACCTCGCGCGGGATCACCGACACCAAGGTCTACGACCGCCAGGGCGTGATCGAGCGCTACGGCATCCCGCCCGAGCTGGTGCCCGACTTCATCGGCCTCAAGGGCGACACGTCCGACAACATCCCGGGCGTTCCGGGCATCGGCGACAAGACGGCCGCCGAGCTGCTGCAGCGGTTCGGCTCGCTCGAGGAGGTGCTCGCCCACGTCGACGAGATCTCCGGCGCAAAGCGCAAGCAGAACCTGATCGAGCACGCCGACGACGCGCGCATCTCCAAGCGGCTGGCGACGATGGTGCGCGACGTCCCGGTCGACGTCGACCTCGCGGCGGAGCTGACGCGCGAGCGCGATCGCTCCCGGCTGCGGGCGATCTTCCGCGACTTCGAGCTGCGCGACCCGCTGCGCCGGCTGGAGGAGGCGCTCGACGCGGCCGAGTCGGCGTCCATCCCGCGGCCCGAGGCGGCCACCGCCCGCACCGTCGGAGTCCGCCCAGGCGGTGCCGCCGAGCTCGCGCGGCTCGCGGGCGCCGAGCTGGCGCTCGTGGCCACCGCGCCCGAGGTGCCCGAGGGCGAGCTGCTCCCGCGCGCGAGCGGCTGGCGCTTCGGCGCCTACGCCGGCGGCCCGCGCGCGCTCGCCGGGGAGGTCGACGACCCGGCCGAGCTGGTCGCCGCCGCTGGCCACCGCCCGGTCATCGCGCATGACGCCAAGGCGCTGGGCGAGGTGCCCGCCAACCTCGTCTGGGACACCGAGGTGGCCGCCTACCTGCTCGACCCCGCGCGCCGCGGCTACCCGCTCGAGGAGCTGTGCGAGGAGCGCGGAATGGCCGTGGAGGCCGACGATCCGGAGGCGGTCCGCGCCGTGCTCGCCCACGAGCTGGCCGGCCGCCAGCGCGAGCAGGTGCGCGAGCGCGGCTTGGAGGACCTCCTGCGCGACATCGAGCTGCCGCTCGTGCACGTCCTGCGCGAGACGGAGAAGGCCGGCATCAAGCTGGACACCGCGCGCCTGGAGCAGGCCGGCCTGAGCATGCGCGCCGACGCGGGGGCGCTCGAGCGCGAGATCTGGGAGCTGGCGGGCGAGGAGTTCATGATCGGCTCCCCGCAGCAGCTCGCCGAGGTGCTGTTCGTCAAGCTCGGGCTCTCGCGCAAGCGGCGCGGGAAGACCGGCTTCTCGACCGACGCGCGCGTGCTCCAGGCGATCCGCGACGAGCATCCGATCGTCGAGAAGGTCGAGCGCTGGCGCGAGCTCACGAAGCTCGTGCAGACCTACCTGGAGCAGCTGCCGGCGGCGATCGGGCCCGACGGCCGGCTGCACACGACGCTGCTGCAGACCAACACGTCGACGGGGCGCCTCGCCTCGATCAACCCGAACCTGCAGAACATCCCGATCCGCTCGGAGATCGGGCGTGAGATCCGGGCGTGCTTCATCGCCGAGCCGGGCAACGTGCTGATCTCGGTCGACTACTCGCAGGTGGAGCTGCGCGTGCTGGCCCACATCGCCGGTGAAGACGTGCTGCGCGACATCTTCCGGCGCGGGGAGGACGTCCACACCGAGACGGCGGCGGCGGTGTTCGACACGGCGCCCGAGGAGCTGACGGTGGCGATGCGCTCGAAGGCCAAGATGGTCAATTACGTCATCGTCTACGGCCTCTCCGCCTACGGGCTGGCCGATCGGCTGCGGATTCCGCAGGAAGAGGCGCAGGAGTTCATCGACCGCTACCTCGCGCGCTTCCCGGCGGTCGCGCGCTTCATGGCCGAGGCCGTGGAGCAGGCCGTCGAGCACGGCTACGTCTCGACGCTGTTCGGCCGCCGGCGTCAGATCCCCGAGATCCGCGCTCGCAACTGGCAGACGCGCAAGCTCGGCGAGCGGCTGGCCGTGAACACGATCATCCAGGGCACGGCCGCCGACATCATCAAGGTCGCGATGGTCCGCTGCCACGACGCGCTCGCCGCCGCCGGGCTGCAGACGCGGACGATCCTGCAGATCCACGACGAGCTGCTGTTCGAGGGGCCCGAGGCGGAGGCGCCGCGCGCCGCCGAGATCGTCTCGGCCGAGATGGTCGGCGCCGCCGACCTCGACCCGCCGCTGACGGTCGACGCCGGGATCGGGCCGAACTGGCTCGCCGCGAAGTGACGAGCTGATGGATCGGAACGTCGCCTTCGGGCTGGCGGTGGTCATCGGCGGGTCGCTGGCGCTGCAGGGCCCGCTCAACTCGCTGCTCGGCCGCTCGGTGGGCGGGCTCACCGCGACGGTCCTCGCCTTCGCGATCGGTCTCGCCGCCCTGCTCGCGGTAAGCGTGCTCGCCGGCGGCCTCGGCGGAGTCGCGCACGCCGGCGACGCGCCATGGTGGGCGCTGGTCGGCGGCGGGCTGATCGGCGCGCTCTACGTCGCCTCGATCGTGTGGACCGTGCGGGCGCTTGGCGCGAGCGGGCTCACGGCAGCGACGATCGCCGGCCAGCTCGCCGTCGCCATGGTGGTGGATCACTTCGGCTGGCTCGGCGTGGAGCGCCAGCCGATCACCGCCGCCCGACTCGCGGGCATCGCGCTGCTCGCGGCCGGCACCTGGCTCGTCGTGCGCGATTAGCCCGCGATCTCTGCCGGCATGGCGGCGATCGCCTCGAGCACCGCCACGGCCTCGTCGACCGGCGGCAGCGCCGCCATCTCCGCCGCCACGCGCTCGGCCGAGCGACGATGCGACGGCTCGTCGAGCAGCCGCTCGACCGTGCCGGGAAGGGCGGCGAACACGTCTTCGCCGGGCGGCTGCAGGGCCAGTCGGGGCGCGCCCTCGAGGGTCAAGCCCGCACCGAGCTCGGTCACGCGGCGCCCGTTGATCCACTGGTCGTACGCGAACAGCGGCACGAAGGCCTGCGGGACGCCGTGCGCCAGCGCGCCGAGCGTCGTGCCGTAGCCGCCGTGCCCGACCATCGCCGCCGCGTGTGGCAGCACGTCGTCCTGCGGGACCCAGCGCTCTGCGTGGACGTTGGGAGGCAGCGCCCCCAGCGCGGCCGGGTCGGCGTCGTTGCCGGTGGTGAGGAGGATGCGCACCGGCAGCGGCGCCAGTGCGTCGATCGCCGCGCGGTAGAGCGTCGGCAGCAGCCCGACGGAAGCGGCCACCGAGCCGAAGGTCAGGTAAACGAGCGGGTCGCGGTCGTCGGGCCAGCAGTCGGAAGGCGGGACGGCGCCGGTCATGGCCGGCTCCGTGCGGAAGCGGTGGGGAGCGGGCCCTTTGATGTGCGGATCGAGCGCTGCGGGCGTGGCGGTGAGGGTCGGCGTCGCCCGGATCCGCTCGCCATCCGGATCGGGCGGGAGGCCGGCCTGGGCGCGCGACGCGTCGACCGCGGGTGCCATGAACGGCATCCACCACGCCGCGGTCTCGGCCAGCGCGAACGACACGCAGGCCACCGGGATCCCGTGCAGCTCGGCGGCCAGCGCCGCGGCGGGCTCCGCCGGTTCGATGACCACGAGGTCGGGCCTCCAGGCGTCGAACGTCGCCAGCAGCCCGGGCAGCGCGGCGCGTGCGTTGATGCCGGCGAACACGTCGGTCACCCGCTCGCCCGCCTTCTCCGCGTCGAGTCGTGCGAGATCGGCGCGCGCGGCCGCCCAGGCCGCCTCGGGCGGATCGTCGAAGGGTGCCGGCACGAAGCCCGCACGCTCGACGGCCGGCTCGCGCGCCCGCTGGCTGGCGATGCGGACGTCGTGGCCGGCGCGCCGGCAGGCGCCGGCGAACGGCAGCAGCGGCCCGAGATGGCCGGCGCCGCCGGTGGTCGAGAAGAGGGCGCGCATGGTGGAGTGACGCTGCGGCCCCGGCGGGCATTCCCGTCCTCGCCGCTGCGGCGCATCCGGTTCGCCGCTCCGGCAAAGCCGTGGCCCGGCGGATTGGACTGCGCCGCGGCGCCGCGGCGTCTACGGTGACGGGATGGCCATCGCCGACGACACGATCACCACGACCACCTCCTTCTGGCATCCGTTCGCCGACATGGGCGCGGTCGCGCACGCCGAGCTCGTGATCGAGCGCGGCGAGGGCGTCCACGTCTTCGACGCCGACGGCAAGCGCTACCTCGACGGGACCGCCAGCCTCTGGTACGCGAACCTCGGTCACGGGCGCGCCGACGTGTCGCGCGCCGTCGCCGCGCAGATGGACCGCCTCGCCGCCTACTCGACGTTCGGCGACTTCTCCAACCCGCCCGCGAACGCGCTGACCGCGCGGCTGGCCGCGCTGGCGCCGATGGACGACGCGAAGGTCTTCCTGGCCGCGGGCGGCGGCGACGCGATCGACTCCGCCGCCAAGATCGCCCGCCGCCACTGGATCCTCCGGGGGCAACCCGAGCGGGTGCACATCATCAGCCGTACGAACGGCTACCACGGCACCCACGCCTTCGGCACCTCGATCGGCGGGATCGAGGCCAACACCGCCAACTGGGGTCCGCTGATCCCGCACACCTCGGCGGTCGCGTTCGACTCGCTGCCCGCGCTCGAGCAGGAGATCCTACGGGTCGGCCCCGAGCGCGTCGCCGCCTTCGTATGCGAGCCCGTGATCGGTGCGGGCGGCGTCCACCTGCCGCCCGAGGGCTACGTCGACGGCGTCGCCGACCTGTGCGAGGAGCACGGGATCCTGCTCGTGATCGACGCGGTGATCTGCGCGTTCGGGCGGCTCGGCACGTGGTTCGGGATCGAGCGCTGGCCCGACGTGCGGCCCGACATGATCACCTTCGCCAAGGGCGTCACGAGCGGCTACCTCCCGCTCGGCGGCGTGATCGTCGACGGCGCCGTCGCCGGGCCGTTCTTCGCCGGCGCCGGCGGGCCGATGCTCCGGCACGGCGCGACCTACGCGGGGCACCCGACGTGCTGCGCGGCGGCGCTGGCCGTGCTCGACGCCTACGAGGCGGAGGGGCTGATCCCGCGTGGCCGCGAGCTCGAGGTTCCCCTGCGCGACGCGCTCGCGCCGCTGGCCGAGCATCCGGCCGTCGGCGAGGTCCGCGCGGGGCTCGGCCTGCTCGGCGCGGTCGGACTCTCCGACGACGCGCTGGCCGCCGATCCGCAGTCCGTCGCCAAGGTGGCCGCGGGCGCGCGCGCGGCCGGGGTGCTCATCCGCCCGCTGCTGCGGGGCGTGGCCGTCTCTCCGCCGCTGATCGTGGACGAGGCGCACCTGGCCGAGCTCGTCGCCGGCATCCGGGCGGGCCTCGACCGCCTCTGATTCGCGGACGTGACCGACGCGGAGATCCGGAGCGTCCTCGACGCCAAGGCGGGCGGCCCGCCCGCTCACCGCGTGCCGGTCGCGGAGCTGCGCGCGGGCCACGAGCGCGAGACGGTGGAGCTGAGCGGGCCCGGGCCGGAGGTAGCCGAGGTCCGCGAGCTGGAGGTCTCCGGTCCCGGCGGTCCGGTTCCCGTCCGCCTCTACCGTCCCGTCGACGGCTCGCTCCACCCGCCGGCGCTGGTCGTCTACGCGCACGGCGGCGGCTGGGTCGTCGGGTCGCTCGACTCGATCGATCCCGTGTGCCGCGCCCTGGCCGTCGCCTCGGGGGCGCTCGTGGCGAGCGTCGGCTACCGGCTGGCGCCCGAGCACCCGTTCCCCGCGGGGCTCGAGGACGTCGTGGCGGTGATCCGCGGGCTGACCGAGCGGGCGGGCGAGCTGGGCGCCGATCCGACGCGGGTGGCCGTCGCGGGCGACTCCGCCGGGGCCAACCTCGTGACCGTCGCCGCCCGGCGCCTGCGCGACGCAGGCGACCCTCCGCCACGCTTTCAGGCGCTCGTCTATCCCGTCTGCGACCGCGATCTCACGACCGTCTCCTACACGGAGAAGGCCGAGGGCTTCGGGCTCACCGCCGACGCGATGCGGCGCTACTGGGACCTCTACCTCGCCGGCGGCGATGGCCGCCGACCCGACGCCTCGCCGCTGCTCGCGCCCGACCTCTCGGGTCTCCCGCCCGCCTTCGTGCTGACCGTGGACGACGACGTCCTGCGCGACGAGGGCGAGGCCTACGCGCGCGCGCTCGAGGCCGCGGGCGTCCCGGTCACGCTGCGCCGCTATGACGGCGCGGCGCACGGGTTCCTGCGCTGGATGGCGCGCTCCGAGCTCTCCCGGCGCGCGGTCGCCGAGGTCGGCGCCGCGCTGCGCGCCGGGCTCGCCTGACTCAGCCGCCCCAGGTGGCCTTGGCGACCTTGTCGCCGCGGGTGCAGCGCAGCGTGACCAGCAGGTCGGAGCCGCCGAAGTGGCAGTCGAAGCCGAGCGCACGCGAGTGGGCGGGCGGCGGACCGTCGCCGTCGCCGGCCTTCTGGCGCCACTTCTGCACGACGGCGCGCGCCTTGGGGCACCCGATGCGCTTCGCGGTGACCTTGGCGGTCGTGAAGCCGAGGTCGATCCCCCGGCAGCGCTCCGCCGCGGCCGCGGAGCGCGCGGGCGCGGCGGCCGCGGTGGCGAGGACGCTCGTGGCGACGGCGAGCAGGGCGAGGAGGACGAGGCGGCGGATCGGCATGGCGTGACAAGGTAGCCGCGTGATCCCCCGTCTTGTAGCGGTTCCGACCGTCGCCGACGTCGACGCCGCGGCCGCGGTCGTCGGCGCGCGGCTCACGCCGACGCCGCTGGTCCCCGCCCCGGCGCTGGGAGAGCACGTCCACCTCAAGCTCGAGACGTTCCAGCCGACCGGCTCCTTCAAGGTCCGTGGCGGGCTGGCCGCGCTCGCGCGTGCCGCCGGCGGGCCGGTCGTCACCGCCTCGGCCGGCAACGCCGGGCTCGGGCTCGCCTGGGCGGCCGCCGCGCTCGGCGTCGAGGCGACCGTGGTCGTCGCGCGCACCGCCTCGCCGGCCAAGGTCGCGGCGCTGGCGGCGCTGCCGGTGACCCTGGTCGAGCACGGCGACGGCTACGACGCGGCCGAGGCGCATGCGCTCGAGCTCGCCGCCCGCGGCGCCACCTACGTCTCGGCGTACAACGACACCGGCGTCATCGCCGGGCAGGCGACACTGGGCCGCGAGCTCGGCGCGCAGGCGCCGGGGCCGCTCACGGTCGCCTGCCCGCTTGGAGGCGGTAGCCTCGCCTCCGGCCTCGGCCTGTGGGCGGCGGGGCGGGAGGGTGCCCGTGTGGTCGCCGCCGAGGCCGAGCGCTCGCCCGCATTCATCACCGCGCTCGCCGCGGGCGCGATCACGCGCTTCGAGGTCGGGGAGACGCTCGCCGACGGGCTCGCCGGCAACCTCGAGCCCGGTGCGGTCACGTTCGGGCTCGTGCGCGACCACGTCGACGCGGTCGTGCAGGTGTCCGAGCCCGAGATCGAGGACGCGATCCGCTTCCTCGCGCGCGCGCACGGGTTGGTGGTCGAGGGGGCCGGCGCGGTCGCCGTGGCCGCGGTCATGACCGGACGCGTCGTGGCCGGCGACGGCCCGCTCGTCGTCGTGGTGAGCGGGCGCAACATCGCGCTGGACCGGCTGGCGGCCGTGCTGGCCCCCGACGTGTACGTCAACGGCGCGCATTGAGGGACGGGTTCGGGGTGGGCGGCAGGCTCGATGCTCGTTTGTATGCGATATGCGCACACAAACGAGCATCGAGCCTGCCGCCCGGGCAGAACCCGTCCCTCAATGCGCCGTTGGGCTCAGGCGGCCATCGCGGCCGCGCGCCGCGACGCCACAAGCGCAGCCGGCGGCGCCGGCAGCGCGCTCTCCGGCGGGGCGATGCGCAGGTAGTGCCCGAACGCCCAGTGCGCCGGCCCGCCGTGCCGGAACGTCGTCGCCATCGCCGCGAGCGCCAGCGGGCGCAGCTTCGGGATCGCGTGCTGGACCTGCAGCATGCACTCGTACTTCCAGCCGTGCGCCGCGGAGAACGCCTGGTAGCGGGCGAGCGCCGCCGCGCGATCGCGGCGGCCCTCGAGCACCGCGCGCAGCTCGCGCCCGCAGGCGATGCCGAAGTGGAAGGCCGTGCGGATCCCCTCGGCGGTCAGCGGCAGGCAGTGACCGGCGGAGTCGCCGACGAAGAAGATCCCGTCCTCGGTGGCCGGGCGCAGCTCGTGCGGGATCCAGTTGCCCTGGTAGCCGTCCGGCGGGAGCCCGGCCTCGGCCGCGAGGCGCACGGTCGGGTCCTTCACGTGGTTGCGCGGCTCGAACGAGCCGATCCCGATCCGAACCTCGTCGCGCGCGGGGAACGCCCAGCCGTAGCCCGCGCGGATGACCCGCTTGTCGATCCACAGCTCGAGGTCGTCGCCGGTGCCGCCCGGATGCACCTCCAGACCGCGCGAGAGGCGCGCCTCCGGCGGCTGGACGTGCGCGCCGAGCACCCGCTTCCAGCCGAGCGCGTCGACGACCAGCGGCGCGCGCACGTCGCCGCGGTCCGTGTGGACCAGGGTGCCCGTGCGGCCGTGAACCGTGGCCGTCTCGAACGCGGTTCCGTCCCCGCGCTGGGCCCACAGGAGGTCGCACAGGACCCGATAGTCGAAGGTGGAGAAGCTCCAGCCGAGCGGCCAGCGCGCGCTCGCGCGCGGTGTGTGGCAGAGCAGCGAGCCGAACGTCTGCAGGATCGAGGCCTCGAGCCCGAGGTTGCGCAGCCAGTCGGTCGGCGCGGCGCACGCGGAGGTCTGGCGCTCCCCGACCTCGTAGCGGTCGAGCATCAGCACGCGCGCGCCCGTGGATCGCAGCTCCCGCGCGACCGCGAGCCCGGCGAACGACGCACCGCAGATCACCACGTCGAAGTCGGCGCTGAGAGGGGTGCGCTCGGCGCCGCGCTTGGTGGCTCGGACGGGCATCGGAGGGCCAGGATCATAGGAAGCCCGGCATCCCGCGCGGGGGTGTGAAGCCGCTAGAGTTATCCGCTGCCTATGGAAGCCACCTTGACCCCGCCCGCCACGGGCGGCGCAAACGTCGTCGAAGGCTCGGAGGGACTGCTCCTCGAGATCGACGGCCATATCGTCCCCAACTACGACGCGACGATGGTCCTCTTCGAGGAGGGCGACGTCGTCACCGGTGCGGTGGTGCGCATCGACAAGGACGAGGTCCTCGTCGACATCGGATACAAGAGCGAGGGGGTCATCCCCTCCAACGAGCTCTCGATCCGCAAGTCGGTCGACCCGAACGAGGAAGTCGAGATCGGGGAAGAGGTCGACGCCCTCGTCCTGACCAAGGAGGACCAGGACGGGCGCCTGATCCTCTCCAAGAAGCGTGCCCGCTTCGAGCGCGCCTGGCGGCGCATCGAGGCGGCGGCCGAGTCGGGCGAGCCCGTCCACGGCTCGGTCATCGAGGTCGTCAAGGGCGGCCTGATCGTCGATCTCGGGGTGCGCGGCTTCCTGCCCGCCTCGCTCGTCGACATCCGCCGCGTGCCCAACCTCGACGAGTACCTGGGCCAGACCATCGAGTCGAAGGTGATCGAGCTCAACCGCCCCCGCAACAACGTGGTGCTGAGCCGTCGCGCGGTGCTCGAGGAGGAGCGGAAGGAGCAGCGCCAGGCGATCCTGGAGCGCCTGCAGCCCGGCCTGATCATCGAGGGCCAGATCTCGAACATCGTCGAGTTCGGCGCGTTCGTCGACCTCGACGGCATCGACGGCCTGATCCACATCTCCGAGCTCTCGTGGTCGCACGTCAACCACCCGAGCGAGATCCTGAACATCGGCGACACCGTGCAGGTCAAGGTGCTCGACATCGACCGCGACCGCCAGCGCATCTCCCTGGGCCTCAAGCAGACCCAGGAGGACCCGTGGCAGCGCGTGGTCGACACCTACTCGGTCGGCGACGAGCTCGAGGGCAAGGTCACCAAGGTCGTGGCCTTCGGCGCGTTCGTCGAGATCCTCGAGGGCGTCGAGGGGCTCGTGCACATCTCCGAGCTCGCGCAGCAGCACGTGGAGAACCCGCGCGAGATCGTCCAGCCGGGCGACGACGTCAAGGTCAAGATCCTCGAGATCGACTCCGAGCGCCGCCGCCTGTCGCTCTCGATCAAGCGGGTGGAGGACCAGATCCTGCCCCGGCGCGACCTGCAGGCCGTCGGGGGCGAGTCCGAGGGCGCCGGCGACCTCGACAACGTGCCGGAGCTGGGCCTGTCCGAGGACGTCTTCGCCACGCCGCCCGAGCTGCCCGCCGACGAGGCCGCCGATCTCGCGGAGGTCCCGGCCGAGGCGCCGACGGGCGCCGCCGAGCCCGACGCCGCCGCAGAGCCGGACGCCGAGCCCGACGCCGCCGCAGAGCCGGACGCCGAGCCCGCCGCCGCTGCGGAGGCTCCGGCCGACGCGAACGAGGAGCCCTCGTAGCCGGACCGCCGTTCGTCGCCCTCACGGGCGGCATCGGCGCCGGCAAGTCGGAGGCGCTCGCGGCGCTGGCCCGGCTCGGGGCGGCGACCCTGTCGACCGACGCGGTCGTGCACGAGCTCTACGCGGACCCCGAGGTGCGCGACGCCGTGCGCACCCGCTGGGGCCCGGACGTCGTCACGCCCGCCGGCACGGTCGACCGTGCCGCGGTCGCGCGCCACGCCTTCGCATCACCCGCGGAGCGCGGCTGGCTCGAGGGGCTGCTGTGGCCGCGCGTCGGCGCGCGCGTCGCCGCGTGGCGGGAGGTCGAGGCCGCGCGCATGCCGCCGCCGCGGGCGCTCGTGGTCGAGACGCCGCTGCTGTTCGAGGCCGGACTGGACCGGAACTACGACGCGACGCTGGCGATCGTCGCCGACGAGGCCGTCCGGACCGAGCGGGCCGCCGCCCGCGGGCACGCGGCGGTCGACGAGCGGACCGCGCGCCAGCTCTCGCAGGAGGAGAAGGCGGCCCGCGCGGACCACGTCGTCCGCAACGACCGGGACCTGCGGGCGCTCGAGCTGGATCTGGCCGCGGTCCTTGAGAAGCTGACGGGCCCGCGATGAGCACCGCTACCCGCACCCGCCGCGCCGCGCCGCGCTCACGGCGCCCCGGCCGCACGCAACGCCGCCGGCTCGCGCGCCGGCGGCTCGGCTTCCTGGGCGCCGTCGCCATGGTGGCGATCGCGGTCGCGGCGACCGTCGCGCCGTGGGCCGACGACGCGGTGCAGGAGGTCACGCTGCCGCTTCGCCACGACGACATCATCCGCCAGCAGGCGCGGGACAAGGACCTCGATCCAGCGCTGATCGCCGGGGTCATCTTCGCCGAGTCGCACTTCCGCGACCAGACCTCGCGGGCGGGCGCGCAGGGGCTGATGCAGCTGATGCCGCAGACGGCGGCCTACATCGCCGAGAAGTCCGGCGGCACCGCGTTCGTGCAGGGCGACCTCGCGACGCCCCAGGTCAACATCGCCTACGGCTCGTGGTACCTGCGCTACCTGCTCGACAAGTACGACGGCCGCGAGGTGGCGGCCCTCGCGGCCTACAACGCGGGCGAAGGCAAGGTCGACGAGTGGCTCGCGGGCGCGGCGGCGAGCGGCGAGCGCTTCCGCACCTCCCGGCACATCCCGTTCGCCGAGACGCGCGGCTACGTGCGCAAGGTGCTCGCCGCCCGCGAGGACTACCGCCGCACGTACCCGCGCGAGCTCGGCCTCTGACGATGGCCGGCGGCGGAACGCCGGGCTCCGGCGTGGGCGCGCCGCTGGCCGGGCGCGGCGCGCTGGTCACCGGGGTCAGCCGGCGCGCCGGGATCGGCTTCGCGATCGCGCGCACGCTGCGCGAGCTCGGCGCCGCCGTCGTCGTGCAGGGCTGGAGCGGCAGCGAGTCCGCGCCGACCGCCGCGGACGACGGCACCGCCGCGCTCGCGGACCGGCTCGGCGCGGCCGGGCACGTCGACTGCGACTTCGGCGATCCCGCGGCGCCGGCCGCATGCCTCGACGCCGCGGCCGCCGCCCTCGGGCACGTGGACGTGCTCGTCGCCAACCACGCGCTGTCGTGCGACCAGGACCTCGAAGCGCTCGACGCGGGGGCGATCGACGCCACGCTCGCCGTCAACGTCCGCGCCACGCTGCTGCTCGTCCAGGCCTTCGCCGCCCGCCACGACGACGCCCGGCCGGGCGGGCGGGTGACGCTCTTCACCTCCGGCCAGCACCTGGAGCCGATGGCCCGCGAGCTGCCCTACGCGGCGAGCAAGGGCGCCGTGCACGCGCTCACCGCGTCGCTGGCGGCCCACCTCGCGCCGCGCGGCATCCTCGTGAACGCGCTGAACCCCGGCCCGACGGACACGGGCTGGGCGACCCCCGAGCTGACCCGGCACGAGCTGCGCCGGCTTCCGCTCAGCCGCTGGGGCGCTCCGGAGGACGCGGCGCGGCTCGTCGGCTGGCTTGCCACCGACGCCGCCGCGTGGGTGACCGGCCAGGTGCTCACCAGCGACGGCGGGTTCTCCCTCAGCCGCGCGTGAGCGGAGGATTGTGCGCAAGCGCACTTCTGTGAGACCGTGCCGGGTGGGATGACCCGATTCAGCGCTCGCGCCCCGGCCCGCCCCGGCCAGGGCGAGCGTGGGGACGGAGGAAGGCCCGTCCAGACGCTCACGGCGCTCGCGCGCGCCTCGACCCGGCACCGCAGACGGGCCACGCGGCCGAGATGGCGTTCTTCGCCGTGCTGACGCTCGTGCCGCTCACGATCGCCATCGGCGGCCTGCTCGTCGCCGGGTGGCTCTCGAGCCACCTGTTCGCCGCCACCGGCCACGCGCTCGACTTCCGCTCCGGCGGGGTCGCGGCCGACGACCCGTCGGTCCAGATCATCGGCCAGTCGGTGAACGCCGTCGTGGCGACGGTGATCTGGGCCTACCTGGCCAGCATCGCGATCCTGCTCGGCGGCGAGCTCAACGCGCTCCTGCGCGCGCGCCGGAGCCGCGCTTGACGCCGAGCGCGCGCGGGTGGCGGCTCGCCGGCGCGGGCCTGGGGCTGCTCGCGCTGGTCAATGCGGGAGTTGTGGTCGCGCTCTGGTGGCGCGCCGCGGGCGCCGGCGGGCTGACCGGCACCGCGGCGGCGCTCGCCGAGATCGCCCGGTTCAGCGGGCTGCTGGGCGCCTACCTCGTGCTCGTCGAGCTGCTGCTGCTCGCGCGGCTGCCGGTGCTCGACCGCCTGCTCGGCTTCGACCGCCTGACGATCTGGCACCGGCGCAACGGGCGGGCGTGCGTGGCGCTCCTGACCGCCCACGCGGCC
>Ga0136615_10000917_pt1 | contig 13829 bp, 14 predicted proteins | sample AntDrymUQ2882206_2_FD_106647 | JGI IMG/M metagenome (GOLD analysis project Ga0136615, IMG submission 106647) | Polar desert sand microbial communities from Dry Valleys, Antarctica - metaG UQ288 (22.06) | ecosystem: Environmental > Terrestrial > Soil > Desert | place: Antarctica: Dry Valley...
ATCGAGGTTGCCGGCCGCACGGTCACCATCTCGAATCCGGACAAGGTCTTCTTCCCGCAGCAGGGCCACACGAAGCGTGATCTCGTGCGCTACTACCTGGCCGTGGCCGAGGGCGCGCTGCGTGGAGCGGGCGGGCGGCCGATGGCGCTGAAGCGCTTCGTCAACGGCGCCGACGCGGAGCCTTTCTTCCAGAAGCGAGCGCCTGAAAACCGGCCCGAGTGGATCGAGACGGTCGAGCTGTCGTTCCCATCCGGACGCACGGCCGATGAGATCGTCCTGCGCGACCCGGCGCAGCTCCTGTGGATCGTGAACCTGGGCTGCATCGACCTCAACCCGCATCCCGTACGGGCCGAGGATCTGGAGCATCCCGACGAGTTGCGCGTCGATCTCGATCCCGTCCCGGGCGTCTCCTGGGAGGACGTCCGGCGCGTCTGCCTGGTGGTGCGCGAGACGCTGGCGGAACACGGCCTGGTCGGCTGGCCCAAGACATCCGGCTCGCGTGGCATCCACATCAACGTGCGCATCGAAACCCGCTGGACCTTCCCCGAGGTCCGTCGCGCGGCCCTGGCGCTGGCGCGCGACGTGGAGCGGCGCGCCCCCGACCTGGCCACCAGCAAGTGGTGGAAGGAGGAGCGCCACGGGGTCTTCCTGGATTACAACCAGAACGCCAAGGACCGCACGGTCGCCTCGGCCTACTCGGTCCGGCCGCTGCCGGATGCGCGCGTATCCATGCCCCTGCGCTGGGACGAGGTGGCGGACGTGGAGGCGGCCGACTTCACCTTGCGCACGGTGCCGGCCATCTTCGCCGAGCGAGGCGATGCCGCCGAGGGCATCGACGAGGCGGTGGGATCGCTGGAGTCCCTGCTGGAGCTATCCGTCCGACACGAGGCGGAGGGCGAGGGCGACGCACCCTGGCCGCCGCACTACGCCAAGCAGGCCGGTGAGCCGCCGCGCGTCATGCCCTCACGGCGCCGCGCTCCAGCCAAGGAGGCGGAGACGGCCCCAACCTCCGGTGGCGAGGCCGCCGCGGCGCCCGAGACCGCGCCCACCACCGGCACGCGTCCGACGCCCACCGGCCGGCGTCGCAGCACCATCCCGGTCATCGAGATCGCTCGAGCCGCGCACAAGGACGAGGCGCTGCCCGGACTGGAGCGGTGGAAAGGCAGGTGGCCGAAGGCGGCCGCCCGGCTGGAGCCGGCAGACGTGCTCGTCGACTCCATGCGCGGCCGCTCCACGACGTGGACGCGCATCCGCGTCAACCTCCAGCACGTGCCCCCGGACCAGCGCCCGCCGCAGGAACCGCTCGATCCTGACTACGACCCATGGGCCGGCTACGAGTGGCCGGACCGCTCGGGCCAGGCAGAGCGAGCCCCCCGGAAGAAGAAGAAGAAGGCGTCTGACGAGTGAGTGGCCTCAGCCGCTCCGGAAGTGGCGCCGGCTCAAGATGAGCGCAAGCAGCGCGAGTGCGTAGGGCACGATGAAGAACAACGCTGGTCCGAGTGTGCTCACGGTCACTCGCTGACCGTTGACCACGGTCGAGCTCGAGCCGCCCATCAGGATGAGCACTCCCAGCAGGATGCCCAGGATCGAGACGATGACGCCTATCCAGCGTGCCCAGCCCTTATGCAGAGGCGCCCCCACGGCGGCCAGCAGGTGCGGGATGCCGATGAGCAGCAAGATCACGGCACCCACGCCGAGCACGCTGACAGCCTGCTCGATCTGGGCCGGATCGAGCGAGCCGAACTGGGGGTCGTTCCGGATGATGCTCGAGATGCCCGCACCGCCGACCAGGAACACGAGCCCGATCAGTGTGAAGAACAGACCCCAGAAGCCGAGGAAGAGGCTGGCCAGCGCGACGCCCAGGGAATGGGCATGGTCGCGTTCTTCCGTGGCGACCGACGATTGTCCCCAGGCCGAGGCGGGTTGCTGGTAGGGCGGTGGGTAGGCGGGCTGCTGGTACTGCGGCGGATAGGTCGACTGCTCCGGCTGCTGGTAGGCCGGCGGATAGGCTGCCTGCGAGGGGGCCGGTTGCGTGTATGCGGGCTGGTAGGTCGTCTCGGTGGAGACCGGCTCGTAGGTCTGCTCCCGCGATGCCTCGGATCCGCCCGACTGCGCCGCCTGGGTCGCCCACGCGGGCTCGTCGGAGGTCACCACGGTGGGCTCGGAGGCCGGCGTACCGACCAGCGGATCCTCGCGTGGCGGGGTGGCCGGCTGGCTGTCGGCTGACGCATCGGCGCCGGTGGAGGAAGGCTGGTCCCAGGCTGGCGTCGACGACTGCGTCGATCCGTCCTCGGGGCGTCGCGGTTCGGACATGTGGCTCTCTCCCGGAGGGGGGTTGTCGCTGGCCGCGTCAGTCTACCCGTCGCCTCAGCCGCCGGAGCCGAAGATGCGCCCTAGCTCGTACGGCGGAGTGACCTCCAGCTGGTCGTAGCGGCACGATGTCGGAGCTCGATCGCCGCGCCAGCGCTTGAACGTCGTGGCGTGGCGGAAGCGGTCACCCTGGAGATGGTCGTACGACACCTCGCAGACGCGTTCGATGCGCAGCGGCTCCCAGGACAGGTCCTTGCCGCGATTCCAGCGACTTGTCGCGCCGGGCATGCGCTGCCCGCTGGCATCGGCCGAGCCAGCTTCGGCCCACTCGGCCCACTCGGCCCAAGGGTGACCGTCCCGTGCCTCGGCTCTCAGTGGCTCCAGCTCCTCCACCAGGCTCGCCCGTCGATCCCAGGTGAAGGAGGAGGTGATGCCCACGTGGTGCAGCCGGCCGGGATCGTCGTAGAGGCCGAGCAGCAACGACCCGACGTGCGTGCCCGGCCCGTTCTTGTGCCAGCGGAAGCCGGCCACCACGCAGTCGGCGGTCCGGACGTGCTTGATCTTGAGCATGGCCCGCTTGGCTGGTTGATACGCGGCGCCAGCGGCCTTGGCGATCACGCCGTCCAGACCCGCGCCCTCGAAGCGACCGAACCAGTCCTGCGCGGTCACGGGGTCGCGGGTGACCGGCGTCAGATGGATGGGCGGCACCACGTCGGCCAGCTCTCGCTCCAGAAGGGCGCGCCGCTCAGCCTGCGGGCGGGAGCGCAGGTCCTCGTCGCCCAGCGCCAGCAGGTCCCAGGCCACGAAAGAGGCTGGTGAGGCACCGGCCAGCAGGGCCACGCGTGAGGCGGCTGGGTGGATGCGCAGGAGGAGTGCTTCGAACTCCAGTCCCGCCGGACCGGTGATCACGATCTCCCCGTCCAGCACGCAGCGAGCGGGCAGGTTCGCGCGCAAGGGCGCCGCGAGCTCCGGGAAGTAGCGGTCGAGCGGCTTCAGGTCACGACTCTGGAGGAGCAGCTCGTCGCCGTCGCGGAAGACGATGGCCCGGAACCCATCCCACTTCGGCTCGAAGATCCAGTCGCCCGTCTCGGGGATGGCGTCGGCCGCCTTGGCCAGCATGGGCTGGAGCGGCGGATCGAAGGGCAGCTGCATCCGTCGAGTGTACGAGCGCGCGTGGTAGCCTCGTTCCGAATGCCCGATCCGAGCTTTCGGGGCGATCCGTACGACGTCCTGGGTCTTTCGCACAGCGCCTCCAGCGGCGAGATCAAGCGACGCTGGCGCGAGCTTGCTCGCGAGCATCATCCTGACCGGGCCGCGGCGCACGCTGTCGAGACGGAGCGGCTCACGACCCGCATGGCGCGCATAAACGCCGCCTACGACCTGTTGCGTGATCCCGTGCGGCGTGCCCGTTACGACGCGTCACCCCAGGCGCGTCGAACCCGTGACTCGGAGGCACGGGCAGCCGGCTCGGCGGCGTGGGCCAGCGATCGGGAGGACGGTGACCACGCTGGAGCCGGTGGGCCGCCTCGACCGCCGGTCACCCGTCCGGTCACCGCGCGCTTCGACACCAGCGCCGCTTTCCACCGGCGTAACGCGACCTCAGGTCAGGGATCGATGCCCCTCCCGGGTCACCCACCGATGGACCGTCGCCAAGGGGACAGCGACCTGCGTGCGAGCCTGCCCAACGGACCCGTCGAGCGCCGCCCGAGCGCCGAGCCAGCGCGTCTGCCCACCCTGCGCGAGTCGCGCGACACGGTCCTGGAGTTCGGGCGCTTCCACGGCTTCACCTTGGGTGAGGTGGCGCAGCTGGAGCCGACCTATATCGACTGGATCGCCCGCACCATCACGCGCGACCGGGATCTGGTGATGCGGGCACGCGTCATCAGGGCCGACCTGGACGAGCGCGGTGTGGAGCACGCCATGCGCCAGCGAGCCAGCACCTCGGCCGCCGGCTGAGGGGTCTCCTTCAAGCCTCGTCCCGGCAGGCGTGGCCCGCCTGCGCCGCCGCAGTCGCCAGGTCCCGGCGTCGCTCGTCGAGCCGTTCCAGCGGTCCCAGTGCAGCGCCGCGCACGGAAGCCTCCACCTCTGAGCTGAGGCGTGCCTCGAGGCGCGCAGCCCAGCGCCGGCCCAGCCATCCGGCGTGGATCAGCAACAGCCGGCCCAGCACGAACCAGCCCAGGAGGCCGCCTCCCACCAGGACCACCGGCAGGGGCAGCTGGCCGAAGGGCGACTCGACGAACGGCGTCTCCGCCTGGCCCACCCCGGCGGCCAGCGCGATCAGCCATATCACGCCCAGGATGAAGGCGGCTGTGGCGACCAGTTGGGCCACCCCCAGCACGGGCCAGATCCGGCTCCCCGGCGGACGGAAACCCGCCACGTCCGAGACGACGGCTCGATCGACCGCCTCGCCTAGGCCGGTCGTGAGCGCGCCCGTGTCGGCCAGCGCAGCGAAAGCCGGCCGGATCGGCGGAGGGACCTGCCCGATGACCGTTCCGAGCAGTGCCCGCAGCGGCTCCGTGGAGCCCAGCAGAGAGCCGCGATCACGCCACCTGCGCAGGTAGCCCTGCGGATCGGCACGTCGCTCGCTCACTCCGCTGCCGCGCTCGAGGACCGTCCGGAGGATGCCGAGCGGGCCGCCGCCGCGCGGCCGTGCCGCGAGCCGGGTGGCCTCCACGGCCTGTCGTCGCAGGCCCGCCAGATCGACGATGCCCAGGATCCGCTCGTTCATCGCCTCGATGGCCGCTCCGCTCGCCTGCTCCGGCACGAGCGGCCGCCACGGCCCGCCGGGATCCACGCCGGCCTGGTCGGCCAGGTCCTCTACCGTCGCCCGTGAGGCCGCAGCCAGCCGAGCTCTGACGACACGCTTGCTCTCCACGCCGGCGGCCAGCCACTCGGAGAGTTCGCCGATGCGGCCCTGCGCCGCGGACGTCAGGAGGATCCTCAGCTCGGGCAGCGCCTCTCGTCTCAACCTTGCTGCCAGGTCTCGCCGCAGCCGCTCGGCGTCCTCGACCGAGACCCGATCGACCTTGTTCAGCACGACGGCCTGGCGCTCGAGTCGACGGACCCAGGTGCGCAGGTAGCCGTCGTGAAGGACGGCATCTTGGTATTTCTCGGGGTCGGCCACCCAGAGCACCGCGTCGATCCTTGGCAACACGGAGTCCACGCGCGCCCGATGCTCCCGGGCGATCGAATCCAGGTCGGGCAGGTCCATCACCACCACGCCATCCAGCGCCGTGGCGTCGTGGGCTCGCACGGAGGCGCCACCGAGCCACTCCAGCAGGGGAGCGGCGTCCCTCAGGCGGGAGGCGGGTACCCAGGCGGTCGGCTCCGAGGTGGTCGGTCGCACGACCCCCACGGCGCTGATGGGCTCGCCCGCCAGGGCGTTGAGCAGGCTTGACTTGCCCACGCCCGTGCCGCCAGCGAGTGCCAGGACGTACAGGTCGGTGGGAAAACCCGAGCGCTCCGAGATCCGCGTCCGCACGTCCTGTGCCGCGCTGACGTCCAGGCCGAGGGCCGCGGCGGCCTCGCTGGCTCGCTCGAGCGCGACCCGGCAACCGTCGAGGTCAGCCGCCATCGTGTCGGGCGGCGGTCTCGATGGTCTCGCGCAGCTCGACGGCCAGGGAGCGCAGCTCCCCTCCGCTTGGTACCAGTCGCTCGAAGCGGGCTCGCTCGCGTGCCATGAGGCCCTCCAGCGTCTCATCAAGACGATCACGGGCCCGGGCGATCATCTCCAGCACGGCGGCTTCCCCGAACAGGGCGTTGAGCAGCTTCTGGTTGAGGAAGGCGGTGCCCGCGGCGATGCCGACCTCGGCACCCGTCAGCCCGCCGGTGTGCGCGAAGACGGTGAGCATCACGGTCACCGCACCGGCGTTGACGCCCAGCGAGACGCCACGCGCGACACCACGCTTGTCCGCACCGGAGACGGCCACGTCCGACGCGATGGCACCCAGCCAGGCGGTCAGGGCCTGGCGGGTCACTTCCGCCAGGTCGGCCGAGGCGGTCCAGAGCCCGGCATCCTCCGCCACCAGGCGGGAGCCCAGCGGGTCAGCCGACCAGTGAGTGGCCGTACGCCGCGCGGCGTCCGAAGCGTGTGCCACGACGAGCGCCGCCAGGTCATCCGTGGCGCCCTTTTGCACGGCCACCACGGGCGCCTCTGGGCTGCCTCGGAAGATGGCCGCCACGGCGCCACGCACGCGACCGATGCCGCTGGAGAAGGCGCGCGTGATCTGGTCCGCGCCCACGAAGCTGTGCCACTGGCGGATGACCTCTTCGCGCAGCACGTTCCCGCGCCGGAGCCGTTCCCGCATGAGCCGGAGCTCCTCGGCATGGTCCGTGGCCGCGATCCGCCGGAGGGCGTCGGCGTCGATGGCCTGATGCTCGAGGTCGTCCGCCACCATGTGGACCAGCGGCGCAAGGCCGCTCAGGGCACCGGCCAGCGCGTGTTCCGCCAGGACGCGGCGCGCGCCGGCGTCGGCAGCCAGCGACTCCAGTCGACGGAGGAGAGCCGAGACGGTGTCGGCGGCCAGCGCCGTGCCAGCCCCGTCCAGGGACCCTTCGGGAACGCCGATCACTTCCAGCGGCGGAGCGGGGGTCGCGAGTGAGGTCCGAGTGCCTCCCTCGGCGCTGGCGTCGGCAGCGGCTTCGGGCCGGGTCAGCGACGAGCGGCTCAGGAGCCGGCGCACGTCAGTCAGGACCGCCGAGGCATCCGAACCAGCTGGCAGTCGATTGACCACCACCACGAGCGGCAGCCGTCGCTGCTCCACGCGAGCCAGCACGTCCCACGGGACGCGATCGGCGTAGCGCGTCGCGGTCGTTACGAAGATGCACAGGTCCGCGACCTCCAGCAGCGTGTCAGCCAGCTCTCGATTGCGGTGCTCCACCGAATCGATGTCGGGTGCGTCGATGAGCGCGATGCCCGGACGTGCACTCTGTTCGACCCAGTCGAGTCGATCGGCGGCTACGGCGGCCAGGGGTCCGGTCGCGCGCAGCGCTGCCTGATCGGCCCCGCTTGCCAGCACCAGCGCATCCATCGTCGTGGGCCGCAGCACGCCGGTTCGGCTCACCGGGCGGCCGGCCAGGGTGTTCATGAGCGTCGACTTGCCCGAACCGGTGGGGCCGAGCAACAGCACGACCAGCGGCGCATCCAGGTCGCGGGCACGGGGCAGGAGGTATGAACGCGTGTGCTCCAGGAGCTCCCGTCCTCGTTGCGCGCGGCCCTGCGCTGGTCGATCGGACGGACCGTCCCCGCTCGGGGGGCCGAGCAAGCCGGATCTGCGTTGGGCCAGAGCGACGAGCCGCTCTATCCGGGCAACCAGGTTTGGCCGCGAGGACTCACTCATCGCATCATCCTGCGCCCTCCGACGGACAAGCGCCCGAGCCGGCTGTCTCAGGGGTCGTGGTCGAGGGGCAGGCCAGCGGTGCTATCGTCCGCGACATGACTGAGGCATGGCGCGAGCGCAGCCGTCGCTGGACGGCGGAGACCCTCTCAGCGGCGCACCATCGAGCGCCCGAGCAGCAGCCGCGCTTCAGCACCATCAGCGATGTCGAGATCGAGCGGCTCTACACGCCCTTGGACTGGCAGGGTTCGCGCGCCGGTGGGAGTGGCCCGACCGCCGTCGACCACCTGGGCGACCCGCTGCGGCGAGACGCGGCCGGCCCCTGGGCGGACTTCGAGCCCCTCCGGGACATCGGCTTCCCCGGCGAGCCGCCCTTCACCCGCGGCGTGCACCCGACCGGCTATCGGACGCGGCTGTGGACCATGCGGATGTTCGCCGGCTTCGGTGCTGCCGAGGACACCAACGGGCGCTTCCACCAGCTCCTGAAGGCGGGGCAGACCGGCCTGTCGATCGCCTACGACATGCCCACCCTCTACGGCTACGACACGGACGACCCCGAGGCGGACGGCGAGTTCGGCACCTGCGGCGTGGCTGTCTGCTCCCTGGCCGACATGGAGGTGCTGCTCGACGGCATCCCCCTGGACCAAGTCTCCACCTCGATGACCATCAACTCGCCGGCCGCTCCGATCTGGGCCATGTACATCGCCGCCGCCGAGAAGCGCGGTTTTCCCCGCGCCAAGCTGGAGGGGACGCTCCAGAACGACATCCTCAAAGAGTTCATCGCGCAGAAGGAGTTCCTCTTCCCGCCGGAGCCCTCCATGCGCCTGGTGACCGACACCATCGAGTTCGGCACCCGCGAGATGCCCCGCTGGAACACGATCTCGATCAGCGGCTACCACATCCGCGAAGCGGGCTCCACGGCGGCACAGGAACTGGCCTTCACCATCGCCGACGGCATGGCCTATGTGGAGGAGGCCCTGCGTCGCGGCCTGCGCGTGGACGAGTTCGCGCCGCGCCTGAGCTTCTTCTTCAACAGCCACAGCGACTTCTTCGAGGAGATCGCCAAGTTCCGCGCCGCGCGACGGATCTGGTGGAAGCTCATGACGCAGCGCTACCGGGCGGAGAACGAGCGCTCGACCTGGCTGCGCTTCCACACTCAGACGGCTGGCGTGTCGCTCACCGCGCAGCAGCCGCTCAACAACCTCACGCGGGTGGCGCTCCAGGCATTGGCGGGCGTGCTGGGCGGCTCCCAATCACTGCACACGGACGCCTACGACGAGGCCTGGGCGGTGCCCTCGGCGGAGGCCGCTCTCCTGGCGCTGCGCCAGCAGCAGATCATCGCCGCCGAGAGCGGCGTGCGGAACACGGTCGATCCGCTCGGTGGCTCCTGGTTCGTGGAGTCGTTGACCAACGAGATGGAGCGGCAAGTGTGGCGCTATCTCGACGAGATCGACCGACTGGGCGGCATGGTGGCGGCCACTGAGCTGGGCTACCCCCAGAAGGAGATCGCCGACGCCGCCTATCGTTATCAGCGTGAGTTCGATCTGGGCGAGCGGCAGGTGGTGGGCGTCAACGCCTTCGTCGATCCGGACGAGCGGCTGGAGATCCCCCTGCTGGAGGTGAGCCAGGCGAGCAAGCAGCGGCACCTGGAACGTCTCGCGCGAGTCCGGCGCGAACGCGATCCGGAGGCCGTGGAGCGGGCCTTGGCGCAGTTGCGCGATCGGGCGGCACGCCCGGGTTCCAGCGACGCGAACGTCATGCCGGCACTGCTGGAGTGCGCCAGCGCGTACGTCACCCTGGGCGAGATGTGCGGGACGCTGCGCGGCGTCTTCGGGGAGTACCGCGAGCCGGTCGCGGTCTGAGCGTGGCGGGGGAGTGAGCGTGGCGGGGGAAGTGGAGGTGTCCGGATGGGCGCAAGATCCGGCGGCACTGGACGACCACCTGGCCGAGCCCAACCTGTGCCGCTTCGCCACGACCGATCCGAATGGCGATCCGCACGTCGTCCCCGCCTGGTTCCACTGGGACGGTGAGCGCTTCTGGATCGGGGCGCAGGCGGGCGACCACAAGGTCGGCAACGTTCGCCGACTGCTGCGTGCCGCCGTAGAGGTCGATGGCGACATCCGGCGCAAGCGTGGCGTCCTGGCGCGCGGGTCGGCCTGGGTGGTCGAAGGCGCCGAGGGTCGCAGCGCATATCTCCGCATCAGCCAGGCCCAGGTGCGCCGCTACCTGCCGGACCGTCCACCCATCGAGATGGCCAACCGGATGGCGGAGAAGGGTGATCCGGTGGTCATCGTCGTCGCGCCCGAGCGCATCGTCAGCTGGGGACGTTGAGGGTAGCCGCCCCGGGACGATAGCATGGCCCAGGCCCGTCCCCGCCGGAGGGCAAGGGCACCTGTGGAGGGCCGCGATGTACATGCAGGCGATGGAGTTCCTGGAGGACGAGCGCGAGGCTTGGGCGCCCTTTGAGGCTCTGGCGTCACTCAGCGATGTGGCGCTCGAGCGACCGACCGATGCCGACGGCCCGGCGCAGGGATGGACCGCCCGAGACCTGATGGGCCACTTGGTCGGCTGGCAGGAGATAGCGCTCCAGATGGCGCGCGAGCTGGCCGTCGACGATCAGAGCGAGATGCAGCGCCGGATCGCACAGCCGTGGGAAACGTACGGCGAGGCGCTGAACGAGCGGATGCTTCACGACGCGCGAGCGCTCTCGGCCGATGAGGTCCGCCAGCGCTTCGCCGACATCCCGGCGGAGCTGCGCGGCACGCTGACCATGGTCCCCGAGGCGCGTTGGCTCAAGGCGCCCGCGGCACAGCGCCTGTTCACCGAGTGCACCATGGAGCACTACGAGGATCACCAGCCAGCCCTACGCGCTGTGCTGGCAGCGGCCACGCCCGACGCGGCACCCGAGGCGCCCGCCGCACCGGCCGGCACGACGACCTCGCCCGAAGCCGGGTGAGCGCGATCGACGGGACGAGCTCGGGCTCGGACGACACTTTGGCCAGCCTCTTCGCAGGCCTCGTCCAGGACCTGCCGGAGGTCACCGTGGTCGACACCGCGGGCGGGTCAGAGTACCGCCGGGGTGACCGAGCCTTCGCTGCAACGGAGGATCGCGCGGCCGAGCTGCGTCTCCACCCGGAGGTCGCTGAGGCAGCCCGGCGTACCTCCCACACCACGCCGTCAAAGCGCGGACCGGGCTGGGTGCGCTTCGAACCGCCGTCCGTGGACGGGTTCGCCCTGGACCGTGCCGGTGCCTGGTTCCTCAGCGCCTGGCGGGCCGCGGAGCGTTAGGCCGAGCCTGGCGAGCTCGAGGCCGGTCGCGCAGTGCGCCGCTCGATCCGTCGGTGTCGGGGTTCCGGTCGATCGCGGGTCTCCCCCGTAGCTTCCCCTTTTCGTCATATGCCCGTGAGGCGGGCACTATGCGGATCCCGTCGGTCTTTGACGCGCTCTCCGTGATATCCAGGCGCCACGACGACTCGATCCCGAGCGCGGCCGAGCGCGGTCGATCGGCGATACACCGCCGCAAGCCACCCTCGGCGGTGTCCGACGGTGCCGCGTCCGGCGTAACGCCCACCTGGCGGGTATATGGAGGGATCCAGGGGTCCCGCCGCGGATAGTGCCCACCCGTCACGCCGGCCCCCCATCCAGGCATGGACAACGCCCCAGGCTCGATACCCGGGGCGTCGTGGTCGCGATCGAGATCGGTGCGGTTTGCTCGCCGACAGTCCAGCTCGATGATCGCCGCGGAGTCAGGCGGGCGTCTCGCTGCGTACCGCCGTCGCGTACTCCTGAAGACCGAAGGCCTGCTCCAGCTGCGCCAGGGGCTTGAAGCCCGTGACAGCCTGCGGCTGCTGACCGGGCCGGAAGAAGGCGATGGTCGGGATGCTCATGATCTGGTACTTCTGCATCGTCTGCGGGTTGGCGTCCACGTCCAGCTTCACGACATCGACGCTGCCGTCGTACTTCTGCGCGAGGCGGTCGATCTCGGGCGCGACCATCTTGCAGGGGCCGCACCAGGCCGCCCAGAAGTCGACCACGACGGGCCGCTCGCTGTTCTCGACCATGTTCTCGAATGTCGCGTCGGTGGCTTCCTTGAGAGCCATATGGGTCGTTCCTCTCTCCGCCATATGGGCGGACGCTATCGGCGGGGCCTTAGCCGGCCAACGCCTGGATGAGTCGATAGGCCTCCAGGACCCGGGGATCCGAGAGGCGATACAGGATGGTGTTCCCGTCGCGGCGGGTCTCCACGAGGCCCGCCGAACGAAGGACGGCCAGATGCTGGCTCATGTTGGGAACCTGGCAGCTCGCCTCGCGTGACAACTGACCGACCGACCGCTCACCGGTGGCGAGGACCTCCAGCACGCACAACCGCTTGGGGTCGGCAAGTGCCCGACCGATGGCCGCGAATCGCTGCCGGTCGGTCTCACTGGAGAGGTCGACACAAGGGTCAACGGCGGTCGTCACCGGCATAGTCTCTCACCATTTGCGCAAGTACGCAAAAACCCGGTCGCTCTGCAAGGCAGTGCGGGCATCGAGCCTCGACGGCCACTTACACTCCTTGAAATGACAGCTCACGCTGAGGACGCGTTGCGCGACGTCACGCTCGACGAGATCCGGGCAGCCGCGGATCGCATCGCGGGGCGCGTGTCGCGGACGCCGATGCTCGCCTCGCGCAGCGCCGCTCGACGGGTGGAGGAGACGGCTGGCGTGACGCTCGGCGCCGGTCCTGTGGCGGATGGTCAGCCGCGGCTGTTCCTCAAGGCCGAGCATCTCCAGGTCACGGGCTCATTCAAGCCGCGCGGCGCCACCAACCGCGTGCTGCAGCTCACCGACGAGGAGCGGCAAGCCGGTCTCATCACTCTCTCAGCGGGCAATCATGCCCAGGCGGTGGCCTACGCCGCGTCCTCGGCGGGCCTGGTGGTGACCGTGGTCATGCCCGCCGGCGCGTCGCGCGCCAAGGTGGACGCGGCCACGGCGTACGGCGCGACGGTCGTCCTCCACGGCGAGCACGTGGGCGACACCTTCGCGCGCATGGAGGAGCTACGCGAGGAACGCGGTCTCGTCTTCATCCACCCCTTCGATGACCCCGCGATCATCGCCGGCCAGGGCACGGTGGGGCTGGAGATCGTGGAGGACCTGCCGGAGGTCGATGTCGTTGTCGTTGGGGTGGGCGGCGGCGGGCTGATAAGCGGCGTCTCTGCCGCTGTCAAGCAGCTCCGCCCTGGCACGCGCGTCATCGGCGTAGAGCCGGAGAGGAGCGATGCGCTGAGCCGCGGACTGGCGGCCGGGGAGCCGGTCGCGCTTCAGCCGGTGTCGATCGCGGACGGCCTGGGCGCGCCCTTCGCCGGCCGCTGGACGATCGACCTGGCGCGCCGGTACGTCGACCGGGTCGTCCTAGTGGACGAGGCCACGATCGCGAGCGGCATGCGCTTCGCTCTAGAGCGCATGAAACAGTTGCTGGAGCCGGCCGGTGCGGCGGCGCTCGGTGCGGTGCTGAACGGTCGAGTGCCATTCCACGACGGTGAGACCGTGTGCGTCGTTGCTTCGGGCGGCAACGTGGAGGTGGCGCGCCTCCCCGAGCTCCTGGCACTCGCCGCCAGTTAGGCGCACGGACCGGCCGCGCGTCGGCGCCCAGCCGGCCCAGGACTCAGCCCCAGCCGAGCTCGTGGAGTCGGTCCTCCTCGATGCCCGCGTGGTGGGCGAGCTCGTGCACGACCGTGGCCTGGACCTCGTCGGCCAGGTCGCTCGGGTCGGGAAAGTCCTCCTCCAGTGCGAAGCGGAAGAGGGTGATCTTGTTGGGAAAGGGCGCCCAGTCGGCGCCATATTCGATGCCCGGCGTGCCCTCGTACAGTCCGTAGAGCGTGCCGTCCGGGTCGCCACCGCCGTAGCTGAGCTGGTCGTGCGTCGGCTCGTCCTCGATGACCACAGCTACGTTCTCCAGCAGCGCACGGAACGGCATGGGCAGCTCGTCGAGCGCCCGTTGGACCAGTCGCTCGAAGGGCTCGTGCCGGAGTTCCGGCAGGTCTACCCGGCGGTGGGCGTTACGGCGGGCGAGCGTCCCTCGTCTTCGGATGGGCATGGTTGCCTATGCTAGCCCGGTGATCGACCCCAGCCCGGTGACCGACGCGGAGGCCGCCCCGGATTCCTTCGTGGTGCGGCTCGACACGGGGGAGGGGATCCACTACC
>Ga0136615_10000918_pt1 | contig 13826 bp, 25 predicted proteins | sample AntDrymUQ2882206_2_FD_106647 | JGI IMG/M metagenome (GOLD analysis project Ga0136615, IMG submission 106647) | Polar desert sand microbial communities from Dry Valleys, Antarctica - metaG UQ288 (22.06) | ecosystem: Environmental > Terrestrial > Soil > Desert | place: Antarctica: Dry Valley...
CAGCCGCCTCAGCCGCCTCAGCCGCCTCAGAGCCAGCCTCACTATCCACGTAAACCTGATCCCAGGTTATTCCGGTGTGCTTCCCCTCGGACCCGCGCGTCTTCGTGATGGACTCGAAGCTGCGCCCTTCGAGCGCCGCCAGAAGGGAGTCGACGCTGCCGAAGCCGTCAATGGCCTCCGTATCACCTTGGAAAGCGGCCATACAAATATTGATAAGTTTTCCGCTCTGCCCGACCTTCACCTCGTCCTCGGGCTCGTCAATCTCGTCGAACTCGTAGCCTTCCCGTTTGAGGATCGTGGCGATGTCCTCGTCCGAGTAGCCCCTGTTCCGAAGATTTCTTACGAAGTCGGTGCGAGGCTGGGCCAGCTTCGCCCACTCGCGTAGGACGGTTCCTTTGTGCTCTCCGGCGAGAACCTCCAGCTCCATCTCCGCCTGCGGACCATACTCGCCCTCAACAAACTTCGCCGTAAGGACGGCGAACCTGAGCTTTTCTCCTGCGGGGACGTTGCTTCCCCCGCCTCGCTGCTGCGTGATTAGTCCCATGGGGGGACTCCTTTCCGTACACTGTTCTGCTACTACAACCGGATAAAACGTTATGATGTCTCCGTCGGCGCACTCCTTTCAATCGTCGGTGCTCTGACCTATCTTCGGACCCTCGCCGCGCCATCGGTAAGGGTCCCTTGTCCGTCTTCTCTATTATACCGCAACAAAGCGGTACGTGGCAATAGTACCTGTAAAAAACTGTGAAAAAATGTCGTTAATCGAGCTGGCGTGTGTTACCATGCGTTTGTTGGTACGAATGGCGTTGTATGGAAGGAGTGATACATGATGCAAGGTTCGCTATCTACTCGGCTCCGAGTGCTCCGAGCGGAGCGCGGGGTCACGCTTAGAGAAGCTGCTGGATTGACCGGGGTGCGGGCGGGAACGCTTTCGGAATTAGAGCGCGGCTTGCACCGCCCGCACGACATCACGCTCTCTCGGATCGCGCGGGGGTACGGGATCCCGGTCGAGGAACTGCTCGAGGATCCGGTACTCCTGGGAAAAGCTGAGGCCCCGGAAGAGGCGGGGCCGACGCCTGAGGCGGGGGACGAGGCACGCATTATAGATATGAGCCCGGCGGAGTTTCATAGGCGCCTGTCGGAGGCACGCAGTAAGGAAGCTCTCCTCGATCTCTACCACCGTGTAGACGCCGAGCGCGTAGCCACAGAGCTTGCCTATCGGGACGATGAGAACGACGACCACGCCCTCAAGGACTACGAGCGTGGAATGCGGTTTTACTTGATGGCGGCCCTCAGCCTGAGCCTCCGCGGTGAAACCCCACCCGATCCGGAGAAACTGGCGACGAGGGCCAGGGAGCTTGAGGAGTTGCGGAAATGAGCGATTCCGCTCACAGAGAAACCACCAGGCGCCTGGACATGTTCGACATCGCGACCACCGCGAAGGCGTGCTAGTAGCTAAGGACATTGCCGGGCTCCAGGTCCTCGCGTGGCGGGCTCATGCGGGAGTAGAGCACTTCTGTCCCGAGTGTGGAGAGCCTGTATACGTACGCGATCCTGTGGACCGGGTAACGCACTACTGCCACTACCCGGCCTCCTCTTGTAGTTACGGGACCGGAGAAGGTGAACGGCACTGGCGGATAAAAGCCGCCGTAATGGACGAGGCCGCCGACTTCCCGGACGTTGCCTTCGAGAAGGAGGTTGCCCCTGGACGCCGGGCCGACGTAGTGATCCCGGGGCCCCGGGTGGTGGTTGAATGCCAGGTATCTCCCATGAGCAGCGTCGAGTGGATGCGTAGAACGCATGACTACAGCGTGGCGGGATACTCAATACTGTGGTTATGGGATGCCAGGAGGATCTTTGCTCACCGTGATCCACAAGAACTTGATTTCGGGGTGGGGGTCCCTAGGGAGATAGTTCTATGTCACCGCGCATGTTATGGACAGGTTTCCGTTTATTCTCCAGAGACCGGCGGCTGGTACTCGGTACACCTCGCCCGAGAGACGCGTGACGGGAACTACGTTGGGCGTGATCGCCGCCGTCCTGTGCCGCGATTACTCGACGATAGTAAGCCGATGATAAAGAAGTCAAACCTCGACGGCCTACGGCTCGTAAACCTTGCTCCCGTGTGGTGGAAGGAACGGAGTCTGGCGGCATGAACATTAACGACAAGGAGGTAAGTATGGACATAGGTAACCGTATACGCGTAGCGCGTAAAGCTGAGGGACTGTCGCAGGAGGACCTAGGTCGACGGGCGGTTCTATATCGCGCGTGCGGGGGGCGTGAGTATAGGGAGAGCAGCGCGGGGTGATCGATAAGCGGGAGACCCTGGAGGCTTTGGGAAACGAGATGGCCGCTTTAGAAGCAGAAATCGGGCGCCAGCGTCTGATTCGAGAGCGGGCCACGTATCTTCTCGAGCAAGCCGTACGCGAGCTAGACCGGCTCCGGCGCCATCTTGCTTCGTTGGCCCGCCAGGAGGGTGCGGCGTGAACGTCCACGACTCGACCGGGGATATCAGGAGCGAGTTGTGGTCGGTTCTCCACGCTTTGAAGGCCGAAGATATGGACCCGGAGAAGGCCGAGCAGATGGTTAGCGTGCTCGACAGCCTGCGTGAGCTGGAGAAGTTGGCGCTTTCACAGGCGAAGGCAAATACCCGTGGCGGAGAAGCGGGCGCTGCCTTTACCAATAGCGAGAGGAGTGCCTAGGAGTGGGAATGCTCGACGTAGTGGACACCGAGGCCGCGGAGAAGGCGGGGAAGAGCCAAGAAGAGCCAAGAAGAGGAGGAGCATTGAGCGAAGAGCTAAGTACGTACGCGACCGGCAACGGGGCTAGGACCACTCCACCGGGGTGGGGCGATGCCCCGCCCGCTCCGCGCAACGCCCCCCGTGGGTTACTTCCTTCAACGTGGCAGGGGCGGGCGATAAGGCTCGGGTACGTGGGCGTCGACGGGATCGGGGTGGAGACCTCCGGCACCCTGCTCGACTGGTGTGGCACGGGTCCGGTGTTCAACCTCGCCGGCGGCCGGGTGTTGGTTGCATGGGACCGGCTCGTGACCCTTGAGCTCGCCAGCGACTGATGCCTCGGAGCGCCACGAGCCCCACGCGTCCAGGGCGTCGGCCGAAGCCGTGCAAGGTCTGCGGACTCCCGGCCTCGGAAGCCGACCTCCTCAACGGGGGGTTACTAGCCGGTTGGTCGCCGCGTTCTTTGGCGGCGAGATTCACGAGCATCAACCGCAAGGACGTGGTCTTCCACGCGAAGAATTGTGTAATCGAGAAGAAGGAGGACGAATGCGAGTGATGAACACGTCCAACGGACCGGTGGTGGTCGACCCCACCCCCCACAAACACGTGAACACTAGTCGGGTCGTCGAGGAAGATCTCACCTACACGGATGAACCGGCTGAGATCGTCTCGGTCGTTCCCGCTGCCGGATGGCATGCCGTGATAGGCGGGGAGCTCGTCCCACTGGTGGCGTTCGTCGCCTTAGACGACGGCAGAATGCATGGCGTCGTGCTCGGCAAGGATGGGCGTATCGACCTCAACGACGACGTAGAAAAGCACCCCGGATTCTCGGGATATAAAGCTAACAACGATAAGGAGCAGTAAATGGCGAATCGGGAAGAAATCAAAAGGGAATATGGCGCGCTGAAGGACCGCATCCTCAACGAGGTTTTCGAGCTGGCTGCTAGCGCGCAGCACCACCAGGGGCAAATGAGTCCAGAACTCGAGCAGCGCCTCGGGCCCAATGAGGCTAACCGGCTGCGGGCCGCCGAGGCCGAGATGTGGGCCGAGGCTGAGCGCGAACGATTGAAGACCCGCCACGAAGAATTGGACATCGAGATGCGCGCCGCGCTCCAGGTCCTCATGGATGAGATAGAGGAGGCTCTTACTCCCCAAAACGTGAGCTTCCAGGATCGCCTGGCGGCGGCTTCGGCCACGCCCGAGGGGCTCATCGCCGCCATGGACATGGCTCTCGCCAGCGGCGACGAGGACGCCGCGCTCGTGGCTTTCCAGGCGGGCCGCCAGCGGGACCTCGAAGAAGTCATCAGCCATGCGATCACGGTCAACGAAACGTGGTCGGAGCTTTACGCCGACCTTACCGAAAACGAAAACGACGTTGGCCTCGAGCTGGACGCCGGGGACAAATTCGAAACGCTGGCTCCGAAAGCTCCGAGCCGGTTCGACATTCTAGCGGCTCCAAAGAGCGACCTCGACGTTTACGGGGCGATGAGGTAGCCATGCGGCACGACAAGCACGCAGAGGGCGCAGAGGAGGGTGGGGAGGCCACGCCGGGGCTGCAAGTCTTCGCCCCCGGCGAGACGATCCCCACCCCGTATGCTCCCGCTGCCCCTCGCAAGCACCAGCGCGGTAACGGCCCGCTAGACGACCCATTGCCGCCTCTTCGTCGTCAAGTAGGGCGGCGAGTAATCGAGCATGGCAAGTAAGGGGGGTGGGGGCATGAGGCAATGTGGCGCACGTAAGCGGGATGGTTCGCCTTGCTCCCTGCCCGCACAAGGCGCCGACGGTCTTTGTTGGGCACACAACCCTGCCAACGCCGATGCCCGGCGCAAGGGAGCAAGCCGGGGTGGTAAGAGCAAGCCCGGCTCCGAACTCGCGCAGCTCAAGCGCAAGCTGATAACCCTCGGAGACGACGTTCTCGCGGGCAAGGTCGACAAGGGCAAAGCATCCGTGGCCGCACAGTGTTATGGCGTGGCAATAAAAGCCACGGAAGCAGAGGTGAAGGTCCGCGAGCTCGAGGAGTCGAGGATTGTCGAGACAAATCTTCGCGTCGAGGAGCAGACCGAACTCATCGGCCGCCTCGAGGACATCGAGGCAGCCCAGGCGGCAGAGAAGCCGAGTATGGGAGGTGGAGGAAGATGGGGCGCTTGAGAGGTTGGATGCGCCGCCTCGAGCGCGCAGCCCAAGACGATCAGCTGATCGTCCTCAAAAAAGACGGCACGGTAGAGAAGTTCCCTATGGGAACCGCAGAATATGCCTTTCTCCACGAAGCGAACCGACTTCGGGCCATTCACCGCGGCGAAGACCCCGGCGAGGCACACCCCTTGACCGCCGCCAAGCGCGGCGCCATGTACGCTCAGCCGTTCGTCTTTGATGCGGACGAGCAGCCTAGAAAAAAGTATCGGGCAGAGTGACGATGCGGTGGTTTCTCCCGGCCTCGGACCCGGGAGTATAATGCGCTCCTTCCCCGAGCCCCCACCGCTCCTCCGTTGGAGCTTCGGTTATTCCTTTACGAGGCTCCAACGTTACAGCCGGGGGCGTCTCCTCGTAGACGAACGAGAGCTTCTCGCTGTTCCTAGCTCATCGTCCCCCGGCTTCTGGCTTCGCCGGGAGCACCCCACCTCAAGCAAACTAACGGGAAGAGAACCAGTGCAACGCTTAGAAGAACAGTTCGAGACCACCACGGAGGCGGCCGAGCGGTTGGGGGTCTCGCGGTTGAGTATCTGCAGATGGTGCCGCCAGGGGCGCTTCCCAGGTGCCCTAAAGTTTGCTCGGGGATGGTACATCCCTCGCGGAGACCCACGGGAAGCGGCAGACTTCCCCTTTGAGACCACTACGGAGGCCGCAGAGCGGTTGGGCGTGTCCTTGCCCTACGTCATCTCCCTCATTGAGCGCGGGAACCTCGCCGGCGAACGCGGCCCGTGGAGATCCTACGCCGTGCAGTCCGGCGCCATGCCCCGTGAGGCCTAGGGCCACCAGGTGTTGGAGGTTGCCGTCTCCCGGGCGCTTAGCCCCGGTCCGCTGGGGTTAGTCTCCTCTGCCGGCCTACCCCGGTTGGACTGGGGCGAGGCTTGCCGTCAGGCACCCAGGACGGGCGGCGAGGGTCCGGGTAGGGGTGTAGGATGTCCGCATGGGAGAGGGCAGCCGGTCTGCGGATAGCTCTAGACAAAGGCGGCGGTATACCGTGCGCGAAGCCTCCGAGTTACTGCGGATATCTCAGCATGCTACCCGCCAACGTATCCGGCGTAACACGCTTGAATCCCTCAAAGATACAAACGGGCGGGTTTACGTCCTTCTCGACCGAGATCCCGAGCCGTCCGGCGAGGCATCCGATAAGGCATCCGGTGAGCGATCTGATGTCGATCTTGTACAGATGCTACGCGAGCAGCTTGCCGAGGCACACGCGGCTAACCGTGAGAACCGCCGCATCATCGCTGCACTAACCCAACGCATCCCCGAGATAGAAGCCCCCCGAGAGACGCGAGACAGCTCTGAGACGCCGTCGGACGGCGAGGCTGGCACCGGGACACCCGCCAGTGACACAGACCAACCTCGACGGTCGTGGTGGCGTAGGTTCTTTGGGTTCGAGTGAATATCTATCCAAGCGTGTAGCAAGAGGCCTCGACTACCTCGCTTGTCGGAGTACGGAACATCGCTTAGCCCCGGTCCTATTGGATAAGGATTCGCGGGTTTGAATACGGGTTTCCGAGAATTAATGTTAGCGGACAGTCGCGCAGATCCAACAGAGGTGGGGCCACAACACGGAGTTGCAGGCGACCCTCGTTCGATCTTGAGGGTGCCCCGGTCCAACAGAGGTGGGCCACAACCTCCCTGTAGCCGATCACGGGCAACCTGATCACGGCCATGACCATGGTCATGGTCACGATCGTGGGCAACCTGATCACGGCCATGGCGGCGCAGGTTGGGAGATCCAACAGAGGCGTGGGAAAAAGCGTCACCGGTGACGCTTTTGAGCTTAGAGCCGGTCCAACAGAGGTACCCTCGCAACTGGACGAGAGCGCTCGTCCACTATCTCGGAATGCTTTGAGAGAGCCGGTCCAACAGAGGTGGGGCCACAACGGGGCGATGACCGTTAACAACCGGTCATCACTTCCTGACGAAGCGTCTCATCCCACGCCAGCGCGAAGCCCAGAGAAGAATAGGACCGCCGTCACGCGAGGGGGTGGCGTGACGGCGGTCCCTTAAGCGAGACGGTCGCATTCTACCGGTAGAGAAGCAGCCGCGCAGGAGCCGCGCAGTCGGCTTCGTTGTGCGCGCAGGCTTCGCAGTCTAGGGGAACCCGAGAAGCCTGCGGGAAGCCCCCCAGACGAGCGAGGTTGTCGCGTACGGGCTTGCGGGGATGTTAGTGGTGGTGTTCTGAGGGCCGGAGCCCCGATAAGGAGCCCCGGCCGTGTTGTGCAACTGGACTATTCCGCCGGCGCCGAGGGGGGTTGCGTCTGCCAACGCTTCTTTCCCTTACGTTTTGCTTTCCTTAGCGTCCGCCGGGCCTCCCTACGCTGGGCTTTCTCACCTGGAGCTAAAAGCCTGCCGAGGCGCTCCAAGGCGGCTAGTTCATCCAACCCCTCCTCGCGCTGCCAGCGGTCAACCTCTTCTACGTACTCCTTTAGAAGCTCCAGGATCTCGAAGACGGCTTTACGCTGGTTATCCCGTAGTTCAGGGTCATTAAGAACCTGCTCAAGCAGCTCTGGCGCGTCCTTGTCTTTTAGCTCCTCGCGGAACTCTTTGTACTCGTGGTTGATAGCCGCGCGGAGCAGCTGATAGTTATCCTCGAAGGAGTAGAAGAGTTTCAGGCGTTCTACTACTCGCCGGTCAATGTCGAGGATCGTGTCGTTGTCAATATCGGCCGTTTGCATGAGTACCGTTTCTTCGAGTAGCCGCTCAATTCGAGCTTCCTCCATATCCTCAAGGGTTGCACCCTCTTCCAGCTCCAGCGGTTCTGAGGCGGGCTGCCCCTGCGTCTCCGCCAGGACGGCCCGGACCTCCTCGGCTATGCGGCTTTCGCCAAACTTCTCCATCCACGGTTTCACGAGGACGATGCGGCGAACGAAGCCCTCAACCCCGCACTCTTCGATGGCCGCGCGGTTCTCTGTGATGGCACTCGTGAACTGCCGTATCACTGCGCCGACGCCGTGCGTCTCGTAAAGCTCGGCGTCTCTTTTCTCTGCCCACGCTTGAACCCGCTGCTCAAGCTCTTCATTACTCATTACTTCTGCTCCTCTCTGGCTTCGCCTGTGTTCGCGTTGTACTCGATGATCGCTCCGAGGACCACGGCCACGTCCCCAAAGAACTTCCTCCGCTCGTCCAGGTGCGGGACGGCTTCGAGCAGGTCCGCGTAGAGCCGGTCTCGCAGCTCTGGCGGCAGCTTCGCTACCTCCTCTGCCCTGGCTCGCTGGTTGGCCCTGGCTTCGTCCCTGGCGTCCCTCGCCCGGTCTCTACCCATCTCAGGCCCCCGCTTCCGGAGTAAGGCACGCGGGCGAATACAAGGCCTCCTTGGAGTCGTTGGGGTCCGAGTACCAGCCTTCGTCTCGAAGGATCTCCAGCTTCTCGACCGAGACCTTTTCGGCGTCGATCCACGAACACCGCACGTCTGGTGGACGCGTCGCTAGCGCGAACAGCATCGCCACGAGGACCGCTAGGATGACCACCAGGACGGCGAACCGCAGCGGGCTCATAGGGAGGCTCCCAGCGCTTCGAGGGTGGCCCACGCAGTCCCGACCAACGCGTAGACGGGGGCGCCGGATAGTAGCACCCCCGCAAAGATAGCCCGCATCATGCCCAGTACCCGCCGCAGACGCAGTCTCCACACAGGCGGTCGCCCGGGAACCAGGAGAGCAGCTCGTCTTCTGCTTGAACCTCGGTAACGAACCGCCACGGCACCCGATTACCGCAACAAGCACACGTCGTGGACTTGGCCCGGGCGATGACGGCCGCCGTCACGTGCTGGCACTTCGCGCCCCGGTACGTGTGGTCTGAACATTCGCAGCTCTCAACCGGTCCGAGGCGCACGGCGTAGAACCGGCCCTCGACGGAGTTGCTGGGGACCAACCACGCGCCGTGCTCGAAGCGGATCTCGTCCGCGTGCTCGCGGTAGAGGTCGCGGCCTCGCTCGACTCTAGTGGTGGTGCGCTGCTCTGGTTGCGGTATCCTTGCTGTGTCCACATGTCCTCCTTAAGGGTGTGGGCCGGGCCTCGGGGTGTCTTCGCGCCGCCGGGGCCATTTCCTTTATCAACAACCGTATTATAACGTCCCTTGTACATCGGTGTCAAGTGGTATACACTAGTTTCTAGGATAAATTGTTGAAGGGCGGTGAGATGAAGACAATGGCGGATGAGGAGTTCTACACGTTACAAGAGGTAGCGGACCGGCTGAAAGTCACGTACCGGACGGTCTACCGCTGGGTTCAAGAAAACCGGCTTCCGGCCTACCAGATCGGAGCGGGGAGTTGGCGAGTGCGGAAAGAAGATCTAGAGGAGTTCCTACAAGACAGGCGTAGGGGAGAGAAGAAGTGAAGGAGCCGAACGATCACCTGGGGTTGATCCCCCGCCGCCTCCTAGAGATCAAGATGCGCCCGCTGTCGGATCGCGGGAAGCTAGTGCTGGAAGCGTACCTCCTGCGCGTGGAGGAGGGCTTCGAGAACCCCGAAGCTAGGAGCGAGACCCTGGAGGTCTTGTGGGAGGAGATGCCCCTGGAGGACATGGAGCCCGTCCTGGAGATCCTAGAGTGGTTCGCGGACACGACGGAGAAGACGGCCAACCTATTGGAGGAGGAGTAGTAAGTGAATACATTCGAGCTAGACCTAGAGTTGCACGTAAAGCGCACCAAGATAGAGAAGCTTGAGCAAGAGCAAGAGGCGTTGCGCCCCACTATCGAAGAGGCGCAACGCCTGCGAAAGGCGGAGCAAAAGCTTCTCGCCACTGGACGTAGGCGGGCACAACGCCTGCTCGCGCTTGCTGATAAGGAAGGTCTTAGCTGGGTTCCTGGCAAGGGGACCGCCCACCGAAAAGGTGTCACTACCATTCTGGCTCTGGCCCTCAGGCCGCAAGATGAATCGGTTTGGGATACGCCGGAGTTCGGCGGCGAAGACGCATTTGACGTTAAGTTAGCGGCAATTGTGCTGCCGGGGTCTTACACCGCACCCGTGGAGCGACGCTACGAGGAGGCAGAGCGGAAGATTAAGCGTCTGAGGCGTGAGGTGAAGAAGCTAGAAAGCCAGAGCTAGGCCTATAGGACCGGGGCTTAGGCGCGTCCCGGCCCCTCTGGACCGGCTCGGAGGCTCTCAGAAGCCAACCTCGAAGCCCTCAGGATAGAACTAAGCCCTCCGGCGTCCAACCGGAGGGCTTTCTCATTAGGGCCGGGGCTTAGTGTCCTCCGGTCCCTCTTATTATCGGCCTCGCGTCTCGTACAGGCGCTTTCGGTCTATCAAGAGCATGGCCTTTTCGCGGCCGGTGTTGCCTAGCAGCTGCGCAAGGAAGACCTCCAGGTGCTCGGACATGACCAAGGCGCCCTCGCTCTTGTGGGCTTCTAAGTACGCATCGTGCGCCCAGGCGCAGCGCTTGTGGTTGTAGAACAGGTTCGCCGGCTCATCGTGGTAGTAGTAGACGTTGCCGCTCTCCGCGTCTTCAATACGCTCCTGACACCAGTCGCACACGACTGCGGGACACAAGACCCCGCCCCGATCTTCCACCGCTAACGGCATTATTCCTCCTCCTCTTCTAGATAGTCCTCGTAAACAATCCCGTGGTCAGCCACCGCCGAATGCGCCCTCTTCTAAACTACAGAGGGCGACGGCAACCGGACCTACCCACGGCCGCCACGCTCCGCCGTCGCCAGCCGCGGCCGCGACGGCGCTCGCGACGGCGTTCAAGTTCTCGTCGGATTGCTCGGCGAGAACCCGCTCGACAAGCGCCGCGAGCTTAGGCTTCTTTACTAGCTCGAGGGCCTGCTCTAGCATCGACTCCGGGGTCGCCTGAGAGTTACCCTCGGAGCGGCCACCAGGACCGGGATCCAGGGGCTCGGGAGTATTGCTAGTTTTGCTGGCCGGCTTTTGGGTCGTTTGGGGTTTTTTGGTATCACTATTGGGGGTTTTGCTGGTTTTGCTGGGAGGGTTTATAGGCGTTTCAGGGTTTATAGGCGTTTCAGGTTTTACAGCCGGACCCTTTTGGCCCCTTTTGTCAGTACGGTACCCGCTCCCGTTTTCGTTCTTAGAGCCAGAAACCTCCACAAAATTTTGTGGAGGTTTCTCTTCCTCGGATTCGTTCTTTGGCGGTCTACCGCCTTTGGGTTGGTCTTCCTCGATCAGCTCCCACTTGGTCTCCGCAAGTTCTATACGGTCGGCGTCTGAGAGGTTGCGACGCTGTTCTAGTTGGTTCCTTTTCTTCTCCTCTACCTCCCCAAGACGCTCTAGCCAGCCCACGAGTGCCCCCTCGAATTTTCAAAAAGCCTGCGGGGTAGGAACTGACAAAAGGGGACAAAAGCCCTTTTGGCCCCTTTTGTCAGTACGGTACCCGCACGCATTCTGAAAATCATCGCCCCGGTCGTAATGATGGGTGCAATGTGACGACCGCCGACGGGCGGCCCCCCGTATCCATCTTGAGGACGCGAAGCCAGTTATGCTCTTGGAGCACATCGAGTGCTCCGTCTACCTCTTCGCGGGTACCCAGGGTTGCCCAGCCCTTGCGGAGCATGGAGCGGACTGGCTCTCCGTGGGAAACATCGCCAGCCTTGACATGCTTTAGCAGCTCACGGGCCGAACGTATCTCCGGGCGCTCCGCCGAGTAGTAGACGCGCCGGGCGTGGGCTTCGAGAAATTCACACCAGGCCCCGGCTCTAAAGGCGCTCACCTCCGAGACCTCCGTGGGGGGCTCACCTATCACCGCGCGCAACACCTCGCCTGTCTCCGGGTCTTCAACCTCTCCGCTCTCTGCAGAGTCCGCTATCTCCAGTAGCAACGCCAACGCCGGGAACAAGCTCCGGTACTTCGACTTGTGCGATTCCATCGCTGGGGATAGGTTGCCACTACGCAGCTCGTGCTCCAGGTCTACGCGCCACGTGTCGAAGAGGTGTTGCGCCTCTTCTGAGAACCGCAGATACGCGACCCCGTCGACCTCGTCGGCGTCGGCGTCGAAGTTGACCCTATCTGCAAAGTCGAAGACGTCGAAGGCGTCCGCTTTCGCCTTGCGGTCGGGGTAGCGGTCAACGTTCTTGAACTCAGGACTCGGGTCGGGCCACACGAGCATCTGAAAGCGAGGCAACAGCCCGTCGTCGTCTGCTCGATCCGTGCCAGCATCAAAGACGTAGCTTGAGAGTGGGCCGGGCTGTATGCCCCCGAGAATCGCTAGGGTGAGAGCGGGAACCTTCAAGCTACCCCGACCGATACGGTCTACGTCGTGGCCCTGGTCGCCGCTCCAGCCTTCCAAGTAGAAGGCCCGGTCTGATTCCCTACCGTACCGGTCTAGCCCTCGAAGCCATCCGGTCAACTCATCGCGGTAAACCATGAGACCGTTAGGGTTTTGGTTCAGCAGCTCCCCGAGCTTCTCTACCGTTGTATCGCTGGTACGGTAGCGCCTCTCCGAAGGCGGCTCCGGCTCGTCACCGACGTGGTTCTCGCCTATAAACTCCTTGACGGCGTCCATGTCCCCCTTTTTGGCAAGTTTCTTTTTCTCGTCCTCGTACCAGACGAGCTGTGCCTTGTGCAGTTCCATGTCGGTCTCGTGTTCGCGCGTGCGCTCCTCGTGGCGCTTACCCGCCTCGCCTATGAGCTTGTCCAGGGGGGCAAGGGCGCCCTTCAAGGCCGGAGATTTTAGGAGTCCGGGGCGCCCCACGATTGCCCCCCAGAGGTTCGGGACCACAGTCCAGTCATCTTTCCTCTTTGGACGTATTCCGACTTTGCGCCCTACAACGGCGGAGAGTGCGACCATCATGGGCGCGGCGATGAAATCCGCCGGGACTTGCATCCTCTCGGCTACATCCTCAACCCACGCCCGGAAGGCGTCTGGCAGCATGCGCAGGTCAAACTCCGGTACCGGGGGCAGCCCCTCCGGTAGACCTTCGGGATCTTCCCACGAGTAAGACTGATCCTCTTCCGTTCCTACCCGCCAATCCCACCCCCGAGAGAGGGCCTTAACAAGCCCCTCTTCAAACACGGCTAAAGCCCCGCCACCGACCACGGGTTGTTTCCTATTGAGGCGTTCCTTTGTCGTCTGGATGGAGTTCTCTACGTCGCGCAGAGCGTCCGGGCCAGCGTCCTCGAAGAGCGACCACGCTTCGACCATGACGCGAGACGCGTCATCCTCAGTGAGACGATCGTTGCGCTGCAAGAACCCCGCCAGCGCCAGAGCGTAGTCGTGGCGACCGCCGACGGGCGGCATGTGGCGGGCGATGATGGTGGCGGTAAAGAGTAGGTTCACTTTGTGCCGCAGCTCTTTACCGTCAACGTTGGTCATCTTATCCGACAGGTCTCGGTACCATTGATACGTATCTCCATCGTCGGGGTGCACGCTGGGGTATACGAGCGTCTGACATCCGTTAGACCTCAGTTCAAGAATCCTCTTGCGTGTTGTTCCGAAGAATGGCTTAGTTTCACAACCCTCTGCGCGGTACCACCAGTGAGATCCGGGAGCCGTGTCCCGTCCACCTTTTAGAGTGCGAGGGAGAAACTTCGGCGCCAACCTAACGGCTTCCGGGCAGTCGCAGTCTACGTCTACCAGCCACCCCGAAGGTTCACCACAAAGAACGCCGACGTTCTGATCGCTGCTCCAGAGCCGTGTTACATCATCTTTAGTCCAGCGCTCGGACTCCCAGTTTTTTCGGTTCGGATTCTTGCTCCTGGTCGATACAGGGATCGGGGCTATCCCCCGATCCATATACTCGTACACCACATCTTGGATTGCCGATGAGGCCGGCTGTTGATCTTGGTACAATAGATTCACCATCCTTTGAGCCCCGCACCTCCTGAGATCACTTCCGGGTGCGGGGCTCTTCACGTTCTGCGGGGGCTAGATCAAAATGGAATCTCGTCGAAGGCTTCTTCGCTCGCCGCCGCAGCCGCCTCAGCCGCCTCAGCCGCCTCAG
>Ga0136615_10000919_pt1 | contig 13820 bp, 13 predicted proteins | sample AntDrymUQ2882206_2_FD_106647 | JGI IMG/M metagenome (GOLD analysis project Ga0136615, IMG submission 106647) | Polar desert sand microbial communities from Dry Valleys, Antarctica - metaG UQ288 (22.06) | ecosystem: Environmental > Terrestrial > Soil > Desert | place: Antarctica: Dry Valley...
CTCAACGGCTCGTTGTATCGCTACGAGTGCTCGCCCACTCAAGCGGCTAGTTTGGTTGCGCGCGGGAGGAGTGTCAATCGTCGGGTCAGGTTCGTGGGGGTGGCGGCGGTGGCGGCGCTGGGCGCGACCCGGCGGGGGACGAGTAGCCGAAGGTCATCGTCTGCAGCGCCGCTATGCGCTCGTCTAGCGGAGGATGCGTTGCAAACATGCGGTTGAGCCAGGCCCCCGATTTGTTGGTCCGCTTCCCGCGTTCGCCGCCTTGCGCTTCGAGGGCATTGGGCTCCTCGATCCACATGTGCGCGGTTGCACGAGTCGCATAGCGCACAATGGTTTGATCGCTCTTGAGCTTCTGGAGGGCGGAGATAAGACCGGCGGGATTGCGCATGAAGTTGACTGCGTCTGCGTCCGCAAGGAACTCGCGCCGGCGAGAGACAGCGAACTGCATGAGTCTCCCGATCAGCGGGGCGAAGATCATCAGCGCGATGCCGATGACCGCCAAGATCGCGCCTGCGTTCCCGGAGCTGTTGCGTCGGCCCCCACCCCACCACAGCGCCCGTAGCATCCAATCGGCCATCAACACGATGACCCCGACCAGAGTGACCGCGATAGTCATTACGAGGATGTCGCGGTTCTGGATGTGGCTCATCTCGTGAGCAATGACTCCCTCGAGCTCGTCGCGCTCCATCTTCTGCAGCAAGCCCGTCGTCACCGCTATCGCCGAATGTTCGGGGTCCCGTCCGGTGGCGAACGCGTTGGGGGCCTCGTCCTCGACGACGTAGACACCCGGCTTCGGCATGCCGGATGCAATCGCCATGCCCTCGACGAGATTGTGCAATTGGTTGTAGCGCTGCGGATCGGCGGGGACCGCATGGCTGGCGCGGAGAGCGAGTTTGTCGGAGTTGTAGTAGCTGCCCCAACTCATTCCCACCGCGAACAGCACGGCGACCGCCGGTCCGAGGGGGCCGGTGTTCGTCATGTAGCCGAAGACGAAGCCGATGCCCACCACGAGGAGGACGAAGACGAAGATCAGGAGCCACGTCTTGCGGACGTTGGACTGGATGCGCTGGTACACGAGCTAGAGGCGCGTTCGGGTTAGCGGGACGGCGGCGTCTGCCCGGGTCCGCCCTGCTGCTGCGGCGCCTGCCCGGGTGCCCCCTGCTGCTGCGGCGCCGGCGGCGTTCCTCCGCCTCGACCGAAGTCGACGCGCACGGGCTGGCGGCTCGCCGCGTCTTCGGTCTCGAAGTACTTGGCCTCTTCGAAATTGAACATGCCGGCGAAGATGCTGCTTGGGAACTGCTCGCGCGCGTTGTCGTAGTGAAGCACCTGGTCGTTGTAGAACTGGCGCGCGTAGGCGATGCGCCCCTCGGTTCCAGTCAGCTCCTCCTGCAACGAGAGGAAGTTCTGATTAGCCTTGAGGTCGGGATAAGCCTCCGACACGGCGAACAGTTGGCGCAATGCACCGGTCAGCATGTTCTCGGCCTGAGCCTGCTGTTCGACTCCCTGGGCGGATACCGCCTGCTGGCGGGCGGCGACGACCGCTTCGAGCGTCTGGCGCTCGTGCGAGGCGTAGCCCTTGACCGTTTCGACGAGGTTCGGAATGAGGTCATAGCGCCTCTTGAGTTGGACGTCGATCTGCGACCAGCCCGCCTCGACGCGGTTCCGGAGCTGTACGAGCCGGTTGTACATGACGACCCCGACGATCACGAGCAGGACGATCACACCGAGAATGATGAGTAGCTCCACCGTGCCTCCCTTAGGCTTGTTGTTGTCGTGACTAGCTTCGAGCAGCCCTTGCGGAAACGCAAGGCGTCCCCACCGATGCACCCCGTTAGGAGGCAGCACCATGCGCATAAGGATCGAGTTCTGCACCAGTTGAAATTACGCACCTAAAGCCGTCAGTTTGACGGACACTATCTTCGCCGAGTACTCCGACGGTATCGACGCGGTCGAGCTCGTTCCTGGTTCCGGAGGCGTCTTCGAGGTCAGCTTCGATGGCGATCTCGTCTTCTCGAAGGCGCGCGAGCGCCGCTTTCCCGAAGACGACGAGATCCTGGGCCCCCTGAGAGAGCGGCTCTGACTTGCCGCAACGTTTTTCGTTGCGGTAACCTGGGGGCATGCCCGTCCCCGCACGAGACCGACTCGCCGCCATGACCAAGGATCTCGGGAGCCAGGCCGAAGTGGCCAGGACCCTGGGAGTCAGCCGTTCGCGCATCAGTCGTTGGCTCAAAGACGAGGAACCCGATCTCGTCAACTTGCGCAAGCTCGAGGGGGTCGAGTTCATCTTCGCCCGCCTCCTCCAGACGTTCGAGCCCTCGACCGCACGCAAGTGGCTCACGGGCGTCAACGCCCACCTCGGCGACCGCAGACCGGTCGATCTGCTGCGCCAGGGGCGTGTGCGCGATGTGCTCGTGGCCATCGAAGCAGAAGAGACCGGCGCCTACGCCTGACGTGCTCTACAGGGCCTTTGCCTTAGCGCCTGGGGCCGCGCTCAGCGCCCCCGGCGGCGCCCTGTTCGTGGCCCGCGTCGCCCAGGGGGCCGGACGCCATGACAACCCCGCCCACTACGGCGCGCTTTATGCCAGTCGCTCGGCCGTCTCAGCGGTCGCCGAGGTTCTCCAGCAGTTCCGTAATCAAACGCTGGCCGAGGAGGATCTGTTACGCGCCGGCGGTCGCAGGCTTGCCCTGGCGACGATCGACGAGAACCTCGCCTCACTCGTCGATTTCGACGATCCGGCGGTCCTGCTCGAGCGCGCTCTGCGCCCCTCGGCGGTCGCAACCCGGGAGCGGCGCGTGACTCAGCGCATCGCGCTCGACGCCTTCGAACGCGGAGCGACGGGGCTGTCGTGGTGGTCGACGCTCGAGGCCTCGTGGGTCAACGTGACGCTGTTCGCCGAGCGAGCGGGCTCACCTGCCCTCGCGCTCGAGCCCGAATCCCTGTCGTTGCGTCATGCGGCCGTGCGCGAAGCCGCGGACGAACTGGGCATCGAGCTCGCAAACAACTGAGCGGGATGACTACGGGTGGAGCATCTCGCTGATCTCAAAGGCGAGCTCGAGGCTCTGCTGGGCGTTGAGTCGTGGATCGCACAACGCCCGGTAGCGATTGGCGAGCTGAACGTCGTCGATCTCTTCGGCCCCCACTCCGCCGCCCCCCAGGCATTCGGTGACGGCCTCGTTGGTCAACTCGAGATGGACGCCTCCGGGCACCGAACCCTCCTGGCTGTGGACCGCGAAGAAGCCCTTGATCTCGGCGAGGATGTCATCGAAACGTCGGGTCTTGAGCCCCGCTTTCGTCGTGTAGGTGTTTCCGTGCATGGGGTCGCAGATCCACGTGACCTCACAGCCGCTGTCCCGTGCGGCTCGGATCAAAGGCGGCAACTTGGCCTCGACGTGGGACGAACCCATGCGGGAGATGAAAGTGAGGCGGCCCGGCTCGTTCTCGGGGTTGAGCCTTTTGCAGATGTCCATGACCTCTGCTGACGTCGCCGCGGGGCCGAGCTTGCAGGCGATTGGGTTGCGCACGCCAGAAAGGAACTCGAGGTGTGCTCCGTCGATCTGGCGCGTGCGTTCGCCGATCCACAGCAGGTGCGCGCTGCAGCAGTACCACTCTCCCGTGAGGCTGTCCTTGCGGGTCAGAGCTTCCTCGAAGGGGAGGAGCAGAGCTTCGTGGCTCGTGTAGAAGTCGACCTCGTGCAGGACCGGGTCGCGCGCCAGATCAACTCCGCACGCCGCCATGAACCGCATCGACCTGTCGATCTGGGTCGCGATCTGCTCATAGCGACGACCCTGCGACGAGTTGGCGACGAACTCCTGGTTCCATTCGTGTATCTGGCGAAGATCCGCAAAGCCACCCTTCGTAAACGCGCGCAGGAGGTTGAGCGTGGCCGCGCTCTGGTTGTAGGCGCGCACCAGCCTCTTGGGATCGGCGCGGCGAGCGACCTCGTCGAAGACCGCGTCGTTGACGGCGTGCCCACGAAAGGACGGGAGACTTTGCCCGTTGGCGCTTTCCGTCGGAGACGATCGAGGCTTGGCGAACTGCCCCGCGATGCGGCCGATCTTGACGACCGGGAGACCCGAGCCGTAGGTGAGTACGACCGCCATCTGCAGAATGACCTTCAGCTTGTCGCGAATATCGTCGGCGGAGTACTCGCCGAAGACCTCGGCGCACTCTCCGGCCTGAAGCACGAAGGCCTCGCCCCGCCCTGCTCGAGCCAGCGAGTCAGACAGACGCCGCGCCTCCCCCGCAAACACCAAGGGGGGCAGCTTACGGAGCTCGCCCAGCGCGAGCTCAAGCTCGGACGCGTCCGGCCACTCCGGCTGTTGTGCCGCCGGTCGGTTCTTCCAGGATGCGGGTGTCCAGGTAGCTGTCATAGGGGGATCGCGTCGAAGTTGTCGGTGCCGGAGTCGCCGCCGTGGCACGATGATGTCGTGAGAACTGCGGAGTTGGTCAGTCTAGCTGACATAGAAGCTGCGAGGCAGCGACTGGCAGATGTCGCCGTGCGCACACCGCTGGATAGGTCGCGTGCGTTGTCCGATCGCATCGGTGGTGAGGTCTTCATCAAGTGCGAGAACCTCCAGCGTACGGGCTCGTTCAAGATACGTGGCGCCTTCAATCGCATCAGCCGGCTTTCCTCCGAGGAGTCCGAGGCGGGTGTCGTGGCCGCCTCGGCCGGCAACCACGCCCAGGGCACGGCGCTGGCCGCTTCTCTGACGGGCATTCGTTCCACGCTGTTCATGCCCACTGACGCTCCTCTCCCCAAGGTCGAAGCGACGAAGCGCTACGGCGCTGAGATCGTGCTGACCGGTAAGGACTTCGGCGAGGCCTTTAAGGCCGCCGTGGAGTTCTCGAATGAGCACGGAGCGACCTTCGTGCATCCCTTCGATCATCCCCACGTGATCGCTGGCCAGGGAACCTGCGGGCTCGAGATCCTCGAGCAACTTCCCGAGGTCAACACGATCGTGGTCCCTGCAGGGGGCGGCGGGCTTGTGTCGGGCATCGCGAGCGCGGCAAAGGCAATGAAGCCCGGGTTGCGGGTGGTGGCCGTCCAAGCTGCAGGGGCGGCCGCGTTTCCACCGTCGTTGGACGCGGGAAAGCCCGTGACGCTCGAGACCATGTCGACCATCGCCGACGGGATCGCCTGCAACACGCCGGGCGACCACACCCTGGCTCACGTGCGTGCGCTCGTCGACGAGGTCGTGACGGTCACGGATGATCAGATCGCCGAGGCACTCGTGTTCACAGCCGAGCGCATGAAGCTCGTTCTCGAACCAGCGGGCGCGGCGGGCGTCGCCGCGCTGATGCAGAACCTCGGAGACCTCAAGCCTCCGGTCGTGGTCGTGCTCTCCGGAGGCAACATCGACCCGCTCCTCTTGCTGCGGGTGATTCGCTTCGGACTGTCTGCTTCGGGCCGTTACTTCGCCTTCCGGACGCGCATCTCGGACCGCCCCGGCGAGCTCGTGCGCCTGCTGGGCTTGCTTGCGGAGTTGGGCGCCAACGTAGTCGGGGTCGAGCATCATCGCGAGGGCGTGCGCGCGCAGCTGGGTGATGTGGAGGTCGCGCTGCAGATCGAGACCAGGGGACTCGACCACATTAGGGAGATGCTCAACCAGCTCGATTTGGCCGGCTACATCGTCGAACGCCTTTAAAGAACCTGAATAGCGTTATGGCAAGAGGCTTCTCGTCATCGTCCCCTTACGATGTTTCATCGTGCGCCGGTAACAGAACGGCCTCGGCGAGGGCGACAGAGCCGGAGCTCGATGCGTAGCATGCGAGGCGGACGTGTCCCTCTGACGAGAGTAGGGCGATGGCGTCGTGGAAGATGTCGTTCTGCGCAGCGCGCAAAGCCTTGCCCCCTGGGCTGTTATTCGCCGGAAGTTCCGTGGTCAGCAGTATGAGCCGGTGGTCATCGGGTTGAAAGGACTTTAGAACCGACGCCTTTCCGAGCGCTTTCCAAACGGTGTCAAGGCGGCGTAGTCCGGCCCGCGTGGTGGTGAATGCACCGGAGACGTCGAAGAGCCAGGGTCTGCCTGCGATGTCCGTAGCCGTGAAGCCGACCTCAACACCTCCGTGAAAGCGGACGTCGGCCTTGATGTCATTGAAACCACAGTCCTCGAGAACAGCCCGGGCTATCTCCTTGGCGAGTCCCCCCTCTCGGACGGCGCGCGCGTGGGCGGGCTCGCCCTTTCTCTCCGGAGCGGGCCGCGCGGGGAGCGCGGCTCTTGGTTGACCCTCGGCTGGAGTGGCGCGTTCGGCTTGTACCCGAGTCAGCGCGAGCTCGACGTACGACGCATCCATGTCGTAGCCGACGAAATGCCGTTCGGAACGGATGGCGGCAACGGCCGTGGTCCCCGAACCCATGAACGGATCCAGCACGACGTCGTCACGATAGGTGTAGAGCTCGATGAGGCGTTGAGGCAGCTCGACGGGGAAGGGGGCCGGATGATTGACGCGCGTGGCGCTGGCGGCGGGAATGTCCCAGACGTCGGTGGTCGCTTCCATGAAGTCGTCCTTGAAGATGGAGGCCTCGGAAGGCAACCTCTTGAGAGCTCGTTCCCGCCGGTTCAACGCTCGGTCGAAGCGACCCTTGGAGGCGATCACGATCCTCTCCGAGAGGTCTCGCAGTACAGGGTTGGCGGGGCTCTGCCAAGATCCCCAGGCGCAGGAGCCGCTGGCGCCACGACCTTTGATCCAGACGATCTCACCGCGCAGCAGCATGCCGAGTTCGTCCTGAAGGATCGAGATCACGTCCGCCGCAAGCGACCGGTACGGTTTGCGACCGAGGTTGGCGACGTTGACTGCGATGCGTCCACCGGGTTCGAGCTTGCGAACGCATTCGGCGAAAACCTCGGTGAGCATGGCGAGATACTCGATGTAGGTGCCGGGAACGTGACCCTGACCCAGCGCCTCCTCGTATTCCTTGCCGGCAAAATAGGGCGGCGAGGTCACAACTAGAGCGACCGAGGACTCTTCGACAGCAGGCATGGTTCTGGAATCCCCGATGTGGATTCGATCGAGCGCTTCGGGAGGGTTTCGTCCCACTTCGTGGTCGGCGGAGATGGCCGGCAGCGAGAACCGGGAGTAGAACGGGGACGCGTCGTGGCTCTCCCGCTTGCTCACGCCGAAAGACGACGTGGACGTCGCCTTCCTGCGTCGCTCCACCGCGCCTCCTTGGACTTGGGTCGCCTTATCGATCAGACCGAGATTCATACTATGGGCGCGGGCGCCGGCCCGGGCGGGACACACCGAGGTCACCTGCGGCGGACGTCCGTTGGGCCGCACCCATTAGGCTGACCGGGACACATGAACACTCCTCGATCCATCAACCCAAACGCCCTCCGCCACCTCGTCGTCGCGTGGCTCGCCGAGGACATCGGCCGTGGTGACGTCACGACCACATCGGTCGTGGCTGCGCGACAGTCCGGACGAGCTCGGATCGAGGCCCGCGCAAGCTGCATCGTCGCCGGCATCGAGGCCGCTGCGGCGTGCTTCGAGGTCGTGTCCGAGGGGACGCTCGAGTTCAAGGCCGCCGTCGCAGACGGGGGCCGGGTCGAAGCCGGTGACGTCATCGCTCGCATCAAGGGGCCGTTGGCCCCCATCCTCACGGCCGAGCGGACCGCCCTGAACCTTCTTGCCCGGCTCTGCGGAGTTGCAACGGAGACGGCTCGCTACGTCGGTGCCATCGAGGGCACGGACGCGCGCATCGTCGATACCCGCAAGACGACGCCGGGTCTTCGAGCGTTGCAGAAACACGCCGTCGCCGTCGGCGGCGGCTCGAATCACCGCTTCGGGTTGGACGACGGGGTCCTCATCAAGGACAACCACGTCATGGCCGCCGGTGGAGTGGCCGAGGCCGTGAACCGCGCTCGGACGAGCGCACCCCACGGACTTCGTATCGAGGTCGAGGTGACGACCCTCGAGGAGCTGGATCAAGCAGTCGATGCGGGGGCCGATGCGGTCTTGCTTGACAATATGACGCCGGAAACCGTCGCCGAGGCAGCGTCTCGAAGCGGGGGGCGAGCGCTCCTGGAGGTCTCGGGGGGAATCAATCTCGACACGGTTCGTTCTTATGCAGTGAGGGGAGTCGACCTGATCTCCGTGGGTGCCTTGACACACTCGGCCCCCGCGATCGATCTGGCGCTCGAGCTCGAGCACGTCGCACGCGACGGAACAGGGGAGTAGGAGATGGCATTGTCGGCGGAGGCGCTTCGCTCGGGAGTCGACGAGACCTGGATGACCGAGGTCCGGCGGCGCGCGACCGAACAGGACGCCGTCATCGTGGCGCACAACTACCAAGTCCCGGCCATTCAGGATGTCGCCGACTTCGTCGGGGACTCGCTCGAGTTGTCTCGCATCGCGGCGCAGACCGACGCGTCGACGATCGTGTTCTGTGGAGTTCACTTCATGGCCGAAACGGCCAAGATCCTGGCGCCGCACAAGCGCATATTGATCCCGGATAAGGACGCCGGCTGCTCGCTGGCCTCATCGATTACAGCCGACGAGCTGCGCACCTGGAAGGCCGAGCATCCCGGCGCAATCACCGTGATGTATGTGAATACGACGGCCGAGGTTAAAGCCGAGACGGACTACTGCGTGACTTCCGCCAACGCTGCGAAGGTGGTGCAGTCGCTCCCCGACGATGCCGAGATTCTGTTCGGGCCCGACATGTTCCTCGGCGCGCACGTCGAGCGCGTGACCGGCCGCAAGATGCACGTGTGGATGGGCGAGTGCCACGTGCACGCCGGGATCGATCCGACGGACATATCTCGCACCATGGCTCAGTATCCCGACGCAGAGCTGCACGTGCATCCCGAGTGCGGTTGCTCGTCCCAATGCATGTACCTGTTGTCGACCGGAGATCTGCCTGCGGACCGCACCTTTGTGCTGGGGACCGGCGGAATGGTCGACCGAGCTCGCACCTCGGATGCCAAGGAGTTCATCGTCGCCACCGAGACGGGCATGCTTCACAGGCTCCGTAAGGAGAACCCGGCGGCGCACTACATACCCGCTAACGAGCGCGCGACCTGCGGTTTCATGAAGATGATCACTCCCGGCAAGCTGCTCCGTTGCCTCGAGACGGGACACGATGAGGTCTCGGTCGATGAGCGCGTCGCCGACCGTGCTCGCCTCGCGATCGAGCGCATGATCGCCATCGGCTGACGCCTCTGAGCTCGCGGTCTCGATATCGTGGTCGTGGCGTGCGTTCCTACACCGACCTACCGAGAGCAGCGCGACTGACGGTCTTCATCGTCGTGGCGCTCTTTGCGCTGAGCGCCATCACTTTGCTGGTGTTTCGAGTCGCCCGGTTGGGGGCTCTCCCCGGTATGAGTGTGGCGGGAGTCGATGTCGGAGGGCTCAGCGGCGAGGAACTTCGCAGCGCGCTGCAGGAGGCGCAGGACGAGCGCGGAGGAGAGCCCCTGGAGGTGGCCGTTGATGACGACGACGGCGCGGTTACCACGACCGGCGCCGATATGGGTTATCGCATCGATGTCGCGGCCACGGTCGACCAGATCCTCGAACGAGGACGCCAAACCAACCCCGTCGCGGCCTTTGCCGACCACTTGCTCGCGTCCCTCGGCACGATCACGATCGAACCCCTCGATGGGCTCGACGATGAGCGCTTCGAGGCGTGGCAGAAAGACAACGACGACAAGCTGTCGACGCAACCATTCCCGGGTGATCTCGAGTTCAAGGGCACGGAGGTAACGCCGCGGTATCCGGAGCCGGGGGTGCTGCTGGTCGAGGACGAGCTGCGGGACAAAGCCGTGCGGGCGGCGCGCAGCCCGGGGGAAGACGCGATCACGATCTCAACGCGCGAGGCGGTCCCTCCGACCGATGACGCCGACGTGGACGAGCTTGCCGAGGAGGCGGAGGTCGTGGTCTCCGATGCCATCACCTTCAACCGGCCCAACGGCCAACTGGTTCTCACGCCGAAGAAGCTTGCGGGCCTTCTCGCCGTTGACGTGATCGAAGACCGACGAGAAACCTCGCTTGTGCTGCGTGTCAAGCCCAAGGTGTTGAGGGACACGGTGGGCGACCGAGTAGCTCAACTCGAAACCGAGCCGCAGGATGCTTCCTTCCAGCTCTCAAGCGGTGGCGTCGGGGTCTTGCCCTCGGTCGAGGGCTTCGCCTTCGCACCCAAGCAAACAGCCAAGCAGATCCTCGAGGTTGCGACCAAGCCGAACCGCTCGGGCAAGCTGCGGGGCGTAATTGTCGAAGCCGACTTCACCACGAAGGACGCACGGGACCTCAACATCACCGAACAGGTCTCGACCTTCACGACCGAGCATGCTTGCTGCGAGCCGCGCGTCACGAACATCCACGTCATCGCCGACATGGTGGATGGTGTCGTGGTTGAACCGGGCGAGAGCTTCTCGCTCAACGACTTCGTCGGCCCGCGCACGACCGCTAACGGTTTCGTTGGGGCGCCGGCGATTCGAGACGGTGAGTTCGTCGAGGAGATCGGCGGGGGCATCAGTCAGTTCGCAACCACGTTCTTCAACGCGATTTACTTCGGCGGCTACGACTTTCTCGAGTATCAGGCGCACTCCTACTACATCAGCCGCTATCCCATGGGACGCGAGGCCACGATCTCGAATCCTGCACCAGATCTCGCCTTTCTCAATGACTCCGACGCCGGCATCTACATCGACACTTCGTACTCGGACACGTCCATCACGGTGACGTTTTACGGCAACGTCGCGGGCGAGGTGACCTCGGTGAGCGGCGAGCCCTATAACTACACCGAGCCCGAACGCGAGTGTCGCTCCAATCCCGATCTCGCGCCGGGCGAGGAGGTCGTGGTGGACTCCGGCTACACGGGTTTCGACATCGAGGTGACGCGCGTCTTCCCAGACGGCAGGGAGGAGGACTTCTTCACCCGCTACAACTCCGGGCCCCTGATCGTCGAACGCCGTCGCTGCTGAGAGTGGGAACCGAGAACGAGACGATGCGCACACGGTGGGTTGAGGAACCGCCTCTCTGTCTGCGCGTGGTGACCCGGCCGTCTCCCCGGTCGGTCACTGGAAGAACAGCGCCCAGGCAGGAATCACGCTCAAAACGGCACAAAACTCCCGAAAGATGCCTTCTTGGTGCCTAGCAGAAGTGGGGGCTTGGCGATGGGGTCATTTAGAAGCAGCCGGGCGCCGACGAATTACAGAAGGGTAGTTTGTACCCATCTCTTGACAGTGGTGTGACCTATTGTGCTTGATGTTGCTTCTGTCAAGAATGGATGAGGTGGCATATTGAGGCAATTCGCGGGCTACCGGGGCAGGCATCTGAGACCCCGGCCGAAACGACGCGGTCCCGTAGTGGTGGGGACGACGGCAATGCTGTGGGCGGGTCAGTCGGGCGCCGCTTACGCCGCGCCGCACGTCGTGCAGAAGGGTGAGACGCTCTCGGACGTCGCCCTGCGCTACGGCACGACCACCTCGGCGCTGGCGCGCGCCAACGGGATCTCCAATCCGAACTTCGTGCTTGCGGGTAGCACGCTCACGATCCCGTCAGGCGGTGGTTCTGCGCCGACCTCGACCGGGGGGTCGAGCCACACGGTTCAGGCCGGCGAGACGTTGTGGGATCTCGCGCGTCGCTTCGGCACGACCGTGGACGCCCTCGCGAGCGCCAACGGCATCGCGAACCCGAACCTGGTGGTGGCTGGCACGACGATCACGATCTCCGGAGGAGGCGGGGCGGGGTCCGGATCCACTTCGGGCGGCTCGACCAGCCACACCGTGCGCAGCGGGGAGACGCTCTCGGGCATCGCAGCTCGGTACGGGGTGAGCGTGTCGTCTCTGGCCCGCGCCAATGGCATCACCAACCCGAACCTTGTGGTGGCCGGCACGACCATCACGATCTCCGGAGGAGGCGGGGCGGGGTCCGGATCCACTTCGGGCGGCTCGACCAGCCACACCGTGCGCAGCGGGGAGACGCTATCGGACATCGCGGCTCGGTACGGCGTGAGCGTGTCCTCGCTGGCGCGCGCCAATGGTCTCTCTAATCCGAACCTGGTGGTGTCGGGAACCTCACTGTCGATCCCCTCGGGCGGCGCCACGGTCACAACCGGCGGCGCGCCCGCACCGACGACCACTCAGGTGTCGTCGAGTGAGATCGGCTATCTCCTGGAGCAAGAGGCCCTCTCCAACGGTGTGAGCACCTCGCTGGTGAAAGCCGTCGCCTACCAGGAGAGCGGATGGCAGCCGCATGTCGTCTCCAGCGCGGGAGCGATCGGCGTCATGCAGGTCATGCCGGACACGGCCGACTGGGTCAACCAGGTGCTGCTCGGAGGCACTTCGCTCGACGTTCGCAATGCGCACGACAACATCAAGATGGGCGTGTCCTATCTCCGTTACCTGCTGTCGATCATGCCCACTCAGGAGAAGGCTCTCGCCGCCTATTACTCGGGTCCCGGCAATGTCGGCAGCAGTCTTCATAATTACCAGCGCGTTTACGTGGACGCGGTATTGGCGCACACATCCCGCTTCTAGCCGGGAGGTCTTCGGTCACATCACGACCTCTGCGGTTCCAACCCACTGAGAGACGGGGGCTGGATGCGCTGAGAAGGGTAAGGGCCGAGACTACGCGGGGTTCTCCTCCGGCTCGGCGTAGGGAGTTGCGGTGACCCCCGCCACAGACGACACGAGTCCAATGATGGCGCCGGCCGCGACGAGTGTGATGCCGATGGCCGGCTGGGCCCTCCCGATGATGTCGAGCTCTTCGTAAAGGGGTGAGGTCGTGTCGGCTATGGCGCGATAGGAGGTGATCGCAAGACCTCCGATGACGACCGAAGCCAGGAAGCCAAGCCACGCCCATTTTCCGCGCCGGCGAAGCCACAGCATGATCGCCGCGCCGATCAGCACCACCCCTGCGACGAGCGAGTAGACGCCGTAGCGCGCCTCGAGTCCGGTGAAGGGCCGGCTGACCTGGTCGCTCTCGAGGAACTCGTTGTTGTCGCCGAAGTCGACATTCGGCCGGACGCCGGTCTCCTCGACGATCGAGACCCAGTCGAGCGCGGATCCGATGATGACGGCGGCACCCGCGGCGATCATGACGGCCACGGCGACGGTCCGCACGCGGTCGAAGAAATCTCCTTGCAGGGGTTGGGGCGACACCCGGTTAGCCTACTTGGATGTCCTACAAACAACGTTGTCTGCTTGCTCTCCACGCTCACCCGGACGACGAGTCCTCCAAAGGTGCGGGAACCATGGCCCGCTACGCGGCTGAGGGGATAAGAGTCGCGCTCGTCTGTGCGACCGGTGGTGAGGAGGGGGAGATCCTCAATCCCCGCATGGACAAGCCGGGAATCCTCGAGCGCATCGACGAGATTCGCAAGGCCGAGTTACAGACCGCGTGCGACATGCTCGGCGTCGCCGAGGTCTACATGCTGGGATATCGCGACTCGGGCATGCCCGGGCGTCCGTCGAACAAGCATCCTGAAAGCTTCACCGCCGCGGATCCACAAGAGGCGGTCGGACGACTCGTGGCGATCATTCGCAAGGAGCGACCCGAGGTCGTGTTGAGCTACGACGAGTCGCGCGGCTACGAACACCCCGATCACGTGCGCGTGCACGAATGGGGGGCCCGGGCCTTCGCCGCTGCCGGCGACCCCGACAGGTTCCCAGATCGAGGCGAGCCGTGGCAGCCGTCCAAGCTCTACTACTTCGCCACCTTCTCGAAGCAGCGCATGATGGCGCTGCACCAGGCGATGCTCGACGAGGGCAGGGAGAGCCCCTACGAGGGCTGGCTCGAGAGCTGGGAGGAGAACGGCTTTCGCGACCCAGAGATCACCACGCAGCTTGACGTTGGTGACTACGTCGAGCTGCGCACCAAG
>Ga0136615_10000920_pt1 | contig 13811 bp, 14 predicted proteins | sample AntDrymUQ2882206_2_FD_106647 | JGI IMG/M metagenome (GOLD analysis project Ga0136615, IMG submission 106647) | Polar desert sand microbial communities from Dry Valleys, Antarctica - metaG UQ288 (22.06) | ecosystem: Environmental > Terrestrial > Soil > Desert | place: Antarctica: Dry Valley...
CCTCCGGCCGCCGCAGGTCGAGCGTCAACTGGGTGTCGTCGTCCATCGACACGAGCCGTCGCTCGGACGCCACCACGACCTCGGCGCCGAGCGCCCGGGCGGCGGCGAGGAAGTCGGCCGCCCGGTAGGTGGCCGATGGCAACAGGAGGAGCAAGCGCGCCACACCGATATCGTAGGTCCGGCCCGATGAGCGCCGACGACCAGTCCTCCGGCGAGCGGATGCTCGCCATCACCGACGCCGCCTACGACAAGGTCATGGGCTTCCTGCTCCAGGAGGCGGAGCCCGAGCGCCAGGCGATGTGGCTCGAGGTGACCGGCACCTCGGCCAACCAGTGGACCTGCAGCATCGCGCTCAAGCCACTCGACGCGGCGGCGCCCTACGACGCCGTCGTCCGCCACCGCGACCTCGCGCTCGTGGTCCCCGAGCGCGACTTCGACAAGGTCCGCGGCGCGACGATCGACTGGCTCGAAGAGCCGTTCGGCGGCGGCGGGCTGCGCGTGGACAACCCCAATACGCCGAGCCCCACGATCGGCGCGCCACCGCCCGCCGACCTGAGCGGCGACGTTTCCAAGCGCGTGATCCAGGTGCTCGACGAGCAGGTGAACCCGACGATCGCCGCGCACGGCGGCCGCGCCGAGCTCGTGGCGGTCAAGGTGGGAGCCGCCTACCTCAAGCTGGGTGGCGGCTGTCAGGGCTGTGCGATGGCCACCGTGACGCTCAGCCAGGGGATCGAGACGGCCATCATCCAGGCCGTGCCGGAGATCACGAGCGTGGTGGATGTGACCGACCACCAGAGCGGCTCGAACCCCTACTTCGAGGCCGCGAAGAAGTAGGGCGGCCGCCGCCGCGCGGGATCACGCAGGCGTTCAGTCGCGTCGCACCAGGCCTCGAGCGAAGCCGCCCATCGCTGTCCTCTGAGGACGGGTCGATACGCAGGTCTGGCGGCGCTTTTCGGCGCGTTTTACCTGCTGATCGGCACCTTGCGACGGCTCTCGTAAAGCGGGGGTCGTGGGTTCGAATCCCACCGTCGGCTTGGCCAAACGACCAGCTCGGCCGCTCCTCGATGTAGCTGACAGCCGCCGACCGGCGCGTAGGATTGCCGCGACTCCGCGCGAACCCAGTGCGACCGTCAAGGGAGGACCACCAAGGGGAGGGTGGATGCGGGGTCGGCATTGGCTGCGAGGGACGATCGGCGCGGGGCTTTCCATGGCGCTGCTGGCCTCAAGCGCGCAGGCGGCGGTGCCCCACGTGGTGCAGCCGGGGCAGACGCTCTGGTCGATCGCCGCCGCGAACAACCTCACCACCCGCACGGTGGCCGTCTACAACGGCCTTCCGGAAGACGCTCATCCCGCCGCCGGCCAGACGATCCAGGTTCCCACCGAGGCTGAGGGGGCGACGGCTCTCGCGGAAGCTGGCCTGCTGGGAACGCCGCTGGCGAGCGGCACGGATCGCGCGACAACGGTGGCGCCGTCCGCTGAGCCCCCGCCACCACCGCCCGCTGCCTGGCTGGCGCCGGTCCTGACCCTCGAGGGGACGGCCTACCTCGATGCCGGAGCCGCGTCGGCATGGGAGGCCATGCGCGAGGAGGCACTTGCGAGCCACGGCGTCGACCTCCAGCCCGCGGGGACGATGTCGGCCTACCGGAGCTGGGAGCAGCAGGCTTACCTCTACGACCTCTTCATCTCCGGGCAGGGCGCGCCGGCCAACTCGCCCGGCACCTCCTCGCACGAGCTCGGCGTCGCCGTCGACGTGCCGTCCGAGGACATGGCCGTGGTGATTCAGGAGATCGGCTCCGCGTACGGCTGGGTGGCGCCGATCCCAGGCGAGTGGTGGCACTTCGAGTTCGTGAACTACTGAGCGGCCCCGGGCGGCTGGCTTCCCGGCCGCTCGGCGGCGACGAGCGCATACACGCCCAGCCAGAGGTGGCGCGACGTCGTCACCCGCAGGCCTGCACGGGTCAGCATCGCCTCGATGTCGCGCTTGCGCTGGAGACCCACGTGCCCCGCCTCGAAGCGGCGGAAGAGCGGGTCAAGCAGCTTCGCCGGAGGCGAGTCCCGGCAGGCGTCGCCGATGACGACGCGGCCGCCGGGCGCCAGCACGCGCGCCAACTCGTCGACCGAGCGCTGTGGCTCGGGGAAGTGGTGCAGTGCGGTGGTACAGACGAGCGCCGTGAACTCGCCGTCGGCGAAGGGGAGCGCGTCGCTCGATCCGAGGCGGAACTCGATGTTCACGAGGCGGCCCGGGCCAGCGTCCGGGAGCAGGCGGGAGCGCGCGATCTGCAACATGCCGGAGGACAGGTCGAGCCCGGCCGCTCGCTCCACGCGATGCGCGACCTCGGCGATCAGCGCGCCCGTCCCACACGCGACGTCGAGCACGCGGTCGGCGGCTCCGAGCCGGAGCTCGGTGAGCGCCTTCTGCTGGAGCGACACGAGCAGCCGCGAACGCCCGTAGGCGCCGGCCCAGCGGTCAAAGTGAATCCGAGCGGCCTGTGCGGCCGGCGCCGAGGTGGACTCCGCGGTGTGGCGCAGTGGCATCAGGTCACTAGGCCGTCGCCGCGCATCGCCGCGGCGGTGCGCGGCGATGCCATCACTCGGGTTCCCTTCGACGGAACGAGCGTCACGTGGTGCACGCGCTGGCGCTCGGGGGCCGCACGGACCGCATCGAGCCGGAGTCGACGCACCACTTCGGCGATCACGACCCTCATCTCGAGCAGCGCCAGGTGCGATCCGACGCAGTGGCGCTTGCCGCCGCCGAACGGAATCCATGCGTCCCGCGGCGGCTCGTCCAAGAAGCGCTCCGGACGGAAGTCCTCGGGCTCGGGACCTACGCTCCGGTCGAGCTGCACGCTCGGGATCGCGGGCGCGACATACCAGCCCTCGGGGATCACGTAGCCCCCGATCTCGAGCGGGCCGTCGAGGAGGCGCGGCGTGTCGAGCACCACTGGCCGAGCGCGCAGCGTCTCGCGGACGACCGCGTCGAGGTATTCGCTGCCGCCGTCATCGACCTCGGCGACGAGACGCTCGAGGGCGTCCCGATTGCGCAACAGCCGCTCGAACGCCCAGGCGAGGCCGGTCGCGGTGGTCTCGTGACCGGCCTCGAGCAGCGTGATCAGCTCGTCGCGCAGCTCGATGGCGCTCATCCCGCGGCCCTCATCGTCGCGCGCGCGAAGGAGCATCGAGAGCACGTCGCGGCGCGAGTCGTCGAGCTCGCTCCGGCGGCGGGCGATCTCCTCGTAGATCAGCTCGTCAACCTGCTCGCGGGTCTCGAGGAACGAGCGGAGGGGGTTGGGGAAGCGGCGGAGCCGGCGCTGGCCCTTCTCGCTCGCCCATAGCGAGGGAGGTAGAAGCCAGAGGAGGAGTGCCCCCGTCGCCTCGAGCAGCCGCGGCAGGAGCTCGCGGAAGCGCTCGAGCCGTTCGCCATCGGCGATGCCGAAGACGAGCCGCAGGATCACCTCCAGGGTGATCTCCTGCATCCGTGGGCGCAGCTCGAACGGCTCCTCGAGCGGCCAGCGCTCGATCTCGCGCCCGGCGATGGCCGCGATCTCCTCCGCGTAGCCGTCGACGTGCTTGCGGTGAAAGACCGGCCCGAGGAGCTTGCGGTGGCGCAGCCACTGCTCGTCCTCGGTGACGAGCAGCGAGTTCTCCCCGACGAGCGGTGCGAGGAAGTCGTGGCGGCCCTCGCCGGCGCGTCCGACGGTGCGGTCCGCCGCGTAGACCTCGCGCGCGAGCTGGGGGTTCGCCACGTAGACGTAGTGAGGAAAGCCGACCAAGCGTACGCGGAAAACCGGCCCGTAGCGCCGCCGACAGGATCCGAGGAAGCCGACTGGGTCTCGAAGCAGCAGTGCCGTCTGGGCCAGGCCGGGAAGACGGGGGCCGGGTGGGAGGGTTCGCGTGGCGGTCATCCTTGGGGAGCGGTAGGCTAGGCTTCGCGTGTACGATCGTCGTAGACATTTGTATATCACACCGCCATGAGCAAGGACGACCAGCCGCATGGGAATCGCGAGAAGCTCCTGCGGGCCGCGCTCGCCTGTCTGCGCGACAACGGCTACGCGCGCACGACCGCTCGCGACCTCGTCGCAGTCTCGGGCACGAACCTCGCGTCGATCGGCTACCACTTCGGCAGCAAGGAGGCGCTACTCAACGAGGCGATCGCGACCGGCTTTCGAGCCTGGACCGCCGAGATCGAGCGGACGACGTTCGCGCAGGAAGCCGCTACCGGGCCGGAGCGACTCGAGCGGTCGCTGGCGGCGGTGATCGACCGCTTCGAGGAGCTGCGGCCGTTCCTCGTCTCGTTCGTGGAGGCGTTCCCCCAGGCGGTCCGCTCGCCGGAGCTGCGCACCCGGATGGCCGAGGCCTACGAGGAGGCGCGCGCGGCAGGGGGCGAGATGGTCCTCCGCGCTGTCGAGGCGGACGGATTGACGCTTACCCGGGTGAACTCGGAGACCCTGTCCTCGCTGGTGATCGCGGTCGGGGACGGGCTGATGCTCCAGTGGCTGCTCGACCCGGAGCGGGTGCCGTCGAGCCGGCAGGTGATGGAGGCACTCACCGCCGCGGTTCCAGCCTTCGTCGGCGGGGCGTGATGTCTTTGCAGAGCCTCGCTTGAACGCCCGGACCTACCGGGGCGGCATCCGCAGCGATCCGTCGAGGCGCACCACGACCCCGTTTAGGTACGGGTGCTCCGCGAGCTGGCAGGCGAGCAGGGCGAACTCGTCGGGCTGGCCGAGGCGCTTGGGGAACGGGACGTTCGCCGCGAGCGCGTCGCGCTGGTCCTGCGGCAGGGCCCCCATCATCGGCGTATCGAACACGCCCGGCGCGATCGTGTTCACCCGGATCCCGCGGCCGGCGAGGTCGCGCGCGGCGGGAAGCGTCAGCGAGGCGACGCCGCCCTTCGAGGCGGCGTAGGCCGTCTGGCCGATCTGGCCGTCGAACGCCGCCACCGACGCGGTCATGATCGCCACACCGCGCTGGCCGTCCTCGTCGGGCTCGTTGTCATTCATCGCGGCGGCCACGAGCCGCAGCGAGTTGAAGGTCCCGATCACGTTCACCCGGACCACGTGCGCGAACACCTCGAGGTTCGCCGGTCCCTGCTTGGACACCACCCGCTCCGCCCAGCCGACGCCGGCGCACAGCACCGCCACACGCAGCGAGCCGAAGGCCTCGCGCGTGCCGTCCACCGCGGCGCTCATCGCCTGTTCGTCGGTCACGTCGGCGGCGAACGCCCGCGTCGACTCGCCGAGCTCGGACGCGAGCCCCTGCGCGGCCTCCTCGTTGTAGTCAACGATCGCTACGCGCGCCCCGCGCGCGAGCAGCGCCCGCACCGTGGCCGCGCCGAGGCCCGAGGCCCCGCCGGTCACGAGCGCCCCGGCGCCCTCGAAGCTCAGCGCCGCCCCATCTCCGCTTCCCGCCATCGAGTCTCCTTCGCTTGTCGAGGTTCGTACTCGGCCGTTCGCCGCCGCGTCAGCGGCCCGTCCAGGCCGGGTCCCGCTTCTCCGCGAACGCCCGGGCGCCCTCCTGGGCGTCCTGCGAGCCGAAGACCGGGCCGGCGAACTCCTGCTGCTTGTCCCAGGCTTCCTGCTCGCTCCAGTCGAGAGCGCCGCGGATGATCCGCTTCGACGCGTCGACGGCGAGCGGTCCGTTGCGTGCGATCGCGCCGGCGATCTCCAGCGCGGCGTCGAGCGCGCCGCCCGCCGGCGCCAGCCGGTTCACGAGACCGATCTCGGCGGCGCGCGCCGCCGAGATCGGCTCGCCGGTGAGCGCGAGCTCCATGGCCAGGTGGTAGGGGATTCGCTTCGGCAGCCGGGTCAGCGCACCGCCCGCCGCTACCAGCCCGCGCTTTGCCTCCGGGATCCCGAGCCGGGACTCCTCGGAGGCCACGATCAGGTCGCAGGCCAGCGCTATCTCCAGCCCGCCCGCCAGGGCGTTGCCCTCGATCGCCGCGATCAGTGGCTTGTCCGCCGAGCGCTGCGCGATGCCCGCGAAGCCGCGGTCGGCCACGTAGGGGGCCTCACCGCGCGCGAACGCCTTGAGGTCCATGCCGGCGGAGAAGTTGCCGCCCTCCCCGGTCAGCACGCCCACGCGCAGCTCGCCGTCGGAGTCGAGCTCGTCGAGCGCCGCGGCGATTCCCTCGGCCACCTGGAGGTTGACCGCGTTGCGCGCCTCGGGTCGATCGATCACGATCACCTGTACGCCGTCGCGGCGCGAGACCTTCAGCGGCTGGTCGTTCACTGCTGCCTCCTTCGGGTGACGGCGTAAGCGGGAGCGGCGAACCTACCTGAGCCGGTGCGCGGGAAGCCCTACCGCCCCGCCGCCGCCACTGCCTCCGCGAAGCGGTCCACGTCATCCGACGTCGTGTCCCACGAGCACATCCAGCGGACCTCGTCGCGTCGCTCGTCCCAGACGTAGAACGGGAGCTCGCCCGGGAGCGCCTCGAGCAACCGCTCGATCGCGGGGCGCGGCAGGGTCGCGAACACCGCGTTCGCCTCGACCGCCTGCGTCAGCTCGACGCCCTCGATCGGGCCGACCGCGTCCGCCAGCCGCCGCGCCATCGCGTTCGCGTGGCGCGCGTTGCGAAGCCACAATTCGTCCTCGAGCAACACGGCGAGCTGGGCGCTCAGGAAACGCGTCTTCGACGCGAGCTGCATCGACTGCTTGCGTACGAACTCGAGGCCGCCGCCGAGCGAGTCGCCGAGCACCACCACCGCCTCGCCGAACAGCAGCCCGTTCTTGGTGCCGCCGAACGACACCAAGTCGACCCCCGCGTCCGAGGTGAGCGACCCCAGCGACGTGTCGAGGCCGGCAGCCGCGTTCGCGAGCCGGGCCCCGTCGACGTGGAGCAGCAGCCCGCGCGAGCGCGCGAAGTCGGCCAAAGCGCGCGTCTCCGAGACCGCGTACACGGTTCCGAGCTCGGTCGCGTTCGAGATCGACAGCAGTCGCGGCTGGACCGCGTGCTGGTCGCCCACTCGCTCGATCGTGCGGTCGGCCAGCTCGGGCGTGAGCTTGCCATCGTCAGTCGGGACCGTGAGCAGCTTCACGCCGGCGAGCGCCTCGGGAGCGCCGCACTCGTCCACGGCGAGGTGCGCGCTGGCCGCGCAGATCACAGCCTCGAACGGCCGCAGCCCCGCGCGCAGGCAGACGACGTTCGCGCCCGTCCCGTTGAACACCGGGAAGGCCCGAGACGCCGGGCCGAAGTGCTCGCGAAAGCGCTCCTCGCAGGCGGCGGTCCAGGGGTCGGCGCCGTAGGCGCCCGCGTGTCCCTCGTTGGCCGCCGCGATCGCCTTCATCACGGAAGGGTGGGCGCCGGCAAAGTTGTCCGAGGCGAATCCGCGCGCGCCTGGCTCAGTCATGGGTGGCCCGCCCTCACGGATGGAGCGAAAGCCGCTGGCCGTTCATCTTCGCGGCCGCGTCCGAGCAGAGGAAAGCGAGCGCCTCGGCGATGTCCTCGGCGCGCGTGAACGCGCGGTACTCCTTGTCGGGGTTGCGCTCACGCATCTCCGGCGTGAGGATCGCGTTGACCACGACGACGTTGGCGCGGGCCCTCGAGCCGGCCTCGCGAAGGTCGTCGGCGAGCGCCAGCGTCCAGGCCTCGGCGGCCGCCTTCGCCGCCGCGTAGGCGGCGTTGGTCCCGCTCGGGCGCTGCGCCTGGGCCGACGACACCAGCGCGAAGCTGCCGCCGGCGTCGGCGAGCGCGTCGCGGAACGCGCGCGTCGCGTGCTGGACGGTGCGCACGAGCAGGTCGTGCAGCCACTCGTAGTCGTTCAGCGGCGCCTCGGCGAGCGCGACCCCGCCGCGCCAGCCGCCGACCAGGTGCAGGAGCGCGTCCACACGGCCGAAGCGTTCGAGGAGCGCATCCCGCCACGAGCGCGCAGCCGCCTCGCCGAGCAGGTCCACCGCCCGGGCGTCGAAGCGGTCGGATCCCAGGCCGAGCTGCGAGCCGAGCCGCTCGATCCGCTCCGCAGCGACGTCCGACGCGCATACCACCGCGCCGGCGTTCCCCAATCGCTTCACCACCGAAGGTCCCAACCCGCCGCCGGCCCCTGCGATCGCCACCACCCGGCCTTCGATGTTCAGCGCCGGGCTCAAGCTGCCGCCGCCCGCTCGCCCTCGCTCGGGCGCCTCAGCGCCGGCTCGAGCTTGCGCTGGAGCTGGACGTAGAACAGGCTGAGCGGGAACTCGTCGTCCTTGACCAGGTCCACGAGCTCCTTCGGCTCCTCCACCTCGGGCAGTGTCCCGCGCGCCTCGCGCGCCCACCGCGACCCATGCGCCGGCGGGACGTACTCGGCCACGAGGTCGTGGGCGGCGAGCCACTGCGCGAGCTTCGAGCGGGCGATGCCGGAGTGATACAGCGACAGGACCCGCTCGCGTAGCGCCACCACGCCGTCGGCGACGCGCTTCCACTCGACGCGCAGCTCGTTGTCGGTCCAGTGCAGGTAGCCCTCGCGGTGGAGGAAGGCGAACAGCAGCTGCCCGCCGAGCCCGTCGTAGTTGCGCACCCGCGACCCGGTGACCGGGAAGCGGAGCATGCGGTCGAAGAGGACCGCGTACTGCACGCGCCGGGCGAAGGCGAAGCCCTGCCGCTCGAGCTCCACGGCTTCGCAGAACGCGGTGAGATCACAGCGAAGCTCCTCGAGCGAGTACATCCAGTACGGGCTGCGCTGGCGGATCATGAACGGATCGAACGGCAGGTCCCCGTGCATGTGGGTCCGGTCGTGGATCAGGTCCCAGAGGACGTAGGCGTCGCGCGAGAGCCGCGGCGAGGACAGCAGGCAGCTCGCGTCGGGCGGCAGGTTGAGCCCCAGGACCTCCACCGCCCGCCCGCACACGCGCCGGAAGCGGTCGGCCTCGCGGTCGCAGAAGATCGCCCCGAAGTGGCTCGGCGGGCGTTCGGTCGTCGAGAACGTCTCGGGGAAGAGGACCGCGCACTCCGAGTCGTAGCCGGCGGTGTGGTCGACGAACGTCACCGGGACGAACTTCGGGTTGTCGTAGCGCGAGCGCTCGAGCTCCGCGACGTGCTCGGGCCACGGCGTCCTGACCAGGAGTGCCTCGAAGCAGGTGTCGCGCGAGGCGTTCTGCTTGTACATCGGAAAAACCACCAGGTGCTCGCCTCCGTCACGACGCTCGCGCTCCGGCCTGAAGGCGTCCGTCGAGCGCATGAAGTCCGGCTTGGAGAAGCCGGCGGCCGCCCAGTCGTCGAGGTCGGCGACCAGCGCGTCGATGTACTGGCGCTGGTGCGGAAAGCGCGGAGCGAGCGCGCGGGCTGACGCGGCGACGGCGGTCGCGAGGGCCCCGACCCGGTCGCGGACGTAGCGCCGCAGGTCCACCGAGCCGTCGGGCTCCTGCATCAGCCGCAGCTCCTCCACGGCCGCCTTGAGGCTCTTCCACGCCGGGTCCGACAGCGCTGCCGAATGAGCGTCGCCAAAACCGTTATCGGCTGCGAAGCTCGGCTCCGCCGCCCACCAGGCAAGGTTCAGCCACAGGCTCGCGTGGTCGAGATGATCAAAGCAGTCGTCGCCGAAGAGGTCCGAGTCGGCGAGCACGATCACGCGGCCGCGGCCGCGCTCGGTCACGGCGGCCAGCGGCGCGCCCGGCGCCGAGGCGGTGGAGGACGCGCGCGCCAAGACGCGCCCGGCGCCATCCAGCTCCAGCGTTCCCGCGCGGTAGAGGCAGGCCTCGCGCACGCCGGCGAGGAGATCGGTGCGGCGCCCACTGGACCCGTTCTGCCCGACGAGCTCGGGCAGGATCCACGACGGCGCTTCCCGGCAGCGCTCGTAGTCCTGGACCGTGGCGTTCTCGATCCGCATGCCGAACCGCGCGAGCAGTTCGTTGAGGTTGTTGCCGTACTTGTCCTGCTCGGTCTCGCCGAGGACGATCAGGCCGCCGCCGCGCTCGACGAACCGCTCAACCGAGTCGAGCTCGGCGGGGGAGAGCCGCGGCGAGCGCTCGTTCGTGGTCGCCTCCCACCGTCGCTCGGAGGGATGCGCGATGACGAGCACGTCCGCGTCGGCGAGCAGCTGATCCGAGAGCTCGTGGTCGGCGTTACAGGCCACTCCGAAGCCGTGTGCCGCGAGCGCGTCCGCGGCGGTGGCGTAGGAGGAGTCCGCCGGGTGCGCGGGCTGCATCGCGCGCGCGAGCTCGCGCCGGATGGTCCAGGCCTCGCTGTGGGACTCGTCGAAGACGACGCGGGCGAGCTGTGGGGCGGTGGCTGCCATGGCTCCGCGGTGCCCGGCAACGGTACGCCCGGCCTCGGTCGATGTCAACGCCGATCAAGACCCGATCCGCGCAATAATCCGCCGTATCGATGCCCTTGACCGCAAGATCCTTACGCTGCTGCTGGAGGATGGGCGGCGCACCTACGACGACGTCGGGCGGCGCGTGAGCCTGAGCGCGCCCTCGGTCAAGCGACGGGTGGACCGGCTGCGCGAGCGCGGGGCGCTCCAGGGCTTCACCGCGGTGGTCGACCACGGGGCGCTGGGCTGGGACACCGAGGCGCTGGTGGAGCTCTTCTACGAGGCGGGCACGACACTCGACCGGGTCGCGGCGACGCTGCACGAGCACCCCGAGGTCGTCGAGGCGTGGAGCGTCACCGGAGAGGCCGACGCGATAGCCCGCGTGCGGACCCAGGACAATGCCGACCTCGAGCGGCTGATCATGGAGCTCCAGCGCACCGGGCTCGTGGTCCGCACCCGGTCCCAGGTCGTGCTCTCGCGGCTCGTGGGTACGCCGCGGGCCGAGGCCTGACGGCGATCGGCTAGGTTCCCGCCCCGTGACCGACGCCCAGATCCGACTCGTCATGCGCGCCGACGCCGTGTTCAAGCTGCTGCTCGGGCTCCTGCTCCTGGTCGCGACCTGGGGTGGGGTCTACGACCTGCTCCGGCTGCCGATCGCCCAGCCCGAGGTCTTCACCCAGGCTGCGGGCGCGCTCGCGATCGGGTTCGCCTATCTGCTCTCTCAGGCGCCCGACGAGCCGGCCCTGCTGCGCCCGATCGCGACCGGTGCCGCCATCGCGAACGGGCTGGCCGCCTTCGTGATCCTCGTCTGGCTCGTGACCGGCAAGCTCGGGGTCGGCGGCTTCGGGACTGTCCTGTTCGTGATCGTGCTGCTGATGCTGATCGCCTTCGCCTTCTTTCAGTTCCGGATCAGCCGCCTGTCGACGACCACGAGCGGCGCGTGGGCGCACGACGACGAGACGCGCCCGCTGGCCTAGCCGCTCACGACTACGCGACCGCCGCCTGCGGCTCCCGTGCGGGCTCGTGCTCGAGGTGGGTGCCGTCGTCCAGCTCTTCCTCGGGCAGCACCGACTCGCGCTCGATGTCCCGCTCGCGGACCAACCAGAGGGCGGCCACGGCGCCCGCGGCGGCGAGCACGCCGCCGAGCACCAGGATCTCGTTGATCCCCGCGAGGAAGCCCTCGCGCGCTGAGCCGGCCACGGCCTCCCGTGCGCCGGCGGGCACCGAGGCGAGGACGGCGTCGAGGTTGCCCGACGACGTCGCCTCCACGAGCTGGCGCGGCCGGTCGCCGGCGGCCGCGGGCGTGCCCGCGGCGACCTCCGCGACCTTGTCGGCGCCGCGACCGAGGAAGATCGCCCCCCAGGCGGCGATGCCGACCGCCACGCCGACCTGGCGGAAGGTGTCGTTGATCCCCGAGGCCATCCCGCTCTGCTCCTTTGGGACGACGCTCAGCGCGACGTCGGCGATCACCGGGTTGAGCAGCCCGACGCCGACGCCCGCGACGAGGAACCCGCCGAGCAGCGCGGTCCACTCCGATCCGATTCCGAGGCCGGACATGAGGAACAGCCCGATCGCGGCGAGCCCGAGGCCGCCGGCCATCAGGAAGCGGGCCTGTACGCGCCCGAGCAGTGAGCCCGCGAAAGCCGCGGCGACGAAGCTCGCGATCGTGATCGGCAGGTAGCGGACGCCGGCCTCGAGCGGCGAGTGCCCGAGGAAGCCCTGGAGGTAGAGCGTCAGGTACAGGAACAGGGCGAACATCGACCCGGAGAGGGCGAAGGCGGCGAGTTGTACGCCGGTGAACGCCCGGTTGCGGAACAGGTGGAGCGGCAGCATCGGCTCGGGCACGCGCCGCTCGGCGACGACGAACGCGGCCATCAGGACCGCCGCGCCGGCGAACAGGCTGACGATCAGCGCGCTGCCCCATCCCTCCTCGTTGCCGCGCAGGAGCGCGAGCACCAGCAGGAACAGGCCGCCGCTGAACGTGACGAGGCCTGCCCAGTCGATCCTCGTTGCGGCCGGGTCGCGCGACTCGCGCAGGCGGAGGTATGTGACGGCGATCGCGGCGAGCCCGATCGGGACGTTGATGAAGAAGATCGACTCCCAGCCGAGCGCGTCGGTGAGCGCTCCTCCCACCAGGGGGCCGACCGCGACCGCGACGCCGATCGTGGCGCCGTACAGGCCCATCGCCTTCCCGCGCTCGCGGCCGGCCGGGAACTCCTGCGCGATCAGCGCCAGGGAGACCGCGAACATGATCGCCCCGCCGATGCCCTGGAGGCCGCGGGAGAGGTTCAGGAACGTCGCGTCCGGAGCGAGGCCGGCGAGCAGGGAGGCGAGCGAGAACACGCCCAGACCGATCGCGAACACCCGTCGCCGCCCGAGCTGGTCCGCGAGCGACCCGGCGGTCAGGACCACGGCGGCGAGCGTCAGCGCGTAGGCGTCGATCACCCACTGGAGGTCGGTGAAGCTGGCGCCGAGATCGTCTTGGATCGAAGGCAGCGCGGTGTTGACCACCGTGATGTCGAGGAGCAGCATGAAGGTCGCCACCGAGACGGCGATCAGGGTCCACCATTTGCGAGCCATCGGTCTTCCTCCGTTCGCGGGCTATACTTTTAGTCAGGAAACCTTGTCAGGCTGCCTGAGTATGAGGCGACCCTAGCAAAAAAGTCAAGCGACCTGACGAAAAGGCAGAGGGGATGCGAGATGACCGAGGCCTGGAGGAGATACAACGAGCGGAGGCCGCTTCCGCCGCTGCTCGGCGAGGTCAAGGAAATCGCGATCGACGAGCTGCACCGGCGACTCGCGGAGGAAGGCTTCGACCAGATTCGGCCGAGCCACGGCTGCGTGTTCCGCTTCGTCGAGCGCGGGGGGTCGCGGCTGACCGATCTCGCCGCGCGCTCGGGCTTCACGAAGCAGGCGGTCGGGGAGGTCGCCGACCACCTCGAGAGCCTGGGTTACGTGGAGAGAGCGCCGGATCCCGGCGACCGCCGGGCGAAGCTCATCGGGCTGACCGACCGAGGCGCGGACGCGCAGGCCGCGGCGATGCGGATCTTCGCCGACATCGAGCGCCGCTGGGCCGAGCGCTACGGCGACGAGCGAATCGCCGCCCTCCGCGAGATGCTCGAGGAGATCGTCGCGGTCGAGCGCGCGCCGGCCGCGGCCGCCTGACGCACGCGCCGGAAGCGCCCTCGGCGTCTCCTACCCTCCGAGGGCATGTCCCTCTTCCAGGCCGTTCGCCTGTTCTCGGCCGTCGAGTCGGCCATCTTCGCCGCCCTGCTGGTGGTGGCGATCGGCCACGTGGACGAGCGGGCGACGTTCCTGCTCGGCCTGACGCACGGCATCGGCTTCCTCGGCCTCTTCGCGCTCATCTACTACGCCTGCCTGCGACGCGCCCTGCCCTGGCCGGTACTCGCGAGCGCGGTCCTCCTGACGCCGTTCGGTAGCTCGATCCACATCGAGCTGCTGCGCCGCCGCCGCCCGGCGCCGCGCTAGCTGCCGTCGGCCCCGCCCCCCGCCAGCCCCGGCCGCGGCAGCGGCGAGCGCTTGGCCCCCGGGGCGCGCTCGGGCGCCTCGGGGCGCTCGGGCGCCGGC
>Ga0136615_10000921_pt1 | contig 13808 bp, 14 predicted proteins | sample AntDrymUQ2882206_2_FD_106647 | JGI IMG/M metagenome (GOLD analysis project Ga0136615, IMG submission 106647) | Polar desert sand microbial communities from Dry Valleys, Antarctica - metaG UQ288 (22.06) | ecosystem: Environmental > Terrestrial > Soil > Desert | place: Antarctica: Dry Valley...
CTGTACGGGTGAGAGCTTCCAAAAGCGTGGCGTCCGGCGCTAACGGCCGATAAGGAGCGGGTTAAAGTTCGTGTCGCGGTCGTAGGCGTCCACGCCCTCGGTGCGCTTGAGGCGGTTGACGATCAGGTAGGTCAGCGGCGTGGCGAGGGCTTCGTAGGCGGACTTGAGGAGCACCTGGGTGAGGATGACCGCGACCATGGCCGAGGCGGGGATGACGCCGGAGAAGGCGATCACGACGAAGACGAGCGAGTCGAGGCTCTGGCCGACGAGGGTCGAGCCTATGGTGCGGCTCCAGAGCCATCGCCCGTTCGTAGCGACCTTTAGCTTGGCGAGCACGAAGGCGTTGGCGAACTCGCCAACGAGGTAGGCGAGGAAGGAGGCGAAGAGGAGACGCGGGGCGTAGCCCAAGATGCGTTCGTAGGCGGTTTGCGCCTCGAAATCCGGGGCGGCGGGCAGGAGGCCGCCGGCGACGATCACGGCGACGGCCAGTAGGTTGCACAAGAAGCCCAGCCAAATCACACGCCGCGCTACCCGGTAGCCGTAGACCTCCGTCAGGACATCGCCGAAGATGTAGCTTACGGGGAAGATCAAAGTCCCCGCGTCGAAGACCAACCCGAAAATGCCGATGAGCTTGACCGCCGTAATGTTCGCCGTGATGAGGCACGTTACGAAGACCGCGACGATCACCACGAACGAGAGCGAGTACCCCTCCCTACGACCAACTGCGTCCTGCCTCGACAAACCTAAAAACCTCCCGAAACATGCTACCGCTCGAAAACGGGAGCGCCGGAGCCCGACGCTCGCCAGCAGAGTAAAACATCGCCCGGGGAAGGGGTCAATCCCGGTTCTTGGAGGTCGTGCCCCGGCCCCTCGCCTACGCGTTTTCGATGCGCTCTAGCTCGTCCTGCTTAGATGGCGCCAGGTCTGGTATGGCTTCGCTGACACCGGCCGGAAGCTCGAGGTTCAGATCTGACTCGTGATCGACGCGAAGCTCGCCGCGAGCTATCTCGCACTCGAGCAGGTGCCCGCCGGCGCTACGGTCCTCGGTGATGAAGTGGAAGTGGTATCCCGACATGTTGAGCCCCCCGACGTAATCCGGGAAGCGAAAGCCGACGAGGCTGCCTCGGACATCGTGAAACTCGAATGTCGGCTGGTGCTTGACCGCCTCGACGAGGGGCGGGTAGGGCTTGTGCTGGCGGGGCACGCTGCGCGTCTTTACGTAGCGGAAGTGCCCATCGACGCGAACGGCGTGGCACGTCGCAACGTCGCCGGCGACTATTTCATCCAGGTGCGCACGAAGGGCCGCATAATTCATTGGAGCAGCGAGTTGCCGGACCTCCCTCGGCTCGAAGAACGTCACGACGGCGAATGGGGTCTTGGCCCGCTCGTCGACCTCGTACGCTCGCCCGTCCGCCTTGATCTGATAGAAGGCGCCGTCCAGCCCGATCATCTCGCCGTCCAACGCGTCGAACGTGCCGAGCCCGAAGTCGCCGTAAGCCTTAAGTTCCGCGAAGCTGACGTCGCCCTCGTAGTTGCCGCTCAGCAAGGCGTCGATGGTCGAGGTCTGGAAGAGCGTGTGGTGGGGATGTTCGCCAAACCGAACGTCACGCACTCCCACACGCTCAACGTGCAGCGCGCCGATCAAACCGGAATCTATGGGCACCTGATCCCCTTTCCTCCTACGAGATGGCTCTTCAAAACCTCTGTAATCCTACATCGGCAACTTCCGCCCCGTCGCGCTCCTCGTACACGCCGGTGGAGACCCCGCGAGCATACCGCGCACCCTCAGCGCCTTCCCTTCGGAAGATCCGCTCCTGCACCTTCTATCAGGAGAACGCACCGCAATACCCCTGGAGCTAGAGATCTAAGCCAGGATCGCACCCCCGACGCTTTGACGCGCCCGAACGCCGCTGCTACGCTCCCCTGAGGGGGTACCAGAACTTGCGAGAGAGAGGATTCGTCGTGGCGATTAACGAGAAGTTGCTGAGACGGCTGGTCGAGACGCCAGGCGTGCCGGGGCGGGAGGAGCAGCAGCGGGAGATCGCCCGCGAGGAGCTCGAACCTTTGACCGACGAGGTCCGCACCGATCCCCTGGGCAGCGTTATCGGCACGAAAAAGGGACGGGACGACGTGCGCGTCATGATCGCCGCGCACACGGACGAGATCGGCTTTCTCGTCAGGTACGTAGACGATAAAGGCTTTCTCCGGCTCCAGACTCTGGGCGGGCACGACCCGGTAAACATGGTCTCCCAGCGCGTCCTGGTCACTACGGCGGACGGCACGGCCTTGAGGGGCGCGCTACAACCGGCTCGCAAGCCGCCTCACATCTCGCACGGCGAGCAGCAGAAGCTCCCCCAGGCGGACGAGTTCTTCGTGGACCTCGGCATGCCCGCCGAGGAGGTCAAGGAGAACGTGCGCATCGGCGACTACGTGACGATGGACCGGACGATGGAGAATGTGGGCGACAACTACCTGAGCAAGGCGATGGACAACCGTATCGGCGTCTTCGTGATGCTCGAAGCCGTACGCTCCATGGGCGAACACGAGGCGACCGTCTTCGCGGCGGCTACCTCGCAGGAGGAGGTCGGCTTGCGAGGGGCGACGGCCAGCGGCTCCGCTCTAGAGCCTACGGTCGTGGTCGCGCTCGACATTACGCTCGCGATGGACGTGCCGGGTGGGGGGAACGAGAACACCATCACCGAGCTCGGGAAGGGGGCGGCGATCAAGATCATGGACTCCTCCCTGATCTGCAACCCAAAGCTGGTCGAACACTTCCGGAGCATAGCCGAACGCGAAGGGATAGCGCACCAGATGGAGATTTTGCCGGCCGGCGGCACGGACGCGGGCGGCGTCCAACGCCTCCACGGTGGTATCCCCTCCATCACCCTCTCCATCCCCTGCCGCTACGTCCACACCCCGAACGAGATGGTCAACGAATCGGACGTGCAGGCGTGCATAGACCTCCTCGCCCGCTACCTTGAAGAGGCCCACACCGGCGACTACGCCCTGTAACGACTCGGCTCAAGGGACCCGAAAGCTCAATGGTAGCCGATGCAACTATTGAGAGAGCATCATGTGCCAGCAGGGAACCAACACAATTACTACAACATCTATTGCTTATTAGGAGCGGCAATGGGCAGGGACGGCGTCAACTTGGGCTTGCCTGGAGGTGTTGGAGGATCAGGTCGTGAACGTCCGTAGCGGTGATGGTTTTCGTGTCGAGCAGGTCTCTCTCCCGAGTGATAAAGAGCGGTCCTTCGGCCGGGGAGGCGGCGGGGCGTCCGTGTGAGCCGCGCACGAGAGAGGGGTCCAGGGGAATGACGTCCATGAGGTAGCGAAAGCCGAGCTTCTTTTTGAGGAGCTTGAGGCCGACCTTGGCCTTTGGATACCTTATCTCTGGGTCTACAAACAGTTCCACAGGATCGAAGCCTGGCTTGCGATGGATGTCGACGGTCCTGGCAAAGTCTGGCGCCTGGCGGTCGTCGAGCCAATGGTAGTTGGTAAACCACGCATCGGAAGCCGCGATCGCGACCAGGTCCCCGGAGCGCGGGTGGTCGAGGTGAAACGTGCGCTTCCCCTCCTCGTCCAGCGTCTGCTCGACGCCCTCGGTCGCCTCCAGAAGCGTGCGGACCTGGGGGACGCGCGCAGGGTCGTTTACGTATACGTGGGCAACCTGGTGATCGGCGACGGCGAAGGCGGCACTCGCCCCGGCGTCGAGCAGCTCCCGTCCCAGCTCCTCTCGCACGGCGAGCAGGCCGTGCTCGCGGAACAGACGGTTGAGGTGAACCGACCGCGAGACGCCGGTTATCCCGTACTCCGAGACTATAATCACCCGGGCGTCACGCTCTTCGTAGTGACGGATCAGGTCACCGCACACGGCATCTATCTCTTTCAAGTCTTTGGCCATCCCCGGGTCCTCGGGTCCGAGCCGCTGGAGGTTATAGTCCAGGTGAGGCAGGTAGACGAGCGTCAGCGTCGGGCCGAAGCGCAGATCGACTATCTTGGCGGACTCCGCGATCCACGCGCTAGAGTTGATCGAGGCGTTCGGCCCCCAGTACTCGAAGAGCGGGAATTGTCCGAGTTTTGCCTGCAGCGACGTTCGCAGGTGGGCGGGTTCGGCGTAGACATCCGGTATCTTCCTGCCGTCCGCCGGGTACATGGGACGGGGCGTAACGGAGTAGTCCACCGACGAGTACATGTTGTACCACCAGAACATGTTCGCGCACGTGAACGATGGGTCGAGCTCCCGGGCCGCCTCCCATACCTTGGGACCCTGGACTAGCTTATTGGACTGCCTCCAAAACCTGACCTCGCACTCGTCGCGGAAGTACCAGCCGTTACCGACGATGCCGTGTCGGTCGGGGTACCAACCGGTGAGATAGGTCGACTGGACCGTGCAGGTGACGGCCGGGATCACATCTCCAATCGTCGCAAGCTTTCCGCGCTCTGCGAAGGCACGCAGATGCGGAGTGGCCGGGCCGATCAGGCCAGGCGTAAGTCCGACAACGTTGATGACAACCGTTTTGTGCATTCTCAAGTCCCCTTAATGTAGCGCTGAAGGAATAGCGTCGCGGCAAAGGCGACGAGGGCGAGTACGACACCGAACAGCGATCCCGCCGCGGCGAGCACTAGGCTATCGTAGAGTGCGATCCCAGCGATCAACCGCCCGATGGCGCCCCCGACGTTGCGGCTCTTGGAGCGGTAGACGAACGAGATGCTGTAGGCGACCCATCCGATGAACAGTGGCAGGAGGATCGGCAGGGCTACGGTCGGTAACAGGAAAGCAAAATAGGCGGCCGGAAGAAAAAGAGCCACCGCGGGCCAGTACTTCGTCGCGGATGGTCTGTTCTCAGTCTTGGCGACGTAGGTAAGGCCGACCACGTAGAGCACCAGCAGCCCGCCCGAGGCCAGCAGCGCCGCGGAGGGCCGAGGCGAGAAGGCCAGGAAGGCCGTCACGTACACCAGCACGCGGGCTGCGGCCATGAAGAGCGGGCTAAACGGGTTGGTCTTGTGCCACAGGTCGTACGCGACGATCACGGCGATCAGCGACAACCCGCTCAAGAATGGGGTTACACCGATATACCAGAGCATAGCTCCGCCGATACCGAACAGACCGGCAACGACGAAGGTTGCCTCAGAACGTGAGACCAGGCCGGAAGGTAGCGGGCGCTCGGGCTTCTCGCGGCAGTCCACGGCGTAGTCGCACACGTCATTGAGCAGCATCCCGGCGGTGTAGAAGAGGATCAGCGCGATGGCCAGCAGGGCGACCGTATCGTTGGGTCGTAGCACGCCCGCCAGGGCCGCGCCCGCAAGCACGTCGGTGATAACAGTGGGGCTGTTCGAGATCCGGGCCAGTGTCAGGTAGTTGTGGAGCCGCTGTCGCCAAGGCGACCCTCGGCCGGCGTACGTTTTAGGCGAGGGCATCGAGCACCCACGCGTACTCGCGGCCGATCGAATCGAGGAGGTCCTTCTTCAGGTTCGGCGGTAGTACGTCCCAAGTGTAAGTCTCGATCTCGAGCTGCGGACAGAACCGCTGCTTTTGCAAGAGCGCGAAGACCCGGCGGAGGTCCTCCTGGGTCGAGAGGAACGTCTCGTAGCGCTCGACAAAGATCGGAACGTGGAAGTGAACGCGCCACTCTCGGGCGTTTGGATCTTGGATCTCGGGCAGCGCCTCCTTCAGGTCGGGGTACTGGCGGAGGCTTCCGTCGTCGTTCCGCTGGATGACCTGGTGAAGGTAAGTGGACTCGGCGAACTGCCCCAACGACCGCGAGATCTCGATGCGTCGCGAGGCGTCTTCCGAGAGGAACACCTTGAGCGCCGAGCTGACCTGGACCTTGCCGACCCGGATGCCGACCCGCGCGAAGCGCTCCAGCACCTCCGTGGGATCCTCGTAGGCGAGCGCCACGTGGCAGGTATCGAAGCAGACCCGGACGTGTTCGAGCAGACAGACGCGCGCCTCGTCGACCGTGACGCCCGTGAGATCGACCAGCATGGGCGCGCCAACAGGGAGCAACCAGTCTTCGTAGAAGTGGACCACTTCCGTGCTGTTCTCGAGCAGGCCATCGGGCTCGGGTTCGATATCCAGGTGGATAAGCTTGCCCTGCTGCTCCCTAACCCGCATAAGCGCCTCGGCCACCCGCACCACCTGACGGGTGAGGTGCTCCCACGTTTCGGTGTTACCACCATTGACCCACGGCTTGTAGGAGAGCGGGCTCGTCGAGATGCCGCCATCCATGCCGTTCGGAAGCAGGTGAGCGAGGATCTCGACCAGCCGTAGCGTATACCGGACGCGCTCCTCGTCGCGCCAGTCTGGGGCGTGAACATCGGCCTTGACGGGCCGGCGGTGAAATGGCCCATAGGGGAAGCCGTTGAGCGTGAACACGTAGAGATCGTGCTCGTCGAGAAAAGACCGGAGCTGGCGGAGGCGATCTTCTTGCAACAGCTCGCTGCTCTCCCGGCCGGAGAGCCGCAGACCGATGCCGAACGGTTCGCCGGGTGCTAGACGTTCGCGGAGCGCCGGCGGGTAACGTCGGAGGTTGGCAAAGACCTCTCGCCATCCGTCACCCGGGTGGATATTGGTGCAGTAAGTCAACCGGAAGAAGTCGTCGGTTCCTGTACGCATTGGCTTTTCGTTTTCGCGGTGGCGTGTTACCGAACGACGGCGTCGAGCGGTCTTTGCGGTAGATTAAACTTCGCAGATTGGCTGAGGAACTCCACTGGGTTCTCGTAGACGATCTTATGGATCAAGTCCTCGGAGTGGCCGCGGCGGCGCATCTCCAACATGAACTGGGGGACGGCAATCGGCTCGCTCGGACCCCAGTCGCAGGCGGACGCCACGCAGATTCGCTCGCTCCCGTACATCTCGATCAGGTCCACCGCGCGTCCGGGCGAGACCTTGGTCGTCGGATAGAGGGTAATGCCCGCCCAGAAGCCATTCTCTAGCACCATCCGGATCGTGTGCTCCTCGACGTGGTCTACCATGAGACGGCCGGGCATTATCCTCGCGTCCGCCGCCGCCGTGTCGACGATTACTTTCGTGCCCTTGTACTTGTCCTCCAGGTGAGGGGTGTGGATGTGGATGAGCTGTTCGTGCTGCATGGCCAGATCTATATGGTCTATGAACGTCGCCAGCTCGTTACGGGTCACCCTGTTCAGCCCGATCTCGCCGATCCCCAGCACGTTGGGGCGGTCGAGGTAGCGTGGGATCATGTCCAGAACCTCTCGCGCCAGCTCGCGGTCTTCACCTTCCTTGGGGTTTAGGCAGAGCCAGGTGTAGTGCTGAATTCCGTACTGGGCCGCACGTTTGGGCTCGAAATCGGTCAACCGGTTAAAGTAGTCTGCGAAGGCATCCGCAGAAGTGCGATCGAAACCGGCCCAGAAGGCCGGCTCCGTGAGGGCGACGCAGCCGGTCAAAGCCATCCGCTGGTAGTCATCGGTTGTGCGAGAGACCATGTGGGCGTGTATGTCTATGTACTGTGTCATCGGGACCTCCTAACCGTCCTGATCGAACGCGCCGAAGGCGCCCTGCCGATCACGCTGCTGCAGTGGCTCGGTCGTCGTGTCGCTCAAGACCATCTGTATTCGCTCCACCCGCATCGAACCCTCGGAGCACAGCTCCTTTAGCGCCCGGCGAAACGCCACGATCCTGAAGTCGTCCTCGGCATCCCGCGCGACCGAGCGGTCGATGCGGTCCAAAAAGGCGGCGATGTCCAGGACCTTCGTGCGGTGCTCCAGAAAATACTCCTCAACCAGCTGCTGCTGCGTCAGCGGGCATGTGCCTGAGAATACGTCCATAGCGTTCTCCTTCTGTATGAGTTGTCTGGTACTCCTTCAAGAGCGCGGCGCTCTCGATCATCGCGTCTTCGTCCACCTCATGGACTTCGACACCTTCCCCTATGCGCCGCAGCAACATAATGGTCAGCCGCCCTCCCAGATGTTCCCTGAACTCGTTCAGGCCTTCGAGAATACAGGGGACACCGGCGCGGGAGCCCAGGCTCATCTCATCGGCGTATATGGGCAGGTTTAGAGAGGAGATCAGGCGCACGATCTGCCGCCAGTCGCCCTCGGAGAGCAGACCTGTCAGGTACGAGTAGGTCGAGTCCAGAGCCAAGCCGATGGCCACGGCCTCGCCGTGTCGCAGCGCGTAGTTCGAGAGCTGCTCCAACTTATGGGCAGCCCAGTGACCGAAGTCCAGAGGCCTGGAGGAGCCAAGCTCGAAAGGATCTCCGCTGGTAGCGATGTGTTCGACGTGTAGTTGCGCGCAACGGTAGACGAGCCACTGCATCGCCCGCATGTCCCGCCGCACCAGATCATCGGCGTGCGCTTGGATGAAGTCGAAGAAGGCGACATCTTTTAGCAATGCTACCTTGATCGCCTCCGAGATACCGCTGCACCAGTCTCGCTCCGAGAGCGTCGTCAGGAAGTTGGAGTCGTTCAATACCCCGTGAGGAGGTGCAAACGTGCCCAGAAAGTTCTTTTTGCCAAAGGCATTGACGCTGTTCTTGACGCCTACAGCCGAGTCGTTTTGAGAAAGGACCGTGGTCGGGACACGAATGAGCCGGACGCCACGGTGCGCCGTTGCAGCCGCATACCCGACCATGTCGATAACGGCGCCTCCCCCGATGGCAACTATATACGAGTGCCGATCGATACCCAAGGTATGCACGGCGTGGTGAACGGATGTAACGTGCGACGGGTGATTCTTGACGTCCTCGCCACCTTCAACGATCAGGGGAGCGCCGGCGAGCGTGAGGAGCTCGCTGTGGCGCCGACAATATGCTTCGATAGAAGACAGAAGGCCAGGATGGTGCCAGGCGACACCTTCGTCAACGACACAAAGTATCTTCTTTGGATCTCCTATGGCATCAACGGCGATGAGGTCTCTAAGAAGAGAATTGTTTGGTGCAAACAGGTCGGTCGTGAAACAAACCGGATAGCGAAAGTCGACCTCTACGGACGGGTAGATCGATTGCATGGTCTGTTTCTGCACTACCGGCGATGGCTCAATGAGCAATCTTCTGCCGCCACAAGCGTTCGGCTTTGCCGATACGTCGAGGGTACGCGGTGCCGCCCCGAAGAAATCGACCTCCTCCAATCCTAAGCTCTCTCCGCGATCCGGGTTCACAGTGCTGTACGAGATTCCCCTGGCCTGCTCTCCCATCGGGATGTGCCCCTTCCATCGAACACCAGCTTCTCACAAAGCCAACGAATTTTTTGTACTTCCCGCTACGTGCGCAAACTGCTCCGCGTGGGTCCGCTTCTCCTTGTTCTCTAGGTAACGCGGCAAGCGCGGTAACGCCAAAGAGGCCCGACGCTTAACGTACCCAACCCGATAAAGCGTCGCTTCTTACCGTAACGACTACGTATCCCCGTTACCTTGTTCAACTCATAGATTAGAAAAAGACTAGGCCATGCGCATGGGCCGGACGGCCTATTTTCGCCGAGCAGACTTCGAAGCAATCAGTTAAAGGTGTTGCACCAAGGGGGCAAGTTACCTCTGGAAACGGCGATCAAGATCATGGACTCCTCCCTGATCTGCAACCCCAAGCTGGTCGAGCACTTCCGCACCATCGCCGAACGCGAACGGATAGCGCACCAGATGGAGATCCTGCCGGCCGGCGGCACCGACGCGGGTGGCGTCCAGCGCCTCCACGGCGGCATCCCCTCGATCACCCTCTCCATCCCCTGCCGCTACGTCCACACCCCCAACGAGATGGTCAACGAATCGGACGTCCAGGCGTCCATAGACCTCCTCGCCCGCTACCTCGAAGAGGCCCACACCGGCGACTACGCCCTGTAAGAGAGCGGCACTCGAAGCCGGGCGATGGAGTAGTACGGAGACGACCAGAGGCGGGTTGGAAGCTCTCGGGGTCCTGGCCCGACGCTTTACGAGCGCGTGGTCACCCGGGTATCGTACGTCCGAACACTTTCCCTTCGAAGGCGAATGCTTTGTCCTTGAGCGCACGGGTATAGTCGGGGATCACGTCTCTGGGCAAACTCCCGCCGTGCATCGGATGGACCCAATTTGGGTCGAGTTTTTCGATCCGGTTCACCACCCTGCGAACGGGCTCTTCCGCGGCAAAGATGCCGACCTCCTTATAAAACCCGCACATCACCTCGCCTAGATTCTCTCGCACTACGGGCGGTTGGTCGCCCGGCTGTATGTAGAGGTCGGCGGGGAAGAGACTGCCCGTCGTCTCCTCGAACACCATCATGGAATCCCAGTGGTGAACGTGCGGCGTCTCCAAGAAACGCAGCTTGTGCTCTCCGAGGTCTATTACCTCGCCGTCCCGGAACCCCTGCACGGGACCCGCGTAGTCCCACTGCGTCAAGTTGAGCATCGCCCCCACTTCGCCGCACGCCAGCACCGCTTCGGGCGCCTCCGCGACGAAGCGTCCCATGCCGCCACACTCGTCCGCCTCGAAGTGCGGGCAAACGACGTACGCCAGGTTCGCCGGGTCGAGTACCTCGGCGACGGCCCTGCGCACGTCCTCGTACATGGGGAACATGCCGGTGTGGACCAGCGTGGGACGTTCGTCGTCTATGAGGAACTGGTTGAACTGGAACTCCGTCTCCGTTTCCAGGGTGCTGATCCTGTAGATTCCGTCGGCTACCTCGTCGACCCGTGCCATTAGCATCTACTCCCTTCCCCGTGCTCTCCCGAGCACGTAGCCTGCAACGCTGTAGCTCAACTATATCCGTAAGCAGAGGAAACCGAAACCCCGTCTCGAAAAGAACGCATCTGGCTCGGGTAAGGCTTACGCTACCAGGGGGACGAAGGTTCCCGGAGGCATCCACATCCAAGCCTCGTTCGGCCAGGAGTACGCGAAAGCGCAAACTCTACCCCGTTCGAGGCCGCGCGGTCTTCCTCGCCCGCCCTTGCCTGAGCTTGACGGTAAAGCGTTGCGAAGGGTCTTCCCGGAACCTTGCGAATTCCAGCTTGAGCTTCCCTTCTGTTTCCGAAACCGATTGCTTCATATGCCCTCTCCTCCACGACTCGGCCATCGAAGCAAGACTACGGTTCAGCCCGATCACACGCGATAAGCCGGACGCCTGCCGTGGCCGGCGCAAGTATCAGAACCCCACAGAGAAGCCACTATCTATCTTGCGATTATTTCGTTTAGAGGCTATATTAAGGTTGCCGTAAGGAGGTGAAGCGTTTGTGTCTACCGTAAACGAAAGAAGACCTGTCCTCGCTTCGTTTGAAGAGGGGAAGATCCTGAGAGAGTTGGATGCCGTGCTGGCGGAGGACCGTGGGGGGGCGCGGTTGGTCGCGCTTTCGGGCGAGGAGATCCAGCTGCCGGGTTCCGTCTACGAGGTGCTGGCGCGCGTCGTGCATGAGCTCGCCAGGGGCAACGGCGTGTTCGTACTTCCGGTGGATGCGGAGCTCACCACACAGCAGGCGGCGGACCTGTTGAACGTCTCCCGGCCGCATCTGATCAAACTGCTCGAAGAGGAGCGCGCCATACCCTTCCACAGGACCGGCCGCCACCGCCGGGTGGGTCTTCAGGATCTCCTCGAGTACAGGAAGAGGCGCAACTCGGAGAGGCGTGGGCTGCTCCGGAAGCTGACCCAGGACGCCCAGGACTCCGGGCTCTACGGGTAGCGGAGACCGCTCACCCTGAGCAACCTCACGGCTCTGTTGGATGCGAGCGTACTCTATCCAGTGTGGCTAAGGGACGCCCTGCTCAGGATGGCGGAAATCGAGGCGTTTAAGGTACTCTGGAGCCAGGAGATATTGGACGAGATGATGCGTAACGTACTCGCGGACAACCCCCATATCGACCCCAGCGTCGTGAGTCGAATGGTCGGCGACATGAACCGCGCCTTCCCAGACGCCCTGGTCACCGGGTACGGGGCCCTGGTCCCGATAATGACGAACGGCCCGAAGGATCGGCACGTTCTGGCCGCCGCGGTCAGGGGGCGAGCCGACGTCATAGTCACTAACAACCCGAGGCACTTCCCGGTGTCTGCCCGCAACCCATATGACATAGACGCCCAGGACGCCGACACCTTCCTCACGAACCAGTTTGAGCTTACCCGGGAGGAGACGGTATGGATGCTGCAAAGCTGGAGCGAAGACCTCAGCAACCCGCCGCTCACCCCGGACCAGATCCTGGACATCCTGGAGCGGAGCGTACCCGGGTTCTGCACCGCCATGCGGAGCTGGATGAAGCGTTACCCCGAGTAATACAAGAGCACGGCTCTAAGCTCACCCAAAGGCACGAACGATAAAGGCCGAAGCCAGCGGCTACGAGAGAAGCAATCGGGCGCCGACGAAGACGAGCATGACGGCGAGGATAATAGTGAGTGGCTTTCCGGGCAGCCGCGGCGCGAGCCGGCTCCCGATGAGGACGCCGGGGATGCTTCCCAGAAGTAGCGTTCCGGCCAGCCCGAGGTCCACGTTGCCGTTGAGCAGGTGGGCGAAGCCGGTGACGAGCGAGAGCACAGTGGCGTGGGCGATGTCGGTCCCGACGACGATGGCCGGGGCGAGCGGGTAGAGCAGGAGGAGTATGACTGCCATGACACTGCCAGAGCCTATGGAGGTGAGACCAACGAGATAGCCACCGGTCGCCCCAAAGAGGACGGTGAAGAGGCGCCGTTTGAGGCTCATGGAGGTCTTGCCATCCCACGTGGTCTTCCGGCTCCTCACCCATCTCTCGGGCAGGAAGGCCTTGAAGATCAGCGATGCTCCGACCAGGACGAGGGTCGCAGCGATGATGGTGATCATGATGTTGCGTACGGCCTCGGCGTCGTAGGTATCTTTGATCCACTCCAGAGTCCACACTCCCAGCAGGCTCGCCGGGATGCTCCCGAGCCCCAGAAAGATCGCGACCTCCAGGTTAACCGAGCGCTGCCGGTAGTGCTGGACCGACCCAGTCATCTTCGTCGCGGTCGCGTAGACCATGTCCGTGCCGACCGCCGTGGGCGCGGGCACCCCCAGGACCGCGATGAGGAACGGGGTCATAAGAGAGCCGCCCCCGACCCCCGTGAGGCCGACCAGGAAACCTACCAGCAGGCCGAAGAGGGCGGGGGCGAGCTCTAAGCCTTCGGTCAAGATGCCTGGCGACCGTACTCCTTGGCAGGCTCGAGGTACCCGAGCTCCTCGAGCTTCTCGATGACCCTCCTCGCGCTATCCGCGGGCTCCTCCTCGTTCGTCCTGAGGGTCAGCTCCGGGGCGGCCGGCAGGTCGTAGGGGTCGGAGACGCCGGTGAACTCCGGGATCTCTCCGGAGTAGGCCTTCTGGTAGAGGCCCTTTACGTCCCGCTCGGCGCACACCTCGACCGGGCAGTCGACGAAGATCTCGATGAAGTCCTCCCCGATGTCCCGCCTCACCTGGTCGCGCGCCTCCTTGTACGGCGAGATTGCCGAGACTATGACGGGAACGCCGTTGCGGGTCAGGAGGTTGGCCACGAACCCGATCCTCAACACATTCGTGTCCCTGTCCTCCCGCGAGAAGCCCAGTCCCTTGGAGAGGTTCGTCCGGACGATGTCCCCGTCCAGGACCTCCACGGTGCCGGCGCGCTCCCGTAGCTCGTGCTCGACTATCTCCGCGACCGTGGTCTTGCCGGCGCCCGAGAGCCCCGTAAACCACAGCGTGAAACCACGATCCAGCTTCGTTCCGTTCTCCATGCTAATTCTCCTTTGCTTGTGGAGTACTACTCCTGGTATGTGCGAGGTTGCTTGATGACCTTCTCTTCGTCCCGCAGGCCCTCGATGAGGACCTCGACGACCTCGGGGCGGCTGAACTCCGGCGGCGGGTACTCGCCCCTGGTTAGCATCTCCCGCACCTTCGTCCCGCTGAAGAA
>Ga0136615_10000923_pt1 | contig 13797 bp, 11 predicted proteins | sample AntDrymUQ2882206_2_FD_106647 | JGI IMG/M metagenome (GOLD analysis project Ga0136615, IMG submission 106647) | Polar desert sand microbial communities from Dry Valleys, Antarctica - metaG UQ288 (22.06) | ecosystem: Environmental > Terrestrial > Soil > Desert | place: Antarctica: Dry Valley...
CACCCGCAGCGGCAGGCGCCGGCTCGACGGCGGCGCGGACCGGCTCACCCGCAGCGGCAGGCGCCGGCTCGACGGCGGCGCGGACCGGCTCACCCGCAGCGGCAGGCGCGGCCTCGGGCTGGACGGGCGCGGCGACCGCCCTCGGCGCACGGCCGGTGCCGACCCGAGCGGCGCCGCCCAGCTCGCGCTCCTCCAAGCGGCGCAGGAGTTCGTGGCGGGCGACCAGCTCGGACACTCCCGTACGCCCGCCGAGCGTGGGGTCGACCACCTCGACGAGCCCCTGCTGCACCAGCCCGGCGATGACCTGGCAGGTCGCGTACTCGCCGCGCCCGGTCAGGTCGACGAGGTCGTGCACCGTGCGGCGGCCGTCGACGAACGTGAGCAGCTGCCACTGCGCGGGCTCCATCGACACGGTCACCGACTCCGTCGCCGGGCGCGGCGCCAGGGTCACCACCGCGGAATGGCTGACCACGTGGCTCTTGATCTGTGCCCACTCGTCGAGCCGGCGGCCGCCCTCGGCGACCAGCTGGTCCGAGGGTACGCGTACCCGGACCGCGCTCTCGCCCTCCTGCTCGGGCTCGGTGGTGAAGGAGAAGGTCCCTGCCGTGAGCCGCATGAGCTCGAACACGGCGTCCTGGATCTGCTCGCGCACGAACGTGTCGAACAGCTCGGGGGCGAGCAGGCCGTCGTCGTGGAGGACGCGCGACAGCGCGGCGGCCCCGCCACGCTGCGCGGCCACCACGTGGCGCAGCTGCTCCTCATCCACCAGCCCGCCACCAAGCAGGCGGCTGGCCAGGGCCATGCGGCGGGTGTCGGACACCGCGTAGGCGATCTCGCCCTCGTGGAAGTCCACCCGGCCGTCCGTCCGCCCCCCGGCGATGGACAGGACCCCGGTCTTGCGGGTCATCGCCAGCAGCGCGAAGACATCGGGGAGTGCGAACGCGTCCAGGCTTCCTGAGAGCATCAGACACCTCTGCTGACCGTCGTGGACGAACCACCGCGCGGGCCGCCCGCCCGCCACCGCCCCCGGTCCGCGGGGCGGCTCACCGCAGCGTCGCGTCTCCTCGCGCCACCGGCGACCCCACCCACGTGCCCGTCCGACCAGTGGACACCCGCGCGGCTTCCTGCATCACCCGGTGCGGGGGCGCCGCACCCGTCCAGATCGCGAAGGAAAAGGCGGCCTGCGCCACGAGCAGCCCCAGCCCGTCGGCCGCGGTCGCGCCCGCTGCCGCCGCTGCGCGGAGGAACGGTGTGGGTTCACGCCCATAGACAAGATCCAGGGCGATCTGGCCAGGACCGATCTCGAGCAGCCGGGCGGGCGGGTCCTCCCCATGCAACCCGAGCGGGGTCGCGTTCACCAGCAGCCGCGGCCGCACCACCGGCTCCGCCGAGCCGCCCGCGGCCACGAGCACCTGCCGCACGTCGGCGACCGCCTCGGACCGGCGCCCGACCACCTCGACCCGCGTGCCCGCGCGGCCCAGCGCGACTGCCGCAGCCCGGGCGGCCCCGCCCGCGCCGCACAGCAGCACCCCGTCCCCGGTCTGGATGCCGAGACCGGCCAGCACAGACAGCAGCCCCGGCAGGTCTGTGTTGTCCGCCACGAGCCGGCCGTCGCGCCAGGTCAGCGTGTTCGCCGCGCCGACCGCGGCGGCCTCGGAGCCCACCTCGTCGGCCAGGGCGAGCACCGCGGCCTTGTGGGGCACGGTGACGTTCGCGCCCACGGCGCCGAGCGCGCCGAGGCCCGCGACCGCGGCTTCGAGCGACTCGGGCGGCACGCCGAAGGCAAGGTAGGCGAGGTCGAGCCCGGCGTCGGCGATCGCCGCGGCGTGCAACTGCGGTGACAGGCTGTGCGCCACCGGCCAGCCCAGCAGGGCGAGCAGGCGGATCGCGGCGCTGGCCAGCACGGCCTCAGCCGCCCTGGAGCCCTCGGTAGCGGTCCACATTGTTACGGTGCTCGTCGTACGTCGCGGCGAACGCGTGCGCCCCCGTCGCGGGGTCCGAGACCACGTAGTAGAGGAAGTCGGTCGCGGCCGGGGCCGCGGCCGCGGCGATCGCACCGCGCCCCGAGCCGGCGATCGGCGTGGGCGGCAGCGCGTCGATCTGGTAGGTGTTCCACGGCGAGGCGCGGTCCAGCTGCTCCTGGGTCACCTCGGTCTCCCCGGCCGCACCGGCGCCGTAGAGCACGCTCGCGTCGAGAAACAGGCGCATCGGCTCGGCAAGCCGGTTCGCGATGACCGAGCTGATGATCGGCTGCTCCTCCGGCAGGCGCGCCTCGCGCTCGATCAGGGAGGCGATGGTGAGCGTGCGGTAGCCGTCCAGCCCTGGCGCGGTCTCGGCGAGCACCTGATCCGTGCGCGCGACCAACTCGTTCAGCACGGTGACGGCATCCTCCGTCACGAACCACTCGTAGGTGTCGGGGAACAGCAGCCCCTCGTAGCGCGTCAGCCCCGGGTAGGGCTCCCCCGGCGGGATGGTCTCCGCGGGCGGCACCCAGGCGGGCAGGGTGACCGACGGCAGCGCCGCCGTCAGGGCCTCCACCGTGTGCGGGCTGCCCTCGGTCTCCGCCAACCGCTGGAGCGTCTGGGCCACCGTGAGGCCCTCGGGGATCGTCACCCGGTAGAACGGGTCCTCCTCCTGCAACTCGGTGAGCACGTCGAGGATCTGCTCGGTCCCCAGCCCGGCGGAGAGCTCGTAGGTACCAGCCTGGATCTGGCCGGCTCGCCCGTCGAGCCGGCTGCCGATGTTGAACGCCAGGGCGGAGTCGATGATCCCCTGCTGCTCGAGGATGTCGGCGACATCGGCGGCGCTGGAACCCTCGGGTACCTCGACGAGCACCGGTCCACTCGACGCGGGCGCCGGCGCGGGCCGCAGAAACGTCAGGGCGCCGAACAACACCAGCCCCACGGCCAACAGGGCGGCGAGGAAGCCCTTGGAGCCCCTCGACAGTGCCATCGTGCGCTCTCCTCGAGTACTCAGCGGGCTCGCGAGTCGATCCAGCCCTGCAGGATAATGGTCGCCGCGACGCGGTCGCGCTCGCTGCGCCGGCGGTTTCGACGCCGTCCGGCGCCGATCAGCACCCGCTCCGCCTCCACGGAGCTGAAGCGCTCGTCCCAGATCTCCACCCGGACGCCCTGACCTCTGAGGGCGTCCACCACCTGGCGGACCAGCTTGGTCGTGGCGGTCTCCCCCCCCGACAGCGCCCTGGGCAAGCCGACGACCACAGCGTCGCACGCATGCTCGGCCGCGACGCTGGCCAGCCGGACGGCCAGGGCGGACAGCCACTCGGGTGAGGGTCCGCCGTCCCCGGGGTCCGCAGGGACCTCCAGCATACCCAGCGGGCTCGCCAGCGTGCGGGAGGCGTCGCTGAGCGCGAGCCCGACCCGGACGGTGCCGAGGTCGACGCCGAGCACCCTGCCCCGGGCGTCCATCGCGGTCAGGCGCTCCCCAGCCGCTCGCGCACCGCCCGGCGCACCGCCTCCAGCGCCACGGTCAGGCGCGTGCCGTCGCGGCCCCCAGCCTGCGCGGTGTCACCCTTGCCGCCCGCCCGGCCGCCCACCTCGGCGGCGCCGACCTGCAGCAGATCGACCGCGGTCACGCCGCGGGCGGTCACGTCCGGGCTCACCGCGGCGAACAGCTGCGCCGAACCGCTGTCCGTGGTGGTGCCCAGCACGACCACCCCGGAGCCGAGACGGTTGCGCAGATCAGTGGCCAGCGCCTTGAGCCCGTCGCGGTCCGCGCCCTCGACCGCGCCCGCCACCACGCGCGAGCCATCGACCGGCTCCGCGGTGGCGAGCAGGTTCGCGCCCGCGGCCAGGACCGACTGCTGGCGCACGGCCGCGAGCTCCCGCTCCAGGCCGCGGATGCGGTCGACCAGCCCGCCCACCCGCTCGACCAGCTCGTCGGGGCTGACCTTGAGCAGGCGCGCCGTCTCCTCGGCCACGAGGCGCTGCGCCGACAGGTAGGAAAAGGCGTCCAGACCGGTGGTGGCCTCGATCCGGCGGACGTTCGCCGCGATCGAGCCCTCGCTGAGCACGCTGAACAGCCCCACCTGGGTGGTGTGCTGCACGTGGGTGCCACCGCACAGCTCGGCGGAGAAGTCCCCGATGCGGACCACGCGCACGCGCTCGCCGTACTTCTCGCCGAACAGCGCGGTCGCGCCCAGCGCGCGGGCCTCGGCCTGGTCCGTCTCGATCGTGGTGATCTCGGGGTCCGCCGCGATGTGGGCGTTCACCCGCCGCTGTAGTTCCGCGACCTGGTCCGCGGACACCGCGGAGAAGTGCGGGAAGTCGAAGCGGAAGCGGCCCGCGTCGATCGCGGAGCCCGCCTGGACCGCGTGCGGCCCGACGACCTCGCGCAGCGTGGCGTGCAGCAGGTGTGTTGCGGTGTGCCCGCGCGTGATCGAGCCCCGGCGTTCCAGGTCGATCGCGGCGCGCGCGTCCTGGCCCGCGGCGATCTCACCCGCCGCCACCCGGCCGCGGTGGACGATGAGCCCCTCCAGCGGGGAGACGGTGTCGAGGACCTCGACCCGCCCCGTGGGCGTGGTGATGACCCCGTGGTCACCGAGCTGGCCACCGCCCTCGGCGTAGAACGGGGTGCTCTCCAGGATCAGCTCGACCGCGTCGCCCTCCTGGGCCGCGTCGAGCACCCGGCCTGGCGCCACGATCGCGCCAAGCGTGGTGTCGGCCTCGTTCCGTTCATAGCCCAGGAAGTTCGTCGCTCCCGTGCGGCCCGCCGCTTGACGGTAGGTGTCCGCCGTCACACCCGCCGCGCCGCGGCCCTTCCGCGCGTCCGCGCGCGCGCGGGTGCGCTGGCCCTCCATCAGCGCCGCGAACTCGTCGCGGTCCAGGTCCAGGCCGTGCTCCGCCGCGATCTCCAGGGTGAGGTCGATCGGGAAGCCGTAGGTGTCGTGCAGCGCGAACGCGGTCTTGCCGGTGAGCGCGCGCGTGCCCTGCGCCTTGGCCTCCTCGACCGCCTCCGACAGCAGCCGCAAGCCGCTGCGCAGGGTGGCCGAGAAGCCCTCCTCCTCGGCGGTCGCCACCCGGGTGATGAGTGCCGACTGCTCCCGCAGCTCGGCGTAGGCGTCGCCCATGGTCGCGATGACGGTGTCCATCATCGGCGGCATGACCGCGCCGCCGTGCCCGAGCATCCGCGCGTGGCGGACCGCGCGGCGCAGCAGCCGGCGCAGGATGTACCCGCGGCCCTCGTTCGACGGCAGCACGCCGTCGCCGATCAGCATCGCCGAGGTCCGGCAGTGCTCGGCGATGACCCGCAGGCTCACGTCCGAGGCGAGCGGGTCACCGAGGGTGTCCAGAAGGGACCCGCCCGCCCCCGCGCCCGGCGCCCCGTAGGCCACGCCGGTCAGGTCGACCGCGCGATCCAGCATCGGGCGCAGCACGTCGGTCTCGTAGACGTTGGGGACGTCCTGGAGCAGCACCGCCATGCGCTCCAAGCCCATGCCGGTGTCGACGTTCTGCGCCGGCAGGGGGCCGAGGATGTTCTCGTCGGCGTCCTGGGCGTACTGCATGAACACCAGGTTCCAGAACTCCAGGTAGCGGTTCTCGTCCGCCGCAGGTCCGCCGTCCACGCCGTGCTCGGGGCCGCGGTCGTAGTACAGCTCGCTGCAGGGGCCGCTGGGACCCGCGCCGCCCGTCGACCACCAGTTCTCCTCCCTGTCGCGGCGCACCACACGCGACGCGGGCAGGTCGGTCTCGGTCAGCCAGAGCTGCTCGGCCTCGTCGTCGTCGAGGTAGACCGTGGCCCAGATGCGCTCCGGATCGAAGCCAAAGCCGTGGGTGGACAACTCCCAGGCCCAGGCGATCGCCTGGCGCTTGAAGTAGTCGCCGAAGCTGAAATTGCCCAGCATCTCGAAGAACGTGCCGTGGCGCGTGGTCAGTCCGATGTTCTCGATGTCCCAGGTGCGCACGCACTTCTGCACGCTCGCGGCGCGCGGGTGCGCCGGTGTGGCCTCGCCGAGGAAGTACGGCTTGAACGGGACCATCCCGGCGATGGTCAGCAGCAGCGTCGGGTCGTTCGACACCAGGGAGGCCGACGGCCAGACGCGGTGGTCACGTTCACGGAAGAAGTCGAGAAACGTGCTGCGGATCTGTGAGGACTGCATGTGAGTGCCTCGCGGGCGGGTCCAGGGGTGGTCGTTGGTGGCGGTGCTACTCGGGAGGCTCAGCCACACGGTAGACCGTGCGGAGCTCGGCCTCCTTGGCGGCTGCTGCGGCCCGGCCGCTGTCCACGGCCTCGCGCAGGCGCTCGCCGAGCGAGCCGGCACGGGCGCCCGCCGACGCCGCGAGCGCCTCCGGGCGCAGGCGCTGGGTCGTGGCCTCCACCTTGCGCACCGCCCACACACCCAGCGCCAGCCCGGCCCCGAGCCCCACCACGGCGAAGAAGAGCCGGCGCATCAGCCCCGCACCTTCCGCGCCGCCCGCAGCGCCACCCCAGTCCCGGTGGTGAACGCGATGGCCTTGATGAGCGGGTTGGCCACGGCGGCGTGCACCACGTCGGCGATGTTCTCGGCCTGGCCGGAGATGTGCTGGACGCTGGCCACGATGCCGTCGACCCGCGCGAGCTCGGTGTTCACCCCGGCCACGGTCTCGTTCACCCCGCCGAGCAGCGGGAGGGTCTGGGCGGTGATCTGCTCGACGGTGGCGGTCAGCTCACGGACCGTCCCCACAAGGGTGAGCAGCAGCGACATCAGCCCGAGCATCGCCGCGCCGAACGCGACGGCCGCGACGATCGCCGCCACGCCGAGCGCGTTCACCTCGAGGAGCGCGCCAGCAGCGACGAAGGCGACGACCACCACGAGTGCGACGCCGACAGCGACGAGGGTTCCTCGGCTCATGGTGTTCCTCTCGGCGCTCAGGGTCATGGGTGTCGGGCCCGCTGCACCGGCGGGGCCGCGCGGTGAGCAACACGGGCAGCCCGCTGGCGCGGGCTGGCCGGGAAGCCTAGCCCAGCCGCGCCCCGGCGCAGGGGATGCCGGTTGTCCTACTCGTCAGGTCCGCGCCTCCGGACGGCGATGGGGCCCGCGCCGTCAGCCGAGGAAGGACTCGACGCGGACGGCGATCTCGGCGAGGCCGGGGACGGTCAGCAGCTCGCCGTGGCGGCGGACGGCCGCGCCGGCGGCGGTGTACTGGCGCGCGTGGCCCTCGCCGACCCACCACACCGCCGCCGAGCCGGCCTCCAGCCAGCGCGCCGCCGCGGCCTGGGTGGCGCCGACCGGCCCGAGGAGTACCACGAGTTCTGGCGCGGTGGTCAACCGGCCGTCCTCAGGCGGGTCGCCGCTGGCCAGCGCGACGGGTGGCCGCCCGACCATGCCATCGGCCAACGCCACGCGCAGCTCCGTGCTCACGAAACCGCCGATCGCCGTGCCCAGCGGCACCAGGAGCCGGGCGATGCGAGCCGCCCGCACGCGCCGCGTCGCACCCGCGTCGGCCCGGCCCGCCGACGCGCCCGCGCTGCCGTGCTCCCACGCCCTCATGGGCAGCACGCTAACCCCCGCGCCGCTCCCCCGCCTCGTGCCCGGCCGCCGACCTGTGGACGACGAGCAGGTCAGGCAGCGGCGGAGCTGTGCGTGGCCTCCTCCAGCGCCGCGCGCAGGGCACTGAGGCGCCCCACGAGCTCGCGGGCCACGTCGTCGCGCGAGCCCGGCCCCAGCGCCGCCGGTCCCGCCGCGATCGACAGCTCGGCGGCCGAGCACGCGGACTCGACCAGGCGGGCGACGAGCACCTGCAGCTGGGCACGCTCCTCCGCGATGGAGGCGGCGAGCCGGCGCGCCGCGGCGTCGCGGTCGCGCTGCGCGGCGAGCACACGCTCGTCGGTGGGCAGCGGGCGCCAACTGCGCCCCCAGCGGGCGCCGTTGCGCGCGGACGCCCGCCGGGCCACCTCGATGTCGGTGGCGGCGCGCTCCAGCGCGCTGCCCCGCCGCGCGCACTCCCAGGCGTGGTCCAAAGCCGCGTCGACCTCGACGGACAGGTCGTCCAGCTGCTCGTGAATCGGCCCGCGGGGGGTGCGCCGGACCGCCGCGGCGAACTGCGTCCGCGCGGCCAGCGCCTCGCGCAGCAGCTTGGACCAGATGCCGCTCACCGCCGAGGGGTCGATGTGCACCCTGCGCCGGCGCCGCCCCGCCCGCCGCGCACCGGCCCGCCGCCAGCCCCCGGCCGGAAACCGGATGTGCGGTGCGAACCACAGCAGCAGCGCGGCGACCGCGAGGGCGGCGGCGGGAAATCTTGACTGGGTGAACGCCGCCAGGCCGGCCAGGACGGCCAGTGCCCGGCGCGCCGCGGTCAGCAAGCCCCGCCTCTTGGTGACGCTGGCTGCGGCCAGCAGCGGGACCACGAACAGCAACGCCACGATCCTGAGGATGAGCACGACGCCTCCTTGTTGCGCGCCATCCCAGTATTGCCCCCTGCGGCCACCGGCGTGTCGTTTGGCGCGGTCACGGCGGTGCCCGCCGGGCGCGAGCGCGTGCGCCGCGAGGCGGTCACGGCGGGGGCCGCGAGCTCAGCCCGGGGGTGCGGCCCGGCGAGGCCCGGCCGACCGCGAGATGCAGCCCCGCCTCGACGAGGCGGTAGCCGACGGCGCGGCGCGCCGCGGTGACGCGCTCGCGCCAGGGCGGTGCGGGCAGACGCGCCGCGCCGGACACCAGGCGGGCGCGGGCGGCCTCTTCCAGCAAGCGTTCGCGTCGCAGGTGGTTGGCGAGAGACGGATCGTGGGGGAACATGGGCAGACCTTCGGGTGGCAGGCGTCGCCGCCTCTCCGGCACACGGCGACGCCGGGTGCACGGATTGCGGCGGGAGCGGGGTGCGGCCGCGGCGCGTGGAGCGCATGCGCGGACGCGACGGGCGGTTGGCGGCGCGGTCCGCCGAGGCGAGTCGGCTTAGGCCGTGGACCCGGGAAGGAGGGCGCAGAAACCTGCGAGACCGTGTGCGGCTATCGGGATCATCACCAGGCGCCTCCTGTTCCCCGCAGCGGTACGCGCGCTGCATGCGTTGGCGCCCCTGCCGGGCGCCGCGCTGACGCAAGCCTAACGCCGGCCGGCGTTCGGGGGCAAGGGTCTGCTCAGCTTGCTACAGGCGGCGGGCGAGCACGACCCACACCGTACGAGCGAGGATCTGCAGGTCGAGGACCGGCGACCAGTTCACGAGGTACTGCAGGTCGTGACCCAGCTTGTACCCGGGGTCGGTGTGGTAGCGCCCGTGGATCTGCGCCAGGCCGGTGATGCCGGGGGGGATCTCGTGGCGGCGGGTGTAGCCGGGGATCAGCCGCTCATAGCGCTCGGTGAGCTCCGGGCGCTCGGGCCGCGGGCCGATCACCGACATTTCGCCGCGCAGCACGTTCCACAGCTGCGTCAGCTCGTCGAGACGGGTGGCGCGCAGCCAGCGGCAGGCCGGGATCACGCGGTCGTCCCGTGCGCTGGCCAGCACGGCGCCCAGCCCGCGCTCCGCGTCGCACCGCATGGTGCGGAACTTCACCATCGTGAAACGCTCCCCCCCGCGACCGACGCGCTGCTGGCGAAACAGCACCGGTGAGCCGGCGAGCACGCGGACGTAGAGCGCGACGAGCGCAACCGCCGCCACGAGGACCGGGGACGCCAGGATGAGACCGCCCAGTTCCAGGCAGCGCTTGAAGCGGGCGCGGCTGACGGGCAGCGTCTGGGAGCGCAGTGCGACGAAGGGCATGCCGGCGATCTCGCGCAGCCCCTGCAGCCCGAGCAGGGTGTCGCGCGCCGAGATGCGGGCCAGAACGCCGACGTTGCGCTGCTCCAGCGTGCTGAGCGGCTCGGGGTAGATCGCGTCGAGGGCCCGGCCGGACAGCAGCAGCACCTCCGTGGCCTCCGCGGCGTCGACCTTGACCAGCAGGTCCTCAGCGCTGGTGGTCGAACCGGCGACCACCGCGGGGGCGTGCAGTTCGGCGAGGTGGACCCTGGCGAGGTTCACGTCGTCCGGTGCGCCGACGAGCAGCACCCGCGGCAGCCCCTCTCGGCGCACCCGGCGCAGGCGAGACAGGCGCCGGGTCCCGGCCAGGACGAAGGACGCCACGATCGGCAGGGCGACGAGGTTCGCGCGCGGCAGGTAGTAGCGGCCGGACACCAGCTCCACAAAGGCGACGAACAGGGTGGACATCAGCGCCAGCCCGGCGACCCTTGGCAGCTGCGGCCGCGACCCCAGCCGCAACTCCACCTCGTACAGCCCACCGAAGTAGGCCACCACGATGTGGATCAGGGCGGCGCCCAGGAACGCCGCGCCGTACTCGTACCAGGGGTAGGTGTCACGCGCGACGACGCCGAAGCGGGCGAGGTTCAGCAGCACGATCGCCGCGACGAGCCCCAGCAGGTCGGCGGGCAGGAGCAGGCGGATGCCGAAGGGGTGCAGCGCGCACGCCAGCCGACGGTCCAGGGCCGCGAAGCCGCCCAGCGGGACCAGGTCGGCGCCACGCGGCGCCGGCTGCGGGGGGATGGCGCCGTCACGGGTCCCGGTGGGGTCGGTCTCGCCTGGGCCAGGCTCGAGGGACACCGCGTCGGCGCCGGGGTGGCCGGGAGTCTCCCGTCGCGCGGCCATGGTCAGGCCAGACCCTCGAGCTGGGCCAGCCCTTCGGCGCCGCCCTCGACCTGGGGGTTGAGCTCCAGCGCCCGCTGGAACGCCTCACGGGCCGCTGCGGTGTCCTGGGCGGCGGCGCGGGCCTGCCCGAGGGCGACCCACAGGGTCGCGTCACTGTCACGCACGGCGACGGCCCGCTGCGCCAACTCCTCGGCGCGCGCGGAGTCCCCGCGCGCCAGCCAGTGGGCGGACGCCTCCACGAGGACCTCGGGTGTGGTGGGGTCGAGATCCAGCACGCGCTCCCACCAGTCGTCGGCCTGCTCGGGCTGGCCGAGCGTGGTCGACAGCCGCGCCACGTTGAGCGCGTGGGCCAGCGACCCGGGCTCGCGCCGCGCAGCGTCCAGGTGTGCGTCGAGCGCCTCGCCGGCACGGCTCACCTCGGGCTGGGTCAGGTAGCCGCCCAGCAAGGCGGGGTAGCGCGACTCCCAGGAGGCGATGTCGCCGGCCCGGCGGTAGCCGTCGACCGCCGCCACCGGGTCGCCGCCGAAGCGCAGTGCGCGGCCGGCGGCGGCGTCGGCGCGCAACGGCGTGACCGCGATCACCATCGCCGCGAGCCCCAGGCCACCGAGGATCCCGAGCAGCAGCGGGTTGACCGGCGCCAGGGGCGTCCGCGCCGGGCGCGGGGCCGCGGAAGGGCCGCCCTTGCGCTTCCCCTTGCGCACCGGCTCCGGAGCCGCCAGCGGCGGGGCGCCCGGCAGCGCGAACAACCGCAGCTCCGGGCGCGTGCCAAGCCCGACGATGGCCCCGGCCAGCACGTAGTGCAGCGCGGCGATCGGGGGCACGTCGATGCTGACCAGCGACTGCAGCTGGTAGGCGAGCCAGGCGCCACCGAGGCCGGCGAGCAGCAGGCGGTCGTCGCCAGTCGTCCGGCGCAGACCCGTCACCAGCGCCCAGCCGGTCAGACCCACAAAGGCGAGGTAGGCCAGGCCCAGCACCAGCCCGCCGTTGACCAGCATGTCCAGCGGGATGTCGTGGGGAGTGTCGGTGGTCCGTCGCAGGCCGGTCTCCGCCGCAAGGCTTGCGGGCCGGTAGGCGAAGAAGTGGTCGGCGTAGCGCTCCAGCCCGACGCCGGTGACCGGGTGGTCGCGCCAGATCGCCAGCGCCGTGACCCACTTCGGGGTCCGGGTGCCGAGGCTGGACACCAGGCCGGCGCGGATCGGCGCGAAGGGACCGGCCCCGAGGGCCACCGCGATCAATCCGGCGACACCCAGCGCCGCTCCCCCGCCGATGAACCCGGCCTTGCGTCCGCGGCTCAGCGTCGGCGACCCGCCGATCGCGACCATCGTCACGAACGCCGCGCCCACCACAGCGACCGCCGGCCCCTGCAGCGAGTTCGAGGCGATCGCGGCGGTCAGCGCGAGCACGCCGAGTGCCGCGCTGCCGGCGCGCCACGGCGCCGACCAGGTCGTGGTCAGCGCGCCCCAGGTGGCCAGCGGGGCGACGATGCCGAGAAAGGCCGCGAAGAAGTTAGCGTTGCCGAAGGTGGAGAAGACCTGCGGTCCACCCTCGACCGCCTGCCAGCCGAAGGGCTCGACCCCGATCGTCTGGAGCAGGCCGTAGACCGTCACCGGCGCGGCGGCGCCGAGCAGGGTTTTCGCGAGCGCCGCGGGCTTGGCCTCGGCGTGCAGCCGGGTCGTGATCGCGAACAGCACGAGGTAGGCCAGGTACATCGCCAACCCGGTGTGGCGTCCGGGCCGCCCGACCACCGACAGCAGCGGCGTCGGCGACACCAGGGTCGCCACGATGAAGGCGATCGCCAGCACACAGGCGGCCGCGACCGCGGGATTCCAGGGCACCGCGAGCCGCCGGGTGCGCGACACCCGGTACGCGCCCAGTGCCACCAGCCCGATCGTGCCCAGCAGCAGCACGGTCGCCTTGAAGGTGTTGAAGACGTCGTAGGTCGACCGCCAGAACCCGACAAAGGCGACCACCAGCACCGCGCACAGCAAGGCGCGCTGCCACCGCAGCGTGGCGGGGACCACATCCATGGCCTGTGATCCTAGCGGCCGGACCGGCCCGTCAACCGGCCGGACGAACGGGGGCGGCCCCGGCCCTCACGAGGAGGACCGGGGCCGCCCGGGGCGTCACGCCGGTCGGCGCTTAGCCGTCGAGCTCACTCAGCGTGAAGCCCGTGATGTTCCTGGCTGGCAGGGTGTACTCGCTCGTGGTCCCGCCGGTGGCGAGGTCCACGGTGTAGACGGTCGTGAGCAGCCCGTCGGAGGAGGTGACGAAGGCAGCGTTGCTGCCCGACTCCGGCGAGAGGATGTCGAAGCCGTTCGCCTCGGTGATCCCGGTGGTGAGGGCGCCCACCGTCGTCAGCTGCCCGACGGTGCTCGGCTCACCAGGAGCCGGCGGGGCGGCGGACTGGGTCGCCAGGATGTCGCCGTCGCTGTCGATGACGAACAGCCTGGTCGCGGTCGAGGTCTCGCCGAACACGCTGTTGGTGTAGGCGGCCGCGGTCACGGCGGGGTCGAGTGCGTCGTTGTCGTCGCCAGGTGCGTAGTCGACGCGCGCCTGCTCCGCTTGGATGGCACCGGTGTCGGGGTTGACCACCAGGTTGGTGTCGTCGGGCAGGACGATCCGGATGCGGTCGATCACCGGGTTGAAGTCGAAGGCCACGCCGGTGGCCTCCGCGAAGCTGAAGGGAGCGGCCGGGGTCAGCGGCGTGCCGACGTCGGTCGTCGCACCGCTGGTCAGGTCGACGGTGTAGAGCTGGCCGTCGCTGCCGAGGGCGTAGAGCGCCCCCGTCAGCGGCCGGAAGTCCAGCCCCACCACGTCGGTGCCGGCGTTGAAGGAGCCGCTCAACGGCAGCGGAGTTCCGGTCTCCACGCCGGTCGCCGAGTCGAACCGGATCAGCGTCGAGCTGATCGTGTCGAAGGCGAACGCCGTGGTGCTCGCGACGACGAAGGTCTTCGTCGCCGTGTCGGTTAGATCCGCGTCGGCGGAGCCGGCCACTGTGGCGGTGATGGTGACGTCACCGGCCGTCGAGCTGGTGAAGCTCGCGGTCGCGGTGCCCGTCTCGCTGGTGGTGACCGTCGCGGTCTCGGGGACGCCGGTGGTTCCGGTGCCCTCGAAGGTGAAGTCCACGTCCACGCCAGCCACGGCCCCGAGGCCGTTGTCGAACACGGTCGCGGTGACCTCGTGCACCTCGTTGACGAAGTTGGTCGCGTCGGCGGGGGTCAGGGCCAGC
>Ga0136615_10000925_pt1 | contig 13783 bp, 9 predicted proteins | sample AntDrymUQ2882206_2_FD_106647 | JGI IMG/M metagenome (GOLD analysis project Ga0136615, IMG submission 106647) | Polar desert sand microbial communities from Dry Valleys, Antarctica - metaG UQ288 (22.06) | ecosystem: Environmental > Terrestrial > Soil > Desert | place: Antarctica: Dry Valley...
GGACTCGCTGAAGGCGACCACGCCGGCCTTCGACGCTGCGTAGGTCGAGGCGGCTGGGAAGTAGGCGTAGCCGGAGATAGACGCGTTGTTGACGATCTTGCCTGCCCCGCGCTCGACCATTCCCGGCACCACCGCGCGCGAGAGGTGAATCAGCCCGGCGAGGTTGGTCTGCAGCATCGTGTAGATGTCGTCGAGCTCCTGCTCCTCGAGTAGGCCGCCGGTGACCCTTCCAGCATTGTTGACGAGCACGTCGATACGCCCGAGGTCGTCGCCGAGGGCGGTGATGCTCTCGTCGATCGAACGGCGGGAGCTGAGGTCGATCTCGACCGGCCGTACCTCGCGAGCACCGTCGGCGATCGTCGGGATCGGGTCGTAGTCGTCGGGCTTGCGCGTGCCGCAGAGGAGCAGGCCGAGCGGCTCCGTTGCGAACGCCTCGACGAGCGCGCGGCCGATGCCGCGGTTTGAGCCGGTGACGAGCACTGTGCATCCAGATAGGTCCATCTGCTCGAGGGTACGCGGGTGGGCTGCGGGCGGCCGCGGATGTGATCGGCTCCGGGTCCTGCCGCGTAGATTGAGTGCGATGGCGCTCGAGCTTCCCACCCTGGCCTACGACCGCTTCGGCAGCGGCGACCCACTCGTGCTCGTGCACCCGCTCGGTGGTGATCGTGGCGTCTGGGAGCCGGTGGCCGCCGAGCTGGCCGCCCACCACGACGTGATAGCGGTCGACATGCCCGGCTTCGGAGCCTCCCCCGAGCTGCCCCCCGGTCTGCCGGCGACCGCGGCCAATCTCGCCGCTGCGATTCGCGCGACACTCGACGGCCTCGACGTCCGCAACGCCCATGTCGTAGGCAACTCGCTTGGCGGCTGGGTCGCGCTCGAGCTGGCGAAGACCGGGCGTTGTCCGAGCGTGACCGGGCTGTGTCCGGCGGGCTTCTGGCCCAAGGCTCTCGGACCACGGCCCGAGCATGCCCGCAACGGCGCCCGCGTGTTGGTGCCGCTACTGCGCCCGCTGCTCGCTTCGGCCTACGCACGACGCCTGGCGCTCTCCGGCTCGATTGCCCACCCAGAGCGGGTCCCGGCCACCGCCGCCTACCACCTCGTGCGCTCCTACGCGCTGTCGCCGGGCTTCGCACGCGCCAACGCCGAGATGCGCAAGACGCTCTTTTCCGGGTTCGACGAGATCGATGCCGCGATCACCCTCGCCTGGGGCGAGCGCGACCGCTTGGTCGGGATGCCGATGAAGCCGCTGCCGGCCACCGTGCGCACCGTCGTGCTCAAGGACTGCGGCCACGTGCCCACCTGGGACGACCCGCGCCAGGTGATCGACGTGATCCTCGACAATGTCGCTGACGGCGCGCGGAACGAGCGCGCGGTTTCAGCCTGAGCGCCTCGCGCCTCGGCGGAGCTTTCTTCGGCGGATGGATCGGCGAGGACCCGCAAACCGACGCCGAGATCCGGCGCCCCTACATCGGCGGCGTCGAGTTCGCGGAAGTGCGGCTCGAGGGCGAGTTCCCGAACACGGAACTCGTGGCCCTGTTCCGCGCTGTCGAACATCCCGCCGTGCTCTTTGGACGGCGTCAGCCGATCTGGGACAACAACGGCGCCGTTTCCATCGTCATCGACGTGACGGACGTCAGCTCATGGAAGACATCGAGGCGTGCGGATATGGGCTGCCGCGAGATCCGCAACCAGACGCCTCAGGCGTCGCTTGGCTCTGACCGATCTCCGGCGGCGCGGGTGTCGCACGCATGGGCAGTGCCCGGCTCGAACGGGCGACCTCTCGCTTGTAAGGCGAGCGCTCTACCAACTGAGCTAACCGCCCGGGGTCGTCGAGGGTAGCGGGATGGCGGTAGCGCGGCGAAGTCGCCGCGCTCAGGGGACGCGGGACCCGCCGTCCGAGCGAGGCGCCGGCCACGGGGCGCCCGGATCCTCCCTCGATCGCCGTCTACACTCGCCGCCGTGGACCAGCGCCTCTTCCTCCGCACCCTCGTAGTCCAGACGCTCGCCGTCTGCGGACTGTTCGGGATGCTTGTCGCGCTGCCCCTTGGCGACGACTTCTTCAAGGAGTACGGCCGCTACACGGGCCCGATCGCGTGGATCGGCTGCTCGGTCTTCACCGCCCGCATCCTCTCGCTGCCCGCCGGCCTCGCCCTCTTCGCCGCTCTCGCCGGCGGCGTCGCCGGGCTCTTGGTCGCGCTCGTGACCAGCCACGCCGTCGGCCTGGCGATCAGCCTGCTCGTGTTCGCCGCCTCCTGCGGTGGCTACGACCCCCAGCGCGACCCCGCGCCGGCGTAGCCGCAGTTGGCGGGAGGCGCCGCCAGACGCGCACATGCGACCATTCTCGTGGGCCTCTAGCTCATCGGGTAGAGCACGAGACTTTTAATCTCGCGGTGCCGGGTTCGAGTCCCGGGGGGCCCATCGCCGTATCCCGCGTGGTCAACGCCGGCCGTACAATCCTCGGCGCTGCCCCCATGGTGTAGCGGTTAGCACGTCAGGTTTTCAACCTGGTAGCAGGGGTTCGACTCCCCTTGGGGGTACTCCTAGCGCGGTGCCGACCCAACCGACCTGGGCCTCCGCTGGCCGACGTCGGCCAGCGAGCACCCGACCGGCGCCTCAGTGCCGGAAATGCCGGCGGGAGGTAAACACCATCGCCACACCGGCCTTGTCGCACGCGTCGACTACCTCGAGATCATGCTGCGAGCCGCCGGGCTGGATGATCGCCGTGGCACCTGCTTCGATCGCGACGGTCGGACCGTCGACGAAGGGGAAGAACGCATCGGATGCGAGCACCGAGCCGCCGAGCTCGATCTCTGCCGCGCGCGCCTTCTCGACGGCGATCCTGACCGAGTCGACACGACTCATCTGACCGGCTCCGATGCCGGCCGTCGCGAGCTCGCGGGCGAGCACGATCGCGTTCGAGCGCACGTGCTTGCACACCCGCCAGGCGAACAGCAGCTCGCCCCACTCCGCCTCGCTCGGCTTGCGCTCGGTGACGACCTGCATCTCCTCACGGACGTCCGGCCCCGTGTCGTGGTCCTGGACCAGCAGGCCTCCGCGGACGCGCTTCATGTCCTGGTCGGTCGGGTCCGGACGACGGCGCTCGTCGTTGATCAGGATGCGGATGTTCTGCTTGGACTGGAGGATCTCGAGCGCCTCGTCGTCGTAGCCTGGCGCGACGACGAGCTCGACGAAGATCTCGTTCAGCTTGCGGGCGAGGGCAGCGCCGACGGGCCGGTTGAAGCACATGACACCGCCGAAGGCACTCATGCGGTCAGTCTCCAACGCGCGGTCGAAGGCTTCGTCGGGCGTCTTGCCGACGGCCGCGCCGCATGGGTTGTTGTGTTTGATGATCGCTGCGGCCGGAAGCTCGAACTCGTCGGTCAGCTTGCGCGCGGCGTCGAGGTCGAGCAGGTTGTTGAACGACAGCTCCTTCCCGTGCAGCTTGGAGACCATCGACAGCAGGTGCGTACGGGCGCCCGTCTGTTGGTAGTAGGCCGCGCGCTGGTGGGGGTTCTCGCCGTAGGGCAAATCGAGCACCTTGGTGAACGAGCGCGTCTGCTGGCTGGGGAAGTCATCCTCGCGCTCGGCGAACCAGCGCGATATCGCGGCGTCGTAACGTGCGGTGTACGAGAAAGCCTCGAGCGCGAGCGCCTCGCGGGTGCGACGCTGAAGTCGACCCTCGCCCACGCGAAGCTCCTCGATCACGGCGTCGTAGCTCTCAGGGCTGGTGACGACCGCAGCGAACGGATGGTTCTTGGCGGCAGCCCGGATCAGCGTCGGGCCACCGATGTCGATGTTCTCGATCACCTCAGCACCGGTCGCGCCGCGACGGCCGGCAGTACGCTCGAACGGATAGAGGTTCACACACACGAGGTCGATCGGCTCGACCTCGTGCCGGCGCAGCGTTGCGATGTGCCCGGCGTCGGAACGGACCGCCAGCAGACCCGCGTAGATGCGCGGGTTGAGCGTCTTGATGCGCCCGTCGAGGATCTCTGGAAAGCCCGTGTAGTCCTCCACCGGTCGGACCTCCAAGCCCGCCTCGGTCAGCTCACGGAAGGTGCCGCCGGTCGAGACGATCTCGATCCCCAGCTCGGTCAGGCCCCGTGCGAAGTCCACCAGGCCGCGCTTGTCGGAGACGGTCAGCAGCGCACGACGCACCTGCACCCTTCCGGGCCCCGTGACGCCGTCGAGCCCGGGATCGGCCGTCTCAGCCATCGATCCGGACCAGCCGCGGGTTGTCGGGATCGATCGACACCGCGCCGGCCGCGATCAGCGCGACCACCCTGGGCAGCAGCCGGTGCTCGATCTCGTGTACCCGCGCCTCGATCGCCTCCACGTCACGAGCATATGGAAGCTCGAAGGTCTCCTGCAACACCACCGGCCCGCTGTCCACTCCCTCCTCCACGAAATGGATCGTCACCCCCATCACGTGGACGCCGTAGTCGAGCGCCTGCTGGATCGACCTGACGCCGGGAAAGGCGGGCAGGAGCGACGGGTGGACGTTGATGATCCTGCCTTCGAAGCGCCTGATGAACGGCCCACCGAGGATCTCCATGAAGCCAGCGAGCACGATCAGCTCCACACCCCGGTCGTCGAGCCAGGTGCCGAGTGCGGCGTCGCGCGCATCGCGGGATCGATGATCGGCGCGGTCGAAGACCTCCGCCTGCACCCCCGCGTCGCGCGCGCGGCGTAGGCCCGGTGCACTGGCGCGACTCGACGCGACGGCGACGACTTCGATCCCGTCGCGACCGTGGACGATGTCGAGGATCGCCTGCAGGTTGGTGCCCTCCCCCGAGATCAGTACGGCGAGACGCAGGGCCAACGTCAGGCGGCCGCGACGCGGGTCGCGGGACGGAGGACCGGGTAGGCGCCACCGGTCGTCTCGACGACGCCGGCCTCGATCAGCTCGTCGATGCGCGCGACGATGTCGGCTCGGCGCATGTGCGAGGAGGTGCCGTACGCGGGCAGACCGTCATAGGAGTTGCGCTCGATCTTCTTCGTGCGCGCGCCGTGGAGGATCTCCGCACAAGTCGTCCGCCCGACGGAGGGCTGGGCCACGCCGGCAACCGCGACGATGGCATCGTCGAGATCCGCGAAAGACTCGGGCGGTGGCGCGGGCAGGTTCGGCACGAGGCCCTCGGCGCAGACGTCGCAGCAGGGCACGGTCGGAGCGGGCACCTCGGCATCACCGAAATGACGCAGGATCGTGCGGCGACGACACGCCTCGCTTTCGACATAGGCCCAGATGTCGCGGTACTGGCGCCAACGCGCGCGTGCGGCGTCGGCGACCGACGAGCGGCACGCCGCATCCGCACGTCGGTCGAATGGCGCCACCAGCCGGCCGGCCACGCGGTCCGGCGACGACGGGGTCGGCAGAATGACCTCGGCGCGCGCCAGGTGGCCGAGCAGCGCCCGCAGACGGTCGTTGCCGGCGCGCAGCGCGGTGGCGAGCTCCCCGGCGTCGAGCGCGTAGCGGCCGTCGCCGTCGGCGTTCGCCCGCAGGCGAGCTGCCACGGCGCCCGGCAGCGTGGGATCGACCTCCTCGCGCTTGATGAAGTGGACGTGCAGCGCCTTGTCACGGTTCTCGGCCAGCAACAGCGCACGCGCCGGCTCGCCATCGCGTCCGCCGCGACCGGCCTCCTGGTAGTAGGCCTCGAGCGAAGATGGGACGCTCGCGTGCAGCACGGTACGCACGTTGGGCTTGTCGACACCCATGCCGAAGGCGTTGGTCGCGACGATGACGCGCACCTCGTCGGCGAGGAAGCGGCGCTGGGCGGCCGCGCGCCGCTCTCGGTCGAGGCCGGCATGGTAGGGCAGCGCGGGCTCGCCGAGCTCCCGCGTGAGCTGCTCGGCGATCTCGTCGGTGCCGGCGCGCGTACCGGCGTAGACGATCGCCGGGAGCGCCCCCTCCTCATGCAACGCCTCGGCGATCAGCGCACGCTTCTGGTGCGCGGCGGGGCGCGCAACGACGAACGAGAGGTTGGGGCGGTCGAACCCGGTCGCCACCCGCAGCGGGTCGCGCAGACCCAGGCGCCGCGTGATGTCGAGCGCGACCTGGGGCGTCGCGGTCGCCGTCGAGGCGACCAGAGAGCGGGCCCCGAGGTGCCGCGCGGCGTGTGCGAGGCGGAAGTAGTCGGGGCGGAAGTCGTGACCCCACTGGGAGACACAGTGCGCCTCATCAACCACGAACAGGCCCACGCGGGCGTTACCGAGCGCTGCCACGAAGCCCGGCGAGGAGAATCGCTCGGGCGAGATGTAGAGCAACCGCAGCGCGCCCGAGACCGCCCGCTCGAGCACATCGGCGTTGCGCTCGGGCGCCTGCTGGGCGTTGACGAGCGCGACACGGTCGGCCAAGCCGCGCCGGTGGAGTGCCTCGACCTGGTCCTGCATCAATGCGACCAGCGGCGATACGACGAGCGTCAGGTCATCGCGCATCAGACCGGGCAGCTGGTAGCAGAGCGACTTGCCCGAGCCGGTCGGCATCACGACGAGCACGTCGCGGTCTTCCAGCGCCGCCGCACACGCCTCGCGCTGACCGGGACGAAAGCGGTCGAAGCCGAAGAGGTCGCGCAAAGACTGCTCGAGAGCCACTGGAGCTGACACTACCGGGGCCACCGGCCGCGCCCGGCACCGGCGGTGCGGCGCGACGGTACGGGACCGTCGCAGACCCGTCGCACAGGTGGCCTGCCGATCGCCGAGGCACATACCGAGCAGCGACCGACAGGGGGGATCACTAGGTGCGGATGACGGCTAGCTCCTCGAGCGCGAACTTGCCGTTGGCAACATCGCTGCGCTCGAGCGGGTAGGTGCCCGTGAAGCAGGCGTCGCAGTGGGTCTGCGGCTCGCCGCGGATCGCCTCGTACACGCCCTCCAGCGACAGATACGCAATCGAGTCGCAACCGAGCTCTTCAGCCACCTCGTCGACCGTCCGACCGTGGGCGATCATCTCCTTCTCAGTCGACATGTCGATGCCGTAGTGACACGGGTGGCGGATCGGCGGCGCCGAGATTCGCATGTGCACCTCGGCGGCGCCCGCGTCGCGCAACATCTTCACGATCTGACGGGTGGTGTTGCCGCGCACGATCGAGTCGTCAACGACCACCAACCGCTTGCCCTCCACGACCTCGCGCAGGGGGTTGAACTTCATCCGCAGACCGTGCTTGCGCAGCTCCTGGCCCGGCTGGATGAAGGTGCGCGCTACGTAGCGGTTCTTGATCAGCCCCTCGTCTCGCGGCAGCCCCGAGGCCTTCGCGTAGCCGGTGGCGGCGGCGTTGCCCGAGTCGGGCACTGCGATCACGACGTCGGCCTCCACAGGGGACTCACGGAAGAGGATCTCGCCCATCTTGCGGCGCGAGACCTGCGTCCGGTTGCCTTCCAGGATCGAATCGGGCCGGGCGAAGTAGATGTGCTCGAAGACGCAGAAGGCCTTGCGCGGCGAGTCGACGATCCGCGTCGCCTCGAGCCCGCTTTCCCGCATCGAGACCATCTCGCCCGGCTCGACCTCACGTTCGAGCGTCGCGCCGATGATGTCTAGCGCGCAACTCTCCGACGCGACGCACCAGCGGTCGCCCAGCCGTCCGAGCGACAGGGGCCGCAGGCCGGCGGGGTCACGAAAGGCCACCACGGAGTCCGTCGTCATCACCACAGTCGAGAAAGCCCCCTGCAGGCGCGGCAGCACCTCGGCAATCGCCTGCTCGATCGTCTCCGCTTCATGCGTGGAGAGCAGCGCGGCGATGATCTCCGAGTCCGAGGTGGAGTTGAAGGTGACACCCTTGTCGATCAGCTCGGCGTGCAGCTCGAGTGCGTTGATCAGGTTGCCGTTATGGGCCAGCGCCAGGTGGCGGCGGTCGGAGCGGTAGACCGGTTGGGCGTTGACCCACCCGGAGGAGCCGGTGGTCGAGTAGCGCACGTGGCCAAGCGCCATCGAGCCTTGAAGCGCGATGAGCTTCTGCTCGTCGAAGACCTGAGACACCAGGCCCAGCTCGCGGACAGTCATGATGTGGCCGTCGTCGCAAGTCGCGATGCCCGCCGACTCCTGGCCACGGTGCTGGAGCGCGTAGAGGGCGAAATACGCGAGTCGTGCGGGCTCCAGCTCAGGCGCGTAGACGCCGAAGACGCCACATTCGTCGCGTGGTCCGTCACGATCGTCGAACGGCTGAGAGGTCAAATCAGGCCTCCGGACTGGACGCATCGGGTGGGACGCTGCCACATCCTGTCCGCACAGCCAGAGTACCAGCGCATCGGAGGGCACCCGCCGGGGACGGCGGCCACCGGGCGGTGGGACATGTTCGACAAACTCGTCCAAGCCGAATCGACCGGCGCAGCGTTCGAAGCGTTGGGTCCGAGCTGACGTAGCCCGGATCGCGACCTGGCGGCCTCTTAGTCAAGCGACGCGAGCTACCCTCGACCGCGGAGGTACCGGCCGGCAGGGATCGTGTCCCTTTTCTCGAACGCCGGCTGGCAGATCGAGATCTGCACTGTGAGCAGCGGGTGACGGTCGTGGAGGACGGCGGGCGTTGCGCACCTACCACACCGTGGGCGCGAGATCCTGGACGGATATGGCCCTCACGAGCAGTGCACAGCCGGGGACTCACTGCCCGAGCCGAAGCGACCGCCGCGGCTTGGATGTCGTAGGTCTGAATCCGTAATGAACTCTTTCTTGTTCCTTCTCACCGCCTGGAGGAGACTCGGCCCCGGTTCCCGGCATCACTGCGGTCGAGGCGGCTGACTGAGGAGAGAAACGGATGCGAAGCACGGCAGATGTAGCCAGCGCCGTCGGCAAGGGCCTCTTCGCGGGAGTTGTCGGCACGGTGTTCATGACCTTCTCGAGCACGATCGAGGCCAAGCTGCGCGACCGTGGGTCGAGCTCGGCGCCCGCCGACGCCGCCGGCAAGGTATTGGGCGTCCAACCCCGCGACGAGGACGGCCAGGCGCGCTTCTCGACCGCGGTCCACTGGGGCTACGGCACCGGCTGGGGCGCCGTGCGCGGGCTCATCGAGCTCGCCGAGCCGAGTCCGCCGGTCGCTGTCGCCACCCACTTCGCCGCCGTCTGGGGCTCCTCGCTCGTGATGCTGCCGGCGCTCGACGTGGCGCCGCCGCCCTGGGAGCAGCCGCCCTCGGGGCTCGCCACCGACGCTTTCCACCACATCGTCTACGCGGTGGGCACGAGCGCCGCCTACGCGCTGATCGACCGATGAGCCGCACAGTCGCAGACCACCTGCTCAAGCGCCTTTCAGGTTGGGGAGTCAAGCGGATCTACGGGTATCCGGGCGACGGGATCAACGGCCTGATGGGCGCTTTCGACCGGGCGGGCGACCGATTGGAGCTCGTGCGCTCGTGCCACGAGGAGATGTCCGCCTTCATGGCCTGCGCCCACGCGAAGTTCACCGGTGAGGTGGGTATCTGCCTGGCAACCTCCGGGCCCGGCGCAATCCACCTCCTCAACGGCCTCTACGACGCAAAGCTTGACCATCAGCCGGTCGTGGCGATCGTCGGCCAGCAGGCCCGGGCCGGCCTTGGAGGCAGCTATCAGCAAGAAGTCGACCTCGTGTCCATCTTCAAAGACGTGGCTCATGAGTACGTTCACATGGCCACCGACGCGGCGCAGATACGTCACTTGGTGGACCGGGCTGTGAGGACGGCGCTTTCCGAGCGCGGCGTGACATGCCTGATCGTGCCGAACGATCTGCAGACGGAGGAGGCGGTCGAGGAGCCCCCGCGTGAGCACGGCACGGTGCATTCGGGCAGCGGCTATAGCCCACCCCGGATCGTGCCAGCGGATGACGACCTGCGCCGGGCGGCCGAATTGCTGAACGCCGGGGAGAAGGTAGCCATGCTCGTCGGTCAGGGGGCCCTGAACGCGACCGACGAGGTGCTCGAGGTGGCGGACCTCTTGGGCGCCGGCGTAGCCAAGGCCCTCCTCGGCAAGGCGGTCGTTCCCGACGATCTCCCCTTTGTGACGGGCTCGATCGGCCTGTTGGGCACACGGCCGAGCTCGGATCTGATGGCAGGCTGCGACACGCTGTTGATGGTCGGCTCGAGCTTTCCCTACTCCGAGTTCCTGCCCGAGGAGGGCCAGGCCCGGGGCGTGCAGGTGGACATCGACGGGCGCATGATCGGGATCCGCTATCCCATGGAGGAGAACCTGATCGGCGACAGCGCCGAGACGCTGCGTGCCTTGATCCCGCTACTCGAGCACAAGTCCGACCGCTCGTGGCGCGAGGAGGTGGAGAGAGGCGTCGCGGGTTGGTGGAAGGTGCTCGAAGCGCGGGCGATGAACGACGCCGATCCACTGAACCCCCAGCGAGTGTTCTGGGAGCTCTCGCCTCGGTTGCCCGAGAACTGCATCCTGAGCGCGGACTCGGGCTCAGCCGCCAACTGGTTCGCTCGCGACCTGAAGATGCGCAGGGGCATGATGGCCTCTCTCTCGGGGACGCTGGCGACGATGGGACCGGGGGTGCCCTACGCGATCGCCGCGAAGTTCGCCCATCCCGATCGCGTCGCCATCGCCCTCGTAGGCGACGGGGCGATGCAGATGAACGGCATCAACGAGCTGATCACGATTGCCGAGTACTGGGAGCGCTGGAGCGACCCGCGACTGATCGTGATGGTGCTGAACAACCGCGACCTGAACCAGGTGACGTGGGAGCAGCGAGCAATAGAGGGCGACCCGAAGTTCGCGGCGGCTCAAAGCGTGCCGGACTTTCCCTACGCGCGCTACGCGGAGCTGGTGGGACTGAAGGGCATACGGGTGGACTCTCCGGACGAAGTGGGAGCCGCCTGGGACGAGGCCCTGGCGGCAGAGTGCCCTGTGGTTCTCGAGGCCGTCACCGACCCCGAGGTGCCGCCGCTTCCACCCCACATCTCGCTCGAGCAGGCCCGGGCGCTTAGCTCTGCCCTGCGAAAGGGCGACCCGGGCGCCCGCGGGATCATCCGCCAGAGCTTCCGCGACAAGCTCGAGGAGTTCCTCCCGGGAGGGTGAAGGTCGCCGAAGTCGGACGGTGAAACCGTCGCTTAGGAGAACGCCGCCGCGAGCTTCGAGTGCGCCGCCGCGAGCTCGGCGAGCTCGGCATGAACGACCCGGCCGCCGAACCCGATCTCCAGCACCGCGCCGCCGACCGCACCAATGATCCGCACGTCGGCTCGCTCCCCCAGCGCCTCGACCGCGGAGCGCGCACCGGACACGACGAAGCCGCCCGGTCCCTCGCCGAACAGCCGGTCGCGGACGTCCGCGCCGCCATCGACGAGCTCGATCGAGGCCCCGATCTCGCCGGACAGGCAGCACTCCGTCAGCGCAACCGCGAGACCACCCTCCGCGATGTCGTGCGCGCTGTGCAGCTCACCGGAGCGGACCGCGTCGCGGACTGCCTCCTGGGTCGCGCGCACCGCGGCCACGTCGATCTCGGGCAGCCGGGTCGGCAGCTCCGAGCCGCGCAGCTTGTCCAGCTCCGAGCCCTCCAGCCGTGGCACGAACCCTCCGACGAGAGCGATCGCGTCGCCCTCAACGAGAAAGCCCATCCGACCGGCCCGCTCGGCATCCGGCAGCACCCCGACCATCCCCACAACCGCTGTCGGGTAGATCGGCCCTCCGCCGGACTCGTTGTAGAGCGAGACGTTGCCGCCGACGACCGGCACACCGAGCGTCTCGAGCGCGTGCGCCATACCGGCCACCGCGCGCTCGAGCTGCCACGCGATATGGGGCTTCTCGGGGTTGCCGAAGTTGAGGCAGTTCGTCAGCCCGAGCGGCTCGGCGCCGACACACGCTAGGTTCGACGCGCACTCGAGCACGACCTCGATCGTCCCGCGGTAGGGATCGCAAGCGACACGCCGACCCGAGCCGTCGATCGAGACCGCGATCGCACGGGACCCGCAACCGCCTGTCACCCCTTGTGGGTGGTCGTGGACGAGCTGGAGCACGGCGGCATCGGCGGTCTCGGGGCGGCGAACGGTGCGGGACTGGACCATGCAGTCGTACTGCTCGAACAGCGGTCTGCGCGAGGCGATGTTCGACGAGCCAAGCAGCGCGAGCAGCGCGTCACGCGGGTCGTCGGAGTCCAGCGTGCGCGGCAGCGCGGGGTACAGCGGCTCGGCCGGCGGGCCGGGCTCGAGGTCGTACAGGGGACAGTCGTCTACGAGCGCCGGGACGGGGATGTCGCCGACCTGCTCGTCGCCGTCGAAGATGCGCAGGTGGCGCGAGTCAGTCACCTCGCCGATGACGGAGTGGCGGACCTCCCAGCGGTCGCAGACCTCGGCGATCGCAGCGAGCCTGTCCGGCTCGCAGACGCACAGCATCCGCTCCTGCGACTCGGAGACCATGACCTCGAACGGCTCCATGTCGTCCTCGCGCAGGGGCACGCGCGAGACGTCGATGTCCAGCCCGACCCCGCCGGAGGAGGCCATCTCGGACGAGGAGCTCGAGAGGCCGGCGGCGCCGAGGTCCTGCAGCGCCGCGAGCAGGCCGCGGTCGAGCAGCTCGAGACAGCACTCCATCACCCGCTTCTCCTCGAACGGGTCGCCGATCTGGACCGTCGGTCGCTTGTCGGCATCGCCGTCGCCGAGCTCGGCGCTCGCGAGCACGGAAGCCCCCCCGATCCCGTCGCGGCCGGTGCGCGCGCCGAGCAGCACCAGCGGGTTGCCGATGCCCGCGGCGGCGGCGCGCGTCAGGCGCTCGTGGGGGGCGATGCCGAGGCACATCACGTTGACGAGGCAGTTCTGCTCATACGGACCCTCGAAGTAGACGTCGCCGCCGACCGTCGGCACCCCGATCGAGTTGCCGTAGTGGCCGATGCCGGAGACCGCGCCATTGAGCAGGTACTGCGAGCGCAGCGAGGTCAGCTCGCCGAAGCGTAGCGAGTCGAGTACGGCGATCGGCCGCGCCCCGACGGCGAAGATGTCGCGCAGGATCCCGCCGACGCCGGTCGCGGCGCCCTGGAACGGCTCGACCGCGCTCGGGTGGTTGTGCGACTCGACCTTGAACGCGATCGCGAGGCCGTCGCCGATGTCCACGGCACCGGCGTTCTCGCCGGGGCCCATCAGTAGCGCGGGGCCCTCGGTCGGCAAGCGCCGCAGCAGTTTCTTGGAGTGCTTGTAGGCGCAGTGCTCGGACCACATCAGGCTGAAGATGGCGAGCTCGAGGCCGTTCGGCTCGCGGCCGAGCTTGTGGACGATCAGGTCGTACTCGGAGTCCGTGAGACCTAGCTCACGGTGGGTGGCCGGGGCCGGGACGGTCACGTGGCGAGGCTACTTGATGGCGCCCGCGGCTGAGGCTCATCGGCGCGTCACCTCGCTCGCGAAGTCCACCAGACGGAGGCGTACTGGCCGATGAGGCTGATCCGGGCTAGAGGCCGGCGGACACCGGCTCGGCGACCTGTGCGACGAGCGACTCGAACAGTCGCCCGCCGTCGACCGAACCGGTCAGCGGGTCGACGGCGTGCTCGGGGTGCGGCATCAGCCCCATGACGTTCTTTCCCCTGTTCGCGACGCCCGCGATGTCGCCGGCCGAGCCGTTTGGGTTCTGCCCGTCCGCGTAGCGCAACACGACTCGGCCTTCGGCCTCCAGCTCGGCGAGCGCCTCGTCCGGCGCGTAGTAGCGGCCTGCGATGTGCTTCACGGGAACCGACAGCCGCTCGCCGACTCCGCACGCGCGCGTGAAGGGCGTCTCGCCGTTGACGACCTCGACGTCGACCTGCCGGCAGAGGAAACGCAGCCCCGCGTTCGGCAGCAACGCGCCGGGCAGCAGTCCGGCCTCGCACAGGACCTGGAAGCCGTTGCAGATGCCGAGCAC
>Ga0136615_10000926_pt1 | contig 13778 bp, 11 predicted proteins | sample AntDrymUQ2882206_2_FD_106647 | JGI IMG/M metagenome (GOLD analysis project Ga0136615, IMG submission 106647) | Polar desert sand microbial communities from Dry Valleys, Antarctica - metaG UQ288 (22.06) | ecosystem: Environmental > Terrestrial > Soil > Desert | place: Antarctica: Dry Valley...
AGGACGGCCGGGATGATCGGCGTCTTCGTCCGCGGGTCGATGCGCGCGAGGCGCTCGCCGGCGGGCAGGTTGTTGTCGCGCGCCATCGCGAACATCATCCGGATCGCCGCCGTGTGCACGGCCAGGCAGCACACGGTGATCGCGATCACCACGCTCCAAAGGAAGATGTCCCCGATCGTGTTGCCCAGGACGTCGAGGACGATGTACTGCAGGCCGCCAGTGCCGATGTCGGCCGCGGTGATGTCCGTCACCGCCATCATCGCAAGCAGGATGATCAGCCCGCCGATCACGAACGAGGCGATCAGCGCGCGCAGGATCGCGCGCGGCGCGTTCTTGCGCGGGTTGAGCGACTCCTCGCCGAGCGAGCTCGCCGTGTCGAACCCGTACATCACGTAGGCCGAGGCGAGCGAGGCGGCGAGGAACGCGCCGAGGTAGCCGAGCTCCCAGTCGGCGCCGCGGCCCTGGCTCTCGGTCACCACGTCCGGCCCGCGCGTGATGTTGATCGCGAGGGCGAGGATCAGCAGCACGGCCGCGATCAGCTCGATGAACACGCCGGAGCTGTTGATCTGCGCCATCAGCTTGACGCCGACGCCGTTGATGATCGTGGTGAACACGATCAGGACCGTGGCCAGGATCACGGCGTTGACCGCGAAGTCGTACTTGCCCGTTCCGTCGCCGTAGAACTGGAAGAAGTCGGAGATCTGCGGCAGCGTGATCTGGTACGCCAGAGCGACGGCGGCGACCGTCACGATCGAGGCCGTGAGCATCATCCAGCCTGCCAGCCAGGCGACGTGCGGCGTGCTGAGCCGCTTGGCCCAGTTGTAGATCGAGCCCGCCACCGGGAAGCGCGCGGCCAGCTCGCAGAAGCAGAGCGCGACCATCAGCTGGCCCGCGAACACCATCGGCCACGACCACCAGTACGCCGGGCCGCCGAGGGCGAAGCCGAAGTAGAACAGCTGGAACGTGCCGGTGAGGATCGAGATGTAGCTGATCCCGGCCGCGAACGTGTGGAAGTTCCCGAGCGTCCGGTCGAGCGTCTGGGTGTATCCGAACTCCGCCAGCTCGTCGCTGTCGGCCGTCGCGCTCCTGTCCTCGACCACGTGCAGCCCCTGGAAGTTGGGGGGTTGCCTACCGGAGCCGGTCACGGCTGTCAACACGGCGCGCCGCGTAGGCTGGTTCCCGATGCCCGCTCCCGATCACCGCGCCCCCGCCGTCGAGGTCCAACTGCTGACTCGCGAGTTCAAGGGCGGGATCCGCGCCGTCGACGGGCTCGACCTCGAGATCGCGCCCGGGGAGATCTACGGCTTCCTCGGCCCCAACGGCGCCGGCAAGACGACGTCGGTGCGCATCCTCACGACGCTGCTGCGGCCGACCGCGGGCGTCGCCCGCGTGGCCGGGCACGACGTGGTACACGACGCCGACGCCGTACGGCGCTCGATCGGCGTCGCCCTGCAGGAGGCCGCGATCGACCCGCTCATGACGGGCCGCGAGCTGCTGCGCATGCAGGGTGCCCTGCACGGGCTGCGCGGCCCCGCCGCCCGCGAGCGGGCGGGCGAGCTGCTCGAGCGCGTCGGGCTGACCCAGGCGGCCGACCGGCGGGTCGGGGGCTACTCGGGCGGGATGCGGCGGCGGCTCGACCTCGCGCTCGCGCTCGTGCACCGGCCGCAGGTGCTCTTCCTCGACGAGCCGACGACCGGCCTGGACCCGACGAGCCGCGGCGCGCTGTGGCGCGAGGTCCGCGCGCTCAACGACGAGGGCACCACGGTGTTCCTCACCACGCAGTACCTCGAGGAGGCCGAGCAGCTCGCCGATCGGGTCGGCATCATCGCCGCCGGCCGGCTCGTGGCCGAGGGCACGCCGGACGCGCTCAAGGCGCGCGTCGGCGAGCCGATGCTGCACGTGGAGCTCGCCGAGCCCGACAGCGCCGAGCGCGCACGCACCGCGCTGTCCGGCCTCGGCGCCGTCGAGCTCGCCGATCCGGGGGCGCCGACGCGCGTCGTGCTGCGGACGGCCGCCGGCAAGGGCGCGATCGCCCCGGTGATCCGCGCACTCGACGAGCACGACGTCGTCGTCGAGTCCGTCGAAGTCGAGACGCCGACGCTCGACGACGTCTTCGCGGCGGTCACCGGGTCGCACCTCGAAGGCGCGCACGGGCGGGCCGGCGAGCCGGAGGCGGCGGGAGCGCCGGGGTGAGGCGGGCCGGCGCGGCGAAGGCGCCCGCGTGATCGCCGCCGCCGCCCGCGAGGGGCGGGTGGTGGCCGCGCTCGGGCGGCGCGCCCTGAGCGTGCAGTTCCGCCGCGCGCAGCTGCTGATGCCGACCTTCGTGCTGCCGCTGATGCTGCTGGCGGTGATCGCCAGCGGCACGAGCGCGGCCCAGGGCCTGCGCGGCTTCCCGGACATCGCGTCCTACCTCGCGTTCGTCCTGCCCGGCACGATCATCCAGGGCGCGCTGCTGGCGGGCCTGACGAGCGGCACGGCGCTCGCGGCCGACGTCGAGTTCGGCTTCTTCGACCGCCTGCTGGCGGCGCCGGTGCGGCGGACGAGCCTCGTGATCGGCCGGCAGGCGGGCACGCTCGGCCTCTCCGCCCTGCAGACGGTCTTCTTCCTTGCGATCGCGTACGCGTTCGGCGCGCGCTACCCGGGCGGCGTCGGAGGCATGCTGGCGACCGTCGGGCTCGCGGCGATCACGGCGGTCGGCATCGGCGGGATCGCCGGAGCGATCGCCTTGCGCACCGGCTCGCTCTCGCTGCTGCAGTCGATCTTCCCGTTCGTGTTCGTGCTGCTGTTCACCGCGCCGGCCTTCTTCCCGCGCGAGCTGCTCGTGCCCGCGCTGCGCGACGCCTCGGTCTACAACCCGCTGACCTACGTGGTCGAGGCGGTGCGCGGGCTGCTGGCGGGCGACGCGGCGCTCGGAGATCCGTGGCTCGGGCTCGCCGCCGCCACGGGGCTCGCGGTGGCCACCACGGTCCTCGCCACGCTCGCGCTCCGGGAGCGGCTGCGCACGCTGTGAGCGTCCGGGCCGCACCCGCCACCCTTCCCGTCGCGCTCGCGCTCTGGCGCCGCTCGCTCAACGAGGTGCTGCGCGTGCGCGGGGCGCTCCTGCCCGCGACGATCGCGCCGGTCGTCTTCCTGCTCGGCATGACCGGCCAGTTCGGGCGGCTCACGGGGCTGGACGGGTTCCCGACCGACTCCTACATGTCGTGGGTCGTGCCGCTGTCCTGCCTGCAGGGCGCGGGCTTCGCGGGCGCCGCGACGGGCTCCAACCTCGCGCGCGACATCGAGCAGGGCTGGTTCGACCGGCTGCTGGTCGCGCCCGTGGCGCGCCCGGTGCTGCTCGTCGGCCCGATCCTGGGCGGGGTCACCCGCTCGCTGGTGCCCGCGACGGTCGTGCTGCTCGTCGGCCTGGCCGTCGGCGCCGAGCTGCCCGGAGGAGCCCTCGGGCTGGTCGCGCTCTACGTCGCGTGCGTCGGGTTCTGCACCGCCGCCGGACTCTGGGGCGTGTACATGGCCCTGACGTTCCGCACCCAGCAGGCCGGCCCGCTGATGCAGCAGGGCGTCTTCCTCGCGGTGTTCCTCTCGACGGCCTACACGCCGGAGGTGCTGCTGCGCGGGTGGCTGGCGAGCGTGGCCCACCTCAACCCGGTGACCTACGTGCTCGAGCTGGCGCGCCAGGCCACGGTGCGCGGGATCGAGCCGAGCTTCGCCCACACGTGGCCGGGGCTCGTGGCGCTCGCGGGCATGCTCGCGGTCCTCGGCGGCCTGGCTATGCTCGGGTTGCGCCGCATGGGCCGCTGAGCGCCCGTCAGCTCACGCGGAAGGCGACGCGGGCGCCCGCGAGCGTGACGCGCCAGCGCCCGGCGCGGAGCCGGACGCCCGCGACGCGGGTGCGCAGCGGGACGCGCTGGGCGCCTGGCGTCACGGTCAGCGTCCCGGTCGCGGCCCGGCGGTAGCGCCCGCGGGCGCGCCGCTCGAGCAGCACCGCGGCGCTGCCCGCGCGCGACGCGGTGAACGCCAGCGCCGCACGGGCGGCGCGGCAGGCGGGACGGCACCCGCCGGTCACGCGCAGGCGGGTCACCGTGAGGGGCCCGGGCACGGCGCGGACGGGCACAGGCACCGGTGCCGCCGCGGGCGCGACCTGGGCCGGCAGGGTCGCGGGCGCCGGCGCCGGCGCCGGCGCGGGCGGGATCCAGCCCAGCGCCGCCGCGGCGTCCAGGCGGCCGCCGCTCACGGCCCGGCCGGCGAGCGCCGGGCGCGGCGCGGCGCTGCCGATCAGCGCCGTCTTGATCTGGGCGGCGGTCCAGCCGGGATGCGCGGACGCCACCAGGGCCGCGGCGCCCGCAGCGTGGGGGCTCGCCATCGACGTGCCGTCCGCGTAGTCGTAGCCGCCCGCGAGCCAGGTCGAGAGGATGTTCTCGCCCGGCGCGAACAGGTCGACGCTCGCGGCGCCGAAGTTGGAGAACGCGGCGGGCGCATCCTGCTGGGTGGAGGCCCCGACGCACAGCACGTTGGGCACGTCGTAGGCGCAGGGGTAGCTCGTGCGCACGCCGTCGTTGTCATCGCCGGCGCCGTCGGCGCCGTCGGCGCCGCCGTTGCCGGCCGCGACGACGTAGAGCGTGTCCGGGTACGCGCGGATGGCCGCGAGCTCGGCGCCCGACGGCGCCGACGACTCCAGCGACACGTTGACGACCTTCGCTCCGCGCGCGCCGGCGTAGGCGAAGGCGGCGGCGGTGTCGTACGACCAGCCCGAGCCGTCCGCGCCGAGCGCCTGGAGGACGAGCAGCCGTGCCTCGGGCGCGACGCCGACCACGTCGCCGCCGCCCGGGGCCGCGGCCGCGGTGCCCGCCACATGGGTCCCGTGCCCGTTGCCGTCCTGGGGGTCGTTGTCGTCCGCAGCGAAGTCCCATCCGCGCACGTCGTCGACGAGCCGGTTGCCGTCGTCGTCGAGGCCGTTGTCCCGCTCGCCTGGGTTCTGCGCGAGCTGAGGGGCGAGGTCGGGATGCGTCAGCGCCGCGCCCGTGTCGACGACCGCGATCGTTACCCCGGCCCCGCGCGTCGCCGCCCACGCCCGCACGGCGCCGCTGTCGGCGCCGGGCGTGCCCGCCACCGGCGTGCCGCGGAAGTCGGGCACGGACTGGCCCGTGTTCTCCAGCCCCCACAGCTCGGCCTGCCGGGCGTCGGCCGCGACCCGCCGGGGCACCGCCGCCTCGGCCCACCGCACGGCGGGATCCTCCCGCAGCGCGGCCAGCGCGCGGCCGCGGTCGCCGTCCTCGGGCACGACCAGATCCACGCCGGGCAGGCCCGGCACGCGGCCGGAGGCCAGCACGTCGGCGCGCTCGCGCAGCGCCGCGCGCTCGACGTCACCGAGCGCGGGCGCGCGGGCGACGATGAGCACGTCCGCCGCTGCCTCCGCGCGCGCCGGCGCGGCGGCGCCCAGTGCGAGCACGGCGCAGAGCGGCGCGACGCGCGTCGCCATGCGCGTGCCAGCACGGCTGCGGCGGACGAGCGCCGCGGCTCCCGATGGCGCCTCTGCTCCGGCCATGCCGCCGCAGGGTAGCGCGGCGGCGCGGGCGCCCGACCGCGGCGGCGGGCGCAACTTCCGGCCGGCGGCAGCGGTTGTAGGAGGTCGTGCGCCGCGTCCTGCTGCCCTGCCTCCTCCTCGCCGCCGTGCTGGTCGGCGCGCTGCCGGCCGGCGCACAGGCGGCCCGCGGCGCCTGCGTGGCCGGGCAGCCCGGTCCGTCGTGCGAGGTGTGGACCGGCCTGGTGGTGTCGGTCAACGACGGCGACACGATCGACGTCGACATCGCCGGCGACGGCACCACGCTCGCGCGCCGCGTGCGCATCACCGGCATCCAGACGATGGAGCAGACCGCCTACAGCGCCCGCCGCCGGGTGGGCGCCTGCCACGCGGTCGAGGCCACGCTGCGGCTGGAGGGGCTGATCCGCCGGGGCCGCGGCGCCGCCGTCCGCTTGTCCGCGCAGAGCCGCGACAGCATGGCGGGCAACCGCTTGCTCCGTACGGTGGCGGTGCGCGCGCGCGGCCGCTGGCGCGACGTCGGGACTACGATGGTGCGCGAGGGTCGCGCGCTGTGGTTGCCCTGGTCGGCCGAATCGGCGCCCAACGCCGCCTACCGTGCGCTCACGCAACGGGCGATCGCCGCCCGGCGCGGGCTGTTCGACCCCGACGCGTGCGGCGTCGGGCCCAGCGCGGCCTCGCCGTTGGCGCTGTGGGTCAACTGGGACGCCGACGGCGACGACCGCACCAACCCCGCGGGAGAGTGGGTGAAGGTGCGCAACCTCGATCCCGTCAACCCGGTCGCGCTCGGCGGCTGGTACCTGCGCGACTCCGGCTTGCGCCGCTACACGTTCCCCGCCGCGGCGACGATCGCCCCCGGCGCCGCCGTGACCGTGTTCGTCGGCCACGCCGGCGCCGGGGAGCTCAACTGGGGGCTCGACTACCCGGTGTTCCAGAACGCGACGTACGACGAGAAGCGGATGGGCGACGGCGCGTACCTGTTCGACCCACTCGGGAACGTCCGCGCGCAGATGGTCTACCCGTGCGGCGACGGCTGCACCGACCCGGCGCAGGGTGCAGTGGCGGTGTCCGTCGACCCCGCCGTGCGGCGCGAGTCCGTCGCGCTCACGAACATGACCGCCGCCCCGGTGGACCTCGAGGGCTACCTGCTCAAGAGCGCGCCCTACAGCTACCACCTGGGCGCGGGCGCCGTGCTGCCGCCGGGCGCGACGATGCGCGTGCTGGTCGGCGGCGCCCGGGAGGACGACACGGCGCTCGAGAAGCACTGGGGGCTGGCGTGGCCGATCCTGCGCAACGACGGCGACGTCGTCCGACTCGGCACCTACGCCGACGTCACGGTCGCCTGCGCCGCCTGGGGCGACCGCAGCTGCTGACACCCGGATAGGCTGACCACGTGGCGGGCAGCGGAACCGCGGACGCGGTCGCGCGGCGCGTCGAGATCCTGGAGGGCCGCCGGCTCCTCGTGCGCGTCGACGGTCCGGCGACCGCGCTCGTCCTGCGCCGCGACGGCGCGGACGAGCTGCGCGTGCCGCTGGACGCCGGGGAGGGAGAGCTGGAGCTGGCCGACCTGGCCGCCGGCGGGCCGGGCCGCTGGGCGATCGCGCTCGAGCCGGGGTCGTCGCGGCTTGCGCTGGGGCGCTCCGTGGTGGCCGTGGTGACCGGACCCGCGGGGCGGCTGCTGCGCGTGCGCGGCGGCCCGGGGGCCGCGCTCGTGCTGGAGCCGCTCCCGCCGCACGCCGAGGTGCGCCGGGCGCGCGTCGAGGACGGCGCCCTGCTCGTGGAGGGCGACGTGCCCGACGACGGCGGCGCGCGCCTGATCGCCCACCACCGCGGCGACGGCACCGAGGTCGGCGTTCCGGCCGAGCGCGACGGCGGCCGTTTCCGCGCGCGCCTGGAGCTCGCGCCGCTCGCCCGCGCGGGCGTGTGGGACCTGCGCCTCGGCGAGCGCCGCCTCGGCGCGCACCACGACGGCCTGCCCGCCAAGCGCGACGTCGTCGTCTTCCCCGCCGCGCGCGCCGGCGGGCTCGAGCTGCGGCCCTTCTACACGGTGGAGGACGAGCTGTCGGTGCGCGTCGCCGCACCGGCCGACGCGCCCGCCCAGGCCCCGCCGGTCCCCGGGGCGGAGTCGCGCCGGCGCCGCGCGCTCGGCGGCCTCGCGGTCGCCGTGCACCGGCTGGCGCTGCGCCTCGCCGCCGCGGTACCCCCGCCGCGGCGCGCGGCCGCGCCCGCCGACGCGCGCGTCCGCGTCCTGCTGCTGCACGCCTACGGGCTGGGCGGCACGGTCCGGACCTCGCTGAACCTCGCCGCGGGGCTGGCCGGTCGCGACGTCGAGCTGATCAGCCTGATCCGGCGCCGCGACGCGCCGTTCTTCGCGTTCCTGCCGGACGCGGCGGTCTCCGTCGTCGACGACCAGCGCAAGGGCATCGCCCGCCCGCCGGCCCGGCGCCTGCTCGCCCGGCTCCCCAGCGTGCTGGTGCACCCCGACGACTTCGCCTACCCGTACGCCAGCCTGTGGACCGACGTCGCGCTCCTGCGGCGCCTGCGAGCGCTGCGCGGTGGGGTCCTGGTCACCACGCGGCCCGCCTTCAACCTGCTCGCCGCGCGGCTGGTCGCCCCGGGGATCGTCACCGTCGCCCAGGAGCACATGAACTTCCACTCGCACCGGCCGCGGCTCGCCGCCGACCTCCGGCGCGACTACCGCCGGCTCGACGCTCTCGCGGTCCTGACGGCGGCGGACGAGCGCGACTACGCCGCGGCGCTCGCCGGCGCGCCGGTCCGGATCGCGCGCATCCCCAACGCCGTGCCCCCGATGGGCGGCGGGACGGCGCCGCTCGACGCCAAGGTCGTGCTCGCCGCCGGGCGGCTCGAGTCGCAGAAGGGCTTCGACCTGCTGATCCGCGCGTGGGAGAACGTCGGCGCGGCCCACCCGGACTGGCAGCTGCGCATCTACGGCTCCGGCCCGCGGCGCGACGACCTGCGCCGGATGATCCTCGAGCGCGGGCTGTACGACCGCGTCCTGCTGATGGGGCGAACGAAGCGCCTGGGTGAGGCGATGGCCGCCGCCTCGCTGTTCGTCTTCAGCTCGCGCTACGAGGGCTTCGGCATGGTCATCGTCGAGGCGATGAGCAAGGGGCTCCCGGTCGTGAGCTTCGACTGCCCGCGCGGGCCCGGCGAGATCGTCCGGCACGGCCGGGACGGGATCCTCGTGCCCGCCGGGTCGGTCGAGGGCCTCGCGGACGCCGTGCTCGAGCTCATCGATGACGCGCCCAGGCGCCTCCGCTACGGTGCGGCGGCGGTGGAGAACGCGCGAGGCTATGCGGTCGACGGGGTGGCGGAGCGCTGGCAGGAGCTGCTCCGCGAGATGACCGGATGATCGGGATGGTGCTCGCGGCCGGGGCCGGGCGGCGGCTGGCGCCGTACACCGACGCGCTGCCCAAGACGCTCGTCCCGGTCGACGGCGAGCGGACGATCCTCGACATCGCCCTGGCCAACCTCAAGGCGGCCGGTCTCGACGACGTCGCGGTGGTCACGGGGTACGCGGCCGGGGCCGTCGAGGCGCGCAGGGCGGCGCTCGAGGCCGAGCACGGCGTGCGGCTCGAGCTCGTCTTCAACCCGAAGGCGGAGGAGTGGAACAACGCCTACTCGCTCTGGTGCGCGCGCCACCTGTTCGGCCAGGGGGTCCTGCTCGTCAACGGCGACACGGTCCACCCGCCCAGCGTCGAGGCGTCGCTGCTCGCCGCCCGCGGGCCGGGCATCCTGCTCGCGCTCGACGACGCCAAGCCGCTCGGCGAGGAGGAGATGAAGGTCCAGGTCTCCTCTGACGGGCGCATGACCCGGATCAACAAGGCGCTCGACCCGGCCACCAGCCAGGGCGAGTACATCGGGCTCACGCTGATCGAGGCCGCCGCCGCGACGCCGCTGGCCGACGCCCTGGAGGCGACCTGGCGGCGCGATCCGCAGCTCTACTACGAGGACGGCTACCAGGAGTACGCCGATCGCGGCGGCCGGGTCGGCGTCGCGCCGATCGGCGGTGTAGAGTGGGCGGAGGTCGACGACCACGCCGACCTCGAGCGCGCGCGGGAGATCGCTTGCCGCTGCTGACGCGGATGATCGGGGCGCCGCTGTTCGTGGACATCGGGTCCGGGACGGTCGCGCAGCTCGCTCCCCTGCTCGCCGACCGGCGGATCTCGTCGGGCGGCCACGTCGCCGTGGTCGTCGGGCCCGGGCTCGGGGAGGAGATCGCGCAGAAGCTGCGCCCCGAGCTCGAGAACGCCGACATCCAGGCCCTCGACGACGGCGGCGTCACGGAGGCCCACGAGCTGGCCAAGCGGCTGCGGGCGGGGTTCTACGACGCTGTCGTCGGCATCGGCGGCGGGCGCACGCTCGACGTCGCCAAGCTGGCCTCCACCCTGAGCGGGCTGCCGATGGTGGCCGTGGCGACGAGCCTCGCCCACGACGGGATCGCGTCCCCCGTCGCGTCGCTCGAGGAGGAGGGGCGCAAGGGCTCCTACGGGGTGCAGATGCCGCTCGCGCTGGTGGTCGACCTCGACTACGTGCGCCGCTCGGATCCCGCCATGCGGCGCTCGGGCATCGGCGACGTGCTCTCCAACCTGTCGGCGATCGCCGACTGGCGGCTCGCCGGGCGCGAGCGCGGCGAGCCGGTCGACGGCCTCGCCGTGACGTTCGCGCAGACCGCCGCCAAGGCGATCCTGCACCGCACGGACGGGATCGACGACGAGGACTTCCTTGTCGCCCTCGCCGAGGCGCTCGTGCTCTCGGGCCTGGCGATGGCCACGGCGGGCTCGAGCCGGCCGTGCTCGGGCGCCGACCACGAGATCGTCCACGCCGTCGACCACCTCTATCCGGGCACCGCGCGCCACGGCGAGCTGGCCGGGGCGGCGACGCTCTTCACGGCCTTCCTGCGGGGGGACGAGGGGATGGCGCACGCCGTCGACGCGTCCCTCGCCCGCCACGGTCTGCCGCGCCTGCCCGCCGACCTCGGGCTGACGGAGGCGCAGTTCGCCGCTGCCGTCCTGTACGCGCCCCAGACGCGGCCCGACCGCTACACGGTGCTCGAGCACCTCGCCCTCGACGAGCGGGGGGTGAGCGAGCGTGTCCGCGCCTTCCTCGACGCCTTCGATCGCTGAGCTGCGCGCGGTCACGCAGCCCGCCTCGCTGTTCGCCCGCAACAGCGGCGAGCACTGGGCCGGCCGGCTCTACGTGCGCCGCCTCTCGCCCTACCTGACGCGGCCGCTGCTGCGCACCCGCGTGACGCCGAACGGGGTGACCTGGGTGATGATCGCGATCGGGATCCTCGCGGCGGGGGCACTCACGCTGCCGGGCGTGCTCGCCGCCGCGGCCGCGGCGGCGCTGATCCAGGGGCAGATCCTGCTGGACTGCGTCGACGGGGAGATCGCGCGCTGGCGCAGGCAGTTCTCGCCCGCCGGCATCTACCTCGACCGCTTCGGCCACTACCTGACCGAGACGGCGCTGCCGATCGCGCTCGGCATCCGCGCCGACGGCGGCTGGGACGCGCTCGGGACCTACACGACGCTCGGCCTCCTGGCCGCGGTGCTGGCGCTCCTGGTGCGGACGGAGAGCGCCCTCGTGCACGTCGCGCGCGCGGAGGCCGGGAAGCCCACTGTCCAGGACACCGTCGCGGTCGCGGCGCCGCGGGCCTCCGGGCTGCGGCGGCTGCGCCGGGCGCTCGGGTTCTTCCCGTTCTTCCGCGCCTTCGTCGCGGTCGAGGCGACGCTGCTCGCGCTGGTCGCGGCGCTGGCCGACCTCGCGCTCGGCGACCTCGCGGCGACGCGCGTGCTCGTGATCGCGCTGGTGCCGGTCGCCGCGATCACGGCGGCCGGGCACCTGCTGGCGATCCTCGCCTCGGAGCGCCTGCGGTGACGCCGGCGTTCGGCTGCGTGGTGCTGACCGCGGGCCGCCGGCCGGACGACCTGCGCGAGGCCGTCGCCTCTCTGCTGCGCCAGGAGGGCGTGGTGACCGACGTCGTGGTGGTCGGCAACGGCTGCGACCCGGCCGGCGTGCCGGGCGGCGCGCGGGTCGTCGCGCTGCCCGGCGACGACGGGATCCCAGCCGGCCGCAACGCCGGCGTGGCGCACGTCGCGGGCGAGCTGCTCTTCTTCCTCGACGACGACGCGAGCCTTGACCGCCCCGACGCGCTGGCCCGCGTCGCGCGCGCGTTCGCCGCCGACGAGCGGCTCGGCCTGCTCCAGCTGGCCGTGGCGCCGCGCGGCGGCGGCGCGTACGCGCGCGACTGGGTGCCGCGCCTGCGCGTGGGCAACCGCGCCCGGCCGAGCGAGATCACGGTCGTGTGGGAGGGGGCCGTGGCGGTGCGGCGCGCGCTGTTCGAGCGGATCGGCGGCTGGCCGGCCGCCTTCCGCTACGTGCACGAGGGGATCGACCTCGGCTGGCGGGTGATGGACGCCGGGTACCGCGTGCGCTACGCGGGCGACGTGGTGGCGCTCCATCCCTCCCCGACCGGGCGCCCGCACGGCTACTCGTACTATTTCGGTGCGCGCAACCGCGTCTGGCTTGCGCGCCGTCACCTGCCGCTGCCGCTGGGCGCCCTCTACGTGATCCTCTTCGCCCTGCGCACCCTTCCCCGCCTGACGTCACGGCGTGCCGTGCAGGAGGCGGCGCGCGGCTACCGTGACGGTCTGCGCGGCCCGTGCCCCGGCCGGCGCCCGCTGCGCACCACGACCCTCCTGCGCATGGCCCGCGCCGGGCGCCCGCCCTTCATGTGAACCCCGTGACCACCGCCCAGCCGCATCACCGCGAGAACGACTTCGCCTCCGTGCACCATGTCTACGAGCCGCACGCCGTCGGGCTGCCGCCGCTCGGGCCGTACGTGCGTGAGGCGTGGCGCCGGCGCTCGTTCGCCAACGAGCTCTCGCGCACCAACCTGCGCGCGCAGCACTTCAACACCGTGTTCGGGCAGCTCTGGCTCGTGCTCAACCCGATCCTGTTCGCCTGCGTCTACTTCGTGCTCGTCGACATCCTGCGGGGCGGGTCGAACCGCCCGGGGTTCTTCGCCCACCTGGTGGCCGGCATCTTCGCCTACTACCTCGTCTCGGACGCGGTGCGCGACGGCAACAAGTCGGTCGTCTCCGGTGGCCGGCTGATCCTCAACAGCGCCTTCCCGCGCACGCTGCTCCCGCTGGCCTCGGTGATCAGCGCGTTCAAGCGTTTCCTGCCGACCGTCGTCATCTACGTGCCGCTGCACCTCGTGTCGGACCTGCCGGTGGGCCCGGAGCTGCTGTGGGCGATCCCGCTCGTGGCGCTGCTGATCGTGCTGGCGAGCGGGCTGGCGATGATCGTCGCGGCGGTCCAGGTCTACTTCCGCGACCTCAAGAACTTCATGCCGTACGTGCTGCGCGTCTGGCTCTACGTCTCGCCGGTCCTCTACTTCGCCGACGAGATGCCCGAGAAGTACCGCTTCCTCCTCGACCTCAACCCGCTCGGCCAGCTGCTCGCCGCGTGGAGCGACGTCATCAACCTGGGACAGGCGCCGTCGGTCCACCAGCTCGCCGTCGCGGCCGCCTGGGCCGGCGGCGTGTTCGTGGCCGGCGCGCTGTTCTTCATCTCGCGGGAGCGTGAGTTCGCTGTCCGCCTCTAGCTCCGCCAGCGTCCGCGTCCAGGACGTCTCGGTGACCTACAAGACGTCGCTCGACAAGCGGCCGACGTTGCGCGGCACGATCCGGCGGCTCGGGCGCCGCGAGCGCATCGTCCACGAGATCGAGGCGGTCAAGCAGGTCTCGTTCGAGATCCCGCACGGCACCGTGCTGGGGATCGTGGGCGCGAACGGCGCCGGCAAGTCGACGCTGGTCCGCACGATCGCCGGCATCCTGCCGCCGACCGCGGGGCGGATCGACGTCTTCGGCCGCGTGAGCACGCTGCTCGCGCTGGGCGTGGGCTTCAACCGGAACCTCACCGGGCGCGACAACGTGCGCCTCGGGGGACTGGCGGCGGGCCTCGAGCGCGAGCAGCTCGAGGCGAAGTACGAGGAGATCGTGGCGTTCGCCGAGCTCGGGGAGTTCATGGACCTGCCGATGCGGACCTACAGCTCGGGCATGTACGGGCGGCTGGCGTTCTCCGTCGCCGTGAACATGGATCCCGACATCCTCCTGATCGACGAGGCGCTGTCGGTCGGCGACGCGCGCTTCCGCCGCAAGTCGGCGGACAAGATGCGCGAGCTGTGCGGGCAGGCGCACACCATCGTGCTCGTCAG
>Ga0136615_10000927_pt1 | contig 13777 bp, 11 predicted proteins | sample AntDrymUQ2882206_2_FD_106647 | JGI IMG/M metagenome (GOLD analysis project Ga0136615, IMG submission 106647) | Polar desert sand microbial communities from Dry Valleys, Antarctica - metaG UQ288 (22.06) | ecosystem: Environmental > Terrestrial > Soil > Desert | place: Antarctica: Dry Valley...
CGCACGTCGTCCGTCTGGCAGTCGTAGAAGAGGTAGGCCGAGCTCGGCTTGCGCTCGGCCAGCGCCGGTAGCAGCTCGACGGTTTCCGACGCAGAGATCGTGCGGTGACGCTCGGGGCTCCAGGAGACCTCCTCCCCGCGCCGTCGACGGCCACGGCGATCGCTGGCCATCACGTCGTACATGTTCAGCCCGACTCCGACCGTCCGATCGGGCCGGCGCCCTTCGAACGCTGGGATCAGCAGCGGCAGCGGACGCACGAGATGCGGCGCGAGGTTGACCATCAGCTGGCGCTCCAGCAACGCCTCGCGGACGAGGCCGAGGTCGAAGCTCTGGAGGTAGCGCAGCCCGCCATGGATGAGCTTCGAGGAGCGGCTCGACGTCCCGGCCGCGTAGTCGGCTCGCTCGACGAGCCCGACGCTGTACCCCCGCGAGGCGGCGTCGAGCGCGACACCGGCGCCGGTGATGCCACCACCGATCACGACCACGTCGAACTCCTCTCGCTCGAGGGCCACAAGGGCGTCTGCGCGGGCGATCACGGCAGGTAGGTCACGTAGTCGTCAGGGGGCAACCGGCCGGGCGGGCTCTGCTCCTGGCGGCCGTGCCCGAGGTGGATCAGCCCGACGAACAGCTCGTCCTTCTCCATCCCGACGGCCTCCGCGCCGTCCCGGGTGCGCAGCACGCCCGGGGTGCGCCAGTAGCCGACCAGTCCGCGCGCGTGCGCGCCGAGCAGCACGATGTAGACCGCACACGCCGCGGCGCACAGATCCTCCTCGTCCTGCATCGGGTCGCCGAGCAGCTTGACCGAAGCGCAGACCAGCGTCGGAGCGCGGTCGAGCTTGCCCGCGGCCTCCGGGCCCGCCGAGTTCTTCAGCCGTGCGAGGGTGTCCGGGCCGAGCACCCGGAACCGCCACGGGTTGGTGAGGTGGTGGTTGGGAGCCCAGCGCGCGAGCTCGAACAGCTCACCCAGCGTCTGGCGGTCGACAGGATCGCCTGCGTACACCTTGTGCGTACGCCGCCCCGTGATCGCCTCTTCGAGCTCCACAGCCCCGACGCTAGCGGACCGCTCAGCCGGTGGCGACCTCACGGGCGCGCATGTAACGGCGCCCGAGCCCGGCGGCAAGCAGGGCCGCGAGGGCACCGGCTACCCACTCCCACCAGCGGCCGTCCGGGGGCCGACCATCGTGGCGCGCACGCTCACGCCGAAGCGCGTCCCGACCGTCGGACGAGGCCGAGCCAGGCCCTGGCGTGGCCGTGGCGGGCGATGGCGCACCCTGCCCGGTGGTGGGCTCGCGCCGCCGGCTCGGCTTGGCGCCGCGACGGTGCACCGGCGCGGTCTTAGCCGTCGGCACCTCGGCGGTCGGGATCATCCCAGTCGCGATCGCCGCCGTCGCGCCGTCGGTCTGGCGCTCGCGCCGCCTCCCGCGCGGTCCCGCGGTCGCGCGCGGAACCGCGGCCAGCGGAAACGGACGGTGCCGCAGCGCGATCAGCGCCTGCGCCGTCACCCACACCGGCGTCTGGTCACTCGCGCGTGAGTACGCGATGTGCCCGTCGCGGCGCTGGAGACGGGTCAGGTAGCGGATCGGGTCGGCGCCGATCGTGCGCGGGCTCAGGCCGGCCGCGACGAGCCCCTGGACGGCCCACGCCGTCGACTGCGAGTTGGAGTCCCGCCCTTCGCTCTGGCCGAACCCGCCGTCGCGATTCTGGCGCCGACGCAGGTAGCCGACCGCCCGCTTGGCGCCAGAGCCGTCACGACCCGCGGCCGCGAACGCTTGCAGTGCCGCACCTGTGTCGTCGACGTCGCTGGTCGCGCTGGGAACGAAGCCGAAGCCGCCGTCCCCGTTCTGGCTCCGCGCGAGCCACGCGGCGGCCCTGACCACGCGCGTCGAGAAGGCGCGCTCGCCCGCGGCGCGCAGGGCGAGGATGCCGAACGCGGTGTGGCTCACGTTGCTCCGCCAGGAGCCGTCCGAACGCTGGCGCCGGACGAGGTCGGCGACGAGATCCCGGTCACGGAACCGGCGTGTCGGGAGCCCGGAGGCACGCAAGACGAGGATCGTCCGCTCGAGCTCGCCGACATCGCGGGGCGCGCCGCCGCGACGTAGGTAGGTGGCGACCGAGCGGCCCCGCTCGCGCGATACGTCGCGCGGGTTGGCACGTGCCGCCGCGAGGCCCAACGCTGCCCAGCCGGTGAACAGCTGGCTCGATGATCCACCGCGTGTGGCGGCAAAGCCCCCGTCGCGGTTCTGCACCCGCTTGAGGTAGCTGACGGCCTTCCCGGCCGGGGAGGCGTCGGCGGGCCGGGCCGCGGCCGCAAGCGCGACGCCACAGACGACGAGCGCCACCAACACCGCCGGCACGGCCCCGCCCGGACGGAAGCGTGTCGGAGGCCGGGCGGACTGCCAGTCGACCTCGAACCGCCTCCGGTAGCGGCGTAGGGCACGGACGAACGCGGGGCCGAGCGCTAGACAGAAGACGACGTTGCCGGCGACGTGGGCCAGGTTGTAAGGCAGGGACAGTCCCGCGATCGTCACGTACTCGGCGGCCGTCTGACGGGCCGCGAACGACCACTGGTAGACGTCCATGAAGGCGCCGTACGCGAGCCCGGCCACACCGCAGAAGACCGCCAGCACCCAGCGGTTGGGCTCGCGCCCGCGCAACAGCCGCGCCAGGCCCGCCCCGGAGATCCCGACGCCGCCCCAGGCGACCATCTGCCAGACCGTCCACGAGCCCTGGCCGAAGAACACGTTGGACGCGAGCGCCGTCACGGCTCCGACCATGAAGCCGGGCGCCGCGCCCAGCGCGTAGCCCGCGAACAGGACGACGTCCGTGGTCGGCTTGACGTTGGGGAGCGCCGCGAAGGCGAGCCGCCCGACGACCGCGAGCGCGGCCATTGAGGCGACGAGCGCGACGACGCGCGACGACGGACGGCGCCGCTCGAACCACACCGCCCCGATCGCGACGACCGCGACGAGCACCAGGTAGGTCGTCGCCTGCCAGGTCACGAGACGAGCTCCCGCGCGAGCGCCCGCGCACCCTGTTCGGGGGTCAGCGCGCGCGCCGCCTCGCCGAGCGTGCGCGCAACCTCGGTCGAGAAGTGCCAACCGCCGGCGAGCACGTCGGCCGGCTGACCATCGGCGATCGTCACCCCCTCGCCCATCAGGACGACGCGATCGGCAAACTCGGCCGCGAACTCCGTGTCGTGCGTGGCTAGGACAACGCCCGCGCCGGCGCCGGAGAGCGCGGCGACGCGCTGCAGGAGCGTGCGCTTGCTCGTGTAATCCATGCCACGCGTCGGCTCGTCGAGCAGGACCGCCGCGTGCGCCCCGTCGCCGAGTGCCACCTCGAGGGCGAGTCGCTGGCGCTCGCCGCCGGAGAGATCCCGCGGGCTGGCCTGATCGCGGCCCTCCAGCCCGGCAGACCGCAGCGCGCGGGCGCCAGCCTCGTCGACGGCGTGGTCGTGGATCAGGTAGTCGCCCGGGTTCTGGAGCAGCAGTGCCACATCCCCGCTGCGTTCGATCCGCCCGCGTGTCGGCTCGATCAGGCCTTTGAGCAGGCGCAGCAGCGTCGACTTGCCGGCTCCGTTGCGGCCCATCAGCGCGATCCGCTCGCCCGGTGCCACCGCGAGGTCTAGGCCACGGAGCACGGCGGGCCCGCCGGCGATTTCGTACCAGAGGTCCTCGGTCCGCAGCGCCGCGCCGGAGCCCGTCGAGCCGGTCCGGACGATCCGGACCGGCCACGACTTGCGGCGAGAGGCGGTGGGCGTCGCCGGCTCGACGGCAACGGGGACCAGCTGGGTCGTTCGCAACCGGTCACGCGCCGCACGTACTGAGCCAGGCAGGGGTCGCAACCCGGCGAGCGAGAAAAGCCGCGCGACCGGCGTCGACAGGCCGGGGGCCGACGACGCCGCCCATTCTTGAAAGCGCTCGGGCTCGGCGTCGCAGACGACCGCGCCGCCGTCGAAGGCGATCACCCGGTCGGCGGCGGGCAGGCAGCGCTCGAGACGGTGCTCGGCGATCACGACCGTCATCCCCCACTCCTCGTTGAGCCTGCGCAGTAGCCAGATCAGCTCGCCACCGGCGACGGGGTCGAGCTGAGAGGTCGGCTCGTCGAGCAGCAGCAGAGCTGGACGGTGCACGAGCGCGGCAGCGATAGCGACCCGCTGCAGCTCGCCACCGGAGAGTGTGTCGACGCGTCGGCCGAGCAGCTGGCCGATCCCCAGCGCAAGGGACACCTCCTCGACCGAGCGCGCCACCGATGCCGCAGGGGCGCCGCGGTGCTCGAGCGCCAGCGCCAGCTCGGCCCGCACGCCGCCCATGACGACCTGGGTCTCGGGGTCCTGCAAGACGGTGCCGCATACGGCCGCGAGCTCGCCGGGGCCGTGCTCGCGCACGGACATCCGCGCGACCTCGAGCTCTCCGCTCACCTCACCGCCGTAGAAGTGTGGCACGAGACCGCAGAGCGCACGCAGCAAGGTGGACTTTCCCGAGCCCGACGCCCCGGCGAGCACCGTGAAGGAGCCCGACTCGATCTCGAACGAGAGGGCGCGCAAGGCGGACCGGTCGAGCTCGGGGTAACGGTAGGTGAGCGACCGCGCGCTGACGAGCGGGCTACGCACGGACGATCCCCAGACGTGCGCGGCGGCCGGCGAACGGCAGCGCGATTGCGATCAGGATCACGCAGCAGAGCGCGAGCTCCGGCCCGGCGGTCGCGACCTCGATCCGTGGATAGGCCGTCACGGCGCCGACCCCGCCGAGCTTGCCGGCGATCGCCGCGAGCACGATCACCGCGGCGGCGCCGCTCACGGTGCGGTCGTGGCGCGAACGCGGCGTCCGTTCGCGTGGCGGTGTGACCGCCGTCGAGTAACCGCGAACCTCGAGCGCGGCGGCGACATCGACCGCACGCTCCAGCGCGCCGGACAGGGTGGCGCGCAGCACGGCAAACCGCGGCGGCCGACTCGCCCGACAACGGGCCGCATCGCCCATCCGCAGCGCGTCGCGCGAGAGGACCGGCACGAGACCGGTCGCCAGCGATGCGGCAAGCGCCGACCGGTAGGAGGCGCGCCGCATCAGCGCCAGCAGCCGGTCGGGGTCTACGCAGGCGGAGAAGAGCCCGAAGGCGATCGCAAACGCGGCTACGCGCAGCCCGGCCAGCGCCCCGTAGCCGACCGCCTCCAGCGTGATATCGAAACGTCGCCCCAGGACGGTGCCACCGCGGACCAGCAGCGTCTCGCCCTCGGCGTAGAGCAGCGGGTTGATCGCAGCGACAACCAGCGCGAGGGGGAGCGCGAGCCGGGCGGCCGCTGCGATCTGTGCGCCCACACCGGCGGCGACGCCAGCACCAACGATCCCGACGAGCGCCACGAGCACGATCAGCGGATGGACGTAGAGCGCCGCCACCAGCGCGAGGGCCAGGCACAGCGCCGCGCTCGCCCCGGCCCGGGCCGCGTGCAGCGGACTGGGCCGCGGGGTGAACCGGGGCGCCATGCCGAGCCTCATCGACTGGCCTCCAGTGGCAGCTTTTCGGTGCCCGCCGGCTCGGCGACGACGGCAAAGGCGGCGCGCAACGTGTCCGCGTGCAGAGCGTTTGCCGCTCGCCCGACTCCGCGCTCGTCGCTGCCGGTCACCAGCCAGATCAGCTCGTCGTCGGTCGGGCGCAACGCGGCGACGAGGCCACTCCCGGCAGCCGCGTCGCGCACGGCGTCGCCTTGGGGATCGAGCAGCTCGAGCCGCCCGCCGGCATCGCGGAAGCGCGCGAAGACCCCGCTGCGCTGGGGACCCTGCTCGAGAGCACGTGCTGAAGGCAGCTCACGCGCCCGGCTCCACGTCGCGACGATCACCCGTATGACCCGTTTCGAGCCACTGGCGCCCAGAGACGCCCCGGTCGCCCGCACACCGCGGTCACGCAGCAGCCTCTTCACCCCGTGACACGGGGGCCCCTCCGCGTCCTCACACTCCACGCGGGTGGGAAGCCGCTTCCCCTCGACACCAGAGACGAACGGCTCCGGAAAGGCGCCGACGATCGAGCGGACGTCCATCGCCGCGCCCCAATCGCGGTAGTCCCACTGGACCGTGTCGCCTGGGGATAGGTCGTACTGGTCGGCGCCCTTGTCGGCCAGCACACCGTTGACGAAGTAGAACCAGTCGCGTCGCCCGCCTGAGCCACGGCTGGAGATCCCATTGATCGACCGGACGAAGCCGCCGCCGTAGCGGGTCTTGACGTCATTCTCAGCGCGCAGCAGGCGCATCACCGTCTGGCCCTCACGGACCTCAGGCTCGCGGTCCTGCGACAGCAGGTGCCGCCCGAAGTCGCGGGTCACCCGCAGGGTCGCCCCCTCCCCACCGCGCACACCGCCGGGCCCGAGGCCGCAGCCGGCGAGCGCCGTCAGGCAGAGCAGCAGCGCGAGAGCGGCGCGGCGCGGGGGCATCAGCGCAAGGTGACCCGTTCCGAGAAGGAGGGCACAAGTCCGGGCTTGCTGGCACGGAGCAGCCGGCGGCCGCGCGGCAGCGCCAGCCGCACGCGGCCGGACTCGCCGGTCACAGCTATTCGGCCGCCGCCGGAGACCGTCGCTCCCGCCACGGGCACTCCGTGCCCCTCATCGTCATAGCCGCGCACCCGCGCGATCGTCGCGCCGTCGTTTGGGGCAGGCGCGGCGGAGAGCACGAGCGTCCGCTGACAGCTTCCAGCGCTCATCCGGCAGTAGAACCAGCTGATCCGCTGCCCGGCGCGCAGCCGCCCGCGACCGAAGGCGCCCGACGGATCGGCCGCGCCCGCCGTCGCCAGCTCGCGGCCGACCTTGTAGACCCAGCCGCTGCGGCCACGGTTGCGCTGGCCTCCGATCGAGCGGACGAAGAGCTGGCCCGCGTCCGCCGCGCGCCGCGAGCAGGAGCCGAAGTCGCGCAGCGCGAGCGTGGCGGCACGCGACCGCACCAGGGTCGCGAGCGCCGTTGCACGACCGACGACGCAACGGCGACCGTCGACCTTGACCCGCGTGGAGCGCGCCCGCACGCGCTTCTGGACGACCCGGCCGCTGTGGAAGGCGACCAGCTGCGAGACCAGCGGGGCACGGGCAGCAGCCGTCCGCGCAGCGTCGGTGTCCGAGACGGGCACGGAGTGTCCAGCTGCCTGCGCCGCGATGGCGATCACAGCCGCGGCGCAAACCACCGCCGCGATCCGGGCGCCGGGGGCGGGCGGCACGGCAGCTCTCCTACCTCTCGGCGGACGTCGCGCGGCGGCGAGTCGACACGCGCTCGCAGCCCCTGGAGCGATCACCGACGGAGAGGATCACACGGTCACGGCCCTTGCCGCAGCGCACTAGGTCCTTGCCCCCTCCGCGCACGTCGATCAGATCGTTGCCGGCGGCGCCGTAGACGAGATCAGGAGCCCCGGTGCCCCTGATCCGGTCGGCCATTGCGGTGCCGTAGATCCGCTTCGTCCGCCGCGGAGGACAGTCGCTCCGACTCGCGGAGTGGCAGACGGTGGTCACCGGGCTTGGGATGTCGCCGCCGCGGGTCGCGCGCAGCTTGGCGGTCCCACGGCCAGGCAGGATGACCTTGATTCGACCCTTGGCGTCGGTCTTCGCCGAGCGTCCCTGAAGGCTCACCGTCGCGTTCGCCGCCAGTCTGCGAACGCCCTGCGCATCGTAGGAGACGACCCGCGCCGTAAAGGGCACGTCCGAGCGTGCCCGAGCCGGAGCGACGATCGCGAGCTCGTCGCCGACGTTGGCGTTGGCGGCCGGGTTCGAGTAGTACCAGAGCACCTCGTCGCCGTCGCGAACCTTGAACTGGTCGGCGCCGACCTCCGGCGACCTGTGGTTGACCTTGTAGAGCCAGAAGGCGCTGTCGCTGCCCAGCCGACGACCGATGCCGCAGACGAGCAGGCCGAAGTCGAACTGGTCGCTGATGCCGAGCGGCCGCAGCGCGCTGCGCGTGGCGCTGGCGTCGGCGAGCACGCCGAGCGCGGTTGGCCCGCGCAGGATCTGACGGGTGCCGGTGCCGTTGCAGGCCGGCTTGCGCTCGTCGGTCGCGAACGAGGTGGTACCCGACTGGTAGGTGTAGCCGGGCACAAGGGCGCGACCGCCGGCCTCGACGTGGAGGTCGACCTTCGGCGGGGCGGCGGCCTGGGCGGCGGCGGGGACGGCCAGGCTGGCGACAGCGGCCGCGAGCAAGGCCCGTCGGGCCTGGCGGAGTACTGGATTCTGCATGTAGATCTCCCCTCCTCGAGGGTGTTGGATCGGGGGCCGGAGGCAGGTCTCCTGACTTGGGGCTCGGCACCGCGCCTTCCCGATCGGCAGAGGGCCTCTCAGTGGCTGACGCACGTCGTGCGGCGCTTCGTCGCCTCGTCACAGTGGCGGGACCGCGCCGGACTCTCACCGGACTTCCCTGGCCACCGGCCGATATTGACCGAGCCAGGATACATCCACGCGTCGGCGCGACGCCCACCGCCCGCACCTTTGAGTCGCGGAGCCTCGATGGCGTGAGGACGACGGCAGTCACACGAGGCCGTCCGCAGGTAAACGCCGTCGCCGCCAGGATCAGCGTCGCAACGATGACCGTCGGTGGACCACCCAGGTTCGCGAAAAGGTCGCGGGCTCCCCCGGAACCGTCGCTCAGGCCCAGGAAGCCTGGGAAGGCGGCGGTGTCGAGGGCTCTCGCCTCGCCCCAGCCGTAGGAACGTCGCGCCGACGCTACAATCGCGCACCGCGCCGCCATCGTCTAGGGGACTAGGACGCCGCCCTCTCACGGCGGAAACCGGGGTTCGAATCCCCGTGGCGGTACTTGTAAAGGTCCTGAAGTCGAAGGCTGCCACGTCCCTCGGGTAGGACCGAGGTGGATCTCTTGAGCGAGCTGGATTCCGGGAGGTCGCCGCCGCTCAGGAGGCTATGACAACGGTCCGAAACGCCGGAGGGCCCCGTGCGAGCGGGGCCCTTCAATCGTGCCCGGCGCGCTGCGCCGGGCTTCCTCGTCTCCGCGGGTCAGTCGGCGTCGATGACCTTGACCTTACGGACGTTCATCTCGCCGTAACGATCGTCCAGGCTGTCGCCCGCAGCCGCGCACTTCTTCCGGGTCACGGCGATCTTGCCGACGATGCGGACCTTGTCGCCCGCCGACGGAGTCTCGCCCGTCCCGTAGCCGGACAGGTCCGCGGACGTGCTGCTGATGGCAACCTGCACGCCAGGCTCGGTTCCGTTCATGTCCTCGAGCTCGCCGGAGACCCGCGCGTGGCGGTTGGCGCCGGTAACGGTGGTCTCAACGCTCGTCTCGTTGACGTTCGGAGTGGCAGGGTCGTCGACTGTGTAGCTCACGAGTGTGCCTCGCACGGTGAACCCCCTCTTTACGGTCGGCTTCTTCGCGCAGCCGTGGCCGCAGCCGTGGCCTTTGGCGTGACCGCTGCCCTTTGAGTGCCCAGGCTTGTGATGCGCTTGGCCGACTGCGGGAATGGCGAGCAACGCGCCAGTCGCAATCAGCAGAGCCGTGAACTGAACTCGCTTGATCAAGGTGTGCCTTTCCCGAAGAACATTGTTGGATTTCCTGCTGAGCGCCGCATGTACCGAAGGGCCTGCGTAAGGCCGCTATCCGGACGTGGCAGCGTTGCCGGTTGTCTCACGTGTCGGACTTTTCAACCCGATTCGAGCAGCAAGGGTTCGTCCGCTAGGACAGATGGCCACCTCCCTCAGCTCATCACGAGGCCTCGACTCCGACCTGGGGCCAGTCAGTCAGCCAGGACGACTCCGCCGAGCGGCGGGCGCGAGGTTCCTGAACCGAGGCGATTCTCCCTATACCGTTGCGCAAGGAAAACGCGAGAGACGGGAGAGACGATGCCGGCACGTGTTGGGCTAGCGACGGGTAAGGAGTACCTTCTGGATGGGTCGATAGACGAGGTGTTCAAGAGTCTGATGGCGGGCCCCCACACGTTGCTCACGGTGAGGATCGAAGGCGAGGAGAGGCGCGTCTACGTCTTCCAGGCGCATGTCGCGTATGTCGAGGAGGAGAAGTCGAGCATGCATGAAGACCGCGACCGTTAGCTTCTTCTGAACGATCAGCCGGCGGTCAAGGCCGCCGCCGCGAGCGTCGGACAAGGCTCGCGACCACTTCGGTGGAGCAGCAGGCCGACGGTGCCGCTCGTCGATGCGAGCCGTCGGGTTTAGGCTCCGCGGATGGATCTCATCTCGCGCGCCTCGATTACCCAGGCCAGCATCCCCGCTTCCGCCGCAGCCGCCACCCCTCTCACTCGAAACCGGATCAACCGCCTGTGGGCCGAGCTGCCGCACTCCTTCCGTCAGCTCGAGGTCGCACCCGACGACTCGTTCGCTCGCTTCTACGCGGGCAGCCAAGAGACCGGCCTGACGATCCAGCCGCCCCACCTGCACCTCACCCGCCTACCCGAGGACGGCGGCTTAGAGCTCGAGACCGAGGCCCTGGCCGACGATGCGCAGGGCCTGTTCGCCGGGCTCGCCGGTCTGCTCGAGCTCGACGTGCTCGTCGATGTCCGCATCAGGCAGGTCTACAACGTGCCCGTCGCCGACGAGCCCGGCGCCGCCCGTGACCTGATCGAAGCTCACATGTTCGGCTTGACCGAGCACGATCTGTCAGAGCTGCAAAGTGGAGAGGACGGCACCCAATGGTCTGCGGCCCGGTTCGTCGTGCCTCGCGGCACCGACACCTACACGCTCAACATCGAGCCGATGTTGTTCGACGAGATGCGCAGCATCTACATCGACTTGGACGCCCAGTTCCCGGGGCCTTCCGCCCCCGACTCGTTCGACGAGCGGATCCGCGACGCGCGGCACTACATCGAAGGTCCGGTAACGAGCTATCTGGAGCGGCTAACGGCGCGCGGCAACTAGCCGCCGTCCCGCCTCCTGGCGATTAGCCGCGCTGCTGCTGCCTCGCGAGCGAGCGCGTCGCCCGCGAGCGCGTCCAACCGAAGTAGACGACCAGTCCGAGCACCATCCACACGCCAAAGCGGATCCAGGTCGCAGCCTCGAGCGTCACCGCGCTCTACCCCTCGGCGTCGACTCCTATGCCCGCGACAGAGAATGCGCCCGTTGGCGCCGTCTCTGCTCAGACCGGCGATCTGCTCGCGTGTCTCTACCGGACAGCGTTCGAAGCCGGCGAGATCCAGCTTCGTGACCTTGCTGCGCTTGCGCAGTGCGCGTGGCCGGCCGCGCCGGATCACGCGCTAGGGGCGGGGCCCGAAGGCCCCGCCCCTAGCTGTCGCTCCGGAGCGCCTCGGGCGGCGGCCCGAGGTCAGTGCTGCGGCGGCGGCTTTCGCCGAACTGCTGCGTCAGCCGTCCGAGTCCCGGCGCGGGTTGTACTTGAGAATGTACAACCCGAAGTCGCGATCGGATTCCGCGAAGTACCGCTTGCCGTTGAGCCGAAACGTCTCGACGCCCCAGAAGTTGTTGCCACCTTCGTCGATGAAGGAGCCAACTTCCTGGATGCCATCGTCGCTGAACTCCACGACGCGCGCCCCGGCCGAGTAGTACGAGACGTACGCGAGATTCCGGTCGGGATCGGCGGCGAACTCGTGGATGGACAGATCGCCGAAGCCAAACGCGTAGTCCGGATCCTGGCTCTCGGGCACGGCGTAGGTGTCAACGTCCGACATCTTGCCGTTCTCGTTGCGGTAGAGGTGCGCGTAGCCCCAGCCGTCGAAGGCCACCGTGGCCTCGACGTCCTCCCCGACGGCTCCGATCGGAGGAGTGTCGCCCGCCGGGACCGGAGTCGTGTAGTCGGGCTCGGTGCCGAACAGGCGGTGAAACGCCTCGTGCGACGTGCACACGGTGACGAACTCCAGACCCTCGGGGTAGCCCCCGCTGCCGCAGTTGGCCTCATCCGCATCGGCGGAGCCGAAATGGCGGTTGACCAAGAGCACGGCGTCCCATCCGGCTTCCGCGGCGTTCGCTGCCTTCTCACCCGGAAAGCACGCCGCTTCCGGCGCGCTCGGGTCATCGACCGGACCGCGCTGAAGGACGAGGATCGCCTCTTCGCCCGGGTCGAGCGCGGGGTTCACCGCGGAGCGCAGCGGCACCGGCGCGGAGGCGTCACAGCCGTAGCCGCCGAAGACGGTGGGGCCGTTGAGCTTTCGGTCCTCGAGGGCCGCCGGCGAAGCGCCACCATTCACGGTGGCGGACTCGAACACGCCGGCGTTCGGACCGGACGTAATCGAGAACGAGCCTGCGCGATACGGCGTGAAGTCTTCGTCAGCGCCGAGCAGGTAGCGGTTATCCTGCGAGAACTCGACCTGGTGGGCGTTGCCCTCCGGCGGCGAGGTCGACTCCATCTCGGGATCATTCTTCTCGAAGTCGGTGTCGCCCAGGTACTTGAGCCTTGACGGGTTCGACGCGTCGAACTTCAGGTAGCCCGCGTCCCAGTAGGACAGCAGCATCACCGGCCTGCCGTTGATGTTCTTGACCACGTCGTCGTGGTTGAGGATCACGTCACCGAGCGCCTGATCGCCGAGGATCTGCGGGAACGACTCGACCATGTCGTACTCGATGACCGGCCGCGGCTTGCGCGGGTTCGTGATGTCGAAGATGTCGACGTCGTGGAGCTCCTCGTTGTCGACGATGACCGCATACGCCCTGTTGCCGTGCTCCCACAGGTAGATGTTGTGCGACTGGTTGGCGACCGTCTCGTCGCCCTTCAGCGTTCCCTCGGGGCCGAAGTCGCCGAAACCCTGCACCAGTGTCTTGGGCTTCGTCGGATCGGAGATGTCGTAGAGGTCGAAACCGCCGCCGCGGGTCGCTTCGCCGTTGCAGAGCTCGTTGTTGACCGCGAGCACGTCGCCCTCGAACGCCGGCGTGTCGAGCCGTCGGACGTGCGCGCCCTCACCGTGGTAGTTGCCCGGGAGCGCGGGGAGGAAGCCGGTCTCCTTGGGGTTCGTCGGGTCGCTGATGTCGGCGATATACGTGCCGCCACGCGTGCACGTCTCCTCCGCCCACGAGTTCAGGTAGGCGTGCTTCTTGTAGACCTCGAGATCCGCGATCTGGCCCGGCACGATGTTGCCGAACTGCTTGGTCGGCTCGAGCTTGCCGACGAGGTCGACGTTGACCTGCTCGGCCGGCAGATGACCCTCGTCACCGCCGTGTTGATGACCGGTGTCCACCCCGAAGTCGTGATCGAAGACCGGAGACACGCCGAACGGCGCGGTGTCCGTCTTGTTTGCCAGCCGCTGCTTGTTGGCCGCGACCCGCTGCCGCTTGGCCACCAGCCGCTGCTTTTTGGACGCAACCCGCTCCTGCTTGGCCGCTAGCCGCTGCTTGTCGGTCGATGGTGCGGCAGCCGTAGAGCCGGCAGCAACGGCACCGAGCAGCACGGTGGCGGCGACAACACACGCCGCCCGCGGCACGCGTTCAAATGAAATCAAGTTCATCCTCCTAGAGACGCTGGATCGAGAGGCGCCCGGGCGATCACCCCTTCTATCCGTGGGCCCAAGCACGCGGTCGCCGTCCCTGGCAGCTACATACTACTGCGCGTTCGCACCAGCAGTCCGAGGGTCGATCTCACATGAAGCTGGCTACCTGGAACGTCAACTCGATCAAGGCACGGTTGCCGCGCGTGCTCGAGCTCATCGCTGCCCACGAGCCAGACGTGCTCTGCCTGCAGGAGACGAAGTGCGATCCGGCCGCCTTTCCCCACGCCGAGCTGGCCGCCGCCGGCTACACCGCGGCCGACCACTCCGGCGGGCGCTGGGCGGGTGTCGCGATCCTCGCACGCGCGACCGCCGAGCTCTCGGAGCTCGTGACCGGGCTCGAGGGCGACCCACAGCTTGACGAAGC
>Ga0136615_10000929_pt1 | contig 13746 bp, 19 predicted proteins | sample AntDrymUQ2882206_2_FD_106647 | JGI IMG/M metagenome (GOLD analysis project Ga0136615, IMG submission 106647) | Polar desert sand microbial communities from Dry Valleys, Antarctica - metaG UQ288 (22.06) | ecosystem: Environmental > Terrestrial > Soil > Desert | place: Antarctica: Dry Valley...
CAGAGCGGCCAGGACCTGCACCTGGGTACGCCGCAGTCCGCCGATCCGGGCCGTGACGCCGAGCTCAGCCCTCAAGCGGGCCACCTCGGCGGACCCGAACTGCAGGCGCCCCCCTCGCTTCCGTGATGGACGGAGCCCGAGACGGTCTGCGGCGCGCAGCAGGCGCGGCACGTTCGTGCCGAGCTCTTGGGCAACGCGAACCGCCGATCGACTGTCCATAACGTTAAGTCTACCGGGCGCTCGGTTGGTAAAGCTTGACAAGCAGTACTTGGGTGTGCTGGCCAGCGTGCCATGAGCCGTTCTGAGCTTGGGTCGGTCAGCCCACCCGGGACTCCTGCCCGGCGAGCCGGTCGGGCAGCGGGGTCCGTGGGAAGGAGCGCAGACCGCGCTCGAGTTCCCCGAACCCGGGCCAGTGTCCGAGGGTGGTCACGGCGTGCCACAGCCGCAGCGCGTCCTCGCCGTCGGGTGCGGTGTCGATGACCGGGCCGAAGAAGGCCGAGCCGTCGGGTGGTGAGAAGGACAGGATCGGGTTGCCGACTCCCCCGCCCGCACGGTCCACCGCCGAGCAGTGGGAGCGGCCCGGGCGGCGCAGCCACGGCGCGCACTTCACCGTCGCCTCGTTCGCCCGCTACCTCGTCCACGACCCGGTCCACCACCTCGCCGACGTCACGCGGTAGCGGTCAGCGGGTTCGCCCGTAGATCACGCACGCCACGCCGTCGACCTCGGCGTCGCGCAGCGGCCCGAAGCCGATGCGGTCGGCCACCCGGATGGAGCGGCCGTTGTCTGGCCGGATGATCGAGATCAGCTCGCGGGCGCCCAGCTCAGCAAAGGCCCAATCACGCCAGGCCGATGCCGCCTCGCTGGCGTAGCCGCGGCTCCAGAAGGCGCGGGCCAGGGCCCAGCCCACCTCCAGTCCTGGCCAGCCCTCCGGCTGCCACAGCCCGCAACGGCCGACGACCCGACCCGTCGCGGTCTCCACGACCGCATTGTTCGACCAGCCGCGCAGGCGCTCGTGGCCCAGGAACACCGCCATCTGCCGCCAAGCGGCCTCGCGGGTCAGTGCCCCGGCCAGGAAGTACCGCACCACCTCGGGATCCGCCATCATCGCCGCGTAGGCGTCGAGGTCGCGCTCCTCGAAGGGGCGCAGCAGCAGCCGGTCGGTGGTCAGGGTGGGCATGCGGTCATGCTCGCAGGTCGCGGCTCACCCGCCGCCCGGCCACCACACGGTGACCAGGTCGCGGTTCTGCTCGGTTCGGCCCACCGCGAGGTCGGCGAGGGCGTCGCGCAGCTCGGCGTCGCGGGCCTCGGACAGACACAGACGGCGGCGTGCGAAGCGCACGCGCTCCTCGTCGCCGAGGCCTGGGGTGGGCGGCGCCGACCAGGTTCGCACGATCGGGTCGACGCCGGCCTCACGCAGCAGTGCGACGGCATCCGCGGCGACGGGCCCGACAGGACGGTCCAGGTCGTGGAAGCGCCGCCACAGGGGCCGCAGCCAGGCCAACGGGTGCTCGGCCGTCAGCTCCAGCACTACCCGCACCCGCGCCGCGCCGGTGAGCGCCTCGGCGAAGGGGGCGAGGTCCGCGACGTTGTAGGCCACGTGCTGGCAGATCACGACATCGGCCGCGGGCACCGCCGGCGTGATGTCGGGCCACCGGCCCTCCACCTCGCGATGGCGCAGGCCCAGCGAGTCCGCTCCGGCGGCGAAGGCCACGAGCATGTCGGCGCGCTCGTCGACGCCTATCGCGCTGTTCACGCGGCCGGCCAGTGCAAAGGCGCCCGCGCCGGCGCCGCAGCCGACGTCGAGGACCGCTCCGCCAACAGGCACGGCAGCCAGCGCGGCCGCCGAGGTGGGCGTGTCCGTGCCGAGCGCCTGCTCCGCGCGCCGGGCGAAGGGCGCGACCTCGTGGCCCCACGGCGACACGGGTGCGGCGGCGAGGATGTCCGGGGGCACGGCCCAGCCCGCGAGCTGCTCGGCCCAGTGCTGCGCTGCGGTCATGCGCGCACGCTAGCGGGAAGGTTCGGCCTGTGGACGGTGTTTTGAACACCACATCCGAGAGAAGGGCAACCCGCTGTGGCCGACGTGACCGTGTACTGGCGCCCGATGTGCGGCTACTGCGAGTCGCTCAAGGCGGACCTGGCCCGGCGCAGAGTGCCCTACACCGCGGTGGACATCTGGGCCGACCGCAGCAAGGCCGATATCGTCCGCGCGGCCAATCCCGACGGCTACGAGGTGGTCCCGACCGTGCAGGTGGGGGACCGCTTCTTCGTGAACCCGTCGATCGACGAGGTTCTGGACGCGCTCAGCGCGTAGCCTGCCGGTCCGTGGCCCTCGACATCTAGTAGGCGACGGTAAAGCGCTCGTGGATGAAGGAGTCGCCTTCCAGGCCGTCGATGATGGCGGAGGCGTAGTCGCCGACGCTGATCCGGCTCTCCCCGTTCTCGTCGGTGATCGGTGTGTCGCCTCGACGCGGTACGTGCCCGTCTTGTCGCCGGGGATCAGGTGGACCGGAGGGGGGCTGGCGTAGGACCACCGGACCGGCGTATCCGCCTCGCGGAGGATGCCCAATGCTTCGGCCTGGTCACGGGCGGTCTCCAGGTACTGCGCGGGGAAGTCCGGCGAGTCGATGAACCGCTGGCCGGGCGCGTACTCCAGACTGCCGCCGCCACCGAGGAAGATCAGCCGCCTGACGTCGGTCAGCGCGAGCGCCTCCAGCAGAGCCTGGGCGCCGCGCGGCAGCAACCGGTCCGGGCCCTTGAGAGCGGCGACCACAGCGTCGTGCCCAGCGATGGCCTCCCTTGACCGCGGCGGGATCGGTGACGTCCACGGTGCCACGGCCCAGGGCGGTGACCTGGTGACCGCGCGCGGCGGCCTCGCGGGCGACGGCGCCGCCGAGGTTGCCGCTGGCGCCGATGATGGCGAGCTTCATCGGGACTCCGTGAGTGTCATGTCCGCGGCGGAGGTCTCGTCGAGGAAGGAGGCGATGAGCGGCGCGATCTCGGGGAGGTTCTCCTCGAGGGCGAAGTGGCCGGTGTCGAACAGGTGGAGTTGCGCATCCGGCAGGTCGCGCAGATAGGCGCGCGCACCCGGCTCGGGGAAGAAGGCGTCACCCCGGCCCCACACGATCAACGTCGGCGGCCGGTGGTCGCGCAGCCACTGCTGCCAGTCCCGGTAGCGCTCGACGTTGGCGTGATAGTCGAGGGCCAGGTCGACCTGGGCCTGCTTGCGGCCGGGCCGATCCAGGAAGTGCTGGTCGAGGGTCCAACCGTCGGGGGCGACGAGCCCGGGGTCGCTCGCGCCGCCCTCGTACTGGCCCCGGGTGACCGGCAGCAACAGGATCTCTCGTACCCGCTCCTCGGCTCCCTCGACGCCCGGCCGGTTGGCGATCATGGCCCGCGCCAGGTCCGATAGGCCCTCGCCGTAGGCGTTGGCGTTCTGGATCACCAGCCCGGCAACCCACTCCGGGCGCCGGGTGGCCAGCCGGAAGCCGACCGGGCCGCCGAAGTCGAACAGGTACATCACGAAGCGCTTGAGACTCAGCTTCCGTACGAAGCCCTCCATGACGTCGGCGAGCGTCTCGAAGGAGTAGACAAAGCCGTCGGGCGCCTCGGTGTGCCCGAAACCCGGGTAGTCCGGCGCGATCAGGTGGTAGCGGGTGCCGAGCGCATCGATCAGCCGACGGAACTGGTGGGACCCCGAGGGGAACCCGTGCAGGAGCAGCAAGGTGGGCGCCCCCGCCGGCCCGGCCTCTCGGAAGAAGACCCGGGCCCGATCGACATCGACGTATCGGTGGTGCACCCGGGGGATCTCCACAGTGGCCATCCACATGCCTCCTTGGCGCGGCTACGCATTACATCTAGCGGTCTTGACCTAATCTGTCAACTCTCCGAGCTAACATTAGGCGTATGAACACGGTCCCCTTGGTCGGAGAACCGCTCGCGCTGGACCTGGTCAACACGTGGGTGCAGGCGCCTGGTGGCCGCGAGTTCGATCTGCTGGAGACGCAGGATGCGCTCCGCCGCTGGCTGGTCCAGGAGAACGATCGGCTGACCCCGCGCGGCGGCGACGTCAACCTCGAAGCCGTGTCCACGCTTCGCGGACACATTGCCCGAGCCGTCGAGCACGCCAGACACGGGACAGCCCCGCCCGCCTCGGCACTGCATGCCGTGACCGAGGCTCAGCGGGCGGCGCCCGCACACCGGGAGCTCAGCTGGGACGGCGCCGCCGTGACCGCCAGACCGCGGCGTAGCGGAGATCCCACCCGTGACCTGCTGGCCGAACTGGCCGAGGCCGCCGCCGACCTGCTGGCCGATCCATCGATCCGAAGTATCCGCCTGTGTGAGGGCCCGGAGTGTCGGCTGTTGTTCCTACCCGCCAACCCCCGCCGCCGCTGGTGCTCACCAGCGCTGTGCGGGAACCGCGTGCGCGTCGCCCGCTACTACCAGCGCCACAAGAACGAAAGAAACCTCTGGGAGAACAGCGAGCGCGACAGTGCCTGCGAGATCGCCGTCTGCACGCCGTCGTTGTAGAGCAGGTACGCGGCCAGGAACGTCAGGGTCGCCGGGCCGCCCGCAGGCCGCGCAGCGTCTCGCGCAGCTGGGCGAAGCCCGACGCTTGAGGTGGCGCCCCGCCCGCCCCCGCCGCCCCAGCCACTCGCGCCCCACCCGCCCACGCCCCGCGCGGGCAGGAGCGCCAGTGGGACCAGCGTGAACACCGCCCACCACGCACCCGCCGACGCGAGGCTGAGCCGTACCGCCTGGCCAGAACAGCATGAGGTTCGCCGCCAGCCGGTGACGAAACACAACAGCACGGGTCGCGGCCGCGCCCAGGTGCGCGCAGACGCCCAGGATGAGCCGGTGGCGCCCGGTGCGGTTTCACCGAGGTCTGGAACGCCGAGTTCGCCCAGTCGTGGACGTACCAGCAGCCCTGCTCGGCGTCGCGCTCACCGCCAAGCCCCTCGTTCCACGAGCACGCCGCGCAGCGCCGCCACGTCGTCGGTCACGATCCCGTCAACCCCGAGGTCCAGGAGCCGGCGCATCTCGGCCGGGCGGTCCACGGTCCACACGTGCACCGGTAGGCCGTGCCCGTGGGCGAGGTCGACCAGCCTGCGGTCGGCGAGCGGCACGGGCCCGCGCCGCAGCGGGACCTGCAGGCAGTCCGGCCCGGCGCCCACCGCGGAGCGGGGCAGCAGGCCCCACGACGCCAGGCGGATGCGGCGGACCTCGGGCGGTCCGGCGGAGGTGCACAGCCGCGGCCCGAGCGCGGCGCGGACCCGGTTGAGCCGGTCCTGGGCGAAGGAGCCGACGCAGACCCGGTCCACCGCGTCCAACCGCTGCAGCTCGGCGATGAGCGGCTCCACCGCGCCGTCGGCCTTGGGGTCGACCACCAGCCGCAGGTCCGGCCAGGTGGTGAGGATCTCGGCGAAGCGGGGGATCGGCTCGCGCCCGCCGATCCGCGCCTCCCGCACCTGTGACCAGGGCAGGTTCGCGACCACCCCGCTCCCGTCGGTCACGCGCTCCAGGGTGTGGTCATGAAAGGCGACGAGCACGCCGTCCGCGGTCACGTGCACGTCGGTCTCGGCGTAGCGGTAGCCGAGCTCCACGGCGTGGGCAAAGGCGGCGAGGGAGTTCTCCGGCGCCGCGGCGGCGCCGCCGCGGTGGGCGATGGCGATCGGCGGGGGCGCGTCGAGGAAGGCCGGCACGTGCGCCGGGCGGGGGGGCGGGTTATCCAATGGCCGGATGGCGCGCGAGGCGGGTGGCCGATGCCTGGTCGGTGGGCAGCAGCAGCACCTCGGCCACCTGCACATGGGCGGGCCGGTCGGCGATCCACACCACCGTCTCGGCCACGTCGGCGGCGCGCAAGGGGGTGATGTCGCGGTAGACGTCCTCCGCGCGCTCGGCGTCACCGGCGAAACGGACCAGGGAGAACTCGGTCTCGACCATGCCGGGGTCCACGGTGGACACCCGCACGCCGCTGCCGAGCACATCCATGCGCAGGCCCTGGGTGATGCGGTCGACGGCGGCCTTGGAGGCGCAGTAGACCGCGCCGTTCGGGTACGTCTCGTGCCCGGCGATCGAGCCGATGTTCACCACGTGGCCCCGCCCGCGCGCCACCATCCCGGGGACCACGGCACGGGTCACAGCGAGCAGGCCCTTCACGTTCGTGTCGATCATCCGGTCCCAGTCGTCCGGGTCGCCCTCGGGCAGCGGGCCGAGCCCGGCGGCCAGCCCGGCGTTGTTCACCAGTACGTCGATGGCGACCCACGCCGGGTCGAGGCCGGCGACGGCGCGCTCGACCGCCGTGCGGTCGCGCACGTCGAGCTCCAGCACCGTCACCTCGCTGGCGTGCTCGGCGGTCAGCGCGCCGGCGAGCTCGGCGAGGCGGTCCGCGCGGCGGGCGGCGAGCAGCAGCCGGGCCCCGGCGGCGGCGAAGGCCTGCGCGCAGGCCCTGCCGATCCCGCTCGACGCGCCCGTCACGAACACCGTGGCGCCCTGCAGCATCGTGAGCCCTCCCCCCCCGATTCGTGACCTGCGGCCCGTCCGATCGGCCGGGTTCCCGCCAGGTGGCGCCACAGCCCCCGGCCCGGCATCGTGGCGCAGGGTACGCCGAGCGCAGGGCGCGGCCCGCCGAGAGGGGAATGCGGGATGATCTTCTGGACCGGGTGGGGCATCCTAGTGCTGCCGATCGGCGCGCTCGGCGGGCTGGGTGGGACCTCGCTCGCGTCGGCGCTGGGATCCTCGGACAACCCCAACCTCGGCACCGTGCTCGGCTTGGTGGCGGCGGGAGCGGTGATCTGGCTGCTCGGCCGGCGCCTCAACACGGCGCAACCCGGCTTCCACCCGCAGACGGGGCAGCCCGTCCTGTACGCGAACCGGCATCGGCTGTGGCTCCTGCCGATGCAGTGGTGGGGTCCGATCGCGGCCGTCGTCGGCGTGGTGGTAGGGGTGCAATCCCTGCTGTCCTAGGGCATCCTGCCCGCCATGGCAGGCAGGCCCACCGATGTGCAGCTGTTCGGCCTGGCGAAGTCCCAGGCCACGCGCAAGGCGCAGCGGTTCTTCAGCGAGCGCCGTGTGCCCGTTGCCTACCACGACCTGCGCCGGCGCAACCCGTCACCGGGCGAACTGCGCAAGTGGGTGCAGCGCTTCGGCGTGGACGGCGTGCTCGACCGCACGGGCCGGGCCTACCTCGACGCGGGCCTGTCCTACGTCTCGGCCTCGGACGAGGACTGGATCGCGCGGCTGGCCGACGACCCCTCACCGCTGCGGCTCCCGCTCGCGCGCTGCGGCGCCGACCTCGCGGTCGGGGACGACGTGGACGCCTGGGAGCGCTTCGTCGCCGCGGTCAAGGGTTAGCGGGCCCAGGCCTCGTCGGCGCGTTCGAGCAGCTCGTCGAGGGAGTCGACGGTCAGTGCAGCCGCGCCGGTCTCGTCGGCCTGCAGGTAGCCCCACGGGCCGCGCCGCAGGCGCACCGCGCGCAGGCCCGCGGCGGAGGCGGGGACCACGTCGTTGTCCACGCGGTCGCCGACGTAGGCGACGTCGCCCGGCTCGACCGGCGGACCCTCGCCGCTCATCAGCTCCAGCGCCGCGGAGAAGAAGGCGAGGTCGGGCTTGCGGACCCCCATTGCCTCGCTCATGGCCATGACCGGCGGGGCGATGCCGAGGGCGCGCAGCTCGGCGCCGCGGCGGGCGGGCTGGTTCGCGATCACCGCCACCCGGTAGCCGGCCTCGGCCAGCCCCTCCAGACACGACCGCGCGTCGGGGTAGAGGTCGGACTCCGCGAATCCGCCGTAGCGCGCCTCGACCTCGGCCATGCGGGCGAACGGATCCTCGACGCCGAGCGCGCGGAACGCATCGAGGTAGTCCTGCCCGCGGGCCACCACCCCGCCCAGCACCGCGGCGAGGGTGAAACGCGGGATGCCCAGCAGGTCGGCCCAGGTGGCGAAGACCCGCGTCTCGTCGATCAGCGTCTCGCCGACGTCCAGGCAGTACCAGCGCGGTTGACCCAACGAATTGCCTCCCCCTACGGTGTCCGGAGTTCCCACTGGACCAGGTGTACCGCACGCCAGCGACGACAGGACCCGGGTGACCGCCGTCGAGACGCTCGTGCCGGCCGGGCCGCTCGGCGAGCTGCTCGACGCCCAGCTCGACGACGGCGAGCGCGGTCCGGTGCGCGTCGAAGCGCTGGGGGAGGGCCGCTCCAACCTCACATTCCTGGTGCGGCGCGGTGGCCGGGCCTACGTGCTGCGCCGCCCGCCGCTGGGCGACCTGCCGGAGACGGCCCACGACATGGGTCGCGAGTACCGGGTGCTGTCGGCGCTGGCCGGGCGGGTCCGCGCGCCCCGCCCGGTGCTCGCCTGCCCCGACCCGGCGGTGATCGGTGCACCCTTCTACCTCATGGAGCTGGTGGACGGCGTGGTCATCCGCGGGCAGGCGCCCGCGGCCTTCGACGTGGCGTCGCGCGCCGGGATCGGCCACGAGGTGGTCGACGCCCTCGTCGAGCTGCACCAGGTGGACTACGACGCGGCGGGCTTGGGCGACCTGGGCCGCCCGATCGGCTACACGGCCCGCCAGGTGACGCGCTGGACGAAGCAGTGGGCGGTGATGGCAACCCGGCCACTGCCCGACATCGAAGCGGTGCGGGTCTGGCTCGAAGGCCGAGTCCCTTCTCACTCGCCGGCCGCCATCGTCCACGGCGACTACAAGCTGGACAACGTGGTGTTCGCACCCGGCCCACCCGCGCGGCTGCGGGCGATCCTCGACTGGGAGATGGCCACGCTGGGCGACCCGCTGGCCGACCTCGGCTACCTGATGGTGTTCTGGCCGGAGTCGGGCGAGGAGGGGGTCTACGGCCTGCGCATGCCGACCCAGGAGCCGGGCTTCCCGTCGCGCGCGGAGTTGCTGGCGCGCTACGAGCGGCGCACCGGCTTCGCGATGACGGATCTCACCTTCTACCGGACCCTGGCGCTGTGGAAGCTTGCGATCCTCTGCGAGGGCCTGTACAAGCGTCACCTGGCCGGCAAGGCGGGCAGCGGCTGGTACGCGCTGCTGGAGACCTCAGTGCCAGCGATGGCGGCGCGGGCCAGGAGCGGGTGTGGCGCCTGAGCCGCGGGGCTTGCTCGTCGACTACGGCGGGGTGCTCACCACCTCGGTGATCCGCTCGTTTCGCTCCTGGTGCGTGCGCTCGGGACTGCCCCCCGGACCTCGCGAAGGACACGTTCGTCGAGGCCTACCGCGCGCTGGACGGCGATTCCGCCGTGTACCGGGTGGAGACGGGCCAGATGACCGGCGAGCGTTCGCGGTGGGCCTGGCCGCGGCGCTGTCCGGGCGCGCGGGGGTGCACACCGGCGTGCTGTCGAACTCCTGGGGCCGGGAGGGCTATCCGCGTGCGCGCTTCGCGGAGCTGTTCGACGCGGTGGTGATCTCCGGCGAGGCGGCCTGCGCAAGCCGGACCCGGCGATCTTCGCGCTCCGCGTGGCCGAGCTCGGCCTGCCCGCGTCCGCGTGCGTGTTCGTCGACGACCTCGACGCCAACGTCCGCGCGGCCGAGCCGGCGGGCATGACCGGCGTGCACCACCGCCGGGCCGAGGACACGCTGCCGCGCCTGCGCAGCTACTCGGCCTCGACCCCGCGGTCCTGACCGGCTGACCCTGCGGGTCGCGCGAGGGCGTCGGCCATGGCGGCGGCGACGTCGGCATGCACGCCCGAGGGGCCAGTGCAGGCCGTAGGGTTGAGCCGGTCCAACCAGGGGCGGGTGAGGCCGGCGAGGTCCACCAGGGGCAGATCAGCCTCGGCGGCCAGCTCCCGGGTCGTGGCCGCGTAGGCGGCGCGGTGGCGGTTGGAGCCGCCGTAGTACGCGCCCACGTGGACGCCGGGCAGGACCGCGCAGCGGGCCGCATCCGGCGCGACAGTGCCAGGGCCGCCGCGCTCCTGCGCCACGCGTGGCGGTAGACCGACAGGGGCGTGTAGCACAGGCGCTCGCCGGTGAGCCGGACCAGCGCGGGGTGCGCGCGGTCGATGCCGCGCCGCAGCGCCCGTCGCATCCGGGTGAGCCGCATGTACGGCAGTCCGGACAGCAGCCCGCGCGGCACCCCCACGGGCAGCGGATCGGACGACCCGACGGCCAGCACCACGGCGTCGGCGTCCAGCAGGACCTGCTGCTGCACGTCCTTGCGCAGCGCGAGCCACACGTCGCGCAGACACCAGCCGGCGCGTGCGACGACCACCGCGGCCCACTCGTCGCCGGTGCGCTGACGGAGGTGCATTGCCACGCCATTGGGGTACAGCCGAGGATCGGCGAGTGGGAGCGGCCCACCCGGACCATGAAAGGCCAGGGAGTCTCCGAGCACGACCAACCGGCGCATCGGGTGAGCCTACGCACCCCTGGGTTCACCCGACCCGCCCACCCAACCCGCCCAAACCTCGCCCGACCCGGGGCGGGCCGTCCGGACCGGTGCGGTTGCTTGCGCGGGCCGGGCCGACCGGGCAAGGTGTCCGATCGGCTGGCGGTGGCGCCGGACTACCCAGGCCATCGCGCTGATTAGAGAGGGAACGAAGCATGAACAAGACCGAGCTCATCGACTCCGCCGCCGAATCGAGCGGGCTGAGCAAGAGTGAGATCTCGAAGGCCCTCGAGAGCATCCTCGACGGCATCAGCGGGGCGGTGCAGCAGGGCGACAAGGTCTCGCTCAGCGGCTTCGGCACGTTCGAGCGGCGCGAGCGCGCGGCCCGCACGGGTCGCAACCCCCAGACCGGTGAGGAGCTGCAGGTCGCCGCGTCCAAGGCGCCGGCCTTCAAGCCGGCGAAGGCCTTCAAGGACGCCGTCAACACCTGACGGCGTCCCGGGCGGCGGGCGCTAGACCAGCCCGAGGTGGGAGAACAGGTCGTGGGGCTCAAGGACGAGCCCGGTCACGAACGGGCCGAACTCGGCGTAGCGGGCGCTGACCTCGTCGAAGCGCATCTCGTAGACGATGTCGCGCAGTGCCTTGAGATCGTCGGCGAGCAGGGTCACACCCCACTCCCAGTCGTCCAGACCCGTCGATGACGTGACGAGCTGGAGCACCCGACCGCGGTAGGTCCGCCCGATGCGGGCGTGCCCCGCCATGAGCGCCCTGCGGGTGGCGAAGTCCAGCGCGTACCAGTTCGCGTCGGCCGCGCGGCGCTTCGACATCGGGTAGAAGCCGATGACCTGCTTGCGCGGCAGCCGCGGGTGGAGGCGGTGCTCGGCGTACGCCGCCATGCGCTGGTCGAAGGCCTCCAAGGCCTCGGCGTGCTCCGGTGTGCCCGCGATCAGCCCCTCCTCCTGCACCAGCCGCTCCGCCTCGTCCTGGGCGGTCGCGGTGTACTCCGAGCGCTCGGTGATCGACAGGTAGGACGCCGCGGGCAGCAGCGCGCCGCCCAGCGGCGAGGCCCCCAACTCCACGGTGAGCTCGTCGAGCACCGCGAGGTCGGGCCCGAGGACCATCAGGCCGAAGTCCGCCTTCTGGCCCAGAACACTGAAGGCGTGCACCTGGTAGTCGTCGCGGGCGGCAAAGGCCTGCAGGCGGGCGGTGAAGTCCTTCACCGCCGCCTCGGCATCCTCGAGCAGCTCGCGGCGGACGTGGAAGAACAGGTGGAGGACACCCCAGCCCTCGCTGGGACGGACCTCGGAGACGGGCATTCGTCGCTCCTGGCGGACGGCGGGCGGGTGCGCCCAGCCTAGCGAGGCGCCACATCCGCCCTGGTTCGCCCAGCCCCCGCCGCCAGCATGCGAAGGTTAGCCCCAGCCGCAGCGAGTGCCGAGGAGACCGTGTGCCGCACGCCGCCGCAACCGAGACCGTGCCCGTCGACCGGGCGTAGGCCCGCACGTGCGGCGCGCCCGCCGGGTCGCGCACCGCCTCGCCCGCGGCATGCTGCCGCGCCTGGCGCCGGGCGCGCGCGAGCTGGCCTTCGCGCTGGCGGCGCGCGTGGGCTCCGGCCCCGCCGTCCTGCCCGGCGTCCCGCCCGGCCCCGTGCTCGTCGTGGCGCCCCACCCCGACGACGAGACCATCGGCTGCGGCGGCGCCGTCGCCCGCCACGTGCTGGCCGGCGACGCGCTGACGGTGGTGGTGGCGACCTCGGGCGAGGCGACCGGCGGCGGCGGCGCGGCGGCGGCAGCCGCGCGCGAGGCGGAGTGCCGCGCTGCCTGCGCCGCGCTGGGTTGCGGCGAGCCGGTGTTCCTGCGCCTGCCCGACGGCGGGCTGACCGGGGCCGTGGACGCGCTGGCCGCCGGGCTGCGGCGCCACGCCGGCGACGCCGCGCTGGTCTACACGCCGGCCCTGCTCGACCCCCACCCCGATCACCGGGCGGCGAACCTGGCGGTCGCCGCCGCGGGGCTGGGCGCCGAGGTGCTGGGCTACGAGGTTTGGTCACCCGCGTCCGTGGACGTGGTGCTCGACGTCGGGTCGGTGTGGGACCGCAAGCAACTGGCGCTGCGCTGCTACCCGGTGGCGCTGCAGTCGGTCGACTACCTCGGCGCGACCGCGGGCCTGACCGCCTACCGCGGCATCACCGCCGGGCTCGGCCCCCAAGCCCGCGCCGAGGGCTTCGTCCGCCTGTCCGCCAGCGAGCACGCCGACCTGCTCACCCGCGCCGGCTGGCGCTGACCCGCCACTTGTGCCCGTCGGGGTGTCAGGGGAGGCGGCGCAGGCCGGCGAGGCCGACGGCGGTCGCGGCGGCGGCGATGGCCATGCCCGCGGCGCGGGCGGTGGGGGAGACCGAGCGGGTGCGGGCCAGCGCCGCCAGGTCGGCCGCGTCCGCGATGACGCCGGCCCACAGCCAGCCGCGCCGGTCAGACCCGGCGCCGCTGGCGGCACGCAAGCCGCCGAGGCCGATGGCGAGGTCGCGCCCGGCGAACATCCGCAGCGCCACGACCGCCTCCTCCGAGGGCCCGGGGCCGCGCAGGACGGGCCGCACCAGACGGCCGGGCGCGAGCAGCAGTGCGGCGCCCAGCGCCGCGCGGCCCAGCGCCAGCGCCCCCTCGGGCCCGGGACCCCATCCCACGCCCCACCCACCCCAGCCGCGCCCGGCGTCATCGTTGCGGAATGCCATGGCAAAGAATCCTCCCACCGGTGCCTGCGGATCGGGGCACACGCTAGCCGCCGGTACGCTGGCGCCCGTGAGCGCCGAGACCACCCTGCCCACCTGCTACCGCCACGCGGACCGCGAGACGCGCCTGTCGTGCTCGGCGTGCGGGCGTCCCACGTGCGTGGAGTGCGTCCGCAGCGCGGCGGTCGGGCAGAAGTGCCTGGAGTGCGCCGCACCGCAGCCGGGCGCCCGCGTCATCGACGCGCGGCAGATCAGCCAGGGCGGCCTGCGCCAGCTCGCGCCGATCACGTTCTGGCTGATCGCCGCCTGCGCGGCCGTATTCGTCGCCAGCATCGCGCTGCCGGCGGTGGGCGACCTCGGCGAGCAGTCCAACGCCGCGGTGGACGACGGCGAGCTCTGGCGCCTGCTGACGGCCGCGTTCCTCCACGGCGGGTTCCTGCACATCGGCTTCAACATGTACGCGCTCTACCTGTTCGGGCCCGGGCTCGAGCGACAGGTGGGCGGTCCGGCGTTCCTCGCCCTGTACCTCGGCAGCGCGGCGGCGGGCGGTGCGGCGTACTTCCTGCCCTACGCGCTGGAGGCCGGCGGGCTCGTCCCGGCGGTCGGCGCGTCGGGTGCGGTGTTCGGCCTGTTCGGCGCGACCCTCGCGCTGACCTACCGCAACCGCGCCACCGCCGCGGGCGCGGC
>Ga0136615_10000931_pt1 | contig 13730 bp, 18 predicted proteins | sample AntDrymUQ2882206_2_FD_106647 | JGI IMG/M metagenome (GOLD analysis project Ga0136615, IMG submission 106647) | Polar desert sand microbial communities from Dry Valleys, Antarctica - metaG UQ288 (22.06) | ecosystem: Environmental > Terrestrial > Soil > Desert | place: Antarctica: Dry Valley...
CTCGAGCCACGAGCCGCGAGCCGGCATCAGGTTCGCGATGAAGACCTGCTTCTCGCGGTCCTTGGGCTCCATCACGTAGGCGCCCGGCGAGCGGACGAGCTGGGTGACGACGACGCGCTCGGTGCCGTTGATGATGAACGTGCCCCACTCGGTCATCCACGGGAAGTCGCCCATGAAGACGGACTGCTCGCGGATCTCGCCGGTCTCGCGGTTCTGGAAGGCGACCTTGACGGTGAGCGGCCGGGCGTAGGTCAGATCCTTCTCGCGGCACTCGGAGATCGACGCGACCGGCTCGTCGAAGGTGATCTCCTCGAAGACCACCGCCAGGTTGCCCGTGTAGTCCTCGATCGGCGAGACGTCGTCGATCGTCTCCCGCAGGCCACCCTTCTCGGGATCGACGAGGCCGGCGAACGACGCCTTCTGGATGTCGATCAGGTTGGGGAGGTCGAGGGCGTTCTCGAGCCGCGCGAAGCTGCGGCGCGAGCGCGGGGCATCAACACGTGCCAAGGGTCCAACTCCTTTGGAGGTTCGGGCGGAGAACAGCGAGGGACCGCGCGAAGCGCGACCGTCAAATATAGCACGGCAGAGCCCGCCCCGTGCGGGGCGGTGAAACGGGCCTCACGGTCCCCGCTCCGAGGCCCCGCGGTATGTGGCGGGGCGCTCCCGAGGAGCGGCTGCGGCTATAGGCCGTCGCGAAGGCTACCGGATTTTGCGAGGCTCATGGGGTGATCGGGAAGCTGCTGCGGTCCCTCGCCCGGGCGCGCATCGCGCTGCTCCTCACCGCTGTGGGCGCCGGCCTGGTCGTCGTGATCCTGCTGGCCGGGGGAAGCGATCGCGGCGGCGAGGACGAGGGCGGCGCCGATATGCCGGCGATGGGGGCCCAGGCCTGCGAGGAGGTCAGCGTCACCGAGCGCGTGAGCGGCGAGGCCTCCGAGGAGGCGACCGCGACCGCGCGGCGCGAGGTCTCCGTCTCGGAGGAGGCGACGGCGACGGCGCCGATCGCCGGTGGCGGCGGAACCGTCGAGGCGACCGCGACCGTCACCGAGAGCGGCGCACTCGAGGCCCGAGCGAGCGCGACCGAGTCGGCGCGGGCGGTCGAGCGGGCCGCCGGCGAGGGCCGGGCGTGCGCGCGGGCGGCGACTCGCGAGGCCGCGCGGACGCGGGCGCGTCAGGGCGCCGAGGCGGAAGCGAGTGAGGAGGCTCGCCGTGCGGCGGAGCGGGCGGCTGCTCAGCGGGCGACTGCTGAAGCCAGCGCCACGGCGGAAGCGGCGGCTCGGGAGGCCGCGCAGGCCGAGGTGGAGCGGGAGGCAGGCGAGCTCGAGGCGAAGCTCAGGTCACGCGCGAACGAGGGCGCGGCGGACCAAGCGCAGCAGGCCGCCGAGCGGCGGGCCGCGGCAGGCTAGCTCGCTGACGCCGTCCGGACGGGGGACCCCGCCAAGCTTCCTGCTCTACACCCCTGTGCGGGGTGCAAGCCAGGACGCTCCGGACGCTGAGGCTGGAGCTACTTCAGTTCTACCGTGCCGCCGGCCTCCTCGATGTCGGCCTTGAGCTTGTCGGCCTCCTCGCGCTCGATGCCCTCCTTGACGGGCTTCGGCGCCTCGTCCACGAGCGCCTTCGCTTCCTTGAGCCCGAGCCCGGTGGCCGCGCGGACGACCTTGATCACCTGAATCTTCTTCTCGCCGGAGCCGGTCAGGACAACGTCGACCGTGGTCGACTCCTCCTCGGCCTCCGCCTCGCCCGCGCCGGGTGCGCCGGCGGCGGGCGCCGCGGCGGCGACCGCCGTGGCCGACACCCCGAACTCCTCCTCGAGCGCCTTGATGCGCTCCGAGAGCTCGAGCACCGAGATGCCCTTGAGCTCGTCGATCCACTCCTGTGTGCTGGTTGCCATCTAACTCTCCTTCGCTTCTGCCTCTTCCGAGGCCTCGGTTGAAGTCTCTTCCGCGGCGTCGCCGTCGGGCGGCGCCTCGCCGGACCCGGCTTCCTCGGCCGGTGCCGCCTCTGCGGTCGCTGCTTCCTCGGCCGGTACCACCTCCTCCACCGGAGCGGCCTGGCCACCGATCAACCCCTGCTCCTGGATCTGGCCGAGCTGGAGGGCAAGGCCCTGGACCATCGACGCCAGCCCGCGGACCAACCCTGTCAGCGGGGCGGCGAGCACGCCCACGAACTGACCCTGGAGCGCGTCGCGCCCGGGCAGCCGTGCGATCGACTCGATCTGATCGACGGTGATGGGCTCCCCGCCCATGGTCCCGCCCTTGAACGCGAGCAGCTGGTGCTCGCGTCGGAAGGTGGAGACCGCCTTCGCCGCCAGGGCCACGTCACCCTTCACGAACGCGAACGCGGTAGGTCCCTCCAGGACCTCCTTGAGCGATTCGGCGCCTGCCTTGTCGGCGGCGCGTGAGGTGAGGCGGTTCTTGACCACGCGGAAGCTCGCGTCGGACTCGCCGAGGCGAGTTCGCAGCTCGACCGCCTGCGTCACCGACAGCCCGCGGTAGTCGATCGCGAGCACGGCGTCGGCGTCGGCGATCTGCGCCGCCACCTGATCTACCACGGTCGCCTTCTGTTCCTTGTTCATTCGCTGTCTCGGTTCGGTCGGTTCTCGCCAAAGAAAGAGCCCGCGCAAGCGGGCTCGGGGTCGCGGAGCTCGATGGTCCGCCGCCGGCCGCCTGCCAGGGACTCACGCCGCCGCTTCAGCGGTGGCTGCCGAGGGTCTCGGGCGTTCTCTGACTGGGGGCGAGAGACTAGCGGCCTCGCCTCGTCGGGCGGCGCCGACCTAAGCGACCGCCTCGGCGGCCTCTTCCTCTTCCTTGATCTCCTCGATGATGTCGCGCGTGCGCCCGGGGTCCACTCGCACGCCTGGGCCCATGGTCGTGGCGAGCGTGATCGTCCGCAGGTAGCGGCCCTTGGCGGCCGCGGGCTTTGCCCGGATTAGCTCGTCCACCAGCGCGGCGTAGTTCTCGAGCAGCCCGCGCGCCTCGAAGTCGGTGCGCCCGATCGTCACGTGGACGATCGCGGAGCGGTCGGTGCGGTACTCGACCTTGCCCGCCTTCGACTCGGACACCGCCCGCCCGACGTCGTCGGCGACGGTCCCGACCTTCGGGTTCGGCATCTTCCCCTGGGGCCCGAGGATCCGCCCGAGCCGCCCGACCGTGGGCATCATGTCCGGTGTCGCGATCGCGACGTCGAACTCGGTGAAGCCGTCCTGGACGCGCTGGGCGAGGTCGTCGTCGCCCACGTGGTCCGCGCCGGCGTCGCGGGCCTCGCGCGCCTTGTCGCCCGTGGCGAAGACCGCGATCGTGACCTCCTTGCCCAGACCGTGGGGAAGCGCGATCGTCCCGCGCAGCTGCTCTTCGGCGTGGCGCACGTTCAACCCCGTGCGCACGTGGCACTCGACCGTCTCCTTGAAGTTGCCCGACTGCATGTCCTTGACGAGACGGATCGCCTCGGCGGGCGCGTAGGAGCGCTCCCGGTCGATGCGCTCGTAGAGGTCGCGGTAGCGCTTGCCGTGGGCCATCAGCGGCCCACCTCCACGCCCATCGAGCGCGCCGTGCCCTCGATGATCTTGGTGGCCTGGTCGAGGTCGTCCGCGTTCAGGTCCACGAGCTTGGTCTCGGCGATCTGGCGCGCCTGGTCGCGGGTGATCGAGCCGACCTTCTCGCGGTGCGGCTCGCCCGAGCCCTTCTCGACACCCGCGGCCTGCTTGATTAGCACTGCGGCCGGCGGGGTCTTGGTGATGAAGGTGAACGAGCGGTCCTCGAAGACCGTGATCACGACCGGGGTGATAGTGCCGCCGGCGTCCTGGGGCTGGGCATTGAACGCCTTGCAGAACTCCATGATGTTGACCCCGTGCTGGCCGAGCGCGGGGCCCACCGGCGGCGCCGGGTTGGCCTGGCCGCCAGGAACCTGAAGCTTGATCATCGTGAGGACTTTCTTGGCCATTTTTGGAGGAAGAAGAGGTTAGCTGGAGCGAAAACCGAGCGATCCTAGGACGCAGGGTCGAAGGCTTGGGTCGCCAAGCCGAGGCCCGAGGACACCGGAGCGCGAAGGCTTGCAGCCAGCTAGACCTTCTTCACTTGGTCGAAGCCAACCTCGACCGGCGTCTCGCGGCCGAAGATCGACACGAGCACCTTGAGCTTGGCGGCGTCCTCGTTGATCTCCGAGATCTCGCCCGAGAAGTCGGACAGGGGCCCCGACACCACCTTGACGGACTCCCCGATCGAGAACTGGGCGCGCGGTCGCACGCGGGCGCCCTGCTCGACGTCGCGGTTCAGCATGCGATCGACCTCGGTCTGCGGCAGCGCGACCGGCTTGTTCTGCGGCCCCACGAACCCGGTGACCCCGGGCGTCCCCTTGACGAGCGTCCAGGCGTCGTCGTCCATGTCGACGTTCACGAGCACGTAGCCCGGCATCGTGCGCCGCTCGGTCTGGACCTTCTGCCCGTCCTTGATCTCGGAGATCTGCTCGGTCGGGATCACGATCTGGCGAACGCGGCGCTGCTGGCCGAGCGACTCGATTCGATGCTCGAGGTTGTGCTTGACCTTGTTCTCGTGCCCTGAATAGGTGTTGACGGCGTACCAGCGAAACACTGCTTGAGACCTTCTCCTCGTGGTTGTTTCCTACCTCAGAGGATCGCCTGGATCAGCCTCGAGAAGATCGCGTCGAGAGTGCCAAGGTAGGCACCCGCGATCACGACGAAGCCGAGCACGACCCCGGTGAGCGTGGTGAGAGTCTTTCGGTCCGGCCACTGAACCCGCTTGAGCTCGGCCCAGACCGCGACCAGGAACGCCCCAACCTTACCGCGCTGCTTCTCGTCGCCGCGGTCGCGTCCGCTCGCCCCGGCGGTCGACGGCTCGTCGGCGTCGAGCTCGGGCGCCGGCGGCGGCGCGTCGACGACGGTGTCCGAGCGCCCGGCAGTCTCGGGCGGTGCGGCGGCGGCGATCTGAGCCTCCGCGACCGGGTCGGGGGTGCGCTCCTCGGGCGTCGCGCTGCCGTCCGCGGCATCGGGCAGCGGCTCCGGCGCCGGGGCTGCGTTCGAGGTGCCGGCGGCGTTCGCGCCGGCTTCCCCGTCGACGCGCTCATCGGCGGTCGCACGGTTGCGCAGCCGGGCCTCGCGTCGCTCCGCCTGTCGCCGCTTCGCGTCTTGACGGTCGCGAGCCACGGACTAGCGCGTCTCCTTGTGCGGCGTGTGCCTCCTGCACCAGCGGCAGTACTTGCGAAACTCGACCCGGCTGGGGTCGTTGCGCTTGGACTTCTCGGTCTGGTAGTTCCGCCGCTTGCAGTCCTCGCAAGCGAGCGTGACGGCGATTCGTACGTCTCCGCGAGCCATGGCTCCTCGAGCTTGTGAGCGCCGCGCGGGTCGGAAACCCCCGGCACGCGCACCGGCGCGCGCCCGCGGCGCGAGGTGGTGATCGAGTGTAGCGCCAGGCGGGCGCGCCGGCGCGTCACGACGGCGGCCGCCGGCAACCCTCGGTCGCCGTCTGTCAGACGGGCAGTATCGGGATGTCCCAGGTGATCGCCGCCGCGACGAACGCCGCCACGGCCAGGACCGCGAGCACCCCTATCGCCACCTTCACGCGCGTGCTCAGCTCCGAGGCCTGGTCGCCGACCCGATCGGCGTAGGCGAGCGCACGGTGGAGGAGGCGCTCGGCCCAGTCGAACTCGAGCGCGAGGATCGCCAAGCCGATCGGAATGACGAACGCGCCGGGACCCGGGACCGGCCCGGTCATCACGATCCCCGCCGCGGTGACGATGAACCCGACCGTCACGGTCGCCGCGCGTCGCGGCTTGCTGCGCTGCTGATGGTGCTCGCGTCGTTCGTGGAGACCCTCGGCCATCTTCGCCGCCCTGCTGCGCTTGGGTGCGGCGGTTTCGGCGCTGCTGCCGTCTGAGGCGGCGGAGGCGGCGGCGCCTCCGTCCTCGGGCCTCGAAACGCCGGGCTTGGCGGGCTCGGACGACACGGAGAGCCCAGTGTCGGATTCGAACCGACGACCCCCTCCTTACCATGGAGGTGCTCTGGCCTGCTGAGCTAACTGGGCGTGGCCGACAGGGTAGCCCGGACGGATCGGCGTGGGTGCCGCCGCCTGGTGTGCCCGCCGGCCTCGCCTCGCGCGCGGGATATTGTCCGTCTCATGGAGGGCTGGGAGGTGATCGCGGGCGGGATCGCCCGCCAGGCGGAGCTCCTGCGGGCGGGCGAGCTGTCCTCGCGGGAGCTAGTCGATGCCTGCCTCGGGCGAATCGAGGCGGTCAATCCGCGGCTGCGCGCGTTCCGCTCGGTGTACGCCGAGCGGGCGATGGCGGCGGCGCGCGACGCCGAGCGGGAGCTCGGCGACGGATCCGACCCGGCGCGGCGACCGCTGCTCGGCGTGCCGGTGGCGATCAAGGACGACACAGACGTGGCGGGCGACGTGACCACGATCGGTACCGCCGCCCACGGCGACGCCGCCACCGCCGACGCCGAGGTCGTCCGCCGCCTTCGGGCCGCCGGGGCGATCCCGATCGGCAAGACGCGCGTGCCCGAGCTCGTCATGTGGCCGTTCACCGAGACGGCGGTCGCGGGGGTGACCCGCAACCCCTGGAGCCCGGACCATACGCCGGGGGGGTCGAGCGGGGGGTCGGCGGCGGCGGTCGCGGGTGGCTTGGTGGGCGGGGCGCTCGGGTCGGATGGTGCCGGCTCGATCCGCATTCCCGCCTCGTGCTGCGGCCTGTTCGGCCTGAAGCCGCAGCGCCATCGCGTCTCGCTTGCTCCCCACCACGACCGCAGCGGCGGCTGGCACGGGCTGGCCGTCTACGGGCCGATCGTCCCGACGGTGCGCGACGCGGCGCTCTTCCTCGACGCGACAGCTGCCGTGAAGCCGCGGCGTCCGTTCGTCGAGGCTGCGGCGAGCCCGCCCGGGAAGCTGCGTATCGCCCTCTCGTTCAAGCCGCCGCCGGGCCTGACCGCCGCCTTCGCGCGCGTCGATCCCGAGGTGAGGCGTGCCACCGAGGAGACCGCCGCCTTGCTGCGCTCGCTCGGGCACGAGGTGGTCGAGCGCGACCCCGACTACGGGATGGTCTCGAACAACGTGATCGCGCGGTACCTGCGCGGCATCCATGACCAGGCGGCCGGGCTCCCCCGCCCCGACCGGCTCGAGCGGCGGACCCGCACGATGGTGAGGATGGGCGGGCTCGTGCGCGGGCCGATGCTCGCGCGCGAGCGCGCGCGAGAAGCCGACCACGCCGAGCGCATCGGCCGGCTGTTCTCGCAGCACGACGTGCTGCTCACCCCGGTGCTGACCGGACTGCCGCTCGAGATCGGTCGCTACGAGGGGCGCGGGGCGCTCCGCACCCTCGTGGGCTCGGCCGCGTTCGACGCCTACCCCCCGCCGTGGAACGCCACCGGACACCCTGCGGCGAGCGTTCCGGCGGGCCTCAGCGCGAGCGGCCTCCCGATCGGGGTTCAGCTGGTCGGCCGCCCGAGCGACGAGGACACGCTCCTGTCGCTGTCCGCGCAGATTGAGGCGGAGCAACCCTGGCTCGACCGCCTGCCGGCAGCCGCGCGAGCGGCGGCCTGACGCTCGGTCCGGGCTCGGTGGCACCATGAGCCGTGATCGTGCGTGCCGTGGCCGGTCCGGTCGCGGGCGCGACGCCGGGGTGCGTCCTCCGAGGAGAGGGGTGTGAATGCCACGTCTGGTTCCCAATCCCGTCGGCGACGTGATCGAACCGCTCCGCCGCGTCGAGCTGGCGGTGACAAGCCTGTCCGAGGACCTCGGCGATGTGAGCTCGCTTCCGCGATCCACGGCGAGCTGGTCAGGGTGAACGAGACAATGACGGCCGTGCTCGAAGCCCTGCAAGGATTGCGCCATGACCTGGGCGAGTCCGCGACCGCAGACGGGCGGGAGACGGGGAAGAAGCGCCGCGGCGCCGGCGCGGCGCGCTGAGCGACGCCGCCAGCGTCCGGCGCAATCGCGAGCGGCCGCCCGATGAGCCGAGCGTCGCCGGCGGCGATGCTCGTGGCCGTCCCCTGGTCGATCGGCGCCGCCGCCTTTCGCGGCGGCCAGGCCGCGGCGGGCATGGTCCTCGAAGCAGCCACGCCGCGACCGCTGGTCGACGCGGCCACCGCCCTTCCCAGGCTCGTCGTGGCTCTGGAGCAACTCGGCGAGGCGCGCTTCGCGATCGAGCGCCTCGCCGATGCGACCGAGCACCTGGACCGGGTCGCCGAGGCAGCGGCCGGGCTGGACCGCGTGGCGGACGTGGCTCCGGTGCTCGACCGACTGGCGAAGGCGCTCGCCCGCTCCGAGGAGTCGATCGAGGGCCTCGCCACGATCGGCCCGGCGCTCAAGCGGATCGCCGGCGCCCGCCCCGCCATCGAACGCCTCGGAGGCGCCGCCGAGGCCCTCGACCGGCTGGCGGACGCCGCGCCCGCGCTCCAGGCGCTCGCCGAAGTGGGCGACGCGCTCGCAGAGATCGCCGGGGCGCGCCCGGCGATCGACGAGATCGCGGCGGCCCGCGGCGCGATCGACGAGATCGCCCGCGCGCGCGGGGCCATTGAGGAGATCGCGGGAGCGCGTCCGGCGATCGACGGGATCGCGGCGGCCGGGAGATCGATCGAGCAGATCGCCGGGGCCGGCGCCGCGATTCAGCGCATCAGCGAGAGTACGGGGGCAATCGAGCAGATTGCGGCGATCGGGCCGGCGGTGGAGCAGCTCGGGGCCGCCGGCGCCGCGGTGGAGCAGCTCGCCGCCGCCGCGAGAACCCTGCCCGAGCTTTCGGCGAGTGCGGGCGAGCTGTCCGAGCTGCCGGTGCGACTCGCGGAGCTGACGCGGCACCTGGACACCACCGCCTCCCAGCTCGCGCCACTGGTGAGGGACACGACAAGCCTGTCCGAGAGCATCTCGCGGCTCGACGCCTCCATCACGACACTCGCCGACACCGTCGCGCCGCTTCAGGGCGCGAGCGAGCGCATCGGTCGCCTCGTGGACCGGATGCCCGAGCGCCGGCGCTAGGCGGCTCATCGCTCGCCCGCCGGGTCGGATCGGGCCTGCGCGGGCGTGCCTAGAGGAACGGCTTGGCGACCATCATGTAGACGGTCAGCACGATGATCAACCCGGCCACGGGGCCCATGATCGCCATCCGCTTGTTGGCACGGTCGAAGTCCGTGCCGAACTGGACGTCGCCCTCCGGTCCCGAGGCCTCGATGTCGCGCTCGGCTGCCTGCTGCGCGCGGCGCTCGGTCGGAATGAAGAAGCCGTGGACGAGCCCGAGCAACACGAGGACGGCGACGATCCCCCAGCCGATGAACACCTCGCTGAAGTCCCACCGGTCGGCGGCGAGGTAGACGCCGCTCAACAGCACCAGGACACCACCGATCGTCACGAGCGAGCGGTCGTTCGCCTGGATCGCCCGCAGGAGGCCCGGCATGCTGCGCGGATCCGAGCGCCCGGCGACGGTGAGCAGGACGCCGTAGGCGAAGGTGCCGCCAAAGCCGATCACCACCGCGCTGACGTGGATCCATTGGACGATGTCGTAGAAGGAGACCGCGGCGGCCGGCACGAGCTCACCCTAACCCGTTCGGTGGTCGGGATCGAGTGCGCCTCGACGACCGCACCAAAGCGATGGGGGGAGCAGGATTCGAACCTGCGTAGGCGTAGCCAACGGGTTTACAGCCCGTCTCCTTTAACCACTCGGACATCCCCCCGGGACGTGACCGCCGATTCTACGAGGCGCACCCCGAACCTCGCCGTGAGCATGGTCCGCGCGTCGTTCGGATAGGAGATAGACGTCTCCGAGGAGGTCGCCATGGCTCAGCAAGTCGCAGACTCAGTGAGCAACCGGGGCGAGCGCTGGCTCGTCGTCGGTCTGGTGGCGTACGGCCTCTACCACCTCGCGCTTGGCCTCCTGATGGTCATCGCCCCCGGTACCTTCTTCGCGGAGATCGGGCCCTTCGGCGTCCAGAACGACCACTACATCCGCGATACGGCGACATACAACCTCGCGGCGGCAGCCGTGCTCTTCGCCGCCGCTCGACTGCGCTCATGGCGAGTACCGGTGCTCGTATTCCTGCTGATCCAGTTCGCGTTCCACTCGATAAACCATCTGGTCGACATCGACGAGGCCACCCCCGAGTCGCTGGGCGTTGCCGACTTCGTCGGCCTCCTCGCCGGAACCGCCCTCCTCGCCCTCCTGCTTCTCGTGGCACGCCGCTCGGCGCGGACCGGCTCGGCCACCTCGAACGACGTCGCCGCGAGCTGATGGAGATCTTCCGCAAGCTCCGCGCCTACGGACGCGTCCTGGCCGGCACCCGCTACCGGCGCCCGCCCGACCTCGTCCGGCTCCTGGCGAAGCGGCCCGCGATCATGGCCGGGGCCTCGGCGTACGAGACCGGCCTGCTGGCGAGCGGCCGCGTGGACGGGCGGCTCAAGGCGCTCGGCCAGATCAAGACCGGCGCGCTGATCGGCTGCCCCTTCTGACTTGACATCGGCTCTGCCGTGGGCAGGGAGATGGGCGTGACCGAGAGGCAGCTGCAGGAGATGGGCCGCTACCGCGAGAGCTCGGCGTTCTCCGCCGACGAGCGGCTCGCGCTCGACCTCGCCGTCGAGATGTCGAAGGCGCCGGTCGCTGTGCCCGACGAGCTGCTCGTTCGCCTGCGCGCGCGCTTCGGCGAGGCGGAGCTCGTGGAGCTGGCCGCGGCGATCGCCTGGGAGGGCTATCGCGCCCGCTTCAACCTCGTGTTCGGAGTCAGTGCGGTCGGTTTCTCCGAGGGCGCGGTCTGCGCCCTGCCCGAGCGTTGATCCACTGCGCGCCCGCCCCCGTGGCACGCGTTCCCTTCCCGACCTGGCCTCATAGAAAGACTTCCTTTGGGACCATCTCTCAGAGGAGACACACCATCCGCGGTCGGCGCCGGACCGTAACCGCTCCGCGAGCCTAGGACGCGTCGCGCAGCCGCTGCGCCTCGGGCAGCAGCTCGAGCTTGCGCAGCGTGGTGCTCTCAATCTGTCGGATGCGCTCGCGGGTCACGCCGAAGGCGCGGCCCACCTCCTCGAGAGTTCTCGCCTGATGCCCCTCGAGGCCGAAGCGCATCTCGATCACCTCGCGCTCACGCGATGGAAGCGAGTCGAGCGCCTTGCGGACGTGCTCCCTGCGCAGGTTCTCCATCGCCGCGTCGAGCGGCGATTCCGCTCCGCCGTCCTCGAGGAAGTCGCCTAGCTCGGAGTCCTCCTCGTCGCCGACCGGCTTCTCGAGTGAGATCGGCACCTGGGCGAGGCGCTGGATGTCCTTGACCTCGCGCGTCTTCCACTCGAGCTGCGCGGCGACCTCCTCCGGCGTGGGCTCACGGCCGAGCTCCTGCACGAGCTGGCGCTCGGCGTGCACGACCTTGTTGAGCTTCTCGACCATGTGCACCGGGATCCTGATCGTCCGTGCCTTGTCGGCGATCGCGCGGGTGACCGCTTGTCGGATCCACCAGGTCGCGTAGGTCGAGAACTTGTAGCCGCGACGGTAGTCGAACTTCTCCACGGCCCGGATCAGCCCCAGCGAGCCCTCCTGGATCAGGTCGAGGAAGGTCAGCCCGCGGCCGAGGTAGCTCTTCGCGATCGACACGACCAGCCGCAGGTTCGCCTCGATCATGTGCTGCTTCGCCCTCATGTCGCCGCGCTCGATTTGCTTCGCGAGATGAACCTCGCCCGCGGCGTCCAGCAGCTCGACGCGCCCGATCGAGCGCAGGTAGAGGCGAAGGCAATCGAGGCTTGGCTCGACCGTCAGGTCCAGCTCGGCCTTCTTGCGTCCGGCGGCTTGGCGCGGGTCGACGGCCGCGCCGCGCCCGTTCTCCGACGACGCGGGTTGCGTGCCGTCCTCCGCGACCACGTCCACGCCGTGCTCGATCAGGTGGCCGTGGAGCTGGGCGACCTGCTCCTTGGTGACCTCGACGTCCTCGAGGCAGGCGGCGATCTCCTGAAACGTCAGGTAGCCGCGCTCCTTGCCCTCCGACAGGAGCCGGCGAAGCTCGCCGATCTCGCGCAGCGATCCCTCTGGCTGCTCGAGGAGCAGTGCCTCGTCTCTATCGCTCAAAGCCCTCCCCCATTCTCTTCGGACGCAGGCGAGATCCCCGGCGAGGTTCCTTCGACTGCCTTCCGGGCGCACACGATAGACAGGTTGGATCGAAGAGGTTGTCCGCGTCGTGCCTCTCGCCGTCGTGCGCGCGGAGTGTCCGCCGCTATCGTCTTCGGTGGCGCATGACCATCGAGACTCCGCTGCTCCGCCGCTCCGACGGTGACGTGCAGGCCCGCCGGCCGGCGACGGCCATCAGCCTGTCACGCGTGGGCGTGACCGGGGTCGAGAAGGTCATCCGCATCCGTCGCGATCAGACCGAACGGCTCTTCTACGCGGAGCTCGAGTGTTTCGTCGACCTCGGGGCGGATCAGAAGGGAGCGCACATGTCGCGCTTCGAGGAGGTCGTGGAGGAGGCGATCGACGAGGTCGTGCTGTCGGAGGCCTTCAAGGCCGAGACGCTCGCCGCCCACATCGCGGAGCGCGTCCGCGAGCGCCAGGGCGGCCTGCGGTCCGAGGTGACGATCGCGGCGCGCTACCCCGAGCACAGGCCGGCGCCGGTGTCGGGGGCCCTCACGCAGGAGATCTACAAGCTGTTCGGGTCGGCGGTCGCCTCCGCGCGCGGCACACGCCGGCTTGTCGGGGTCGAGGCGCAGGGGATGACCGCCTGCCCGTGTGCCCAGGAGATGACCGCCGAGCGCGCCCGCGAGCGCCTCGAGCGCGACGGCTTCACAAGTGACGAGGTCGACCGCGTGCTCGAGCACGTGCCGGTGGCGACCCACAACCAGCGCGGGATCGGAACGCTCTACGTGGGTTGCCCGGAGGGGTGCGAGGAGCCGGTCGAGGCCCAGACGCTGCTCCGGATCGTGGAGTCCGCGATGAGCTCGGAGATCTACGAGCTGCTCAAGCGCCCCGACGAGGTCGAGGTCGTCGAGAAGGCGCACCGCCGGCCCCGCTTCGTCGAGGACTGCGTGCGCGAGATGCTGCGGGCCGGCCTCGAGACCTTCGGCCACGTGCAGGGACGCCTTCCTGATGGCGCGCCAGGAGAACCTGGAGACGATCCACAAGCACAACGTCGTCGCCGAGCGACACGGGCTCCTGCGCGACCTCGCCCGGGAGATCGACTCCGGCGAGCCCGGCGGCCGCGACGTGACGATGCGTGAGTGGCTGGAGGCGGCGTCGCGATGAAGGGCTCGCGCGGGACGATCGCGATCCAGGTGGTGCTCGCCCTGCTGGTGGTGCTGGCGATCGGGCGGCTCGTGAGCACCTCCGAGGCCGCGCCCGAGCCCACCTACTCGGAGTTCATCGTGCAGGTCAAGGCCGGCGACGTGGAGGCGGTGACGCTCGAGACCGCCGACAACACGATCACGGTCGACCCGGCCGACGGCGAGGAGTACCAGACCGCCTACCCGAGCAACACCGAGCAGAGCCTGATCAACACGCTGAGGCAAGCGACGGTGCCGATCCAGGTCGAGGGCAAGGGCGGCGGCACGATCGGGACGATCCTGCTCTACGCCCTCCCCTTCCTGCTGTTCGTCTTCCTGTGGATCTTCCTCATCCGCCGCATGATGGGCGGCGGGTCGCAGCTGATGAAGATGGGCAAGTCGAAGGCGAAGCTGCAGAGCCCCGAGGCCCCCAAGATCAACTTCCGCGACGTCGCCGGCGTCGACGAGGCGGTCGAGGAGCTCGAGGAGATCAAGGAGTTCCTCGAG